>WBZP01006640.1_pt1 | contig 11390 bp, 14 predicted proteins | sample 5204301 | NCBI WGS metagenome assembly WBZP01 (sample SAMN12412401, study PRJNA552823) | activated sludge metagenome | isolation source: activated sludge from nitrification reactor of wastewater treatment plant... | place: USA: Pennsylvania | collected 2017
AGAACTACGTCTCCTGGCCCGTGATGGAAGCCCAGGGTTCGCAGCTCACCAACAAGTACGCCGAAGGCTATCCCGGCAAGCGTTACTACGGCGGCTGCGAGCATGTCGATGTCGCCGAACAGCTGGCCATCGACCGCGCCAAGAAGCTGTTCGGCGCGGACGCGGCGAACGTGCAACCCAATTCCGGTTCGCAGGCCAACCAGGCAGTGTTCATGGCCTTCCTCAAACCCGGCGACACGATACTCGGCATGAACCTCGCGATGGGCGGACACCTGACCCATGGTTCGCCGGTGAATATGTCCGGCAAGTGGTTCAAGGTCGTGCCCTACGGCCTCGACGAGAATGAAGAAATCGACTACGCGGGCATGGAAAGGCTGGCCCACGAGCACAAGCCCAAGCTGATCATCGCCGGCGCTTCGGCCTATTCGCTGAGGATCGACTTCGCGCGTTTCGCCAAGGCGGCGAAGGCCGTCGGCGCCATCTTCATGGTGGATATGGCTCATTACGCCGGGCTCGTCGCTGCTGGCTACTACCCCAATCCCGTACCTCATGCCGACGTCGTGACGACGACCACCCACAAGACACTGCGCGGTCCGCGCGGCGGCCTGATTCTGATGAAAGCCGAGCACGAAAAGGCCATCAACTCGGCGATCTTTCCCGGGCTGCAGGGTGGTCCGCTGATGCACGTGATCGCCGCCAAGGCCGTGGCGCTGAAGGAAGCGACGACGACGGAGTTCCGCAACTATCAGGAGCAGGTGATCGGCAACGCCCAAGTCATGGCCAAGGTGTTGCAGGGTCGCGGCCTGCGCATTGTTTCCGGGCGCACCGAATCGCATGTCTTCCTGGTCGACCTGCAGGCCAAGAACATCACCGGCAAGGACGCCGAAGCGGCGCTCGGGCGAGCCCACATCACGGTGAACAAGAACGCGATTCCGAACGATCCGCAGAAGCCCTTTGTCACCTCCGGCATCCGCCTCGGCACGCCGGCCATGACCACGCGCGGCTTTACGGAGATCGAGGCCGAACAGGTCGCCGAGCTGATTGCCGACGTACTCGATGCGCCGCAGGATGAGGCGGTGCTGACGCGGGTGCGCGGCGACGTGGCGGCAATCTGCCGGAAATTTCCGGTGTACGGCTGATCGGATGAGGCGTGAATCGTGAAAAGCAGGCGGTAGCGCAAGGGTCTTGCCTCAGACGTCACATTTCACGAATTCGGGGTTTGCGGCATGAAATGTCCTTACTGCGCAGACGAGAACACCCAGGTCGTTGATACCCGGGAAAACGAGGACGGCGATACCGTGCGGCGGCGGCGGCGCTGCCTGGCCTGCGACAAACGCTTTACCACCTACGAACGGGTCGAGTTGCAGTTGCCGCAAGTGGTCAAGAAGAACGGCAGCCGCGCCGAATATGACCGCGACAAGCTAAAGGCCAGCATGATGCTGGCGATGAGAAAGCGGCCGGTCACCACGGAAAGCGTCGACCTGGCGGTGGATCGCATCGAGGACAAGCTGGTGCAACTGGCGCTGCGCGAAGTGGCCTCCGAGCGCATCGGCGAACTGGTGATGCGCGAGTTGAAGAAGCTCGACAAGGTGGCCTATATCCGCTTCGCATCGGTGTATCGGAACTTCGAGGACGTCGACGAGTTTTCCGATGCCATTCGCGAAATCAAGCAGCCTCGGCGGTCCAGGGCAAAACCGTGACTGCGCGGGGCCGATGAGCCGAAAATGAGCTTTTCGGCGGCCGATCATGGTTTTATGGCGCGCGCCCTGCAACTGGCGCGGCGCGGTCTTTACACCACCACGCCAAATCCGCGCGTCGGGTGCGTCATCGTCAAGGATCAACACGTCATCGGCGAGGGCTGGCACGAACGGACCGGCTTGCCGCACGCGGAAGCCATCGCGCTGGAGGCCGTTGGCGGCGCCGACACGCTGGTGCGGGGTGGGCAGGCCGATGCGGCACGGGGCGCCACGGCCTATGTCACGCTGGAACCTTGCAGCCATTTCGGACGTACTCCGCCGTGCGCCGACGCCCTGATCGAGGCGGGCCTCGCCCGCGTGGTGGTGGCAATGCAGGATCCGAATCCTGTGGTGGCCGGGCAGGGCCTCGCCAAGCTGGCCGCCGCCGGCATCGAGGTCGCGGCCGGCCTGCTCGCCGCCGAGGCGGCGGAACTCAACATCGGCTTCGTTTCACGCATGACGCGGGGCCGACCCTGGTTGCGTCTGAAGGTCGCCGCCAGCCTCGATGGCAAGACGGCGCTGAACAATGGCGTCTCGCAGTGGATCACCGGCCCCGCAGCGCGGCGCGACGCCCACGCCTGGCGGGCGCGCTCCTGCGCCGTGCTGACCGGCATCGGCACGGTGCGCGATGACAACCCGCGGCTTACCGTGCGTGACGTGGAAACGTCTCGCCAGCCGCTCAAGGTGGTGATCGACAGCCGGCTGGAAACGCCTCCGGATGCCGCCGTGCTGGACGGCGGCAATGTGCTGATCGCCGTGGCACGCGACGACGACGGGCGCGGCGCGGCGCTGCGCGCCCGAGGCGCCGAGATCGTGGTGCTGCCCAACGCCCAGGGCAAGGTGCACCTTGGCGATTTGTTGCGGGAGCTTGGACGGCGCGGCATCAATGACGTGCTGGCCGAAGCCGGCACGCGGCTCAACGGCTCGCTGCTGCGCGAAAACTGCGTTGATGAACTGCTGATCTATCAGGCGCCATTGCTGATCGGCGATGTGGCGCGTGGCATGTTCGGCCTGGCGGAACTTGCCGACCTGGCCAGCGCCAGGCATCTGAACATCACCGAGCGCCGCATGGTCGGCGCCGACTGTCGGATTCGCGCCCGCCTTGCGTGACGATGACACGCATCGCGACTTTCGCGGTCGCGGCCTGCTGATCAACGTCCTGCGCGTGCTTCACATTGCCGGTCTTGCCGGGATTTCTACGGTGGTGCTGGCCGGCGCGGGCGGCGCCGCCCAGTGGGGCGCGACGATGCTGATCTCCGGCCTGGGCATCGTCGCTCTCGATGCCTGGGCCAACCCATCCTATTTCCGCCAGGCCAAGGGCCTGGGCACACTGCTGAAGATCGGGCTGGTGCTGCTGCTGGTTGTCTGGGAGGCGGGGCGTCAGCCGCTGTTCTGGTTCATCCTGGCGTTCTCGGTCGCGCTCAGCCACGCGCCGGGCTGGCTGCGGCACCGCAAGCTGTTCTGACCACGAAGAAAGCGGAAGCAAACTCTTTCAACGCGGAGGACGCAGAGGCGCAGAGAAAATCCAGGCGAGAAAAGCAAATCAGTCACTCTTGAAGCTCTCTGCGTGCTCTGTGCCTCTGCGTCCTTTGCGTCGAGAGCGTCTTATGCCCCGACCGCGACCGGCGCGCAAACTGGGCAACCCGGATCGCGCGGCACCCGAATCTCCCGCCATTCCATGCCCAGGCCGTCGAGCAGCAGCAGGCGGCCGGCGAGGCTGGTGCCACAGTCGGCCAGGAGCTTCAGGGCTTCGGCGGCCTGCACGGCGCCGATGATGCCGGTGAGCGGGGCGAATACGCCCATCACCGCGCAGCGTACTTCCTCGACGTCCTGGCCTTCGGGAAACAGGCAGTGGTAGCACGGCGCATTCGGCTGGCGGGAATCGAATACGGCCACCTGCCCGTCAAAACGAATCGCGGCACCCGAAACCAGGGGCTTGCGGTATTTGACGCAGGCGCGATTGACTGCATGGCGCGTGGCGAAGTTGTCGCAACAGTCGAGGACGATCTGCGCCTGCGCCACTTCCTCCTCGAGACGCTGGCCGGAAAGGCGTTCGGCCACTGCAATCACTTGGCATTCAGGATTGATCTCACCCAGGGTGCGCTTGCCGGATTCCGCCTTGGCCAGGCCGATGCCATCGGTGCGATGCAGGATCTGGCGTTGCAGATTGGTCAGATCCACTGCGTCGCCGTCCGCCAGCACCAGGCTGCCGACGCCCGCCGAGGCCAGGTACAGGGCCGCCGGGGAACCCAGGCCACCGGCGCCGATGACCAACGCGCGTGCGCTGACAATGCGGTCCTGCCCCTCGATGCCAATCTGCGGCAGCAGGATGTGCCGACTGTAGCGGAGCAGTTGCTCGTCAGTCACCTGTCCAGCCGCAATTCCGGCGGCGTGTCGTCGTGGTCGCCGTGGGGGTGGTGCTCCCAGGCCTTGGAATAGACCTCGTGCGACTTTTTGATCAGGCGCTCGGGGACGCGCATGTTGCGCATTTGCGTTTCCTCGCAGAAATACACCAGTGCGCGCGTTATCTTGCTGTAGAGGCTGTTGTCGAGATGGAAGCCCTGACGCATCAGCGCGGCTTCGAGTCCCTCCAGCGAGTAGGTGCTGATTTCGTACCAGATCGAGAGACTATGGGCGGTAAGCCCGGACTCAACTTCCATGCCTTCAAGCCCGGAGAGCAGTTTGCGGGCTTCCTCGACGTGATTCGGGTACCGTGGGTCGAAGCGAAGTTCGCGGTTCTTGCGCGTTCCCGGTTGGGGAACGAATGCCGCGGGACGCTTGCGCGTTTTGCCGTCGCGCACCTCGTCACGCAGTTCGCGCGCCTTCTCCGGAGTCATTCGGCTCATTGCGCTGTTCCCCGACCTCAGCCCTCGCGAAGAAATCGTGCCGCGCGGGTCACGGGGGCCTGAAGCCCCGGGCAGACGCGCAGGCGCAGAGCCTGCGTCGCGTGGTCAGCCAAAGCAAAGGACGAATTCGTACGGTGGCAGAAAGAACAGCACGCATATTCCGATTCGCCCCACCCCGCCGACTTGCTCATAGGTGCTCAACGCTTGATGATCTGCCAGGCTTTGAGCACGTTCAATGCCTGGTTGAGCTGGTAGTCGGTCTTCGAGGCAAATTCGAGCGGTGTGCGGGGCGCTTCCTCCGTCTCGTCGGACTTGCTCTTCTTGCCGTTCTTGGTCTGCGGCTTGTGCGCGGCAGGGTCGGCGGCCTTGTCCTTTTCATTGCCGAGATGCCGTTCCAGGTCCGACTCGCGAATGCGCTCGCGGGACTCACCGTTGGCGTTTTCCTCGACGATGATGTCCGGCGTAATGCCCTTGGCCTGGATCGACCGACCGGAGGGCGTGTAGTAGCGCGCCGTGGTGAGTTTGATCGCTGCATGGTTGGACAGCGGCAGGACGGTCTGCACCGACCCTTTGCCGAAGGTCTGGGTGCCCATCACCACGGCACGCTTGTGGTCCTGCAGGGCGCCGGCGACGATTTCGGAGGCTGAGGCCGACCCGCCATTGACAATCACCACGATGGGTACGGTTTTGGCAAAGGCGGGCAGGTTCTTCATGAAATCATCCTTGTGGCCGCGCTGGTAGTCTTCCGGGCTTGCGGTATAGCGGCGCTTGGCGTCTTCGGTTCGGCCGTCGGTCGAGGTGACCAGCGTCTTGGGTGCCAGGAAGGCGGCCGAGACCCCGACCGCGCCGTTGAGCAAACCGCCGGGGTCGTTGCGCAGGTCGAGCACCAGGCCCTTGATGCCGTCACCCTTGGCATCCTTGTCCGCCTTCGCCAGCTTTTCGAGGTGCTTCACCACGTCGGGTGCGGTTTCCTCCTGAAACTGCGTGATCCGCAAATAGCCATAGCCGCCGTCGAGCAACTTCGACTTGACGCTCTGCACCTTGATTATTTCGCGCGTCAAGGTGACTTCGAAGGGTTTCGATTCGCCCTTGCGCGCGATGGTGAGGCGAATATCGGTCTTCGGTTTGCCGCGCATCTTCTTGACGGCGTCGTTGAGCGTGAGGCCCTTTACCGGGGTGTCGTCCAGCTTGATGATCAGATCGCCGGGTTTCAGTCCGGCGCGATACGCAGGTGTATCCTCGATCGGGGACACCACCTTGACGAAGCCGTCTTCCATGCCGACTTCGATGCCGAGGCCGCCGAACTCGCCCTGCGTGCTGACCTGCAATTCCTTGAAGGTATCAGCGTCCAGATAGGCCGAGTGTGGATCGAGATTGGCCAGCATGCCGCTGATCGCGTGGGTGATCAGGACCTTGTCGTCCACGGCTTCGACGTAGCCCTGCTTGATCGCGTTGTAGACGTCGGCGAAGCTGCGCAATTCTTCGATCGGCAGCGGTGCCGTGGCCTCATCCTTGCCGGCAGTGGCGGAAAAATTCAGGCTGATGAACACGCCCGCGATCAATCCTGACACCACCAAACCCACCTGTTGCATCTTGCTGCTCATAGAAACTCCGAATGGATAATGGCGGGGCCGGCCGGGATCGGGGCCGTTTACCGATTGGCGGCCCATTTCAGGGGGTCGAATGGTTGGCCCCGATGCCTCAGTTCAAAGTATAAACCCGAGTCCGGGTTGCCGCCGCTGTTTCCCACCGTGGCGACGGCTGCGCCGTCCTTGACGCTGGTGCCCACCGCGGCCAGCAGGGATTCGTTGTTGCCATAGACGGAAAGGAAGTCGTCGCCGTGATCGATGATCAGCAGGTTGCCGAAGCCGCGCAGCCAGTCGGCGAAGACCACCGTGCCGGCGGCCACGGCCTTGACTTCCGCGCCGTCCGCCGCGCGAATGAAAATGCCTTTCCAGTTGGCGCCCCCTTCCGCGCGCGGGGCGCCGAAGCGGCCGGCGATCGTCCCGCTTACCGGCAGTCGGAGCCGGCCGCGCAGTTCGGCGAAAGCGCCGCCGACATCGCCCGGATCGCGAGCTTGCACCGCGGCGCGGGTCGCCGCAACGCTTCGGCCAGGTGTCGGGACACCGGGCGGCAGGGCTTTTGACGTCGTCTTTTTCTTTGCGGCGCCGCGCGCCAGCCCTTCGATCACCCGGGTCAGCCGCAGTTGGTCGCGGGTCAGTCCACCGATTTCACGGCGTTGCGCCTGGATCCGGCTGGCGATCGAGGCCAGCGTCTTTTGCCGCAGCTTCTTTCGTTCGACCAATTGCGCGCGGCTTTCCTGCTGCCGCCGTTCGATCTCGGCCAACTGCGCCTGCCGCCCGCGCGCGGCGTCCGTCAGGCGTTTCTTTTCGGTCGCGACGGCGCGCAACTGCTGGATGAGGTCGGCCTTGGCGCGCGACAGCTGAGTCAGGAAATACGCGTCGCGCGCCGCCTGGTTCGGGTCCCGGCCGGACAACAGGAGGCTGAGCGCTTCCGAATCCGCGCCGACGAACTGGTGGTTCAGCAGCAGGGCCAACTGGTGTTGCTGGGCGCCGGCCTGGCGTTCCAGGCGCTGGCGTTGCGCGTCAAGATCGGCCAACTGGCGTTGCAGTTCGGTGCGTTCGGTCGCCAGCTGGTGCAACAGTCGGTTGGTGTCGGAAATCGCCGACTCGGTTTCGCGCAGTTGATCGGCCGCGTAAGTCTTCGACTCCTCGGCGGCGCCAAGATTTCGGCGCAAGGTTTCGATGCGCCTTTTCAGGCCATGCAGCTCAGCCTTTTTCGAATCGGCGCCGGCTGCGAATGTCGTCGAAACCAGAAAGCATGCCGTGAAAACCGAAGCAGGAAACGTGAAAAGTGAAAGGCGGCGCAGCGTGCTCACATTCCCGGCTTCACGCTGCGCCCATCGGTTTATGCCTTGGCTTTGCCCTGATTCGCCACCGCCTGCATCGCCGCCTTGATCGCCTCCGCATCGCCGAGGTAGTAGTTGCGGATCGGCTTCAGATTGGCATCGAGTTCATAGACCAGCGGTTGCGCGGTCGGGATGTTGAGGCCGACGATGTCCGCGTCCGCGATGTTGTCCAGGTATTTGACCAGTGCCCGCAGGCTGTTGCCATGGGCGGCGATGAGCACCTTCTTGCCGGATTTCACCATCGGAGCAATGGTTTCGTGCCAATACGGCAGAAATCGGCCCACGGTGTCCTTGAGGCATTCCGTGCGCGGGAACTGGGCGGCAGGCAGGTTCGCGTAGCGCGGATTGCCCGTTTCCAGGCGCGGATCGTCGTCGGCCAAGGGCGGGGGCGGCGTGTCGTAAGCGCGACGCCAGACCAGCACCTGCTCGTCACCGAATTTGGTGGCGGTCTCGGCCTTGTTGAGTCCTTGCAACGCGCCGTAATGACGCTCGTTCAGGCGCCACGAATGTTGCACCGGAATCCACATCAGGTCCATTTCCTCGAGGACCGTCCACAGCGTCTTGATCGCCCGGCGCAGAACCGAGGTATAGGCGATGTCGAAGGCGAAGCCCTCTTTCTTCAGTAGCTGCCCTGCGGCAAGCGCTTCGGCGAGACCTTTTTCGGAGAGACCGACATCGGTCCAGCCGGTAAAGCGATTTTCCTGATTCCAGGTCGATTCGCCGTGGCGAAGGAGGACGATCTTGTACATGGACAAACCTTGTCCGCAGAGCTAAACCGGTATTCTATAATATTCAAAACTGGGTCAACACGGACCCGCCACCACATTCAGGGTCGGACACGACATGAATCCAGCAATAGACGAACTGATAGGCAAACAGGAACACATCGAAACCGCGGCCCGTGCGCTGAAGGCTATCTCGCATCCCCTGCGGCTGAAGATTCTCTGCGTCGTCGGCGACCAGGAAACCTGTGTCCAGGATATTGTCGAGGCCGTGGGCACTTCGCAGAGCAACATCTCGCAACACTTGGCCATTCTGCGCGACAAGGGCGTTCTGCAAACCCGCAAGGACGCCAATCGGGTCTTCTATCGCATTGCCGACCAGCGCACGCTTCAATTGATTGCCCTGATGCGCGAGGTATTCTGCGGCGTCTCGGCCCACAGGGAATAGACCAATGGAATTTGTGCAGCAAAATTTGATGTGGGTTGCGCTGGCCCTGGTCAGCGGCGGCATGCTGTTGTGGCCGATGGTGGCCGGCGGCGGCGCGCAGAACCTGACTCCAGCGCAAGCAACCCTGCTGATCAACCGCGAAGACGCGCTGGTGCTCGACGTGCGCGAAACCGGCGAATGGAGCACCGGCCATATTCCGGGCGCGCGCCACATCACCCTGGCGCAACTGGAAAAGCGGATGTCGGAGATCGAAAAATTCAAGGATCGGCCGGTCATCATTTGCTGCGCTTCGGGCAATCGTTCATCTTCCGCCTGCGGGCAGCTCAAAAAGGGCGGCTTCCAGAAGGTGTTCAGTCTTGCCGGGGGCATCTCCGGCTGGCTTGAGGCCAGCCTTCCCCTGACGACCAAATCCTGAGAACGAACCCTTCGTGTCCAAGGTCCTGATGTACTCCACGGCGGTCTGTCCGTTCTGCGTGCGCGCCGAGCAATTGCTTACGCGCAAGGGCGTGGCGGAGATCGAGAAGGTGCGCGTCGACCTCCAGCCGGAGCGGCGCCAGGAGATGATGCAGAGGACAGGCCGGCGCACCGTGCCGCAGATATTTGTCGGGGCCACCTATGTTGGCGGTTGCGATGAACTCTACGAGCTTGAGCGCCAGGGCAAACTCGATTCGTTGCTGGCCGCGTAGAATCCGCCCTTCACCTTTCCCCATCCTTTCCATCATGAGCGACCAGCAACCGGTATTCACCATCGAAAAGATCTACGTCAGGGATCTGTCCATCGAGGTGCCCAACGCGCCCCAGGTCTTCCTGAATCGCGAAACACCAAGCATCGAAGTGCAGATTCAGAGCAAGGCCAACACGATCGGTGAAGGCATGTTCGAGGTGGCGCTGACCGTCACCGTAAGCGCCAAGCAAGGGGAAACCGCGTTCTTTCTGGTCGAGGTGGTGAAGGCCGGGATTTTCCAGATTCGCAACGTGCCGGAGCAAGACATGGAGCCGATTCTTGCGGTGGCCTGCCCGAACATACTGTTTCCCTATGCGCGCGAAACGGTTTCCGACGCGATCAACCGCGCGGGATTCCCGCCGGTGCTGCTTGCTCCCGTGAATTTCGAGGCGCTGTATCAGCAACGTCTGGCGGAGCAGGAGCAGGGCGCCAGCCGGATCCAGCTTCAGTAGACGGCGATGCGAGCGCGGCGGCATTGCGCGTGGCTGGTAGCCATCGTCGCGCTGGCGGCGGCGCCGGCCTGGGCGCTTGACTACCGCTCGGTCGCCGAGCCGGCGCCAATGTACGATGCGCCGTCGGTCAGGTCGAAGCCCTTGTTCGTGATACTTGCCGGAACGCCGGTGGAACTCGTGGTCAGCATCGAGGGTTGGTCCAAGGTCCGCGACAGTCGCGGCGACCTGGCCTGGATCGAAAAGAAGTATCTGAGCGAAAATCGCAGTGTCATCGTGCGCGCCGAGCGCGCCCAGGTGCGCGCTGCCCCGGACGACCAAGCCGCATTGGTGTTCGAAGCTGAACGCGACGTGGTGCTGGAACTGGTCGAGGCCGTCCCTGCTGGCTGGGCCAAAGTGAAACACCGCGACGGCCAGAGCGGATTTCTCCGGGCGACTCAGGTCTGGGGTTTGTAGCCCGGGCGTGGTGACCCGCGGGAAGTGGAAGATGAATAGCATGCGGCATTCGCCACGATTCCCTTTCCAGTTGTCGCGACTCAGGACCGATTGCGCTCGATGCGGATAGCGGTTCTCGGCGCGGGCGCCTGGGGCACGGCGCTGGCCATCGCCTTCGCCGGTCAGCATGTCGTGAGCCTGTGGGCGCGCGACGCGGCGGCGGTTCACGATATGTCGGAGCGACGTGAAAACCGGCGCTACCTTGCGGGCTGCCGTTTCCCCGCTGGCTTGACGGTCTGCGCCGATATGAAAGCGGCGCTGGCGGGCGCTGATCTGGCGATTCTCGCCGCGCCCATGGCCGGTCTGCGACCGGTGCTGATGGAACTGAAGGCCAACGCGCCGTCCCTGCCTTTCCTGTGGGTGTGCAAGGGCCTTGAAGCCGGGACCGGATTGTTGCCACACCAGGTGGTGGCCGAGGTGCTGGGCCAAGTGGTCTGCGGCATGCTGACCGGCCCGAGCTTCGCGCTGGAGGTGGCGGCGGGTTTGCCGACCGCGATCACGCTCGCGGCCACCGATGAGCGGTTTGCCGAGGAAACCGCGCGGCATCTGCACGGCGGCCATCTCCGCGTCTACGCGAATACCGACTTGATCGGCGCGGAAGTCGGCGCCGCGGTGAAGAACGTGATGGCGATCGCCACGGGGATCTGCGACGGCCTTGGTCTCGGCCTCAATGCGCGCGCCGCGCTGATCACCCGCGGCCTGGTCGAGATCACCCGCTTCGGCGAGGCGCTCGGCGCCAAAGGCGAAACCTTCATGGGGCTCAGCGGCATGGGTGACCTGATCCTGACCTGCACCGGCGAACTCTCGCGCAATCGTCGCGTCGGGCTGCTCCTGGCACAGGGGCGGAACCTGTCGGACATCAATCGTGAGCTGGGTCACGTCGCCGAGGGTGTTCCCGCCGCACGCGAAGTCGCCCGCCGCGCCGCCGAACTCGGTATCGAGATGCCGATCACGCGCGCCGTGACCGCCGTGCTCGACGGCCGCATCACGCCACGCGCGGCCGTCGAACAGCTGATGGCGCGCGACCCGAAGCACGAATAG
>WBZP01006641.1_pt1 | contig 11388 bp, 6 predicted proteins | sample 5204301 | NCBI WGS metagenome assembly WBZP01 (sample SAMN12412401, study PRJNA552823) | activated sludge metagenome | isolation source: activated sludge from nitrification reactor of wastewater treatment plant... | place: USA: Pennsylvania | collected 2017
CAGGGTGACGGCCGCCGACTGGGTGTCCTTGTCGTGCGGCGCCACGCCGCCCTCGAACTCGGGCGCCCAGTCGACGAAGTTCCACCACGGCAGCGGCCCGAGCAGGCCGCCCGGCAGCTGCCGGTCGAGGAACCAGTCGAGCACGGTGCGCGTCCCGGGCAGCTGCGCCCGCACGAAAGCGGGGTCGTCCCGGTACATCCGGAAGTCGTGGACCATCCCCACCCAGAGCAGCGAGAAGGGCGGGATGAACTGAACGACGCCCGGGGTGCGGCTCGACGTGAGGCCCTCGGCGAGGCGCGAGCGGTCGAAGGCCGAGATGGCCTGGCGCGCGAGGCGGTCGTCGCCGCTCATCGCGTAGGAGACGAGGGCCTGGATGCGGGTGTCGCCGACGTACTGCATCTGCTCGTAGTACGGGCAGTCCATGTACGTCTCGTGCGCGCACAGGCGGGCCGTGCGCCAGCCCGTCTCCATGATCCGGTCGACGACGAGGTCCTTCGCGTCGACCCGCCCCTTCGCCTCGAAGGGGTAGCCCGTCGCGTGGGCCTTCAGCGACTCGAGCACGAGCGGCTCCGCGCCCGTCTCCACGTCGAGCTGCAGGAAGCGCCAGGTGCGCCACCAGAGGCTGTGGAAGACGCGGCCCTTTCCCCCGTCGGGCACGATCTCGTCCGAGTAGCCGAGCATCCGCTTGCCGGTGATCTCGTTGCGGTTGCCCTTGCGGAAGCCGTCGCCGACGAGCGCCTCCTGGTAGGTGAGGCGCACCCGCGCGCCGCGCCCGCCCGAGAACGCGAGCTCCGGGTACGCGGCGACGAGCTCGCGGCGGTCGAGGAGGATCTGCGCCTTCGTGCGGGCCGGCACCGTGACGGCCGCGGCGTCGGGGAACTGCGCGGGCGTCGAGACGCCGCTCGCGCGCGCCACCGCGCCGGCGGGCACGAGTCGGTACTCCATGGGCGGCAGCTCGTCGGGCACCAGCAGGCGGCCCTCCGGCGTGAGCGCGTAGCCGGGGCCCTCGCTGATCGAGCGGGGGCTCGGGCGGTCGTAGGCGACGGCCGTCTGCCACCGGCCCGCGGGCGCACCCGGCGCCGGCACCTCGTTCCAGCTCCAGTCGTACTGCGCCGCGTCGAGCCGCTCACCCGGGCCGACGACGAGGTAGTGCCCGGCCCGCAGCTCGCGGATGCCCTCGGGCCACGGCTGGTGGCCCGGCTCCGGCGCGCACTGCCACGTCGCGTCGGTGTTCGCCTTCTTCTCGGCCTCGCCGTCGCCCTGGAGGACGAAGCCCGTGCGGTCGGTGACCTGCGCGGCCGGGGCCTGCGTGCCGAAGCTCCAGACGAGGGCGACGAGCGCGTTCGGGCCGGGCTTCAGGAACGGCGCGAGGTCGAAGGTCTCGAAGCGCCAGTACGAGAGGTCGCCGCGCGAGGGCCCGATGCCGACGCGGCGTCCGTTCACGAAGAGGACGAAGCGCTGGTCGCCGCTCGCGTGGACCACGTAGCTCTTCGGCGCCTCACCGAGGTCGAGGACCTTGCGGAAGCGGAAGACGCCGGGGTCGCGCTGGGGCGCCGCCGGGCAGGCGAGCCACGAGGCGGCCCACTGGCGGCGGAGCGTCGCGTCCGAGATGGGCAGGCCCGAGCCGGACAAGGTCGTGGCCGCGCCGGAAGACGCGGAAAGGCCGAAGAGGCCGAAGAGGACGAAGGCGGCGGCGAGGCGGGCGGTCATGGGCGCGCCTACGGCTTCGGCTCGAGGAACCCGCGACCCCTCATCCACAGCTCGCACAGCTTCGGCCACTGCGACAGCGCGGGGTCGTCCTTCGCGAGGCCGACGCCGTGGCGTCCGTGGGCGAAGACGTGCAGCTCGCTGCCCGGGACGCCCGCCTTCTGCAGCGCCTCGTAGAAGAGGAGCGCGTTCGCCACGGGGACGCCGCCGTCGTCGGCGGTGTGGAAGAGGAACGTGGGCGGCGTGCGCGGCGTGACCTGGCGCTCGTTGCTCAGCAGCTCGACGAGCGCGGGGTCGGGGGTGTCGCCGAGCAGGTTGCGGCGCGAGCCGGCGTGGGCCACGGGGTCGTAGAGAGAGATGACGGGGTAGAGGAGGACGGCGAAGTCGGGCCGCGAGCCCTGGCGCTCGACCGGGTCCGTCGCGTCGGCCTTCCCGTCGTCGAAGTGGGTGGCCGCGGTCGAGCTGAGGTGGCCGCCGGCGGAGAAGCCGAGGATGCCGACGCGCGCCGGGTCGAGCTTCCACTCGGCCGCGTGGGCGCGCACCGTGCGGATCGCCCGCTGCGCGTCCTGGAGCGGCGCGGGATGGTGGTAGCGCGGGCCGAGGCGGTACTGCAGGACGTACGCGCTCACGCCGAACGAGTTCAGCCACAGGGCGATCTGCTTCCCCTCGTGGTCGGACGCCACGACCCCGTAGCCGCCGCCCGGGCAGACGACGACGGCCGCGCCGTTCGCGCTCGCCTCCGGCGCCGGGTAGAGCGTGAGCTTCGGCGTGTCGACGGCCTCGGCGCCCAGCGCCCCGGGCGCCCCGTCCGGGTACAGCAGGAGGAAGGGCTGGTCGCCGTGCGCTGTGTCGACTGCCGTCGGCTTGTAGGGGGTCGGCAGCTGGGCGGTGGCGAGCGCGGGGAGGGCGAAGAGCGCGAGCGCGACGGGAAGCAGCGGATGGTTCATCGAGGGCACCTCGGGCGGGCCATGATGGTCCCGGGCGGCGGCCGCGGCAAGTCGGCCTCTGCTATGCTGCCGCCCTCGAGAGGTCCTCACGAATGAAGAACCGAGCCGCGCTCCTCGCCGCGACCGCCGCCGCCGTTCTCGCCGCCTTCGGCCCCGCCGCTGCCGAGCCCCCGTCGGCCTACCGCGCGGTGTCGAGCCTGCACTGGGTCGTGAAGGACGTGGAGCGCGTGCGCGCCGTCTGGGCGAAGCTCGGCTTCCCCTCCCGGCCGGGGACGGGGAGCATGACGGTCAGCGACTTCCGCAAGACGCAGACCGGGCGGCTTCGGGTCGTGGCCGCGCGATTCGGCTCGGTCGACGTCCTGTGGCTCCAGCCGGAGTCCGGCCGCAGCGCCTTCCACGAGTACCTGGAGAAGCACGGCGAGGGCGTCGTGAGCGTCAACTACGCGCCGGCCGACGCCGCGGCGCGCGACGCGGAGGCGGCGCGCCTGGGCGGCCTGGGGGCGAAGGCCCTGCAGAAGGCGGAGATCGAGCTCGACGGCGCGAAGCAGTCCGTCGTGTACGCCGACACGGCCGGCAAGGGCAAGGTCGTGGCCGGCTTCGTCGCCGGGACGCTGCCGGCCGTGGACGCCGCGCCGAGCGTGCCCTTCCCGGCGAAGCTGTCGCAGTACGCGCTCGTCGTGAAGAAGCTGGAAGAGACGGGCGCGTACTGGGAGAAGCTCGGCCTGCCCGAGATGTCGATCACCCACGACTGGCTCTCCGACCTGCGCTTCCGCGACCAGCCGGGGAAGTTCGACCAGCGCCTCGGCTGGCACCGGCACGGCACGATCACGTTCGAGTGGATCGAGCCCCTGCGCGGGCCCTCGGTCTACGAGGAGCACCTCGACCACCACGGAGAGGGCTTCCACCACCTCGCGTTCGACGTGCCCGACATGGACGCGGCGATCGCCGCGTGGGACGCGCTCGGCGCGAAGGTCGTGCAGTCCGGCGCCTGGGGCTCGAAGGGGAAGAAGGGCTCCGGCCGCTTCGCCTACGTCGAGGCTGACCCGCCGGGCGGGGTCACGATCGAGCTGCTCTGGAACCAGCCGTAGCGACCGGGAGTGGACGACATGAAGCGAGGCGTGATGGCGGTGGCGTGGGGCGTGGCGCTGGCCGCGGCGACGGCCGCGTCGGCCGGGGGGCCCCCGGCGGGAGAGGCGATGCAGGCGGTCGAGATCGGCAACGGCACGATCGTCGTCGGGGTCCTGCCCGCGCTCGGCGGCCGGGTCGTCGTGCTGAAGAAGGCGGGCGGCGAGAACGTCCTCGACGTCGACGAGAAGCTCCTCCGCCCGCCGTACCCGGTCGCCTCGATCGACACGGCGTTCAAGCCGTGGAACGGCCGCATCGTCTGGGTCGGTCCGCAGTCGGGGTTCTGGACCCAGACCGACCTGAAGCCGGAGCTGAAGAAGCAGAAGGCGCCGTGGCCGCCCGACCCGTTCAACGAGACCGGCCGCTTCGATGTGAAGGAGAAGACGGCGACGAAGCTCGTGCTCGAGGGTGTGGCGAGCCCCGTGACGGGGCTCTCGTTCGTCCACGAGTACGAGATCACGGGCGAGCGCACGGTGCGGATGAAGACGACCGCCACCAACCGCCGGGCCACACCCGTGTCGTGGGACCTGTGGCCGAACACCCGCTTCCGCACCGACACCTACCCGTACGTCTCCCTCGACCCGGTGCAGATGCTGCGGATGGACGGGCCGCACTCGGGCGAGGACGAGGCCGGGCTGTATCCCAGCACGGCCGTCGCGGGCTGGCTCACGCTGCCGCCCGGCCGCAAGCCCGAGGGGGGCCGGAAGAGGATCTGGGCGAAGGCCTTCGTCCGCCCGTCGCAGGGGCTCGTCGCCTGCTTCGTCGGCCGCCAGCTGGTTCTCGTCCGAGCGCCGATCGTGCCGCGGGCGAAGCTCCATCCCGAGCAGACGTTCATCGAGCTCTACCGCTCGGCCGGGAAGGGCACCGACATCCTCGAGGTCGAGATGCACGGCCCGTTCGAGACGCTCGCGCCCGGCGCGAGCACCTCGTTCGAGCAGACCTTCGAGGTCCTCGACTGGGAGGGCCCGGCCGACCCGGAGGCGCACCGGGCCCGCCTGCAGGAGCTCGCTCCGTAGGGCGATGGCGCACCGGCGCGGGACGCTCGCCCTCGTGCTCGTCGCCTCCGCCTCCGGCGCGGCGGCCGATCCCGTCGCGGCGTGGGCGCGCAACCCGCGCTACTTCGCGCGGGACGGCAGGCCGATCGTCCTCGTGACGAGCGACCACCACTACGGCGCCGTCGTCGACCTCGACTTCGACTACGTCCGCTACCTCGACGGCCTCGCCGCGCAGGGGCTGAACCTGACGCGGATCTATCCCGGCGGGATGTTCGAGGCCCCGGACAAGTACGTGCCCGGCAACCCGCTCGGGCCGAAGCCCGGCCGCCAGATCCTGCCGTGGGAGCGCTCCTCGCAGGACGGAGCCCACCCGCTCCTCGCCGCGGCCGGCGCGCCCTCGTACCGCCTCGACCTCGAGCGCTGGAATCCCGCCTACTTCGCGCGGCTGCGCGGCTTCGTGGAGCACGCCGGGCGGCGGGGCATCGTGGTCGAGGTCGCCTTCTTCAACGGCATGTACGCGGACAGCTGGCCGCTCATGGCCTTCCACCACCGCAACAACGTGCAGGGCGTCGGCCGCTACGAGGCGGAGGAGTGCGGCCTGTTCACGACCCGGGACCCGCGGAACGAGGACGTGCTGCGCCACCAGGCGGCCTACGTGGGGAAGATCGCGCGCGAGCTGAACGGCTTCGACAACGTGATCTACGATCTGTGCGACGAGCCGTCGCTCGTGGGCCGGCCGGACGGGTCGATCGTCGTCCAGGAGGACGCGGCCGTCGTGCCGTGGCTCCACGCTCTCCGCGACGCGTTCCTCGAGGCCGAGCGGCCCCTGCCGAACAAGCACCTCCTCGGCCAGACGGTCCAGAACCTCTCGCCCGACCTCTCGGCCGAGGAGTGGTGCCGGTGGCTGCCGACGGAGTACGTCCGGCCCGCGTCGCGCGCCCTCGAGCGCGACTACGCCGTGCGCAAGCCCCTCGTCGACGTCGAGTCCAACTACTACGGGACGTCGCTCGTGAAGTCCGCCTACACGGCGGACGCCGCGCGGCTCGAGGGTTGGTGGTTCCTGCTCGGGGGCGGTGCGGGCGTCATCCAGTTGAACGGCGAGTACCACCGCGGCCAGGAGGAGGGCGGGGCGGACACCCGCGAGCGGATCGCGCCGCAGCGGCGCGTGCTGCGGGAGTTCGTCGAGGGGCTCGACCTCGCGGGCCTCGCGCGCTTCTCTGGGGTGGCCGACGTTCCGACGGGGGCGGTCGCGAGCGCGCTCGCGGAGCCCGGGCGGCAGTACGCGGTGTACCTCTTCCACGGGCACGAGGAAGAGGAGTGGGGCGCGCACTTCGTCGCGAGCCCCGGGAGCTGGAAGGACGGCTTCACCCTGAAGGCCGTGCCGGCCGGCCGCTACGGCCTCGAGTGGGTGGACCCGGCGAGCGGCCGCCTCCTCGCGTCCGAGACGGCCGAGTCGACGGGCGGCGACCTCGCGGTGAGGACGCCGCCCTATTCGCTCGACGTCGCGCTGCGCGTCACGCGCCGGCCGACACCGTAGCGCTCGGTCCCTCTAGAACGACGCGCGGACCTGCAGCTCGACGGAGCGGTTGCCGGCCGCGACTCCGCCCGGGCCGCCCGGTCCCCGGCCGAAGCCGCCCGCGCTCGCGAGCGACTCGCCGAACGACGGCGAGCTGAGGTTGCCGACCGGCGCGCCGGCGTTCGTCCGGTCCAGGAGGTTCTGGGCGTAGACGGAGATCGAGAGCTCGGGGCCGCCGCCGCCGCGTCGTCCGAACCCCTCGGGCCCGCCGCCGAAGCCGCCGGGGCCGCCGCCCGGCCCGCCGCCGAAGCCGCCGGGCGGCCCGCCGCCGCCCGGGCCCATCCCGGGAGGCGGACCGCCCGGCATGCCGCCCGGGCCCTCGCCCGGCCCCTGCGGAGCGCCGGGCGTCGGCGCCGCCGCGGCCCGCCGGAGGCGGATCGACTTGCTGATGCGCAGGTTCACGGTGAAGAAGCCGGGAGCCGTGCCGTAGTTGCGCGGCACGATCGTCTCGCCGGCTCGCGGCGTCGGGTTGAGCAGCCCCCACGGCGTGTCGACGACGCCCGGCTCGTCGGCCGAGGTCGCGAACGACGGCCGGTCGTTGAAGACGGTGTCGCCGTTGAGATCGCGGCCGACCGTGATGTTGAACGCTCCGCCGCTCGAGGCCATCACGAACGGGCTCACCCGCACGTCGCCGGGCAGCGTGACGCTGCCCATCAGCATCACGCGGTGGCGCACGTCCATGCCCGAGCGGCCCCAGTCGGCGCCCGGGTTCGAGGAGTCGGAGGGGAAGCTGTTGGCCCCGTCCGAGTCGCTCTTCGCCCAGCCGACGAAGTAGCGGGCCGACACGCTCAGGCGCTGATCGAAGCGGCGGTTCACGCCGAGCGTGATCTCGTCCTGCCGCATGCGGCCCGTCGACTCGTACTGGTACTCCGCGCCGGTGCCGCTCGCCGCGCCGACGACGCGCGAGCGCAGCGAGCGCCACCCGGTCGCGTGCATCCACATCGCGTTGACCGTGAAGTTGCCGGGGAGCTGCCGGTCGAAGCCGAGCGAGGTGCGGAGGGCGACCGGGGAGCGCAGGTCGTCGGCGAGGCGCCGCACGACCGGCTGCTGCGCGGCCGACGTCAGCTGGTCGTACGAGGGGAGCGACAGCACGCTGCCGTCGGAGGCGAACGTCACGAGGTCGAGGATGCCGGGGTCGGTGACGAGGTACTGCAGTGGCGTCGTCCCGTCGTTGCGGCGCGCCTCGAGGGTGAGCGCGGAGTCGACCCGGTCGTAGAAGAGGCCGGCTCCCGCCCGCAGGACGGTCCTGGCCGTGCCCCGGCCCTTGTAGCCGGGAGACCAGTTCACCGAGACCCGCGGGGCGAGGTTGAAGCCCGTCCCGACGTTCGTCTGCGCCTCGTAGCGCAGCCCGAGGCCGACGCTCAGGTCGGCGCGCGGCTTCCAGTCGTCCTGGGCGAAGACGCCGAGGTCCCACTGGCGGATCGAGGAGTACGGGTCGCCGCCGGCGATCCGCAGCTGGCTCGGGCCGCCGCCGAGGGCGCGGATGGCGGCCGGCGAGAGGCCGAGGGAGCCGAGGAAGAGAGTGCGGGCGTAGCGGTCGTAGCTCGTGACCGGCACGATCACGAGGCGGCCCTGGTCGTCGAAGACCGGGTCGCCGTCGGCGTCGAGCTCGGGGCCGAAGGTGCCGGCGAAGGTCACCGTGCCGTTCCAGTTCTGGCGCGAGTCGCCCCACTCGTCGTCGCCGCGGACGCGGAGGCCGGCGCGGAACGCGTGCTTGCCGAGCGTCCACGAGGTCACGCTCTGCAGCTCGAGGCGTCCCTGGCGGCTGCGCGAGCGCCCGGCGTCGGAGCCGCCCGACGTGAAGGACTCCTGCACCTGCAGGGCCGCCGCGAGGCTCGCGGGGTCCTGCTCGCGGGTCTGGCGCGACCACATGAGTCGCGTCTCGTTGACGGCCCGTCCCAGCAGGATCGTGTCGCCGACCTGGAGCTGGTGCTGCTCGCCCGTCGTCTTCGACGCCCGCTCGGGGAGCGAGAAGCCGCCGACGCCGGCGCTGTCCTGCCCCGTGCGGCTGTACGAGTAGCGGAACGTGAGGGTGTGCGCCGATCCCGCCTGGACGTCGAGGCGCGGGCTGACGCTCGTGCGCGTGAGCGGGGCGACGACCGTCTCGTTGTAGGCGACCGGCTGGTAGCCCGGGCCGAGCACCGTCGCGTTCACGAGCTGGGTGTCGTCCACGTTGCGCCGGTCGAAGTCGACGAAGTACGAGGCCTTGTCCTTCACGAGCGGGCCGCCCACGGAGCCGCCCCAGGCCACGCGCCGGTAGTCGGGCTTCGAGGCCGCGTAGGGGTCCTTCGTGTTCAGGGCGTCGTCGTTGAAGCGCCCGTTCATCTGCCCGCGCGTCGCGTCGCCGCCCGGCTTCGTGAGGATCTCGATCCGGCCGAAGCCGGGCCGGTCGTACTCCGCGGAGAACGGGCTCGCGTTCAGCCGGATCAGGCGGATGGCCGACTTCGACGGGACGCGGCCCCCGGTGAAGCCGTCGACGAACACCTCGCCGCCGTTCGGGCCGGCGGAGGACCCGGCGAGGGCCTGCAGCGCCTCGACGAGCTCGTCCGGGTCGTCCGGCAGCGCGTCGAGCTGGGCGCCCTCGATGACGACCGCGCCCGCGCTCTGCTCGGAAGACAGGCCGAGCGCGCCCGCGTTCTCGTTGACGTTCACGGTCTCCTTCACCGTCGCGAGCTCGAGCCGGGCGTCGACCGTCGTGTCCGCGCCCGGCGTCACGACGACCTCGGCCCGGGCGTAGGGCTCGAAGCCCTGGCGCCTCACGAGCACGAGGTACGCCCCCGGGCGCAGCGGGCCCACGGACCACGCGCCGTGCGCGTCCGTCCGCGCCGTCCGCTTCGTCGCGCCGTCCGAGACCTCGACCTGCGCCTGTCCGACGCCGGCGCCGCTCGGGTCGGTGACGACGCCCCGCAGGGCGCCCGCGGCCGGCTCCGCCGCGCCCGCGGGACGGGCGCCCGCGAGGAGCGCGAGAGCGAGGGCCGCGGCCCCCGCCAGAGTCCGTCTCACCATGAAGTCTCTCCTCCCGCGCCGAGCAGGTCCGCGAACGGGTCGCCCTGCTGTCCGCCGCCCATCCCGCCGCGGCCGTTGCCCCGGGCGCCGGCCGTCGCGGCTTCCGGCACCGTCCACGCCACGAGCTTGAGGGCCGACAGCCGCGAGGCCTCCGGCCCCCGCGAGCCGAGCGCGGCGATCTCCTCACCCGGCTTGAGGTCGGCGATCGCGACGGCCGGCAGGCGTTCGAGCATCTCGTCGGGGTTCATCGACCGCCCCCCGGGGCCGCCCGCTCCGCCGAATCCGCCGGGTCCGCCGGGTCCCGCGCCAGGCGCGGCCGCCGCCCCGGCGCCGGGGGGCGCGTCGCCCGTCTCGCCCGAGGCCGCGCGGAGGAGGCGCGTGACGACGAACGGCGGCAGGCGGCGCACGAGGGCTCCCTCGGCGAGCGTCACGGCGACCGTGCCCGCGCCCTTGCCCTCTTCCTGCACGGAGAGAACCCCGTCGGCGGACTGCTTCAGCACGCCCCGCACCACGCGGAACGAGCCGGAGACCACCTGCTCGGCGACGACGCGCGCGCCGTCGGGGCTCTTCGCGCCGAGCACCCGGACCTGGTCGCCGACCGCCACGTCCTCGAACGTGCCCGCCTTCGCGTCGGCGAAGCGCAGCGAGCCGGGCGCGTAGCGGCGGAAGACGACCGAGGGCGAGGCCGCGTCGACGACGAGGCTCGCCGGGGCCGTCGCGCCCGGGGCGGCGCGCAGCCGGAGGGAGATCTCCCGCTTCCCCTTGTCGACGGCCGCCACCACCCCCGAGCTGCCTCGGCGCCGCCAGTCCTCGCGCTGCTTCTGCTGCGCCGCGTCGACGTCGGAGCGGGACATCACGACGACCCGGCGCGCGCGCATCGGCGCCCCGCCCTCGGCCGCCGCGCCCTGGCAGAGGACCCGGTCGCCCTTGGCGAGGTCCGCGGCCCGCACCGTCTCCGCTCCGGCGAGGGTCGTCGCCCCCGGCTTCGCCCGGAGGAAGGCGGTCGTGTCGTCGAAGGCCACCACGACCTCCGCGCCGGAGTCGCCGCGCACGCGCAGCCGCGCCTCGCCGGGGGCGGGGACGGCGACGACCTCGCCGACCACCGAGACGACGGGCGCGCCGGCGGCCGGCAGCAGCAGGAGGAGGAGAGAAGCGAGGACCATCGGTCACCTCGAAGATGCGTCCGGAGGCACGAGCATATCTGTATCCGGCCGCAAACGACGCGTAAGGAAAGTAAGCGGGGCGCTGCGGGTGTGCCCCGGATGCGCCGCGAAGGGCCGTCCGACGTAACGGCTGTCATCGGGACGTCAGCTCTCACCCAGTCGTTACGCGCGTGACCGGAGCCTTGCTCCTCCATGAAGACAGCGCGCGCCGCGCCGCCGACATTGTCCCGGAGGAGTGCCGGAGAGACTGCATGAGACACCCCGCCGCGCTCGTCCTGTGTTCGCTCCTCACCCCTCCCGCCATGGTCGCCGCCGGGGACGGCGCGGAGGAGCCGGCGGCGCTCGTCGAGTCCGTGCGCGTGACCGGCAACCAGATGCTCCAGAAGGAGACGCTCCTCTTCTACGTGACGACGAAGACCGGCGCGCGCTACGACGAGCGGCAGCTGCGCCAGGACTTCCGCCGCCTGTGGGACACGGGCTTCCTCGAGGACCTGCAGATCGAGGCCGACGACGGCGCCACGGGCAAGATCGTCACGTTCCGCGTCTCCGAGCGGAAGCGGATCCAGATCGTCGACTACCGCGGCTCGAAGGAGCTCACGACCACCAACATCGAGGACGAGCTCAAGAAGCGCGAGGCGCAGGTCAGGATCGACACCTTCTACGACCAGGGGAAGGCCCGGCGGGTCGAGTCGATCGTCAAGGAGATGCTGGCCCAGAAGGGGAGGCCGCTCGCCACCGTCAGGCACGAAGCGAAGAACATCGGGGCCGCGGGCCAGCAGCTCTCGTTCATCGTGACCGACGGCCCGAAGGCGAAGATCAGGAAGATCACCTTCGACGGCAACACCGTCTTCTCCGACGGGAAGCTGCGG
>WBZP01001133.1_pt3 | contig 11383 bp, 10 predicted proteins | sample 5204301 | NCBI WGS metagenome assembly WBZP01 (sample SAMN12412401, study PRJNA552823) | activated sludge metagenome | isolation source: activated sludge from nitrification reactor of wastewater treatment plant... | place: USA: Pennsylvania | collected 2017
CGCCGCTAGCCCAGGTCCGAGACATGGGCTGCGCGCCCACCCTTGCCCACGGCCCTTGGCCACCCCGGCGCGGGCACGATTCATATCTTCACAAGCTCTGAGCGCATGAACGCCGCGCTCCTGACCGACTGCGCGCTGCAGTTCTGCTCGGCCGCCATCGAGGTGGACCCGCTGCCGCCCGAACGTCTGCTGGGATTGTCCGCTGACACAGCGGCGGCCTTCATCGCGCCAGACGGCCACGCCTGGGTGGGCCTGGGCGCGGCGCGCTGGCTGGCTGCAGGCGAGGCCGAAACACGCCCGCTCTGGGCGGGATTGCTCGACGAAAGCGGCGACCTGCCCGAACCCATGGCGTTGGGCGCGCTGCCGTTTGATGCCCAGGAGGCACCGGATGCCCTCTGGCGGGGCCTGATGCCCGGTGGCCTGATGCTGCCCGAAGGGCTTTATCAGCAGCAAGGCGGGCGCGCCTGGTGGCGGCTGACGCTGCCCGTTCGGGACGTCGCGGCCCTGCCGCGCCGCCTGGCCCGGGCCAGGCAGGTTCTGGCCGGCCTGGCCGCCGTGGAAGCCGAGCCCATTGCTCCGTGGCTCGCCTTGAATGAAGACAAGACACAGCAGCACTACGTGCGGGCCGTGGGTTCGGCCGTGCGGCGGATCCGACAGGGCGAACTCGTCAAGGTCGTGCTGGCCCGGCGCAGCGTGGTGGACTTCGCCAGCGCGCCCACGGCGTCGGCCTTGCTGGCCCGGCTGGGTGAACGACACGCCAGCTGCGTGCGCTACGCCTGGCGCCACCGCGGCAAGACCTGGCTCGGGGCCACCCCGGAAACCCTGGTCCAGGTGCAGGGGCGGCAGCTCAGGACGCAGGGCCTGGCCGGTACCCGCCCCACCGACCGCGCCGAAGAGCTGTTGCGCTCGCTGAAAGACCGCCATGAACATGCGGTGGTGGTGCAGGCCATCCGGCGCGCCATCGAGCCGTTCACCAGCGAGCTGCCGCCCCGCGCCGAACCCGTGCTGCACCATCTGCGGGGGCTGACCCACCTGCAGACCCCGATCGAGGCGCGCCTGCGCGAGGAAGTTGACTTCCTGCGCCTAGTGCGCGCGCTTCATCCCACGCCGGCCGTCTGCGGCCTGCCGGCGCGGGCTGCGGCCGAGCTGCTGCGCGCGCTGGAGCCCGAACCTCGGGGCCTGTATGCCGGACCATTCCTGCGCCTGTCACCCTCCGGTGAAGGCCACGCGGTGGTTTCCTTGCGCGGCCTGGTGCTCGATGGCCGCGCCGCGGTGCTGCCGGCGGGCGCCGGCATCGTCGACGGCTCCGAAGGTGTCGCCGAGCTGGCCGAGACGCGCGTCAAACAGGCCAGCGTGCTCGACGCCTTCCGGTGCCAGGCTTGAGCAGGCGCAGCGACGACCTGCACAGCGCCTGGGCCGAACTGTTGGCCCGCGCGCTGGCGCAAAGCGGCGCGGCCCAGGCGGTGATCAGCCCGGGTTCGCGCTCCACGCCGCTGGCGCTGGCGCTGGCCGCGCAATTGCCCACCACGGTCCTGCACGACGAACGGGCAGCCGCCTTCTTCGCGCTGGGCCAGGCGCGCGCCACCGGCCGGCCCAGCGTGGTGCTGGCCACCAGCGGTACAGCCCCTGGCCACTGGCTGCCCGCGGCGATGGAAGCCCATGAGGCCGGCGTGCCGCTGCTGCTGCTCAGTGCCGACCGGCCCTGGGAAGTGCAGCAGGCGCAGGCTTCGCAGACCGTGGACCAGGTGCGGCTGTTCGGTCACCATGCCAATGCCTACTTCGAGCTGGGCCTGCCCGACGACAGCCTGGCTGCCTTGCGCGCCGTGCCGCGCATCGCGGCCCAGGCCGTGCTGGCCACCCAGTACCCGCTGGCTGGCGTGGTGCAGGTCAATGCGCACTTTCGCAAGCCACTGGAGCCCAAGCCGCGCACCGGCGTCGAGCCCTGGCTGGCGCGCTGGCAGGCCATCGTGCAGGCCGGCTCGCCGTGCTTGCTGCCCCCGCTGCCGCAGCCCCATCCGGACGCGGTGGCCGAACTGGTTCGCCGCGTGCGCGCTGCGCCGCGTGGCCTGATGGTGGCCGGGCCGGCGCCGGCGACGCAGGCCGACGCCTACCGCGCAGCAGTCCGGCGTTTCGCGGCAGCCAGTGGCTATGTGCTGCTGGCCGAGGCCACCAGCCAGCTGCGCTTCGGGGCTGACGTGCCCGGGGTCTGCGGCAGCTTCGACGCGCTGCTGCGTGCACCCGGCTTGCGCCGTGCACTGCGGCCCGATCTGGCGCTGGAAATCGGCGCCCCGCCCGTGTCGGCCCAGTGGCTGGCCTGGGCCGATGCCGATGATGCGCCGCCACGCCTGGTGCTGCCTGGCGCCCGGCCGGCCGACCCGGCGGGCGGCGCCTTGGGCATGTTGCTGGGGCCGGTGGCCGCGCTGCTGGAAGCTGCCGCGGCACAGCTCGAATCGTCTGCCAGGGCAACGGAGGTCGCCCTGGCCTATCGGCAGGCCTGGTTGGCGGCGGAGGTGGCCGCCTGGTCGGCCCGCGCGGCGACCCTGCCTGTGGGCGAGGCCCTGCATGAACATCAGATTGCCCCGCAACTGCGCGCCGCGCTGCCTGCCGGTGCATGGCTGGCGGTGGGCAACAGCAGCCCGGTGCGCGACCTCGACCACGACCTGCCCCCTGACGCACGGCCGCTGACGCTGCTGCACCAGCGCGGCGCCGCCGGCATCGACGGCCTGGTCGCCGGTGCTGCGGGCTCGCGCAGCGTGCTCGCGCCGCCACTTGCCTTGCTGCTGGGTGATGTGGCGCTGCTGCACGATGCCGGCGGCCTGGCTGCCGCGGCGGCCGTGCGCGGGCCGCTGCCCATCGTGGTCGTGCACAACGATGGTGGTCGCATCTTCGAGCGCCTGCCGCTGGGGCGGGACGCTGGCCTGGTGGCGGCCTGCGAGCAGCTCTTCGTCGTGCCACACGGACGTGCCCTGGTGGGTCTGGCACAGACCTGGGGCCTGCCGCACCGAAGGGTGCAGACGCCGGCCGAATTGAGTCAGGCGCTGGTGCGGGCCCTGGCCGACGACCGTGCCTGGCTGATCGAAGCCCGCGTGGCGCCGGGTGGTAGCGAACAACGTGCCGCGCTGCTGGCTGCGATGGCCGCCGCCGGCGCACGCGCCGTGGCGGCGTGAGGCAGGGCCTGCATCCGGGTCTCAGCCTGCCCGCCAAAGGGGCGGGCGGGGCGCCCCTGGTTCTGCTGCACGGCTTCCTGGGCGCGCCCGCTGCGTGGCAGCCGGTGCTGGCCGCGCTGCCGCGGCACGGCAACGTGTGGTGCCCGTGGCTGCCAGGTCATGGTCCGGCACCGGCTGCGCCCGGCGACTGGGCCGCGGTGGTACGGCAGCTGGCCGCGGCGCTGCCCGCAGGCGCGGTGCTGGCCGGCTACTCGATGGGGGCCCGCCTGGCGCTGGGCGCCGCGCTGCAGGCCGGCAGCCTGCTGCGGGCCACGCTGCTGGTGGGCGGCCACGTGGGCCTGGCCAGCGCGGCCGAGCGTGGTGAACGCGCGGCACAGGATGCCGAGCGTGCCGCTGCCTTGCGCAGCCAGCCGCTGCAGGCCTTTGTCCGGGCCTGGGAAGCGATGCCCTTGTTTGCCACCCAGCGGGCGCTGCCGCCGGCCGCGCTGGAGCAACAACGCCAGGCACGCCTGAAGCACGAGGCCGCCGCGCTGGCCTGGTCGTTCGATGTCGCCGGCCTGGCGCAGATGCCCGACCTGCGCCCGGCCGTGGCCGCCGCACGCCAGCCGCTGCACTGGCTCACTGGCGAGCTGGACCCCCGCTTCGGGGCGCTGGCGGCATCGCTGGTGCGGCCGCCCTGGGTCACGCACCACGTCGTGCCGGGCGCAGGCCACAACCTGCTGCTGGAGGCGCCGGCCGATGTGGCAGCATCGCTGGCAGCCTGTATGGAGAAAGCATGAGCGACGTGAACTGGACCCTGTTTGACTGTGGCTACACCGACATCGTCTACGAGAAGGCCGACGGCATCGCGCGCATCACCATCAACCGCCCCGAGGTGCGCAATGCCTTCCGCCCGCTGACGGTGCAGGAGATGCAGCATGCATTCTCCAACGCGCGCGACGACGCCGAGGTGGGCGTGGTGATCCTGCGAGGCATGGGCGACCTGGCCTTCTGCTCCGGTGGCGACCAGCGCGTGCGCGGCCACGGGGGTTATGTCGGCGACGATGGGGTGCCGCGCCTGAACGTGCTGGACCTGCAGCGCCAGATCCGCACCCTGCCCAAACCCGTCATCGCGTCGGTGGCCGGCTACGCCATCGGTGGTGGCCATGTGCTGCACATGATCTGCGACATCACCATCGCCGCCGACAACGCGCGCTTCGGCCAGACCGGCCCGCGCGTGGGCAGCTTCGACGGTGGCTACGGCGCCAGCTACATGGCGCGCATCGTGGGGCAGAAGAAGGCACGTGAGATCTGGTTCCTGTGCCGCCAGTACGACGCGCAGCAGGCGCTGGACATGGGCCTCGTGAACATCGTGGTGCCCTTGGCGCAGCTGGAAGCCGAAACTGCGCAATGGGCGCGCGAGATGCTGGCCAACAGCCCCACTGCGCTGCGCTTCCTGAAGGCCGCGCTGAATGCCGATTGCGACGGTCAGGCCGGCCTGCAGGAACTGGCCGGCAGCGCCACGTTGCTGTACTACCAGAGTGAAGAGGGGCAGGAAGGCAAGAAGGCCTACCTGGAAAAGCGCAAGCCGGACTTCAAGCAGTTCAAGCGCTTTCCCTGAACCGGCCCGCCATGCGTGTGCACCTGGCGCCGCCCTGGCGCGTGGCAGCCGGCCCGACCCTGCTGCGCGGCGTGCAGCGCCAGCGGCACGCGGTGCGTGTCCGCGTATTCGACGGTGAAGGACACACGGGCCTGGGCGAAGCGCTGCCCTTGCCCGGCTACAGCCGCGACGATGCCGACGCGGCGCAGCGTGTGCTGGCGAAGCTGTGCGGTGCGGCGTTCGACGCCCCCGACGACAGCACGGGCCACGCAAGCCTGGCCGCCGCGCTGGCCCCGTTCGGGCCCGATCTGGCCGCCTCGCCCAGCGCGCGTTTTGCGCTGCAGTGCGCGCTGCTGGACTTGCTGTCACGCCGTGCCGGCTGCGGCGCTGCAGCGTGGCTGGCAGAGGGGCGTGCGCTGCAGCGCGTGGCGGTGAGTTTGCTGCTGCCCGACGCCGCCGCGGCTGCCGTGAGCGTCGCACGCGCGGCGGCTGCCGGTGGCCACCGGGTGCTCAAACTGAAGGTGGCGCGAGCCGACCGCAGCGTGGCGCAGGAACAGGCCTTGTTGGCCGCCGTGCGGGCGGCTGCCGATGCCGAGGCCCCGGGCCAGGTGCAACTGCGGCTGGACGCCAACGGCGAGATGAACCCAGCCACGCTGGTGCAGCGCTTGGCCGACTGGTCCGTCTATGGCATCGAGATGGTGGAAGAACCCTTGGCCGGCGACGCCCTGCTGCAGATGCCGGCGCTGCCGCTGCCTTGGGCTGCGGATGAGTCGCTGGACGACCCGGTGCGGGCAGCTGCACTGCTGGCCCTGCCCGGCAGCCGCGGACCGGCGGCGCTGGTGCTCAAGCCGGCCATGCTGGGATTTGGGCGTTGCTTCGAACTGGCCGATGCGGCGGCTCAACGCGGCATCGGCATCGTCGTCACCCACAGCCTGGATGGCGAAATCGGTCTGGCCGCCGCCTGCGCGCTGGCCCAGGCCCTGCCGCATGCGCCCTGGCCTTGTGGGCTGGCGCCCCATGGCGCCCTGGGTCGGGTGGTGGCTGCAAAGCCCTGGCTGGATCTGCCCCATGGGCCGGGTCTGGTGCCGATCGAGACCGACTGAACTCCCCGGGGCGCCGGGAATGGCCCAGGGCCGTCCCCCCGGCCAGCCTCAGCGCAGCGCGTGAGAGCTTGTGAAACTATGAGTCCAGCTGGCGAACAGGGTTGCCGCTTGCTGCGCCGTGCGCGGCTGCGACGCAGCGGCCACGGGTACGCCGTTGCGGTACACGGCACGGCTCGGTCCGGCGCCCATGGCCTCGGCACGCCCTTGCACGCCGAACTGCCACTGGCCGCCTGCCACCTTGCCACCGACGCTGGCGCGGGTACGCAGGAACCACGGCCGTGCAAGGTCCAGCCGGGCAGGGTCGGTGCCGGGTAGTGCAAGCCGCATCCGGCCGCCCAGCGCCGTGCCGAGCTGCAGCTCGAACTGCAACAGCAGGGGCGCGGTGGTCCGCCATTGCAGGTCCAACGCGACCGGAAAGTCTTCAAAGCGCTCGTCGTAGCCACGCACCGGCCCGGCATCGTGCAAGCGGCGGCTGGTTGCGCGCCAGCCCAGGCTGGCGCCAACGGCCGCTGAGCCGTGCGCGGTTTCGTCGACCAGCGGCCATAGCCCGCGCAGTTCGACCCCGCGCTCGGCAATCGAGCTGCGCGTGACCACCGGCGCGCCGTTGGTGGACATGCCGCTGTACGAGCGAGCGCCGGCAGCGCCGCCCAGCCGCAGCCGCCACTGCAGCCCGGCGCAGCGTGAACGCGCCGCCAGCGCCGCCGCAGGCAGTGTCCCCGACTCGCGCACCAGCCGCCGGCCATCGTCGCCGTGTTCGCTCCAGCGGCTGGCGGCCACGCCGGCTTCGAGTTCGAACCCGTCAAGGCTGCAAGCCGTTGCCGCAGCGCAGCTGGCCAGCAGCGCCGCCAGGCCCAGCGCCGGTCGCCTCAACGCAGCTCGGACCAGTTCTTCAGCACCGAGATCTCGTAGATGCCGTTGCCGTCCGCGTCCAGTTCGACCAGCACCTGTGTCGCGTTCTGCGCCGTGATGCGAACGCTGCTGCCCGCATCGCCGGTGGCGATGGCGCGTCCGCTGGCGGGGTAGCTGGCGTTGGCCGAACGCATGAAAGGCGTCAGCGTCGCCAGCGTCACCACCCGTGACTCGAGTGCCGAAGAAGCGATCTTGCCGCTGACGCTCAGTGTCTCGTTGTAGCTGCTGCCCACCGGAGCGCGCACCTGTGTCATGCGCAGGTCGGTGCCGGTGCGCGCGATCGTCTCGGCGCCGATCGAGACCGAGGTCGTCAGGCTGGCCACCTCCAGGGTCAGCGTCTGGTTGAAGATGCCGGTGCTGGCTTCGGAGATGCGGATCTGGCCGCTGCCGGTGCTGGCCACGCCGGAAGCGCTGACCGCAAAATTCTCCAGCGTTGCGGTGGCCGAGAAGCTGAAGACGTTGCTGTCCATGTCGCCACTGAGCGTATCGAGTTTGAGACCCAGCGCGCCGCCGATGCGCACACCCAGTTCGACGCAGTTGCTGAACACCAGCCGCACCGACTCGCCGGCGTCGACATCCTGGTTGTTGTTCGTGTCGTCGAGCGTGGTCGTGACGCTGCCGCCGCCGCTGCAGGTTTCGGTCTCGACGATCTGCGCGCCGACGAGACGGGGCGTGGCCTGCTTGAAGCGTTGCGGCAAGCGCGCGATCTGTGATCGCACTGCGTTCAGCAGCAGGCCTTCATCTGCGATCTGCGCGCCGGTGACAAAACCGGCTGTGTCCCTGACATACAGGACGGTGCCCAACATCTCCTGCGCCGTGCGGACGTAGTTGGTCTGGGTGATCCTCAAGGCTGCGGTGCCTGGTGGCGGCGTTGTACTGCCGGCGTCGCCGCCTCCACCGCCGCAACCAGCGAGCAGGACGGCCGTCGACAGGATGGCGCCAACGGTGCGGATCGGTTTGTGCATGCTTTCCTCCTTGGGGTAGTCGCGAGCCCACACGGCGCGCCGGCGAAGAGTCTAGAAGCAGTTGCAGGCGCTCGCCAGCGCGCGGTCGGTCGGCGTTGCGGCTCTGGACATGGCCAGGGCCACGACGCTACAGCGCTTCGGCGCCACGGCGCCACGGCCCCAGGAATGGCCTCGCACCTTCAGGGCAGCACGATGTCCGGCTCGGCCCTGCCGCCCGCACGGCGCCGCCCAGGTGCCGTGTCCCAGGCAAAGAAGCGCAGCACTTCGTCCCTTCGTGCATCGGTGTCGGTCTCGCCCAGCGCCATCAGTTCCTGTGTGTAGGGTGACTCGAACAGCAGGTAGCTGGCCAGCGCCGCGCCGCGGGCCTGCTCGCCGCGGCCGCCAACGCCCACGCCGCGCAGCAGGCCACGCACCGGCGCGGGCAGGTCGCCCAGGTGGCGCGCCGCGATCTCGTCCAGCCGCCTGGAGGGCGAGATCACCAGCGTCTCCAGCGGCCGCAAGGGCGTGTCGGCGAGTGCCGACTCGGGCAGCAGGGCCAGGGTGCGGTTGATGCGACGCAGCCGCTCGATGTCCACCGCCAGTGCGTCCAGGAAGATGCTGGACATCGCGTGGCCGGCGATCTGCGCCAGGTTGGGGTAGTCGCCCTCGGCGACCGTGTGGCGGCGTGTGTCCTGCTGGCGCCCCACTCCGACGATGAACAGGCGCTGTGCTCCCAGGTGGATGGCCGGTGACAAGGGCGCGGTCTGGCGCATCGAGCCATCGCCGAACCAACCCCCTTCGCTGGCCGATTCGATGCGTGTGGCCGGAAAGACGAACGGGATGGCCGAAGAGGCCAGCAGGTGCTCGTGGCTCAGGCGCGACGGCATGGCCACACGCTGCGAACGTTGCCAGGGTTGGACCGGCTGCGCGCTGTCGTAGAAGGTGTAGTGTTCGCCGCTGGAATAGCTGGAAGCGCTCACGGCCAGCGCCTGCAGGTGGCTTTGCTGCAGCATGAAGGGCAGGCGCTGCAGCGGTACCACGCGCTGCAGGAGATCGGCCAGCGGCGTGTTGTCCAGCAGCGAGCGGGGTCGCGCACGCCGCCAGCGGGCGATGGCCCAGCCCAGCGAGAGCATGCTGAGCCACTGCGCGCCGCTGCGGATGACGCCCAGCGAGTCGGCACGGTAGACCTGCTCGGCGCGGAACTGCCGCCACACGTGGGCGAGGACCTCCACCGCGGCTTCGAAGCGATCGGCCTGGCAAGCCAGCGCCGCGGCGTTGATGGCGCCGGCCGAGGTGCCGCAGATCACGCCGAAGGGGTTGCGCAGGCGCGCCATCGGGCCCAGCGCACTGCGCCGGATGCGCACCAGCGCACGCAGCACGCCCACCTGGTAGGCGGCCCGTGCGCCGCCGCCGCTGAGCACCAGCGCGGTCAGGGGGGTTTCGTGCATGCGCTGCCCTGGTGGTTCATCCGGCTATGTCCAGCGGCCCGGCCCGCACGATGCGCGAAGGCACCACAAATACGCCACCGCCCAGCAGCAGCTCGCGCGTGAAGGTCTTCTTGTCGATCACCACCGCGATGCGCCGCGGCATGAACTCGACCGGCATCGACCTGGCGGCAGCCATCAGGTTGCGCCGGCCTTGGTGGGCTGTGCTGACCAGCACGGTAGGCCCTTGGGTGACCAGGCGGCTGGCGTGATGCAAGTGGACCGGCGTGAGCAGCATGACGGCAGTCTACGGCCGCGCGAGCGCCTGATCCGCAGCATCGTGCATCATCCCCCGGTGCCCAGCCTGCCCGCCACAGTCCCATCCAGCACGCTGGGTGCCGCCCTGCAGCTTGCCGCATCGAAGGCCGGCGATGCCACCGCGCTGCTGGGCGACTTCGGCCGCCTGAGCTGGGGCGAACTGCAGCAGCAGGTTGCCGCCGTGGCCGCCCGTCTGCGCGCGCAGGCCCTGGCAGGGCACGAACCCGGCGCATCGCCCCCGGCCCATGCCGTGGTGCTGAAGCCCGACCGCGACGACCTGATCGTGCTGCTGGCCCATGCGCTGGCCGGTATCCCGTTGCTGCCGCTGCACCCGGCATTGCCCGAAGGCGAAGCCCAGCGGCTGGCCGACTGCGCCGCGGCGCGGCGTCTGACCGTGGCGCAATGCCTGGAACCGGGTCCGGCGGCACCCCTAGTCAGCCTGGATGTGCAGCCCGATGACGACTTGTTCTGGGTGCCCACGTCAGGTTCATCAGGCCCGCCCAAGCTGGCCCGCCTGACGCACCGCGCGGTTTGCGCGGCTGCGGCGGCACTGAATCAACGGCTGCCCTTCGGCGAGGGCGACCGCTGGATCCTCACGCTGCCGCTGTCACACGTCGGGGGTCTGTCGGTGGTCGTGCGCTGCCTGTGCGCCGTGCGTCCCATCGTGCTGGTGCCGCGCTTTGCCGAAGCCGCGGTCTGGACGGCCATCACACGCGACGGCGGCACGCGGCTGTCGGCCGTGCCGGCCATCGCGCACCGGCTGCTGGCCGACCCGGCCCAGCGCGACCACCTGACGCGTCTGAGCCTCGTGATGCTGGGTGGCCAGGCGGCGCCGCTGGCGCTGCGCCAAGACCTGGCCGAAGCCGGCGTACCAGCCGTCACCAGCTACGGCCTGACCGAAAGCTGTGCCGCCGCCACCTGCGAAACGCCGGCCGAAGCGGGCCGAATGCTGCCCGGCTGCGGCACGGCGCTGCGCGGCATGGCGCTGCGCATCGTCGACGCGGCGGGCCAGGCCCTGCCTGCGGGCGCTGCCGGGTCCATCCAGCTGCGTGGCCAAGCCCTGATGGCGGGCTATGTGGGCAGCCGCGCGCTGGCTGCGGGCGATGGCGGTGACTGGTTGGACACGGGCGACCTGGGCTGGCTGGATGCGGATGGCCGCGTTCATGTGCAGGGCCGACGCAGCGAGCTCATCGTCACCGGTGGCGAGAAGGTCGTGCCCGGTGTCGTGGAAGCGGCGCTGCGCGAACACCCGCTGGTGCGCGATGCGGTGGTCTTTGCCTTGCCCGATGAACGCTGGGGCTCAGTCGTCTGCGCCGCCGTCGATGCACCGGCTGCGCTGCTGCACGACGCCAGCCTGCCGGCCTTGCTGGCCACCTTGCTGCCACCCTGGTCACGCCCGCGTCGCCTGGCCTGCCTGTCCACGCTGCCGCGCCTGGCCACCGGCAAGGTCGACCGGCTCGGCACGCCGGTGTTGGCCGCGCCGCAGCTGGCCGACTGGCCTGGCCACCGGACCCCGCCATGCCCTTGAGCGCGCTGGCGCTGGTGCTGCTGGCGGCGCTGCTGCACGCCAGCTGGAACATCGTCGCCAAGAAGGCCGGCGGCGACCAGCGCTTCACGCTGCTAACCAGCCTGCTGACCTGCGTTCTGTGGCTGCCGGCGGGCCTGTGGTTCGGCTGGCACGAGGTGCCGCGCTGGGGCCTGCTGCAATGGGGTGTGGTGCTGCTGTCGGCCGCCTTGCACCTGGTCTACTTCAACGCGTTGCTCAAGGGTTACCGCGTGGGCGATCTCACGGTGGTCTACCCGCTGGCGCGGGGCAGTGCCCCGCTGATCACCGCCGGCGCGGCGCTGGTGCTGCTGGGCGAACGCCTGTCGCTGGTCGGTGCGCTGGGTGTGCTGGCGGTCTGCGGGGGTGTCTTCCTGATCGCCGGTGGGCCTGCGC
>WBZP01005655.1_pt2 | contig 11381 bp, 6 predicted proteins | sample 5204301 | NCBI WGS metagenome assembly WBZP01 (sample SAMN12412401, study PRJNA552823) | activated sludge metagenome | isolation source: activated sludge from nitrification reactor of wastewater treatment plant... | place: USA: Pennsylvania | collected 2017
CTGCTTTGGCAACTATAGTCGTCACTAATTGATAATCTCCAGCAGAAATATGTGTACCAGTTTTCCTGTAAACCTTATAAGCTGTAGCGCCAGAAACTGGATTCCAAGACAATTTGATAACACCGGGGCCTGATTCACTGCAAGGCGGAGTTACAGCGGAAATAGTTGGTGGTGCATCTCTCACGTCAACCAAAACATCAGTTTGATCTCCATTTGCTCCTGTCGGGGTCATAGTAACAGGAGAGCCCTGGACCTTGATCGAATGAATTCCAGTCGGAGTCGTCACGTCAGCAGAAACAACTATGTTTGAAACGGAGTACGGACTAACAGGCGTAACGGTGCTTGGTATCAAACTAAATTTAAGACCAGTTGGAAGAGTGCTGGTAGACAAATTAACTAATCCATTATAAAGGGTGACCCCGACCGGTGGATTGTTAATTGTACCAACATAAACATAATTACTGCTATTGCTCGAACCTTTGTAAACAATTATAGGACCTGTGTTCGACAATCTGTAATCAGAATTAACGACCGATTGAGGACAAGACAATGTCCTGTAATCAATACTTGTTAGCTTGTTTGTTACCTTAACGGTTACTGCTTTTGAACCGGCAGAGCTAAAACCTGGATGAAGAAATGGATTTGTGGTTGTGCTAACAGTGCCATAATCGGGTGCCGTCCATAAGAAATTATAAAGTAATGAATTAAGAATTGGACGGGTCGCGCCAACAATCTCTTTGACATACCAAACGCTTGGCGCGCTAATAGGTATAAATTGGTTCGGTTCAACGGTACAAAGACAATTATATGGAGCCATGAAAGTTTGAGAGGTTGATTCAGTTGAAAATTGACCACCGTAATCAGCTTGAATTGTAAAAGTGTAATACTGACCTACTGTCGGAGCCGCGTAATCATAAAATAAAGTATTCCCAGAATTTATAACTGTAGTTGAAGCTATGGCTGAAGCAGTGCTTGTGCCGTCTCTTCGATTTATAACATAACCAACAACTGCAGTATGAGGTTTTGTCCAAGCAAGACGAATTGACCTGTTACCACAAACTTTAGAGTAACTCAAAGACCATGTTGGTGGTTTTAAAGTACAAACACTCTTAACTTCAAAACTGTAAGAAGTTGACCCTGAAATTCCCCCCTTTGAATCAATTGCCTTAACAACAACATTTTTAAAACCCGCTGTGGCAAAACTAATAGAATAGATGGTCGAACCACTACCAAAAGCTGTGTCCTGATCTGGGCCGCCGTCAAAACTTAATCTGAATTTAATTTGGTCACCATCAGAATCAGTTGAATTTAATTGCAAACTAGCGCTCTGACCAACTTCTAGACAAGAATAAAGAAGTTTAACAGTTGGTGCAACTGGTAAATTATTAACAGGAGGATTAACAGTAAAAGAAAGTGAGATGGTTGACGCTGGTAAGTTAAAAGTTCTATCCAATGTGGTGTTGTCAGTGTAACAAGTGGCAACATCAGTCCTGCTGTATTGAAGGTGCCCCGTTGCAGTTGTAGCACTAAAGACAACATCAAAAGTTAATGTGCCGGAACCTGTGACTTTAAATGTGTCGCTATTTATCTGATCGACAGACGCCGTACCACCTTTATTTATGACAACACTCGGCACTTCAAAAGAAACAGGGAAAAAGGCGTTAAAAGACTTGTTAGTAAAACCACTGGTAGCATTCGTTCTGAAATAAACATTCATGTAACCAATATAATCTGAACTATTACAATTATTTACACTACTTGCGCCCCAATATCCAAAAGGAGTGTCATTTACACCACCTGTCGCGTACCAACCAATATGTTGTGGCTTATTAGGCACTCTTGTAATTTTTATAATATCACCAATATTAACCGAGCTACCATTACTTGCTGAATTCCCATTAACAGAAATATCAACACCATAATTCCATGACAATATTATTTGATCGAGTCCTATATAAGATTCACTCGGCTTCCAGCCACCCAAACTATCACAAGGATCCTCCGAGTATGAGCCACTTGAAAATGTGGTAGTGCCATTAGCACATTTTCCACCCCAAACTGGTGGTAGTGCCATTAGCACATTTTCCACCCCAACCCAAACTGCCTGAAGACCGTTTCCACCTTTATTTTCTGTATATAAACCCTGCAAAGAAGTGCTGGCAGAAAAAGTACCGCTACCAGCAACACTATTTGCTGATGGAGAAGACAGAATGGGTGGAGTAGTGGCATTAAGATCTAAACCTCCTGCGTATACTCCACTCGGCGCAAAAAACATTGACGTCGCCAATGAACCCGCAACAAAAATCAAGGCCAGAGAACCAGAAAGGCCATTTGGCTTTTTGATTTTCTTTCTATAAAAAACAACTAGAATGCCCGCAACCAAAACTAGTAAAACAAAAATCAAAATGCCAACTGTTTTATTTTTGCCAAAAAAATCAGCAAGAGTCTCACCACAATTTGTCGGACTAAGCACTTCGCAAGAATATTTTACCGAGGCAGTGTCCACCAACTTGCCTCCCGAATAAACATCTGTTTTTACCGTATAATCAAATAAATCCTTGCTTGTTTTAAACGTGTCGGCAAAACCCATAACTGCACTGGTTATTTTCCCAGCATACATCTTTTTGAAAAGTTCTTTGCCTCGCGAATTTAAAACCGAAAGGATCACTTGGCCATTTTCTACATCACCATTATTGGCATTATGAACACAGCTAAAAATTTTGTTTTCTACACCTGTTTTCAATGGGTAGTTAGAACTTCCCAAAAAATTAATTCTTGGCCAATTAACACCCTCACGTGAAAAACGAATATCTAAAATAGAACTAGTATCATTACTAGTTGCCCGAACCACAAGGTAATAAACCGGGTGTTCGGCATTCTTAACTTCATAAGAAAGCGCCTTGGTCGAATTTGGTCCCAAATTGTAAGATTCTTTTTGTTTTTTCTCTACTAACCTAGAGGCTTGCAAACCATCCCATGAATACAATTCCGTGGTGACATCAACCTGCTCAAAAGAAGAGGTGTTATTTACCAAGTTAAAATCTATTTTTACCAATTCTTTATTTTTCAAAACGGGTGTAAAGGCAGCGAAAAGATAGGAGTTGCCATTAATCTTTACTGTTTCTTTGTCTAAAACAACCCCGGATACCTTGCCGCCAAAAATTTCAAAATCTCTAGTATTGCCTGCGATATCATTGGTGAAACTAAGTCCGAGTAAATTAAACTTATCCTGTGAAACAAAATATGTGGCTATATAATATTGACCATTAATAGCATGGGTGGGCACTTTCCATTTAAAGGATAATGGAGTAGGTTTTTTTGCCTGCAAATTTAGATCCTTAACCGCAAAAAATTGATCAACTAATGAATAACCATTGCTTTGGGCATCGCCAAAATTTTGTTTTCTAAAAATTTTTACATACACAGAGCCGTCAATTATCGGGTAGTCATTTCCATTAAAAACACTGCCTTCAAAAATCTCTTCGGAACCGGCCAAAACTTTCTGGTTAACCGGCAAAACATCAACCTGTACACTTCCAAAACGGTAATATTCAAAACAGTTAGCCACAGAAAGATTGTTACTAGATGTTTGGGCCTTATCTGAATTTTGAGCCAACACCAAGAATGGTGAAACTAAAAAAAACAAAGCGATGCCTAGTAAACTCAATATTTTTTTATTTTGAATTGCCATGATTAAGGAGAATATATAGTGTTAATTAAGGTAATTGTATCACTCAAAAAACATTTCCACAATACTAAACAAGTCGTTATCAAGCCTTAATTGACAGAAAAATTTATTTTGGTATGATTACATGTGTAAGTTCGCCTGCCGGCGGACTTGTTTTTTTAGAAAAATTAAGAAAAAGCGCAAACTACAAATAAAAAGCAAAAAACACGAAATAAAAAAGGCGCCAAAAAGCTTCGGCTGTCAAATGATTATTCGTTAAACTTGCTAATATTTATAAATTTGTGACAAAAAACATGTTATTTGATCTAAAAGTGATAAATTCTGTTTTGGAACAACTTGAGGAAGAGCGTGGTATTCCCCGCCCAAAGGTTATTGAAGCGATTGAATCTGCCCTGGCCACAGCTTACAAAAAAGAGTACGGCAAAAAGGGACAGATTGTCAGAGCAAAATTTGATCCGTCAACTGGAAGCACCGAATTTTCACAAGTAAAAATCGTCGTTGATGACACAAAAGTCATTGTTAGAAAGGAAGGAGAAGAAATTGAACGCGCACCAGAAGATGACCGCATTTTTTTCAATGCCGAACATCACATCATGGTAGACGATGCTCAAAAAATCAAAAGAGGGGCAACTTTAGAAGATGAAATCATATTCCCCCTTGAAAATAAGGATGATTTTGGAAGAATCGCTGCCCAAACAGCCAAACAAGTAATTATTCAAAAAATCCGGGAAGCGGAAAAAACTTCTGTGATGGCGGAATATGGAGAACGCGAGGGAGAAATTGTTTCAGGTACTGTCCAAAGAATAGAACGTGGAAATATTTTTGTTGACATGGGACGTGCAACTGGCATTTTGCCTTTTGAAGAACAAATCCCAGGCGAACGTTTCCGTCAAGGGGAAAGAGTTCGTGCTTTCTTATTTAAAGTGGAAGAAAGCCCACGTGGAGTTTTTTTGAAACTTTCAAGATCACATCCTAAATTTATTTATGAATTATTTAAACTTGAAGCGCCGGAAGTTGCAAACGGAATTGTTGAAATAAAGGCCATAGCAAGAGAACCGGGCTCACGCTCTAAAGTAGCTGTGCATTCAAACGATGAACACATTGACCCAGTTGGCTCACTGGTTGGTCAAAGAGGTGTGCGCGTTTCAACAGTGATGAGCGAACTTGGTGGCGAAAAAATTGATATCATTGAATGGTCTCCCGAAGCTTCAAAATTCATTGGAGATTCACTTTCGCCAGCAAAAACTTTGGATGTTAAAGTGGAAGAAGCAGAACACAAGGCCATTGTAATGGTTTCGGAAGATCAGCAATCTCTGGCAATCGGAAAAGGTGGTCAAAACGTTCGTTTGGCTGCCAAATTGACTGGTTGGAAAATTGACATCCGTTCTCTGGGGGGAGAAATGGTTACTAATTCAGAAGAATTAGCAGACGAAACATCAGACAAAAAAGAAACTGCGGAAAGTAAAACAGAAGAAGTCGCACCAGAAGAACTGAGCGAGGAAAAATCGTCCGAGTAATAGCGTAAATATCCTTGAAAAAGGTCTTTTATTTTGTTAAAACTTTTTATTAATTATTTAATAGCTTATTAAAAGCAAAATATCATGAACGGGTACATTATTTTTGCAATTATTAGTTCTGTCGTTGCGATTGTTTACGGTCTTTTAACCGCTAAAAGTATTCTAAAAAATAGCGCCGGCTCTGCCAAAATGCAGGAAATATCAAACGCTATTCAAGAAGGAGCGAAAGCGTATCTCAACCAGCAATACAAAATTATTGCTCCAATAGCGGTAGCAATTGGTTTGATACTTTGGTGGCTAATTAGTTTCACTTCTGCGATAGGATTCTTGGTTGGTGCCATTGCTTCAGCTTTGGCCGGCTATATTGGAATGAATGTTTCTGTCCGCGCAAATGTGAGAACAACTGAAGCAGCAAGAGAAGGTTTGGCAAAAGCTCTCTCTTTGGCTTTTAGGGGAGGGTCTGTTACGGGACTTATGGTTGTTGGCCTAGCTCTTCTTTCAATCAGTATTTTTTATGCAATCACGAAAGATGTCCAGTCTCTAATAGGTCTCGGCTTTGGAGCGAGTTTAATATCAGTTTTTGCAAGACTCGGAGGAGGAATTTTTACAAAAGCGGCAGATGTGGGAGCGGACTTGGTCGGAAAAGTTGAAGCCGGAATTCCTGAAGATGACCCAAGAAACCCAGCGGTTATAGCCGACAATGTTGGAGACAATGTCGGAGACTGTGCTGGAATGGCTGCTGATCTTTTTGAAACTTATGCCGTTACTTCAATCGCAGCAATGCTCCTGGGACATTTGATTTTCCCAGATTATCCAAATGCTATTCTATTCCCGCTCGTACTTGGTGGCGTTTCAATTTTTGCTTCAATTATTGGCACTTGGTTTGCAAAATTGGGAAAAACAAAAGAAATAATGTGGGCACTTTACAAGGCTTTGATTGTCTCTGGTGTGTTGGCTGGTGTGGCTTTTTACCCGATAACAAAAAAACTGATGTCTGGAAACGGATTATACGAAAGCAGTGATTTGTTTATTGCCGCCTTAGTTGGTTTGGTCGTTACGGGTCTATTGGTTGTAATTACAGAGTATTATACCGGCACCAAACACGCGCCGGTACAATCAATTGCCAAGGCCTCAACTTCCGGCCACGGCACAAACATAATTCAAGGCTTAGCGGTGTCAATGAAAGCGACGGCTCTGCCCCTTTTTACCATTGTCGTTGGTATTCTTGTGGCCTATCAGTACGCCGGTCTTTACGGAATAGCTGTGGCAGCCATGAGTATGTTGTCTCTTGCCGGTATAATCATCGCAATTGACGCTTTTGGACCAATTACTGACAACGCCGGTGGTATAGCTGAAATGGCTGAACTACCAAAAGAAGTTAGAGAAGTAACCGACCCTCTCGATGCTGTCGGCAACACTACAAAAGCTGTAACAAAGGGCTACGCAATTGGCTCTGCCGGTCTCGCTTCCCTAGTTTTGTTTGCTTCTTACACTCAAGAGTTTGAAGCAATGGGACAAAAGTTGGATTTCGTTTTGGGTGACCCAAGAGTTATTGTTGGATTATTTATCGGTGGACTTTTGCCATATTATTTCGCAGCTCTTTCAATGGAAGCTGTTGGAAAAACCGCTGGAAAAGTGGTTGAAGAAGTCAGGAGACAATTTCGAGAAATCAAAGGCATTATGGAAAGAACCGCCAAACCGGACTATTCAAAGGCTGTTGGCATAGTGACAAATGCGGCCATAAAAGAAATGATTCTTCCAGCATTGATTCCCGTTCTCGCTCCAATAGTCGTCGGCTTAATTCTTGGACCAATCGCCGTCGGCGGACTTTTAGTTGGAAGTATAGTCACAGGATTATTCGTGGCAATTTCTATGACATCTGGAGGTGGCGCTTGGGATAATGCAAAAAAATTCATTGAACAAGGCAACCACGGCGGAAAAGGAAGCGAAGCACACAAAGCGGCCGTAACGGGTGATACTGTCGGCGATCCTTATAAGGATACGGCCGGACCAGCAATTAACCCAATGATAAAAATCTTGAATATTGTGGCCCTACTGATTGTCAGCTTAATGATATAAAAATATAAAATCTGAAAACAAAAAATCCCTGTTTAGCTTCAGGGATTTTTTGTTGCTAAAATTTGTTGTTATTGTGGATAATGTCTCACCTAGACGCTCCGAACGAACATAAACAAAACAATAATAAGACGGGAGCATTTTTTCAAAAAATAATGTGTTATAATGTTGATGGTTTTCTGGAGTTTTAAATTATTAAATTAAAGAAAAAAAATGAAAAAAATAACAACGATTACCGCGACCTTGATTGCATTGACACTAGGCACAGCAGTCATTGCAAATGCTGAAAACAGCACCAAGCCACAACCACGAGCTGGTGGCATGCCTCCATTAAGACAAGAGATCAAGAATGAAAAAGCGGAATTTAGAAAAGATGTATTGAAACCAACCAAAGAACAAATAAAAAATAAAATTGAGGAAGGAAAAGACAGAATCGAATCAGAAAGAGCAAAAATTGCATCAACATCCCCAGAAGGCAGAAAAGATATTAGGGAAAATATAAAAAATATCCGCGAAGAAGTTAAAACTGGTGTAAAAGAAACAAGAATGGAGTTAAAAGAAAAAAGAAAAGAATTTCAAACTGAATTAAAGAAAAAAATCGAGACAGCTACCAGAAAAAAAATAGAAAATAATCTTAACGCCATGTCCGAAAATCTGTCAAAAATTGGCGATTTAAACACAAAAATAGAAAATCGTTTGGCTAAACTAACAACTGACGGCAAGGATGTCACCGCCCCGAGAACAGCCCTTGGTCTAGCAAAAGATGCGTGGCAAGCCGCAAAATCATCTATAGAAAATGCAAGAACATACTTAGATTCTGTGATAGCTTCCACAGACAAGACCGGGGATATAAACCAAATAAAAGAGTACTTGAAAACTGCTGAGGAAAAATTAAAAACATCAAGAGAGGCCACAAACAAAGTCGTGGTGGAACTAAGAAAACTCACTCCCCCAATAACTCCTAATGCGAATAATTCGTCGACAACTCCAAGAGAGTAACGCGACATGAAAAATTATTAATAACAAAAAGAAAATGGATGAAATAAATCAAAACCAAACACCTCTAGTTACAGAATCAAAAGGTTCCGTTGGTCCACTTATTGGCTCAATAATAGTTATAATTATTCTTGTTATAGGCGCAATTTATTTCTGGGGAGACACAATGAATAAACAAAACGAGGAAAGACAAACCTCGAACTTATCTCTAGCAAATGAACAAGATGCATCTACGCTCGAAGACGATCTAAATGCGATACCAGAAGTAAAAGCTGACATAAACAATTTATAAAAAAACAAAAATATCACCCCGATTATAAAATCGGGGTGATATTTTTTTAAAAAAAATTACCAAAAATGACCTTTGCTTAAAAAGGTTTTTAAGGGTAAACTGGCTGACATATTTTTAACAAAAAAAAGATGACAAACTATATAATAAAAAATGTTGAGGATCTGCCTAAGGAATCAGCCAAAAAAATAGAAATTGAAATTGGCAAAGAGGAGATTAGTAAATACAGAGCAAAAGCAATAAAAACCTTAGTAGGAAATGCGGATATACCCGGATTTCGAAAAGGACATGTGCCAGAAAAAGTGATTATCGAAAAAGTTGGCGAGGCAGGACTTCTTGAAGAAGCCATAAATGCCTGGCTTAAAGAAGAAGCGACAGAAATATTGGCAAAAGAAACCCCAGACGCCATATCATTTCCCAAAATTGAAATAAAAAAAGCTGTGCCCGGAAACCCAGTAGAATTATCTTTTTTTGTCCCGCTAAAACCCAAACTAAACTTGCCTGATTACAAAAAAATAGCTACTGAAAAAAACGCAATTAAATCAAAAAAACATGAGGTCGCCGATAAAGAAATCGACGACGCGGTAATGCGTCTTCGAAAATATTCAGCTCGAGCAATTAATCCTGCCCTTTCAACAGAACCAAAAGAAGAAGAGTTGCCACCATTAAATGATCAATTTGCGGAAAGTATTGGTGGAGGAAAAACTGTTGCTGAACTGCGTGAGAGAATAAAAAAAGATCTGGAATCTGAACACACAATCAGAGACAAAGAAAAGCGTCGATGGGAAATAATAGAGGCGATATTGAAAAATACTGAAGGCGCAATTCCGGAAATTTTGGTTGATTACGAGATTGAAAAAATGGAAGCTGAATTTGAAAATGATGTCAAAAGAATGGGCTTGAAAATGGAAGATTATTTGAAAAATGCCAAAAAAACTCACGAGGATTTGCACAAAGAATGGCATGCTCCGGCTGAAAAAAGAGCTCGAGTTAGTCTAATACTAAATGAAATAAAAAAAATAGAAAAAATAGAAGCTGACAAAAAAGCTGTTGATGAAGAGGTCAAACACTTTCTCGAACATTACAAAGACGCCGACATAGAGCAAGTTAGAATGCATGTTGAAAGAATGATCTCAAACGAAAAAGTTTTTGAGTTTTTGGAGAGCCAATAGAAAGGGGCTAATATCACTCAAAATTAGGGTTCGCAACCAAACTAAAATTATTAGCATCAAAATACCCAGCAATTTTACTGGGGGGTATTACATTTTTTCCTCCTTCAGATTTGATAAAAACATGTTCTTGAGAAGACTCTATGGACTTTTCTCTGATTTGGGACCCACCAACATCGGTAAATGTAAGTCCTTTGGGTACAACTATCAAAACTATAAATCGGCGGGAGTTATAATCCCAATGTCTAATCTTCCTCTTCAATTCTTCTTCATTATCAGGAAGTTTATGGGCAATATCATGAACAGCCTTCCAATCTGTCCGTAACCCTTCCTTCATTATTTGACCAGCTATTGCAGAACTTGCCACACCATGCCCCCAAACATCAAAGCGGTCTTGAAAACCTCTTAAAACTCTCATTGATTCAATTTCATTTTGTACCAGATTAATTTTTTCAAAAGAATTATTGTTCATATTTAAGAAAAAACTTTAAAAATTAACCTCTAAAACAAAATAAGCGAGGCAATGGCGACCGCCGCAGTTTCGGCCCGGAGAGTCATATTGCCGAGAGAAAATATTGGAATGTTTTTTGATTTGAAAAGTTCCAATTCTTTTTCTGTCCATTCTTTCGTGGGTGGTTTTTGCATGAACCGCATGATATCATCGAATCCCAACTTCTGCAGCTGGTTTGAGAATTTGACCATGATAGCCACCAGCAGATAGAGCGTGAATGTCGGGTAGTCGTCACCGCAGGAAATGTAGGTGTCGAAGAGCCTGACACCAACCTTCGCAGTAAACATTCTAAACTAGAAGAAGGAGGTACCTCAGTAAAAAGGTTGATATTTCCCGAAAGGTGAGGCAAAAGAGATCCACTTGCTTCTTGCAAAGGTATCGGTGCAGTTCGGGATCGATTTGCTGGAGAAGATCTTAGAAGATTTTGAAAGACTATTTAATGCCGCCGAAGCCACGGACGTAGTTGGCAGTTACGGCGTCTAAGAGCTTTGAAAGGCACCAATAAATGTCGGATTCTATGTGCAGCCACGTCTCCTCTTCAAGTGGAGCTATTTCAGTGAGCTGATCGACGCGTGCTAGATCAACGGGCATGTATTCGTTTAGGAAGGCAAGGAAGAATGGGATGGCGAGGTCGCTGATACCCTGCACGTACCCACTTGCTGGATGCTTTACATGCCAGAGGTAAAGGCAGCGTGTCAGTGCCTTCTGGGTTCGTTCGTTCCTAAGGAGCTTTGCTTACGGAAGAGTGCGTTTGACATCCACTTGGATAATCTTTGCAGTCTTCAAATTAGCTTCGCAGTCAATTTTATCGAGCTCGTTGTTGGGGAGGTAGGTGGCCACCAGCTTTTCGTATTCACGACGCTTTCGCTCGAGGACTGTAGTGGCTTGGCTGTGACCACCCGAAGTGTATTTCAGCAGATACTTCCAGACCTTGCCACGAATACCTGAGCTAGTCAATATCTTTACAGCTTGGAATCCCAGTCCATGCCAGCTCCTGCACTTCCTCCTGAACAATTGGTTCTGCTGAAAGGACTTCAATAAATCTCTCGAGGTTGCGATCCTCTTCGTAGGGCAACTCCTTCACGACCGCTGGTTGACTTCCCTTGAAGATATCAAGCAACTTTGGCACTCGGGT
>WBZP01006646.1_pt1 | contig 11380 bp, 5 predicted proteins | sample 5204301 | NCBI WGS metagenome assembly WBZP01 (sample SAMN12412401, study PRJNA552823) | activated sludge metagenome | isolation source: activated sludge from nitrification reactor of wastewater treatment plant... | place: USA: Pennsylvania | collected 2017
GCGCGGCACCGTCCGGGTCCTCGGCGGTCCGGGTACCGGCAAGAGCACGCTGCTGATCGACGCGGCCGCGGCGCACATCACGGCGGGCCTGGCGCCGGATTCGGTCCTGCTGCTCACCGGATCGGGACGGCTGGCGGCTACCGTCCGGGGTCAACTGACGAGCCGGCTGCTCAGCGCGCGTTCCGGTGCGGGACTGACCGTGGTGCGCGAGCCGCTGGTGCGCTCGCTGCACAGCTACGCCTTCTCGGTGCTGCGGACGGCCGCCGCGCGCGCCGGCGACCCGCCGCCACGTCTGGTCACCGGCGCCGAGCAGGACGGCATCATCCGCGAACTGCTGGCCGGAGACCTCGAGGACGGCGCACGCGGCTGGCCGCGGGAGCTGCGTCCGGCGCTCACCACCGCCGGGTTCGCCACCCAACTGCGGGACCTGCTGGCCCGCTGCGCCGAACGCGGCGTCGATCCGGCAGAACTCCGACGCCTCGGCCGCGAGTCCGGCCGGCCGGAATGGGTGGCCGCCGCCCGCTTCGCCCAGCAGTACGAGCAGGTGATGCTGCTGCGCGCCTCGGTCGGCACCGCCGCCCCGCAGGCAACCGTCCCGGCGCTGGGTGCCGCCGAACTGGTCGGTGCGGCGCTGGAGGCGCTGGCCGCCGACACCGAGCTGCTCGCGGCCGAACGCGCCCGGATCCGGCTGCTTCTGGTCGACGACGCCCAGCATCTGGACCCGCAGGCGGCGCTGTTGGTGCGGGTGCTGGCCGCCGGAGCGGATCTGGCGCTGCTGGCCGGCGATCCCAACCAGGCGGTGTTCGGTTTCCGCGGCGCCGACCCCGCGTTGCTCACCTCGGAAGGTCCTGCGCTGCGGCTGAACCGGTCTCACCGCTGCGCCCCGGCGATCGCCCGGGCGGTCGCGGGAATGGCATCTGTTCTGCCGGGCACCGCCTGGCGCACGCTCGACGGCGCCGACGGCGACGAGGGCTCGTTGTCCGTCAGGGTGGCCGATTCGCCGCACGCCGAAACCGCGCTGGTCGCCGACGCGCTGCGCCGCGCCCACCTGATCGATGGTGTGCCGTGGTCGCAGATGGCCGTGATCGTCCGCTCGCCGTCGGCGGCGGAGGCCTTGCCCAGGGCCCTCGCGGTGGCCGGCGTCCCGGTCAGCCAGCCGACGATCGGGGGACCGGTCGCGGGGCAACCCGCCGCCCGCGCCCTGCTGACCGCACTCGCCGCCACCGCACGCGGTCTCGACGGCGAACAGGCGGAGGTGTTGTTGACCGGGCCCATCGGCCGGATGGATCCGGTGTCGCTGCGCCAGTTGCGCCGTGTGCTCTGCCGCGGCGCCGAGGACCCCGACGTGCCCCCGGGGACGATGTTCGTGCGGGCTCTCACCGGCCCCACGCCGCAGCTGCCGCCGACGCTCGCCGGACCCGTCAAGCGGGTTCGCGGGGTGCTGGCCGCCGCCGCCCGAAGCGGCCACCGCGATCCGCGCTACACCCTCTGGCAGGCCTGGAACCGCAGCGGTCTGCAGCGGCGCTGGCTCACCGCTGCAGAGCGTGGCGGCGCCGAAGGCGCTCTGGCCGAACGCAATCTCGCGGCCGTCACCGCGCTGTTCGACATCGCCGACGACTACGTCGCCCGTACCGCCGGGGCGTCCCTGATCGGCCTGCTCGACCATGTCGCCGCCCTGACCCTGCCTCCCGTCGTCGACGAACTGCCGGCGGGTGAGACGGTCGCGGTGCTCAGCCCGCACGCCGCCCTGCACCGAGACTGGGACATGGTCGTCATCGCCGGACTGCAGGAAGGCCTGTGGCCCAACACCACTCCGCGCGGCGGCGTGCTGGGCACCCAGCGGCTGCTCGACGTCCTCGACGGTCTCGGTGACGACGTATCCGCGCGTGCGCCGCTGCTCGCCGAGGAGCGTCGGCTGCTCATCGCGGCCATGGGGCGTACCCGGCGGCGGCTGCTCGTCACCGCCGTCGACAGCGACTCCGGCGACGAGGTGAGTCTGCCGTCGCCGTTCGTCGCCGAGCTCGCGGCGTACGCCGGTGGCAGCGCCGATGCGCCGCCCCGGCCCATGCCCGCACCGCCGGTGCTGTCGCCCGCCGCAGTGGTCGGCCGGCTGCGCGCGGCGGTGTGCGCCCCGGACGGCGCCATCGATGAGAACGAGCGTGCCTGCGCGGCAGACCAGTTGGCGCGCCTCGCCGTCGCCGGTGTACCCAGCGCGGATCCTGCACAGTGGCATGGCCTGACGGACCTGAGCACCGCTGAGCCGCTGTGGTCCGGCGAGCACACCGTCACCCTCAGCCCCTCGACTCTGCAGACACTGACCGACTGCCCCCTGCGGTGGCTGGCCGAACGCCACGGCGGCACCGGCGCACGGGCACTGAACTCCACGCTCGGGTCGCTCGTCCACGCCCTGCTGGCCGAGTCCGGCAAGACCGAAGGCCAATTGGTCGCCGAGCTGGAAAAGCTCTGGGCCGCTTTGCCCTTCGACGCGCCCTGGTATGCCGCGAACGAGCTGGAACGTCACCGCGCGATGATCACCGCGTTCGTGACCTGGCACGCGGCCACCCGCCATGAGCTCACCGAGGTGGGCACCGAGGTGGACCTGGAGGGCACCCTCGCCGAGCCGTCCGACGGCGCACCCGGCATCCGGGTCCGCGGCCGCATCGACCGACTGGAGCGCGACGCACAGGGCCGGCTCGTCGTCGTCGACATCAAGACCGCCAAGACCCCGGCCAGCAAGGACGATGCGCAGCAGCACGCCCAGCTCGGCCTCTACCAGCTCGCGGTGTCCGCCGGCCTGCTGCCCGATGGCGACCGGCCCGGCGGTGGCCGGCTGCTGTACGTCGGGAAGCCCTCGGCCGCGGGCGCCACCGAACGCGAGCAGACGGCCCTCGGCGCCGACGACACACCCGGGTGGCGGGACACCGTGCTCGGCGCCGCGGAAGCCACCGCGGGGCCGAACTTCGCCGCCCGGCGCAATGACGGCTGCACGCACTGCCCGGTCCGGCCCTCCTGCCCGGCCCATCGCGGGGGCCAGTCGTGACGCACAGTCCGGCGGAACTGGCTGCCGCCCTTGGCCTTCCGGCTCCCACCGAAGAGCAGGCCGCCGTCATCGCGTCACCGCCGGGGCCCCTCGTCGTGGTCGCCGGCGCCGGTGCGGGCAAGACCGAAACGATGGCCGCCCGGGTGGTGTGGCTGGTGGCCAACGGCTACGCGGACCCCGGTCAGGTGTTGGGGCTGACGTTCACCCGGAAGGCCGCCGGGCAGCTGCTGCGCCGGGTGCGCTCGCGGCTGGCCCGGCTCTCCGGACACCTCGGCTTCGAGCCGCCCGGATCGCCGACGGTCAGCACGTACCACGCCTTCGCCGGCACGCTGCTGGCTGAGTTCGGCCCGCTGCTGCCCGTGGAGCCCGACGCTCGGCTGCTCAGCGAGACCGAGCGGTGGCAACTCGCCCTCGAGGTCGTCAAGGCACATCCCGATCCGCTGCCGGTCGGCAAGACCCCGGCCGCCGTGACGGCGATGGTGCTGCGGCTCTCCGACGAACTGGCCGAACACCTCGTCGACACCGACGAACTGCGCCACACCCACGTCGAACTCGAGCGGCTCGTGCACACCCTGCCCGGTGGCCCGCGCCAGCGCGGCGGGCCCAACCGGCGGCTGCTGGACATGCTCGACACCCAGACCGAGCGCGCCGCGCTGGTTCCGCTGATCGACGCCCTGCACGCCCGGATGCGCGCTGCCAAGGCGATGGACTTCGGCAGCCAGATGGCCGCCGCCGCCCGGCTGGCCGCCAACTGCCCGCAGGTCGGCGGGCAGCTGCGGGAGCGCTACCGCGTCGTCCTGCTCGACGAATACCAGGACACCGGCCACGCGCAGCGAATTGCGTTGTCGGCGTTGTTCGGCGGCGGAGTCGACGACGGCCTGGCGCTCACCGCGGTCGGCGATCCCATCCAGTCCATCTACGGCTGGCGCGGCGCATCGGCCACCAACCTGCCGCGCTTCACCACCGACTTCCCGCAGCCGGACGGCGGCCCGGCGCCCACCCTGGAGCTGCGCACCAGCTGGCGCAACCCGCCCCGCGTCCTGGAGTTGGCCAACGAAGTCTCCACCGAGGCGCGCCGCCGTTCGGTGGCCGTGCGTCCGCTGCGGGCCCGCCCCGGCGCCCCCGCCGGAACGGTGTTGTGCGCGCTGCAGCGCGACGTCGCCGCCGAGCGGGACTGGCTCGCCGACCACATCGCCGCCCGCTACCGCGCCGCTGCCGACGCGGGGGAGCAGCCGCCCACCGCCGCCGTGCTGGTGCGTCGCAACGCCGACGCCGGACCCATCGCCGAGACGCTCGCCGCCCGCGGCGTGCCGGTGGAAGTGGTGGGTCTGGCCGGGCTCCTCTCCATCTCCGAAGTGGCACAGGTGATTTCGACGCTGCGGCTGGTCGTCGACCCGACGGACGGCGCGGCGGCCATGGAGGTCCTCACCGGACCGCGCTGGCGGCTGGGCGTTCGCGACCTGGCCGCCCTGTGGCGGCGCGCCGTGGTCATCGGCGGGCAGCGCCCCGCCGCGGTGTCGGCCCAGCAGATCGTCGCGGCCGCGGCCGCGGCCGCCGACACCGCCTGCCTGGCCGACGCCCTCGCCGATCCCGGCCCGGCTGACGCCTATTCGCCGGAGGGCTACCGGCGTATCACCGCGATCGGCGCCGAATTAGCCCGGCTGCGAGGCTGTCTCGCACATCCGGTCAACGACCTGGTAACCGAGGTGCGTCGCGTTCTCGGGGTCGACGCCGAGGTCCGCGCGGCGCGTCCCGACGGCGTGCCCGGCTCCGGTGCCGAGCACCTCGACCGGTTCGCCGACGTGGTGGCCCGCTACGCCGAGCGACCCGGTGCGGACGCCCCCGGACTGCTGACCTATCTCGGTGCCGCCGCCGAGGTGGAGAACGGCCTGGCGCCGGCCGAGGTGCACGTCGCCCCCGGACGGGTGCAGGTGCTGACCGTGCACGCGGCCAAGGGCCTGGAGTGGCAGATCGTCGCGGTGCCGCACCTGAGTTCCCGGGTGTTCCCGTCGACGGCTGCCAAACGCACCTGGCTCACCGACGCCTCCGAACTGCCCCCGCTGCTACGTGGTGACCGTGCCGGGCAGGACACCGGCGGGGGACTGCACGGGGTGCCGGTGCTGGACACCGGGACGGTCAACGATCGCAAGGCACTCGAGGACCTCATCGACAGCCACCGCCGCCGGCTCCTGGCCCGCAGTATCGATGAGGAGCGCCGCCTGCTCTACGTCGCCCTGACTCGCGCCGAGGACGCCCTGCTGCTGTCCGGGCACCACTGGGGTGCCACCGAGTCCACCCCGCGCGGGCCGTCGGACTTCCTCTGCGAGATCCGCGATGTGATCGAGGAGTCCGGCTGCGGCGAGATTGAGCACTGGGAACCCGATCCCGCCGACGGTGAGCCGAACCCGTTGCGGGACAACGTCACCGAGGCGCGGTGGCCGGTCGACCCGCTGGAAGGGCGGCGCCCCGAGATCGAGCGCGGCGCTCGGCTGGTCACCGCGGCTATCAGCGGCGGTGGCGACCGGGACGCGACGACCACCCCGGAGCCGGACGACCCGCACGGCTGGATCGCCGACGTCGACGCCCTGCTCGCCGAACGGGCCCGCGCCGCCGAGCCCGCGCCGCTCGACCTGCCGGCCCAGCTGTCGGTCAGCGCGCTGGTGGAACTCGACCGCGACCGCCGGGCCGCGCTGCGGCGGCTCACCCGCCGGCTGCCCGTCCGGCCGGACCCGCACGCCCTGCTGGGCACCGCCTTCCACGACTGGGTGCAGCGGTTCTACGGCGCCGAGCGGCTCTTCGACCTCGACGACCTGCCCGGCGCCGGGGATCCGCAGAACGCCGACGCCGAACAGCTCGCGAAACTGCAGGACGCGTTCAGCGCCTCACCGTGGGCGGCCCGAACCCCGCTCGACGTCGAGGTGCCCTTCGAGCTCGTCCTCGGCGACACCGTGGTCCGCGGCCGCATCGACGCGGTGTTCAGTGACCCCGACGGCGGCGTCACCGTCGTCGACTGGAAGACCGGCGAGCCCCCCGCCGACGAGGAGGGCAGACGCCATGCCGCGGTTCAGCTCGCCGTCTACCGGTTGGCCTGGGCGGGCCTGGCCGGCTGTCCGGCCGAGCGCGTCCGGGCCGCGTTCCACTACGTGCGTTCCGGGCGGACGGTGGTCCCGGAAGAGCTTTACGGCGCAGCGGAACTCGCCGCGATACTCAACCCCGACGCGGAGCGTTACGCCGAATCGCCAGCGCGCTCGTGACCATCGGGATCTGCAGAGGTAGCCGCGCCAGCGACGCCACCCGCATCGGCCACGGCTTGTCCCACCACATCCGCACCATGTTGATGTTCGCCGGGAACACGGCGAGATACAGCGCTGCGGCGGCCAGAGCGCCGGTCCGGCGGGTCCGCGGCGCCAGCAGCATCGCCCCCACGCCGACCTCGGCCACTCCGGAGGCCAACGTGTAGAAGCGCGGGCTGCCGGGCAACTCCGGCGGGATGATGGTGTCGAACGGCTTGGGCCGCAGGAAGTGGCCGACGCCGATGCCGATGAGCATCGCAGCCATCAGGTAGGCGGGGCGCTGGCCGGCCAGTTCGGTGGACGGCCCGGCAGGGGTCTTCGGCATGGTTACATAATGGCCGTGTGCTGGCAGTCCGCCCGGCGAAACCGTCGGTTGATTCCGTGACGGTTTCCCATGGCCGATAGCAGGAAGCGCAACTTCACGGTCCACGAGGACCTCGCCGACAAGCCGGACTCCGCACTGGTCGAGTACCTGCGCATCCCGCAGAAGTTCGTCAGCCCGGGTCGGCGTATCGCCCGCAGGCTGCTCTACGCGGTACTGGTGCTGGCCGCCACCGTCCTCGTCGTCTACATCGACCGCGACGGTTACCGCGATGTCGAGAGCGAAGCCACCACACTCAGCCTGCTGGACTGCATCTACTACGCGACGGTGTCGCTGTCGACCACCGGCTACGGCGACATCACCCCGGTGACCGACCACGCCCGATTGATGAACGTCCTGCTGATCACGCCGCTTCGCGTGCTGTTCCTAATCGTGCTCATCGGCACCACCGTTGAGTCGCTCACCGAGGCGTCGCGGCAAACCCTGAAGATTCAGCGTTGGAGGAAAACGGTGCGCAACCACACTGTCGTCATCGGCTACGGCACCAAGGGCCGCACCGCAGTCGCCGCCATGCTGGGCGACGGGGTCGCGCCCGCGGACATCGTCGTCGTCGACACCGACCAGACCCTGCTCGCCCAGGCCAGCGCCGCCGGCCTGGTGACCGTCCGCGGCGACGCCAACCGCTCCGACGTCCTCCGCCTGGCCGGCGCCCAGCACGCGAAGGCCATCGTGGTGGCCACCAACAGCGACCCCACTTCGGTGCTCGTCACGCTGACCGCCCGCGAACTGGCGCCCGAGGCCACGATCATCGCCTCGGTCCGTGAGGGTGAGAACCGGCACCTGCTGCTGCAGTCGGGCGCGGACTCGGTGGTGGTGTCCTCCGAGACCGCCGGCCGTCTGCTGGGTCTAGCCACCTCCAAGCCGACGGTGGTGGAGATGATCGAGGATCTGCTCACCCCCGATGCCGGCCTGGCCATCGCAGAACGCGAGGTCGAGCCGAGGGAGGTCGGCGGCTCGCCGCGGCATCTGCCCGACATCGTGCTCGGCGTGCTGCGCGAGGGAAAACTGTTGCGCCTGGACGACTCCCGGGTCGACGCCCTGGAGAAGGACGACCGGCTGCTCTACGTCCGCAACGCCGACGCGAGCTGAGCGAATGACGTTCCAGCTCAGAAACATTCCGCTGCTCTCCCGGATCGGTGCCGATCGCGCCGACGAGATGCGCACCGACGTCGACGCCGCGGTGGCGGGTTGGTCCGATGCGCAGTTGCTGAGGGTCGATGACCGCGGCAACGTCATGGTGATCGGGGACAGTCTTGTGCTCACCCCGGCCGCCGACTTCGCCGACCGGCCGCCCGCCGACGCAGTCTTCCTCGGCCGTATCGAGGACGGCCGTCATGTCTGGGCGGTGCGGACTTTCCTGGAAGCGGGCGACCCGGAGGCCCGCGCCGTGGACCCCCGCCGGGCCGGCATGCGCTTCGACGACGTCGGCGCCCAGCTGGTGACCTGCGCCCTCGCGCTGCTGAATTGGCATGACACGGCACGGTTTTCGCCCTCGGACGGAAGTCCAACCCGGCCGATCAGATCGGGCTGGGCGCGACGCAACATCCTGACCGGGCACGAGGAGTTCCCCCGGGTGGACCCGGCGGTGATCTGCCTGGTGCACGACGGCCACGATCGTGCGGTGCTGGCCCGTCAGGTGGCCTGGCCGCCGCGGTTGTTCTCGCTCATCGCCGGTTTCGTCGAGGCCGGGGAGTCATTCGAGTCCTGTGTGGTGCGCGAGGTCGCCGAGGAGATCGGGCTGACCGTCACCGACGTGCGGTATCTCGGGAGCCAGCCCTGGCCGTTCCCGCGCTCGCTGATGGTCGGCTTCCATGCCCTGGGCGATCCCGAGCAGGAGTTCGCGTTCAACGACGGCGAGATCGCCGAGGCGGCGTGGTTCACCCGCGCAGAGGTCCGCGAAGCGCTGGACGCCGGCGACTGGACCAGCGACTCGCCATCGCGGCTGTTGCTGCCCGGCACGATTTCTATCGCCCGCGAGATCATCGAGTCCTGGGCCTTCCGGGATTAGAGCTCCCGGGATCACAGCGCCCCGGGATCAAAGCGCCCTGGGATCAGAGCGCCCTGGGACCCTGGGATCAGAGCGGCCGGCGGTCTGCGGCTTCGCTGAACCCATAAACACTTGTGCCCGCCTTCGAGCGACAACGAACCGTGTTGCCCGCCTCGTAGCGACTGTGAAGATTGGTGCAGGCCGTCTGGCGGGTTGGCCCTCGTAGCGACTGACCCCGATGTGTCGGGTGTCTTTCGGTTGATTTGTCGCTTGCCAGACGGTCAGCCCTTGGTGCTGGCCGGGCGGGCAGTGACCTCATAGGAGCCTGACCTGAACTCAGGTCCCATCACGGTCTTGTCCAATCCGACCGGCCAGCGTCGCAGCCCTCGCTGAAAGGTCGCAATGACAAGCATGCCAACCCTGGCGCCGCCGCGTCGAGTCATCATCGGTGTCGACACCCATAAGCACTTTCATGCTGCCGCTGTGCTCGACGAGCGTGGAGTCCTGCTGGACTCGGCGGTCTTTGATGCCGATCGTGCCGGCTACCAAGCGCTGATCGACTGGAGCACCCAGTTCGGCATCCTGGGGCGTTTCGGGATCGAGGGCACCGGTTCTTACGGCCGCGGTCTGGCCTCGGCGGTGCGCCGCAGCGGTCATGATGTGGTGGAGGTGGCCCGGCCCAACCGGGCCGACCGGCATCGGCGCGGCAAGTCCGATCCGATCGACGCCGAGAACGCCGCACGCGCGGTGTTGGCCGGCCAGGCCAATGCCGTCCCCAAGGATGCCGAAGGCACCGTGGAGATGATCCGCCACATCAAAGTCGCCAAAGACGCTGCGGTCAAAGCACGTACCGTCGCGATGCAGACCCTCAAGGCGATCCTGATCACCGCCCCCGACGACCTAGGCCAAGCACTGCAACCGCTGTCCGACACGATGTTGCTGCGCCGCTGCGCAGTGCTGCGCCCCGGTGAACTGACCTCGGTAACCGCAGCCGCCAAACACAGCCTTAAGGCCATCGCCCAACGCTGGGTGATGCTCAATGAGGAGATCACCGCACACGAACGCCTGCTGGGAACCCTCGTTGATCAGGTGGCACCGGGGTTGACCGCCGGCGTCGGCATCGGCCCCGACAACGCCTCAGAGCTGCTGCTCACCCTCGGCGACAACGCCAACCGACTGCGTAGCCAAGCCGCCTTCGTCAAACTCTGCGGCGCCTGCCCGATCCCGGCCTCCAGCGGCAAGACGACCCGCTACCGGCTCAACCGCGGCGGTCACCGGCACGCCAACGCCGCCCTGCACCGCATCATCATCGTTCGGATGAAGTACCACGAACCCACCCGCGCCTACGTCGCCCGACGCACCACCGAAGGCAAAACCAAACCCGAAATCATGCGCTGCCTCAAACGCTACGTCGCCCGCGAAATCTGGGCCCGAACCCAAGCCCTCCGACTCAGCAACGAAAGCCACCAAACAACCAGTTGCGATCTATAGGAGTGCCCTATGTCAAGCTGCGAGTTGTTTTCGGGCCGTGTGGAGTTCGGGATCGAACGGGGTGTTGTCGTGCCAGCATCGCCATATGATCCGAATCCATGCCCGGGCCAGGATTCGCACAGCGTGGGGATGGCGGCATCCTCGGGCAATGGCTCGTTGATAGACCTGCATCGACCAGGGATCACCCAGACGGCTGCCGTTCGCAAAGTCCATGACGGCGGCTCGGAGCTTCTTGTTACATGACCAGCGGAACACGGTCTGTTCGCGCTTGCCGGACTGGCGCGTCGACGGAGATGCACCTGCCAGTGCGGCCAGAGCATCGTCGGAGGGAAACCGTTCGCGGCAGTCGCCGATCTCCGCGAGTAGGGTCGCTGCTCGGACCATTCCGGAGCGGGGCAGGCTCGCGAAGATATTCCGGTCCGGATGTGCCTCGAACAGTTCCTCGATTTCTCCCTCGGTCCTGGTGATCGCGGTGTTGAGCGTTTCCAGTGTGGTGACCAACCCGAGGGTGATGTGGGCGCGGGCTTCTGCTTCGATTCCGTGCAGGCCGGGTGCAGCATTTTCGAGGCGTCGATACAGCACGTCGGCGCCGATGCCACCGCTGTAGCCAACGGATTTGAGCCATCGATCCAGACGTACCGGCGAGAGCCACGCAGCCTTGGCCGCGGTAGGAAATCGGCGAAGAAAGGCCAGCATGATCGGACTGTCGGGCCTGCTGAACAAACCGATTGCCCCGGGGAAAGCGAGTTCCAGGTTGGCTCGCAACTGATTCAGTACCTGCACGCGGGTTTCGACTAGGTCCCTGCGAGCACGACACATCGCCCGCAATGCTTTGGTTTCGGCATGATCCTCCCGCAGCGGCCGCCATCGATGGCCATCGGTGCGCAAGGTGTCCGCCAAGACGTAGGCGTCGAGCCGGTCGTCCTTATTGCCGGCGGAGCCGTATCGGGTCCGCAACGCCTTGATCTGACGGGACGGAACCACGAACACGGCAAGCCCCGCTGCGATCAGCTCCTGAACTACTGGGCCATCGCCGCGCTCGATAGCGACCTCAGCCACTCCAGCCTTTCGAAACCGAGAAACCATCGACCGTAACGACTTGCCGTCGTGGGTGACGTCAAATCGTTGGGTGATCTGCCCGCCGCGGTCAATGATGCAAACCGCATGCAGCTCTGAGGCCCAGTCGA
>WBZP01006647.1_pt1 | contig 11380 bp, 13 predicted proteins | sample 5204301 | NCBI WGS metagenome assembly WBZP01 (sample SAMN12412401, study PRJNA552823) | activated sludge metagenome | isolation source: activated sludge from nitrification reactor of wastewater treatment plant... | place: USA: Pennsylvania | collected 2017
ATTAATTATTTAACAGGTATTGTATTTCCGTTGCTTAAACTTCATCTCTTTAAAGTTTGTCATAAACCACAAAATCGGTAAACCCGGTTATTAAAACTGTATTCATCATCTTTTAAAAACATTATCATGAAAAATTTTTTACTCACATTAATCACCGCATCTTTTTTTGTAGCGTGTAAAACGGAACCTAAAAATGACCTGGCAGTTAAAACTGATCTTGTTCCAGTAAATACAGCCGGGTACAATATGAGTAACGCCAGTACGGATGTAGCCAAACCAGGCGAACAGGAAACTTATGAAACACCAGCCCGGAAAAAGAAATATAGTGTTCGTACTAAAATAAGTAAGTCAAACCCTGTAGTCGAAGAAGCGCAAAAGCAACCAATTACTCCTGCAACACAACAGGCTCCTGGTTCATCAGATGAAACTGCAGCTAATAATAACCAACAAAACTCTACGCCTGATGTAAAAACAACAGGAAATACTGCAGAAACCTCTTCAGGACAGGCATCTACAAGTAATGCCGGTGTAGGGGAAACTGCCGGGGCAGAAAAAGAAACCAGGAAGAAGGGTTGGAGCAATGCTGCAAAAGGAGCTGTCATTGGGGGGGCTGCAGGAGCCATTGGCGGCGCAATCATTAATGGCAAAAACAGGGCGGTAGGTGCTGCCATAGGTGCAGTACTCGGAGCTGCCGGTGGTTATGCAATCGGAAGAAAAAAGGATAAGGACAAGGAAAGTGACGCAAAAAGTAACTATAATATGGCAGTGAATTAGCCGGAAATGATCATTGGTTTTATAATGCATGGTCTGCACCATGCATTATTTTTGCTGTAACGGAAGATTCACCTTCCTGGTAGCGCATTTAAAAATGGCCCATTTTTGGAACAGTTTTATGCTCTAAACTGACAGTGTATGTATACAAATCACCTGGTCATAAAAGGTAAAGTACAGGGTGTATTTTACAGGGCAACAGCAAGGGGTGTTGCTAATAAACTCGGGATTACCGGCTGGATCAGGAATACAGAAAACGGCGATGTGGAAGCCGTAATATCAGGAAGCCGGGAATTGCTTCAGCATTTTATTGACTGGTGCTGGCTGGGCCCCGAAAAGGCTGTTGTAACAGAGGTGAAAGTAAATGAATTGCCGGAACAGAAATTCAGCGATTTTAAAGTTGTACGCAACTAAAGTGGATTAGTGGAAAAAATCACAACACTCTTTCTCCCAAATGAAATAATTTGCGGTTCAAATAATCAGAATCGTGATGCAGGTAATTATCATCAGTGTTATTGCTTTTATTGTCGGCTTTGTTGCAGCATGGCTTATACGAAACCAGGCTTTGAATACCATAAAAAAAGAACAACATGATATGACCGGTTTCCTCGAAAGAGAGAAACTTGGTAAAGAAAGATTACAACGTGAAGTAGAGCTCTTTCTGCAACGGGAAAATGAGCTTTCCCGCAAACTGGAATCCGCGGAGAAACTGATCAGGCAAATGGATGCTGATATCCTGCTTCTTCAAAAGCATAATGAAGAAACAGAAGACATGCTCAAAGCCCAAAGCCCTGAAATATATGCCCTGAAAATAAAACTGATAGAGGCAGGGAATACTATAGCCCGTCTTAAATCAAAGGAATCGCCTGCTTACGCAAAATAAATGCTTCGGAAAAAGTTGTGGTTTCAGAGTGAAGCAATTAATTCTGCTATACAGGCACTACCCGGTCAGCCTATGAAAGTGAAGCACTCCACTCCAGATTAAATAGTCCGTATTTTTCTTTGATACATGTAAATAAGAAACAACTGGTAAAAGGCACATTGAATTCACCGTTATTAAAGGAATTCCCTTTGGCATTCATTGAGAATGTACCCATCACGTAAGCCATAGTACAGGACGTTTCTACGGCATTCCACTCACGTGGTACTTTTGCATTTGTATAGCCGTAATCGACGTGATTTGAAGCAATCTTTTCAACAAGGTTTTTCAGCAATCCCGGATCATAGAGACTGGCAGAAATACTCATTTCTTTTTTCATAAACATTGAAGATTTTTAAATAGGATAACCAAACTTAACAATAAAAATTAACAATTTCATAAAAGAGGCTATAAAAAATATACTTGTTCTTTTGTAGCCGTGATTCTACAAGGGGAGATTTTAATATTCTATTTTTATTTAATAAAATAGGATTTTCCTTGTTTCAGGGCTTGCAGACAGGTATTTTTGAATGAACTGTTCCTGCTCTTCGGCTTTCCTGGCCAATGTGGAAATCCTGCTACTCAGCAATTCAGGGTCATATTGTTCATTCGCAGGGGTCCGGATCAAAAGCTCAATGGTGGCTTTGGCAGAATCGATACCTGCAAACGTGGGTTTTAAAAAAAGCCTGAGTTCTTCATCTTTTATAGCCGGCATAAAAAGTTTGTTTCTGAAACGGATAAACCTGTTATAAGTATCATTGGCATTGTTAAAATACCTTACTGCTGCATTGTATAATTCCATTCCTTCGGCTTCATGAATAATACCAGCCTGCAACTGAACATAGGCGAGATTATTCTTTACCAGATCATTCACAATGCCCATTTGCTGAATGCGTAGTATTGACGCTTCCAATTGCTGAATAGTACTCAGTTTAAGATATTGCTCAACTGAATCTTTGAAGTTATAAGTATCTTTTCCTGTTCCCGCACTATTGCCCGAATAAAATGTTTTGTGACTGATGGGGTGCTTAATCAACTGCCATAGGGGATCAAAGGGCATGTGGGAATTAATAAAATCTCCAGGAGACTTCATATACCAGTTGTACCCGGCTTTTGAATACCTGCCTTCATCCCAGGTCGGATCAAAGAGATACCATTCGCCTGAAATATTAGCAGCGCACCAACTGTGCCCATTTTTGTCGATACTGTCATATTGTTTTGTATAGCCATTGACAATAATACTTCTTACGGTGCATCTGGAAATAATATCATTAAAAATAGCGGCGTAATTTTCGCAAACTCCTTTTCTTCTTAACAACGCTACCCGGATTCTTGCGGCCGGATCTTTGTCCGAATTGATGATATACATGCTGTCACTATCATATCGAATGTTGACCGTAACCCAGGTGTAAGCAGCTCTGACTCTTTCTTCTTCTCCGCTGAAATTCGCTGTTATGAATTTCGCAATTGAATCCGTGCTGTAAGTGAGTTCAGTAGCAATACTCAAAATCCTGGAATCAATGCTTCTATAATCCTGAGTATGGCCCGGATTACAAAACAGAAAAAATAATACCACTGGAAACAGGGTTTTCATGCTATTAAAATTATCACAAATTAAGTATGTGTTAATCTTAAAAATTGAGCATCGGGAATATTGCATTATTGACATGCATCTGCTGAAAAATTGCTGATAGTAAAATGTAATGCATCTTTTATATACTGGCTTTCACTACAGGTTTCTTTGGTATTGTTTTTGACTTTAATAATATCGTAAAACCTGTCAATCATGAAAGTAAATACATTCAATGAGGATGATAGTTCTGCTCATTTCCCCCGCTGGCTCACACTGTTTAGAATTGCTTTTGGACTCATACTGATTATCAAGGGTATTGATTTTTATTATAACTCCACCGCCCTCGAAACAATGATGCATCATAAGAATTGGGACATATTTGACACAAACGCACAAACCATTTCCTTTATCATTACCTATGCAAACCTGTTGGGAGGTGTTTTTATTGCAACAGGACTGTTTACAAGATGGGTTTCTGTTATTCAGATACCAATACTCCTGGGTGCGGTAATATTTAATATTGATAAAGGGATCAGTTTTTCAAACATTGAATTGTTGGTGTCAGTTATTTGCCTCTTGTTATGTGTTGTTTTTGTTGTTAAGGGTAGCGGGGCAATTTCAGCAGATGAGTTTTTCAGGAGTTATATTTTTGCAGGAGAAGAAAAAGGGCATACGGGGAAATTCTTTCAATGAACTGTCGTAAATTTAGAACAGGCAAGTCCAGTCTATTTGCGGCAGTAGCTCAGTTGGTAGAGCATTAGCTTCCCAAGCTAAGGGCCGAGGGTTCGAATCCCTTTTGCCGCTCATCGTTGATGCGGGCTAAGAAACTTATAACGAAATACTGGAGGCTGTTTCATTTTCGCTGTCAAATAACAGGACAGCTTCAGTATTGTCTGAAAGTTTTGCAATCAACTGACCATTACAATTCCACACAGCTGAACTGCCGGCATTTATAAAATTGTCTGCAGGTCCGATAGCATTACACATGATTGCCGGAATTTGATATCGCTTCGCTGTTTCACCCAGGGTACGTGAAGCGCTCTCAACCCCCTCTGCCGTTTTTGCTACACTGGCTAAATAAATTTCAGCACCTGCATTCATTGCTGCCAGGCTATGTTCCGGTACTGATAGCTCATAACAAATGGCAAGGGCTATTTTTTTGCCATTGATGTTGACTGTAGGGAAATTTGTACCGCTGGAGAAATATGGTTCCTCGTCTTTATGAAGATATTTTTTTGAATAAACAAGGCGTTCTTTTCCGGGTTGGAATATGACCATACTGATATGAATCCCCAACTCATCCCTGGTGGGAATTCCAACAGCAATATGAATATTCAACTCATCTGAAGATTGCTGAAATGAATGTAGCCGGGTATCATATTGATTCATTGCGAGCCGCCCCGCAAGCGTTGGTTCATAGCCGGTAATTGAAAGCTCCGGGAAAACAATAAATGCGGCACTGTTACCGGCAGCAATAGTAATGGCATTGATATGCTGCCTCACATTGGCTTCAATGTCTCCTTTAAAAGATTGTACCTGTGCAACGGCAAACTTCATACTATTATTCAAGAGGCTTTTTCATCCACTTCAAAAATGCCAAATACATTATTATCCGGATCTATAAAATAACCCTGCCAGCATCTTCCGGGTACTGCGAATTTTGCTAGGGCAACCTGTCCGCCATTCGACAGGATATTCTCAGCACAGTTGTCAAAATTTTCAACTTCAATCGAACAGGTGAATGCATTGGTTCCACATTCCAGGGGAGGAATTTTTGCCGGGCGTTTTAATAAGCCACCCTGAATTCCATTTGTTGAGATCCTGTAATATTCAACCGGAAGAGAATTTTCCCTGGTAAACTTCCATGCGAATACGGCTTCATAAAATTTAATATCCCTGGCGGGATTCGATGATTGAATTTCAAAATAAGCTATGCTGTTCATACTTTTTTAGTTGAATTAAAGTTGGGATTTTTATCTGATCCGGCAAAACATGGACTATCTTTTTGTAACAGCATTTAAATCATCCATTGTTTTCAAAGGGCTACTTCCTTTATTCCACTGTAAATGCTCTTCCAGAGCAGGTTGAAGAATGAGCGATTCGGGTCCCGGTTGTAGCTTACCTCAGTATTTCTGCTGGCGGAACCGATGTTTTTGTTTTTTATAAAAGTATTCAGCAATGCTGTGGCCACATCTTTTTCCTTAAGTGAATCGGGCGTCTTTTTCAATAGAGCAATTTTTAATTCATCGTACAGGAATTTCACATCGCCTGAAGCTTTGTAATCGTTCCCTGTGAGCGTGAAATCAAGCTTATGGATCGTGCCGGATTGAACAGTTGCCATAGCAAGTGGCCTGAAGAGTGGGTTCAATGCTAATGCATTCATATTGCCCAAGGTTCCGGAAACAGTGAACAAGTTATTGCCGGAAGAAAGGGGGAGTTGCCATGTTGTATAAAGTTTACCGGTACCGAGTAAGAAGCCTGTTGCTTCAAGTTTCATGAAATGATTCAATTGAATATTTGCGGGAATATTTGTCAGGTTACTGATTTCAGCATTTACATTACTAAAGAAAAGTTTTCCTTTCAGTTTAGATTGCTTCGCTTTCTCAGTATAGCTAACTTTCCCACCTTTGATAATCATCTTTTGTATGTTCAGCGGGAAATTCAATTTTTGCAATAATTGATGTGGGTAGTTGCCAATTTTACTGGCAGGATTGGGAGCCACAGTTCTGTCATTGTATATATTGATTAAGGGCTGAAGTGTTATGTTGCCGGCCTCCAGTATATTTTCTGCGAATAGTTTTCTAAAGTTAATTTCCTTCATTTCAATATTAATGAATTGTAGATCATACCTGTCTTTCTGATAGCGCAATTGTGCAGCAAACTGATCTTCACTGAGTAACGGCTTAACAGCGATGTGGCCAATTGTGGCATTCCTGGCTTTATTGTCGGCATGAATAACGCCTGAACTTATTTCATACAAACCGTCGGATGTTTTAAACGAAAAACCTGCTGAGGAAATTTTCCAGTCTGCCCCGGAAATAAGCTCATTTATCGTTTTTCCCTGTGTTAACCGAAGAGAATCTGCGCTGAAAGTAACTTTATCAAGAATTAATGGTTGTTCTTTATTGATGTTTTTAATTAGAATTTTTGTTTCTCCAAGAGCTATTGACTGCAATTGTATATTATCGATCATTGCAGAATAGAATGTAATCGTTTCTCCAGTGTTATTCTTAGTTTGTTCGGCCATTCGCTGTATAGTTATCAATCCTCCATCACAGGTTAAGGAATGTGCCTGGATTTTCTGGGCATGGATGAATGCATCAGTATTCAGGCCGGTTATGCTGATGTTTTTCAGAGAGGAGAGGGGCTGAATATTTCCTTTCCGATACTGTGTCGCTTCTTTTAAGAAAATCTTCTTTTGTACTGCATCATAATTAAATCCACTAATATTGATTTGCAGGCTGTCTTTCGATTCCGGGAATTGAATATCGCCAATACTTATTTTTATGTCTTTTATGAAATAGCTGATGATGTTTTCATAATTATGCCTGCTGTCAACCTGGAAATTATTTAGATTGATATTGATTTTATCAATCGTTGAAACAGTTTTTCCGTGCCTGTCTGTAATGAGCAGGATACCATCTTCTATACTGATGTTTTTTGTGCTGATGCTGCTGAATTTACCCAGCAATCTTTTGTATAATGCATTTGAATCTTCACTGCTGAATAATTTTGTTTCGGGATTATTGGTCTTGATGATCTGTATTATGGGCTTCCGGATTAATATTGATTTAGCACTTACAAATTGCTGCTGGAGTAAGCCGGCTACATTTACTCCCCGTATACCCACTTCACCTGCTGTAATGAAGTAAAGCACGGGTGGTAAACTGTCAGTGCTCTCCATGATTTTCTTTCGGGCCGAATCAGATTGAAGTGATACGTTATAAAATACAGCGTTACCATTCAGTTCATCAATCTTTGAACTGTCGTAACGCACCATGTAAAGACTGTCTGTTTTATTCAAAACACTTTTACTGATGGCATCCCTGATGATTGTTTTCCTGTTGTATTGCCAATAAATGAGAGCAGTAGTTCCCGCAATAAGTAGCAATAGCAGCAGGCATTTGAGAAATAATTTCACAGTGAATTTTAATTTCAGCTATAAAAAAAGAAAGCAGTAGTATTTTACTGCTTTCTATATCAAATATCCCCGGCTTATTTTCTGAACCTTGATAATATCCAGAATATAAGAGCGCATCCGCCTATAATAAGAATGAATGCCCACCACATCCCGGCTTTAAAAATGGCTTCAACTGCCTGGCAACTGCTTAATAACATTGTAATGAACAGCATGGCCAGGATAGTAAAAAGAGACTTTTGCATGGTTTGAAGATTTAATCGTTGAATATTACCTGGTCTTCCCGGTCCTCGACTTTTATTTTCCGTATGAAATCATCATATTCAACTTCGTGATTTGAGTAAACTCCATATGCATCAATACTGTATCCTTTCAATCCATCTTTGGCTTCAATGAGATAAAGGATTGATGAATCTGATGGGTCTGATTCACCCTCGAACCTGTATGTTTTAATAATGGTGAGATCCTCGGGTGCATAGAATTTATTGTTCCCGGGTGAAAACCCGTTTTCTGTCATAATAAATTCTTTATCCTGGCGCCTGATACGTAGTTTTTCCAATACACCGCTTAATGTTGTCATTACTGATGGACTTGTTTGCATAACTTTTGTTTTTAGTGGTTAACAAACAGTAACCTTACAGGATACTGAATTTAAGTACGGGTGTTAGGTATAGGTCAATAACGGTTAATCATGACAATGCATGTTTCATATTTTCTTTAACAGCTTCTTTTTTCGATTGAGCTTTCTCCAGTATATCTGAAGCTTTGTCCCTGGCTGTTTCATATTCTTCCAGTGCATCATCAACGAGCATATTGATTTTATCTTTAATAGTGTCTTTGAGGGCAAGTCCTTTTTTGGTCCATTGCTTTCTTGTTTTCTTTCCTTTGTCAGGAGCTAACAGAACACCCAGTAATGCACCGGCAGCTACACTCGCTGCAATTGTTACAATCATTTTCCCTTTGTTCATAAGATGTCGTTTTAATGATTACAGAATTAATTTCTTTTAGTGTCATGCTAATATCAGGCCAATGGAATTTCAGTATGGTACTGCGGAATTGATTTTTTTATCTGGGGAATTAATTACCCATAGTATTATAAAAAAACGGCTGCCATTGTGTTTAGGCAGCCGTTGTATACAATAGATATTATAATTGTTATTTGAAGTATCTCCTCAGTGTCCAGGCAATGGTTTCATGCTGCGCCATCAGGCCTGTAAGAAAATCTGCAGTCACGGCATCTTTGTATTTTTCATCACAGTCCTCGATATTTTTTCTCAATGCTTTTATTACTGTTTCGTGATCGTTTAATAATTCTTTGAGCATCCCTGTTTGGTCAGGGTTTTTACCGGGAGTTTCTTTCAGCGAACCATTGTCAAGAAATTCTTTCAAAGTTCCGATCACCGGGCTTCCAAGTTTGTTGATCCTTTCTGCAATCTCATCAATGGCTTCTTCCAGTTGTTTGTATTGGGATTCGAACAGTTTGTGAAGTTCCATAAAACTATTTCCTTTCACATTCCAGTGAAACTTTCTCGTTTTGCTGTACAATAGCATCGCATCAGCCAATACGTTTGTCAGAATTCCGGAAACAGCAGTTACGTTTTTGTCAGTAATACCAATGTTAGGTTTCATGTTGATTGATTTTAGTGGTTAGACATACTTTTTTCAATCAACTTTTATACCACTGACGGGTACTGACAAAAAAGCCGGATCATCAGACCCGGCTTTTGGAATTAATTTGCTTATCATCTTATCAATACTGCTCCATGTGCCATTTTCTTACCCGACCTGTTGTACAATGCGACTAGATATACACCGCCGCTTTTGCCACGGAGATCTACATTCATTACCTGGTATGGGCTTCCCATGATATAACTATGTGAGAATACAAGAGCTCCTTTGGAATCGTAAATCCTCAAAATATTTTCAGCATTATTATCAGGGCTGTAGTAGTTCACCTTAAACTGGCCTGTATTGGGACTGGGATAAATGAACAGGGTGGCAGTGGCCGAATCAGCAATTCTTAATGAGCCGGAAGTGTTGCTGCAAGCCAGGCCGGTTGCATTGGTAACAGTAACATGATAATCTCCCAGATCATCAAGACCGATATTCTGCAAAATAGAACCTGAAGCGCCCGATAGGAGTATTCCATTCTTATACCAATTGTAGATGTAGTTTCCGGCGGGTGTTACATTAGCCGTTAAAGTTGTTTTGATGCCGGGATAAAGGTTTACATAAGGTGCTGCGGATATTGTTACAACAGGATTAGGATTTACCGTAACAGTTTTGGTAGCTGAAACTGCCGAACAGTTACTGGAGTTTGTTACAGTCACAGAGTAATTGTTGGCGCCCGTAACTGTAATGGATTGTGTAGAAAGTCCATTACTCCATAGCCATGAACTTCCGGCTGATGCTGTAAGTGTAACCTGCTGTCCTTCGCACAAGTCAAGTGGCCCACTGGCAGTGATATCTGCCAAGGGCAGTGCATTCACAGTAACTGTTACGGGTGCAGAAGTACTTACACAAGATCCGTTTGTGACTGTTACACTATATGATCCGCTGTTTGATACTGTATAAGATTGATTGTTGGCTCCTGCAATAGGAGAGCCGCCCAGGTTCCAGGTATATGCGGAGCCTGCATTGGCTGTGAGTACAACTGAACCGCCCTGGCAGAAACTGGTGGCGCTTCCGGCGCTGGCAGAAGCAGCAGCAACTGAAGCAATGCTTAATGTAACTGCAGTTCTTTGTGCACTTTCACAACCCAGGGTATTATCCCTGCTCGCAGCATAATAAGTTACCGTTCCGACGGTATTAAGTGTAGGAGAATTTGTAGTGTTGTTTCCTGTTGCAGCGGTGTACCAGATAATGGTGTAGCCGGATGAAACACTGGCTGTAGCTGTCAATGTAGGAATGCTGCCACCCGGGCAAATAGTCTGTGACTGGTCACCACCTGAAACAGGAGCTGTTATAGAAGCATTGCTTGTGGTAATAGCCAGTGAAGATGCCGGCCCCTGGCAGGTTCCATTACTTGCGGCAACAGTTATATTACCGTTTGAAGTTCCGGATGTGTAATTAACACTGATGCTTGTAGTACCCTGCCCGGCTGCAATCGTAGCCCCTGTTGGTACAGTCCAGGTATAACTGCTGGCCCCGGGAATAGCTGCAATGGTATATGTCACATTTGAAGCATTTCCGCAAACATTTGTCTGCCCCGAGATAGAACCAACAGCACCGGGAGATCCGCTGCCATTCGTTGTGGTAGCATTAATTGCAACAGCTCGCTCACTGATAGCGCCGGTAGTACTGTTCTTTGCCCTGATGGTAAACCACATGCTCGTAGCCGGGGTCAAACCACTGGCGGTGTAAGTTGTGCCTGTTACATCAGCAGCGAGTAAAGTAAAGGCACCTGTTGTATTATCCAGTTTGTAAATGTCATATTGGGTAGCATTCGCTACAGCTGTCCAGTTGAATTTTATTTCACCGGAACTGCAACTGCTTAGTGTTCCTATTGAAAAACCTGTTACAGTATTGAGGATATTAAAATCAGCATCACTGATATCATTCAACGCTCCGGAACTTACCCTGATTAACGCAGTTGACGTATTCGCCGCAGGTATCGTCCAGCTTAACCTTGTTGCAGTGGCCGCTACATTGCTTGAAATTGTAGTCCAGCTGGTTCCGTTATTCAGTGAATACTCCACTGTTTGTGTACCCGTTACTCCTGCTTTATTCCAGGTAATGATCTCGGAAGTTCCCGGGTTGAAAGATTCTCCTCCATTAGGATAAACCACTTCTATATAAGGCATATCAATGATCCACGTAAGTGAGTATTGTTGAGGTCCAACAGGAATGGAGGTTCCTGCAACCTTAAGTGTATAACTACCTGCAGCAGGGTTGTCGATCGTTACCTGTTCCATATTACTGATGGCGTCAACAGCTCTTGTGGCATTTGTTGCCGGACTGTTGGGATTGAGTATCCATG
>WBZP01002459.1_pt2 | contig 11379 bp, 13 predicted proteins | sample 5204301 | NCBI WGS metagenome assembly WBZP01 (sample SAMN12412401, study PRJNA552823) | activated sludge metagenome | isolation source: activated sludge from nitrification reactor of wastewater treatment plant... | place: USA: Pennsylvania | collected 2017
CGCTCCATTCGGCGAATTCGGACCCGTCCACGGCGATCAACATCTTCATCTGTGCATCTCCTCGATGGGCTGTTGTCCAGTCTGGAATAGGGTCTGCATCGGATATGCCTGGACGCAACCGAATGTCCATACGGCAATTCCCTGTGGGGCTCGACGGTTGACCGGCGCAGGCGACCAGGTCTGGCCATCGAATTGCGGCGTTTTGCAGCAGTGTCGGGTGTGCGGCTGGGGTAATTGGCCTCAGTTGAATGCTGTGCGGGGGGACGGTCTGAAGACGACGGTCTGTCTGGTCATGCACTCCTGTAAGCAGGAGAATCTGTCGGTACTTAGGCATCACCATTGCGTGGGGAACAGGCGGGAGGACTCGAGCATGTTGCAGCGGAGCCTGGTCTGGTGGATGGGCGGGTTGGTGGGGTGGAGTCTATTGCTGGCGACGACGGACCTTGGGGCGTCAAATGTGGTGGCCCGCGTGCTTCCGAGCGGGGAGGGAATTGAACTGGAGATTCCGACGGATGTCGGTCCGCAGAAGGAAACTCTTCCGCTCTTTCACAGCGGGAAGATCCGCTACTTCAGCGCCGGAATCGGGCAGGTTGAGCGCGAGGCCGTCTATCCGCCATTTTCATTGAAACTGGTCTTTACGGCAGGCGGGAAACCGTTTGTCACCGGGGTGGAGTTGACGCTTCGTCACGCCAAAGGTGGGGCGGTGCTGACTGTGCCGCGGGAGCAGATCACGGGCCCCTGGTTGTTCCTCGATCTGCCGGAGGGGACCTACGAAGTGTCAGCAACGTTGGGAAGCGCAAGGCAAACAGTAAAAGATATCAAGGTGCGACGAGGTCATGTCACGACGCAGCATGTTCGCTGGACCGAAGACCGGAGCCCTCCCTTGCCCGCTCAGGCAGAGTAGGCGCGGCACGGAGGCGAATAACAGGGGTGGCGATGATGAGGAGGATCTATGGTGGCGAAACGTAAGGCTCCGGTAAGGCGGGCGGCGGCGAGGCGCACACCTGTGTTGTTCGCTGATCTGACGGTGCAGGATATTGTGAACAAGCGGGTCCAGGCGGCTCGTCCGGATCTGAAGGACGACAAGGTCGCATCGCTGCTACTGAAAGGGAGCGGTGTGGTGCCGGTCGTGGACAAGTCGAAACATTTGGTCGGGGTGGTGAGCGAACATGATTTGCTGCTGGTGCTTGATGAGGGGCAGGCGTGGGGCGCTCGCACGGCGAAGGACTTGATGAGTGCCAATCCCTATTCCGTGCGGCCGGAGACCAGTTTGCCGACGCTGGTGCATGTTCTGACGGAGAGCGATCTCCTGTCGGTGCCGGTGGTGAACGAAGCGAACCGGTTTCTCGGTGTCGTCACCCGTCGCGATGTGGTACGAGCGGCGCTCAGGCCTGTTACCAAACGGCGATCGTAAGGCGGGGGAACCGATCGGTTCTCCCTTTGAGAGGAAGATGTATGCGTCAAATCGATTTGTTGACTCAGGCCTGTGATCCCAAGACGCTTACGGTCCGTCAACTCATGCAGGATGCGTTGTTTACCTGTACCGCGCGAACGGATGCACTCACCATCGGCCGTCTCATGACGAAGCAGAACTTCGGCGGATTGCCGGTGATAGGGGAAGACGGCGCGCTGGTCGGGCTCGTGACAGAGTACGATCTGCTGCAGGCGATGATCGAGGGGCGGGATTTGCGCAAGGTGTTCGCCTCGGAAATTATGACGACTAGTCCGTTGACGGCCCGTGAGGATATGGGTTTGGAAGAAGTGGCGAATTTATTTCAGGACCGCTATGTGACCCGCCTGCCGGTCGTGCGGGAGAAGAAGCTCGTTGGCATTGTGGCGAGGCGTGATCTGCTGCACGGATACATGAAAGCGTCGGCGTACTGGTCGTAGTTCCGCCCGGATAGGAGCCCATTCAGCTTACACTTCGATCGAATCGTTCAGGGTGTGAAGGATTCGCTTCAGGCGTCTTTCCATGAATGCTCGCGTCCGTTCTTTTTTCTCGCCGCCAGAGCGGTTCTCGTTTATCCTCGCGACGAATAACCCTGGCTAACCTCATGCAAAAACAATATGTCGCGTATGGTGTTCCATGCCACACGCAGATGGCCCAATGTGCCGTTCTCGCTGTCATTGTGATCGGGGCGGCACTTCGATTCATGGATGGAAGTCTACCCGCCTGGGCGGCTGAAGTTCGCTCGCCCTGCGCGATTCACCATCCGAGTGATCTCCGGATCGCCTGGCACTGCCGGCGCCTTCAAAAGCAAGAAACCCTGGAAACCCTGTTCGGACCGCGATGGATCGATGTCGCGCGATTCAACCGGATCGATCGGCGGCACGCGCAGCAGGGGCGGGAGATCAAAGTTCCCGTCCGGGTCGAAGAGGTGGTCAATTTCACTCCACTTCCCAGCTTGTATCCAGCCGGTGAACAGGAGCGGCAGCTCATCGTCGTCGATCTTGCGGAACAGTTTCTCGCCGCGTACGAGTATGGAGTGCTGAAGTTTTCTTTCCCCATCGCGTCGGGGGAACCTGAGAATGAAACCCCGACGGGGAAGTTTCGTATTACCGCCGCCCATCGGACGCATCGGTCCTGCCTCTATACCATTGAAGCCACCACCATCCCTTATCCGATGCAGTACGCGTTGAGGTTCTTCGTCAATGCGGACGGGGTCAGTTACTGGATTCACGGACGTGATCTACCAGGGTATCCCGCGTCTCATGGCTGTATCGGCTTGGCCGATGAGCAGATGCAGCTGCACTACTACGGGGTGCCCGCTCAGCCGGAACTGGCCGATGCGAAGAAACTCTACGAGTGGGTCCTGGGAGATTTGACGGACTCCGGCGAAGTGCTCTCGCTCGCAAGCGGTGCCGCTGTGTTGATTGAGGGTATCACGCCGAAGAGCAAGATTCCCGCACTCTCCTCTCCTTAGCGGACCGGTGCCAGATCTTTTTCAGTCGGTTACACAGGATCGCCTGGCAGACATTGTTGCAAGGCATTGTCAGGGAAGGCTCACCAGGTTTTGGAGGACGTGATCAGGTCCTCACCCTGTCGCCAGTCGTACCGTGCGGCATTGGCGAGTTGACCGGCTTCTTCGCGATCAATCCACATTTCCCACTGTCCATCCTGATTCGCGTCGTACCAGTACAAGAAGGGATGGGAGGCGACTTCGAGCGCTTCCGACGCGGGGTCGTCATACGAAATACCGAGGATATGCCGGGCCGTGCGGTAATCCACCTGGCCGTTGTTCTTGAGTGAGTATTCGCGAATAAGCAATCCGATCACCGTATCGTACGTCTGCTCGACGAGCAACTCTTCGCCCGGTTCGTGTGGCAGCGCTGGATTGGCAGAAGAGGGTGCCGGCCAGACAAGGCAGAGCACCAGCACAAAGGATAGGCCTACAGCCTGCGTCGTGGTTTTCATGTGATGCCTCCTTTCATGTGAGGAGTTCCTGATGCCCTGTTCTGTGCATACTCAATCATTGCGCTGCCCAAGCGAGCAGACCCCTGGATATCTTCCTAGTCGGGGCGTTCTTCGACCCTAAGCGCCAGGCGGGTTGGGAGACGCATCGGTCGCACAGTGGCCCGATCTATCTTGGTGATATGAAAGCGATGGTCGCTGCTATGGCAGCCGGTGGTGAGTCATCCAGCAGGAAGCAGGTGGCTGGTTCACGTGGTGCAGACGAGTGGTTCGAGGTTAGATGCAGGGTTGGTCAGAGAACAATACGATGGGAATCTGCTTATGCGCTGCATGAAGCACCAAGCCGCCGAACAATCGAGACAGAAATAGTTCCTGCTCTGCCTGTCTGGCAATGATTGCTCGTGAATCGACTGCCCAGGCTTCCTGTTCCTGATCGAAGCCAGCGGCCCTGTTGCTGAGATGCAAAAGGCGCCCCTGGTGCCAGGCTTCAATCGAGTTGAGTGCGGCGCGGTTTTCCTGGTTCGGACTGCCGACCCCCAAGGTCAGTCGTCCTGTGGTGAGAGCCCCAACGACCGCGTCGCGCAGGGTTGGACAGTCAACCCTCACCGCTCGGACATGGTGGCGCAGGAGAAACGCCGGCTCGTCGATCAAGAACTGTTGATACTCGTCCAGTTTTGAAATGGTATAGGTCTGAATATTCAGGACTCGACAGGCGTCCGGCGGACACCAGACAAGAAATATCGTTACGAGAAGCGCGACCATCGCTGCCGCAACGATGATCGTCATTGGTGGCCGGTTCACTGTTTTCTCCAGCCAAAAGGCCATCGAGGACCCATGCGCCACGCACGTTCATAGTTCTCACAGAAACGTCCTGATCAGATACAGTGATTCGATGAGTCAACCTTCGGACCGTACTGGATCGTTGGGCAGCATGGCTGTTTCATGTGGCATGCTACGATTTCTTCCGTTGGCGCTGCGACGGGCAGGCCTTGGGCCGCTGAAGGTCAGCAGGAATTTGCGTGGCCTCATCGAGGCAGGCCAGATCGAGCTGTGCCTGGACCAGTCCCAGCGCGCCGCTGAGGTTCGCTCCGCGCAAGTTGGCCTGTTGCAGGTCGGCATTGTTGAGCTGAGCCCCCGTCAAATCCGAATTGCTCAAGTTCGCTCCTCGCAGATTGGCTTCCTGCAAATTCGTTTGGACGACGATGGCGTGACTGATGTCCGCCTGGCTTAAGTCGGCGTCTACCAGATTGGCGAGTTCAAGATTCGCATCGGCGAGCCGGGCTTGCTGGAGATGAGCCTTCGGAGCATAGATTTCGGTCAGGTCGGCTTTCTGAAGGTCAGCCCGCGACAGTTGTGCATCGATCAGGACGGCATGATGCAACCTGGCGCCATGCAAGTTGGCCGCAGAAAGGTTGGCTTTATAGAGAACGGTCATGGTCATCGTCGCGGAATCCAGGCGCGCCTTGGCGAGATTGGTTCCCTCCATGTTCGCGTTTTCCAGATTGGCCCGTTGCAGGTTGGCGCCGCTCAGATGTGCATAGCGAAAATCTGCTCCTCGAAGGCTTGCTTCGTGCAGATCCGCCTGTGTCAGCGACGCATCATCCAGGTACGCGCTTTCCAAATCGGCCTCGATCAGCGAGGCGCCGTCGAGTGTCGCGCTGTCCAACAGGGCGCCCTGGAGATTGGCCCGGCGCAGATTGGCCTGCCGGAGATTGGCCCGGCGCAGGTCGGTTCCGGCCAGATCGGCATCCGTCAGTGTTGCCTTCGAGAGGTTTGCCCCGTAGAAATAGCCGTCCAGGAGGCTGGCGTTGCTGAGATCGGCGAGCTGCAAATCCGCATCCTCAAAATGGGCCCGCTCCAGCAACGCTTCCCGGAAGAGTGCACCCTGGAGATTGGCTCCGTAGAAAGCGGCTTCGTCGGCAGCGACGCGATTGAGATGCGCCTTGACCAGCAGGCCCTTGCGCAAGTCGGCGCCCTCGAGATTGGCGTCATCGAGCATAGCCTGCGACAGGTCGGCGCCTTTGAGGTGCGCTTGCACCAGACTCGCGCTCCGAAGATTCGTGCCCTTGAGAATCGCCCCTTCGAGATTCACCCGTTCGAGGTTGGCCCCTACCAGCCGAAGTTGCCGCAGGTCTGTGTGGCAGAGATTGGCCCGGCGGCCATCCGGCGAGTCGCGATCTTCAAGCCAACGCGCATGGGATTGCAGCACCTTGTCCAGGACCTTGGCTGCCGGGCGCGTGCGTTTGAATGAGCTTTCACAGGTACCGGCAGTGGAGGCTTTTGCCGGAGGTTTTGCGGCGGCCTCCGCTCCAACCGGAAGGCAGAGCAGCGCGGTCATCACCCAACCGGCTACGATCGTCGTGGACAGGGAATGCTGATTCATCAAGGGGCCTCCTTCGAGAGAGTGGTGCTGTGCTGGGTGGTTCGGCGATGGTTTCGGCATAGGATTCATGTCTGGAGATCCACTTGTTGTGCCAATGCAGTCAGGGCCGTCGCGATCCGGACGTCATAAGGCGCGGGGCGCTCGATTTGGCGTAGGGTATCTGGAAGTTGCGCCAAAGCCAACTCCGCGTGGCGCCGAGTCTCAATGAGCGACGGGGACGGCGCGAGTCGCCTGCCTTTTTGCATGACCTGCACCAGCAGGGGCGATCCCTCCGGGCAATCCCCCTCAACGGTGATCACATCACCGTTCAGTTTTCCGTCGGTGCTGAGCTGGCGGTAGACCTGCTTCCGGCCCGGCCAGGTGGCCTTGCCTTCGGAGCGTTTGCGGCAGGGTCTGCCGGCATATTCCTGGAGTTTATAGGCGCAGTCCAGGAAGGGGGCATCGGCAGAGGTGGTCATGGCCGTGCCGATAGCGAAATGGTCGATCGGGGCTCCGCTCTGCACCAGCGCCTGGACGTGCTCCTCGTCGAGATTCCCGCTGGCGAGGATTCTGGTACCCACAAGCCCGCCGTCATCGAGAATGCGTCGGACCTTGCGCGCATGGTCGGCCAAGTCTCCGCTATCGAGTCGGACTCCGTGGATCGCAATCCCTTCTGTGTTCAGGCGGCTTGCCAGGGCGACGACTTTTTTTGCCGCGGCCTCGGTATCGTAGGTGTCGATGAGCAGGACGACATTGCCTGGTCGCGCCTGAGCGATGTGGATGAACGCCTGTGTCTCGTCCTGATGGGCTTGCACAAAGGAATGGGCCATCGTCCCATAGGTCGGGATGGTAAACCGGGCGCCTGCCAGAACGTTGGACGTGCCCGCAAATCCGGCCATATAGCTGGCGCGAGCCGCGAGCAACCCGGCTTCCGCTCCGTGGGCGCGGCGCAGGCCGAAGTCGATCAACGGTTTGCCGCCTGCAACCAGGACCGAGCGTGAGGCCTTGGAGGCCACCATCGTTTGAAAATTCAGCAGATTCATGACCCGTGTTTCAACGAGTTGCGCCTGCGGCAGCGGAGCCGTAATACGGAGGATCGGCTCATGAGGAAAAAAGACGGTGCCCTCCGGCATCGCATGAACGTCGCCGGTGAAGCGCATGGTGTGGAGGGCGGCCAGTGTTGCTGGAGTGAAGTTGCCGGTCTGTTCGAGCCAATTGAGATCGTGCTCGGAGAAACGAAAGGTGTCTAGATAGGTGAGGACCTGCTCCAGCCCTGCCGCCATCAAGAAGTTCCGATGGGGGGGCAGCTTGCGGACAAAAAATTCGAAGACGGCTTCGCCCGTCATGTTCCGGGCGAGGTAGGCTTGCGCCATCGTGAGCTCGTACAGGTCGGTGAGGAGGGCTTCGGACGTGGCGCTCATGCGACCAGTCGCTCCCAGCGGAGAGGAATGGCCCCGGCTTTCACCATCGATTCTTCGGCGCGCGGGCCGTCATCCGGCAGGATGTTCACGGCGCGTACGGCGTCGATGAGGAGGTAGACCTCATAGTTGAGCCTCCGGGCATCGTTCACGGTGTGGAGGACACAATAGTCCGTCGCCAGCCCTCCTACGAACAGTCTGGTGATGCCGGCAGCCTGGAGGTGATCATGCAGCGACGTGCCTTGAAACCCGGAATAGGCCTCGCATGCGGGGTCGGTGCCTTTGGAGATGACGATGGACGAAGGCGGCAGGTGGAGTGCTGCGGGGAAATCGGCTCCGTGCGTGTGTGCAACGCAGTGTGGCGGCCACGGTCCTCCCTGAGCGTGGAAGGAACAGTGGTTGGGCGGATGCCAATCTCGCGTGGCAAACACGGGGGCGCTCGCTTCCATGAAGACGTCGAGATACCGTTGGAGGGCCGGGATGACCTCCTGGCCATCCGGGACCGCCACGGTTCCATCGGGAAGAAAATCGTTCTGCACGTCTACGATGAGCAGCGCATCGCCTGGTCGAAGGTAATTCATAGCACCCTTTGCGGGGCCGGTGCTCCCGACCCGCTATTGTCCTTGTTGTACCAGCAGCCGAATGTAGGCGAGCACGTCTTGTCTCTCGCTCTCGGTTAGCTGTCCCTGCCACGAGTGCATCGGGCTGAAGACAATGCCGTGCTCGATCGTCCGGAGGAGTTCTTCGTCTGATTTGAGGAAGGATTTGAACCGGTGGAAATTAGCCGGGGGGACCCTCAGCGCGGCGGCCTCGGGGCCGTCGCCCCATCCTCCGCGTCCGTGGCAAGCGAGACAATGGTGCTCATAGATGGTTTTTCCTCTGGTCACATCAGGCGGAAAGTCCTGGGCGCTTGCAGAACCCCAGGCAGCCACCCAGGGGACCGCAATGGTGCCGGCGAGAATGACGCGACAGAGGCTGATGGCCGGGAAGGTCCGCATGGGGCTGTCTCTCCTTCAGCTTTTCTTGGTCGTATGGGCAATGAATGATGAGAAATGCTGCTGCAGTTTGGTGCTGCCGCAGGCCGGGCATTGTACTTCGCCCTTCTCATGCTGCTTGAGTGTCACGACGATCAGCGATTCTTTCCCGCAATCCAGACAGGTGTAGTCATACATCGGCATAGACGCCTCACTGAGCAAGCCAACGGAACGGTGAAAGTGAAAGGTGCACATCGATCATCTGCACGGGTGCCATGGTCCTTTTAGGTGGGGGCCTTTTCCGGTTCCTCTTGTCCTTCGCCCCAGGTGGCGACAATCTGTGCCATGTCGTCCAGGCGCGCGGCGGTTCGGCCATAGATACTCTCGGGCGGAAAATCTCCCTCCGGCCCCCGCTCCCCGGCAGGAATGCCGATGAGCAACTCGAGTGCTTGCTCAACCGTGTCGACGCCGTAGACGGCAAACTTCCCAGCTTCCACCGCGGCGACCACCTCCCGGTTGAGGGCTAGATGTTTGGTGTTGCGCGACGGGATGATCACGCCTTGCCCCCCGGTCAGGCCCCGTCGTTTGCACGACTCGAAGAATCCCTCGATCTTCTCATTGACCCCGCCGATGGGTTGGACTTCTCCAAGCTGGTTCACTGAGCCGGTGATGGCCAGAGATTGCTGAATGGGCAGGTCGGCCAGACTGGAGAGGATGGCGGCCAATTCGGCCACCGCCGCACTATCGCCCTCGACTTCGGAATAGGTCTGCTCGAAGGTCAGTGTGGCGCTGAGGGCGAAGGGTTGCCGTCCGGCAAATTTCCCGGCCAGGAATCCGGCCAGGGTCATCACGCCTTTACTATGAATATTCCCGGCCAGTTCTACTTCACGCTGAATGTCGATCACGCCCTTGGTGCCGACATAAGTACGCGCTGTGATTCTGGTAGGGCGGCCGAAGGAATAATCGCCCAGTTCGTAGACGGACAATCCGTTCACCTGTCCGACCACTTCACCCTGCAGATCGACCATCAATGTGCCTTCGCGGATTTCGTCCTGGATCCATTCCTCCGGCAGGTTGGCCCGGCGTCGCTGGTGAGCCAGGGCCGATTCGACGTCCGTGCGGGTCACGAACGAATGCCCGTCCTTTCTGGCCCAATACCCCGCTTCGCGAATCAAGTCGCTGACGAGACTAAATCGCAAGGACAGCCGGTCGTGCCGGTCGGCAAAACGAAACCCCTGCCGGATGACTTCCGCCACCGCGTCGGCGCCGAAGGGCAGCAGCCCTTCCTCGCGGCATAATTTGGACACGAAGCGCACATACTGGCGCTCCTGCCGATCATCGTGCTGGACTTCCACGTCGAAGTCGGCCTTGACCTTGAAGAGTTTGGAGAAATCTTCCTCATAGGCTTGAAGCAGATGATAGATGCCGGCCGTGCCGACCAGGATGACCTTCACCGAGACGGGGATCGGCTCAGGCCGCAGGCCCGCGGTGGCGAAACCATAGAATTCCGCCGGATCCTCGATGGTCACGGCTCCGGTTTTGATCACACGTTTCAGTGCCTCCCAGGAAAAGGGTTGGCGGAGAAGATCCAGGGCTTGCAGAATCAAATAGCCCCCGTTGGCCTGCAACATGGCGCCGGCCCGGATTTCAGTAAAGTCGGTATACATCACGCCGAGGTGGGCGCGCCGTTCAATTTTGCCGATGAGATTGCTGTAGGTCGGATGGGATTCATCCACCACAGGCGCGCCGGCGGCGGCTTCCCGGGCCACGATTAGATTCACGGCAAACCGCGTCATGTCCGGACGGCGCGTTTGCTCCAGGCCGGGAATCGGTAACGCCGGAGCATTGTGGGGTAGGAAGTCTTTGTATTGATGAATGATGTCGTGATGCACCCGTTGCAGGTAGGTTGTGACGGGCGGCAAGCTCTGATACGCCTGCTGAAGAGTTTCATAGGGCCCCTTCATGACGTTGGCGACAATTTGGTGATCCAGATGATGGAGCGCCTGCTCGGCTTCCCGTTCGAGGGTATGCATCCGGACGTGAAACTCCCGCATGTCGCTCTCCAGCGATTGTCGCTGCTCGGTCAATTCCTGCTGGACCTGTTCGGAGAGCTCCTCCATCTCTTTCTCATTCATCGGACGGTTGTCCTTGAGAGGGACGAGTCCAAAGCCCACCGGCGTTTCTTCGAACACGAATCCGCGCTGGTGACACAGGGCGGTGAGATCGTGAAAGAGGCTCTTCTTTTTCCCCTCCGCCTCCTCGATGATTTTCGCCTTGGCATCAAGGTACTTCTTGCCTTCGAAGGCGGTGGGAATGTCCCGTCGCAGGCCCTCGATGAACGTGCTCATCTCGCGTTTGAACGACGCCCCCTGTCCTGCTGGAAAGGAGAGGCAGGTCGGTCGCGACGTATCCTGGAAATTGTGGACGTAACACCAGTCCGGCGGGGCCGGCGCGGACTGGGCGAGCCGTTTCACCATCTGCCGCACCAGCGTCCCCTTGCCGGTTCCCACCGGACCCGAGACGAAGATGTTGAAGCCGGGACTCTTCATCTGCAGGCCGAATTCCAAGGCTTCGACCGCCCGTTCCTGCCCGATCGTCTCATCGAGAGGCTCAATCTCGCTGGTGTCCTCGAACCCCAGGCGGCCGGGGTCGACATTCGGGGCCAGGAGACTGGGGGGGATGTTGTGTTTGCCCGACATCGTTCCGCTCCTACAGTTCCAGGACGTGCGGTGGCTGAACGATGGTGGCATGCAGACCCTTTTCGCCCGGCTCGCTCTCGAACATGACTTCCAGTCCGTCCTCCATGTCCGTGAACGAGATGCCCTTGACCGCATTCTTGTGGAAGTACACTTCCCCCCCGCCGTCTTTCAGGATGAACCCGTATCCAAGGTTGGGAAACACTTTGCTGACGACGCCGCGCAGTTGCGGGAGCGGTTCCACCCGGACGACTTTATCGGCGCGTTTTTCGCGATATTTCCGCAGCTCGATTGCGACGGCGTCGAACGCGGCCCGGATAGCTTCCTCGAACGTCTTGTCCTCCTTGCGGGACGTAATGGTATGCCGCGTTGGAACCGTGACCAGCACGAGCGCTTCGGCAACGTTGTCCAATTTCTTATGATGGCGGTTCTTGGTGAGTGTGACGCGACCATGAATAATATCGTCATGGCCACGCTGCAGGGCGGCCATACGCTCTTCGATCTCGGTTTTCCAACG
>WBZP01002909.1_pt2 | contig 11378 bp, 11 predicted proteins | sample 5204301 | NCBI WGS metagenome assembly WBZP01 (sample SAMN12412401, study PRJNA552823) | activated sludge metagenome | isolation source: activated sludge from nitrification reactor of wastewater treatment plant... | place: USA: Pennsylvania | collected 2017
TTGTCTTTAAGCTACATCCAAATGAAAAAAAGGACAGAGCTGAAAGCGAAATAAAAACCGTATTTGGTGAATCAGCAAGGATTTTTGCAAAAGCAAATACAGACCATTTAATTGCTAATTGTGACGAACTAATCACCCAATACTCTTCGGTTGTATATATCGGTATGGCATTGGGCAAAAAGGTACATTCTTATTTTTCAATGAAAGAGTTGCAGGAAAGGATGCCACTTCAGAATGGTGGAACATCTGCTCAAAAAATTGCTTCCATTGGAAAATCATTTGTTTATTTCAGCGGTTCAGAGATTGAATTTCTTCAAAGTCTGAAGCCAGAGGAGTATTTTCACGATCAAAAGTTATCCATGATTTATGAAAGATAAATCATTAGCGTATTATTCCAATACCAATACAAATTATTTTTCAAAAGTGGTACTGACAGGCAGCCAAAATCAGTCATTCAAAATCAGCATAAAAGAAATTTAATCAATGAATAATGTAGTTACTATCGTTCAGGCCAGATGCGGATCATCCCGATTCCCGGGAAAGATTCTCCATCCCGTGCTTGGAGAAAGTTTGTTATTCAGGATGATAGAAAGACTGGAGTTTTCAGCATTGAAAGGAGATATTGTCATTGCTACGACCACGTCATCCCAAGACGACATAATTGAAAAGTTGAGTTTGGATAAAGGCTGGAAATACTTCAGGGGGGACGAGACAGACCTTTTAGACCGGCACTATCAGGCTGCCAAGATGTATGAGGCGGACATCGTCTTGAAGATACCTTCAGATTGCCCGCTCATTGATTACAGAATTGTAGACAGTATCATAGCTTATTATTTATCCGGCGACTATAACTATGTCAGTAATTTACATCCTGCCAGTTTTCCGGATGGAAATGACGTTGAAGTTATGTCATTTCAAACATTAGAAAAAGCCTGGTTAAGAGCTGAAAAGGATTTTGAGAAGGAACATACCACACCGTATATTTGGGAAAGGCCTGACCAATTTAAAATAGGGAATTATTTGTGGGAAAGTGGCCGGGATTTTTCCATGTCTCATAGATTGACGATTGACTATCCGGAAGATTATGAATTTATCACAGCTGTGTTTGATGCTTTATATCCTTCAAACCCATCTTTTTCATTGACTGATATTTTATCTCTGTTGGAAAAGCGACCTGATATCTTTAAAATTAACCATGATTATGCCGGTGTTAACTGGTACAGAAATCATCTGAACGATCTGAAAACCATTGATAATTCAAAAACAAAAATAATATAATGCCCACAAAAGCAGATACTAAAACTTTGCAGGAAATAGCACAAAGAGTACGACACCATATTATAGACATGAGTACCAATGGGGGTTGTTTTATCGGAGCATCGCTCTCGTGTGCCGACATTATGGTGTATCTCTACAAAGAGTTCCTGAATATCAGTAAAGAAACACTTGATTCTGAAGACAGAGACTTTCTTTTATTATCCAAAGGTCATGATGTACCGGCGATGTATGCCACTTTTGCCGAACTGGGTTGGATTGAACCATCCCGATTAAAAAATCACCTTTCCACGACAGACCACATTTATTGGCATCCCAACACCAATATACCCGGTGTTGAGTTTCATAGTGGTTCTTTGGGACATGTGCCATCTGTTGGATTAGGCATAGCGATGGATTGCGTCATAAAGGGAAAGACAAATAAAGTGCTTGTTATCACCGGGGACGGAGAACTTAATGAAGGGTCTGTCTGGGAGACGCTACTTGTGGCTTCTGCATACAGGATGAATAACTTTACTTTAGTCGTGGATAGAAACGCATTTCAGGCCAATGTCGCTACAGAAGACCTGATTCCTTTAGAACCGCTAACGGACAAATTTGAAGCTTTCGGTTGTGCTGTGATGAGAGTTGATGGTCATGATTTTGATGCCATGCATGAAACATTTTCTAAACTACCCTTTACAGCGGATAAGCCCAATGTCATTATTTGTGATACAGTGAGAGGCAAGGGGTTGTCAAGTATTGAAAGGAGGGCAGACCGGTGGTTTGTAAATTTTAATAGCCATGAAGTGATTGGTCTTCATGCAGAATTAGATGGATTGAGCTCCGCTACTATTGATTCAGAAATATTAACCGTAAGATAAAAATGGATTATCAGCAATTAATAAAAGTATCTGCATTAAGTGACGAACGAATCGTTGTTCTTACAGCAGAAAACAGAGCATTGGTCAGAGAATTACCTGCACTTTTGGGCAATCGTTTTATTGATACCGGCATCACAGAACAAACGATGATAGGTATGGCAGCGGGACTTGCACTACGGGGCAGAATACCTGTTTGTCATGCATTGACGACCTTTCTTATTATGAGAGCCTTTGAGTTTATCAGAACAGATGTAGGTATTCCTGCTTTACCGGTTAAACTCAGTGGGTTTATCCCGGGATTTTTATCAGACGCCAACGGGCCGACACATCAGGCATTGGAAGATGTTTCACTGATGAGAGGCATCCCAAACATGGAGGTATATTGTCCGGCCGGGCAGGAAGATATGGTGGGCATGTTGCCATATATCTGGTCATCGGACAAACCATCTTATGTGCGGATTGTAACTCAAAAAACGGATTATAACCATGCGCCTTTTGAAAAGGGTAAGGCTGAAGTCATCTCTGTAGGAGAAGACATCAATATATTGGTGTACGGTTTTTTATTTTCTGAAGCTATGAAGGCAAAAGCTATTCTCGAAAATGAAGGATTATCCGTTGGTCTTATCAATATGCGAAGTTTAAAACCTGTAGATAAAAACATCATCATTAAATTAGCCAATTCCAAAAGTTTGATGGTCACGATGGAAGATCATTTTAAATCAGGTGGACTATATACGATTGTAGCTGAGGTTTTACTAAAAAATCAATTGACGGCTGATGTCCTGCCATTTGCTATGGAAGAAAAATGGTTCAGACCCGCACTATTAAGCGCAGTGCTGGAATTTGAAGGATTTACAGGAAGACAATTGGCAGATAAAATATTGCATCATTTCTCAAATCAAACAAAGAATGCCCAATACCATACAATTTAATGCAGATTATCCTGATGTGTCAAAATCTCTGGCACTTTTGGACAAAGCTAAAAAAATTATGCATCCGGTGTCACAGACGCTGGCAAAAGCCCCCGGACAGTTTAGTGAAGGAGTTTGTCCGGTATTTGTTGAGTCTGCTCAAGGAAACAGAATCACTGATGTTGACGGAAATGAGTATCTTGATTATTATGCTGCGATTGGACCAATATCGTTAGGGTACGGAAATGAAAAAGTCAATGAAGCCATTAAAGCACAGTTGGATAAGGGCATCACTTTTTCGCTGATGCATAGATTGGAGTATGAGGTTTGCGAACTACTTCATGAGATCATACCCAATGCAGAGAGTGTTCGAATAAGTAAAAGTGGTGCTGATGTTTGCAGTGCTGCTATCCGTGTAGCCCGGGCATCTACCGGAAGAAATAAAATATTGTGCTGTGGCTATCATGGCTGGCATGACTGGTATATCGGTACAACCACCAGAAATTATGGTATACCAGCAGCTACTTCAGCGCTGACCCAAACATTCAGATATAATGACCTTGATGATGTCAGATCGAAGTTGGATAAAGATGTAGCCGCTATCATTCTGGAGCCATTTGTTTTTGATGCTCCACATGAAGGGTACCTTGAAAGTCTGCAGCAATTATGCAGGGACAATGGCACACTATTGATCTTTGATGAGATGTGGACAGGATTTCGGATTGCATTAGGTGGTGCTCAGTCGTATTTCGGTGTGATTCCGGATCTTGCTGTTTATTCCAAGGCTGTTGCGAATGGTATGCCCATCGCATTTCTCACGGGAAGAGAAGATGTGATGAAATGGTTTGACAAAGATGTATTCTTTTTTACCACATTTGGAGGTGAAGCTTTATCCATCGCTGCTGCCATAGCCACAATTAAGGAACTCAAGGATAAAGATGTTTTCCGTCATTTGGATCATATAGGTACGATGCTCAAAGACGGTCTCAATACAATGATCATCCAACACGGTTTGGATGCATATATGATTTGCGCCGGTTATCCTTGCCGTACGATACTCAGCTTTAAGCCTTCAGTCCATAACCCATTGAGTGTGTATGCGTACATCCAACAGGAGCTATTGAAATGTGGTATACTCTGGAGTAAATTTCATAATATGACCTATGCCTTTAATGATGAAGATATCGCTTACACACTTAAAGCTTATGATCATATCATGCCGGATTTGAAAAAAAGAATATTGGCCAATGATACTGATGAATACCTGAAAGGAAAACCCATGGACGTTGTTTTCAGACCCGTAAAATTTTAATACCTTAATAATGGATTTATTTTCACTAAAAGATAAAGTTGCCATTGTAACCGGTGCATCCGGTCTGATAGGCAAAAAACATTGTGAAGCGTTGGACATGGCAGGTGCTACTGTTGTGGCTTGTGATCTGAACATAGACGATGACTATTGGTCAATGCAAAAGAAACATGCTTTCCTTTCTTTTGATGTAACCAAAAAAGACCAGGTAATTTCAGGCAAAGAAAAAATACTGGACAAATACGGTAAGATAGACATATTGGTCAATAATGCAGCGATCAACGATATGTTTGAAAATCCTTCTATGGCTGCAGAACAGTCTAAGTTTGAAAATTATCCAATAGAAATGTGGCAAAAGTCATTGGATGTAAATGTGACGGGAGTTTTTATTTGCTCACAAGTATTTGGTACCGTTATGGCGGAAAGAGGTACAGGAAGCATCATCAATGTTGCGTCAACTTATGGAATGGTAGGTCCCGACCAGTCAATTTATAAAAATCCGCAAGGCCGGCAGATTTTTTTTAAATCAGCTTCCTATCCGACTACAAAAGGGGCAATTCTGAATTTTACCAGATTTCTGGCTGCTTATTGGGGTCCATGTGGGGTCAGGGTAAATAGCCTTTCGCCAGGTGGTGTGGAAAATGGTCAGGAAGATTGGTTTGTCAGAAACTATAGTGCCAAAACCTGTTTGGGCCGAATGGCAGGGTCAGACGATTATCAGGGGGCACTTATTTTTTTATCAAGTGACGCTTCATCCTACATGACCGGAGCCAATCTGGTTGTCGATGGTGGTTGGACAGCTATTTAAAATTCAATTCATCACTCATTATAAACACAAAATTAAACAATAATCATCATGAGTACTATTACATTAAGAAACGGAAGAAAAATCGGTCCCGGACAGCCCTGTTTTATCATTGCGGAGATTGGTATAAATCACAACGGGGATCTGAACAACGCCAAAAAACTGATTGAAGAAGCAGCTCATGCAGGTTGCGATGCTGTAAAATTTCAAAAACGTACGCCTGAAGTATGCACTCCAAGGGATGAATGGGACAGAATGCGGGATACACCATGGGGCAGAATGAAATATATCGACTACCGATACAAAGTGGAATTTGGTGTATCTGAATATGCAGAGATTGACAGATATGCAGCAGAAATGGGTATTGTGTGGTTTGCATCTTGCTGGGATCAGGAATCAGTTGATTTTTTGGAACAGTTTGATCCTATGCTCTATAAAGCCGCTTCCGCTTCACTGACAGATATTGATTTGTTATTAAAGAAAAAATCAACAGAGAAACCATTGATCATCTCTACAGGTATGTCCACTCAGCATCAGATTGATTTTGCGGTGGAAGCTATTGGAAGGGATAATCTTATGATTGCACATGCTACATCTGCCTATCCTTGTCTACCCGAAGAGTTGAATATAAGAATGATTCAGACGCTAAACGAAAAATTTTCGGGAATTCCGATAGGGTATTCCGGACACGAAACCGGTCTGGCAACTACTTATGCAGCGGTGGTGATGGGTGCATCATTTGTAGAGAGACACTATACCCTTGACAGAGCCATGTGGGGATCGGATCAGGCAGCATCAGTAGAAATAGATGGAATGCGCAGGATGGTCAGAGATATCAGAGATATCGAAAAAGCGATGGGTGACGGTATTAAAAAAGTATATGACAGTGAGCAGGGATCTATCAAAAAGTTACGTAAGTTTAAAGATTTTGATCTGGTAAGCTGATTTATTTATGCTTGTTTTATTTAAGGAGGATGGAGTTTTTAAGAGATTTGCCTGTTTACAGTATTGAGAAAACCGGGAGTATTATTTTAATAGTATTTGTTGTTTTATTTATCGTATTGGAAAGATTATTTCCATATACTAAAGGCGTAAAGATATTCAGAAAAGGATTTTGGATGGATCTGGTTTGGTACACCATTATTCAAAGCTTTGTTTTAAAAATCCTTATTTTTGATTATATTATTGCTCCACTTAAAGGTAGTTTAGGGTTGTCGGAATCCGGTTATATCAGCCATTGGCCTATCTGGGTATTGATTTTATTTTTTCTGATTACCCATGATTTTTATATATACTGGTTTCATAGACTACAACACCATAATCGGTATTTATGGCGCACGCATGAAGCTCATCACAGTGTTAGAGATGTTGATTGGCTGGCAGGATCCAGGTCACATGCCGTTGAAATTCTGATCAACCAAACCATTGAGTTTTTGCCTATATTTTTTTTATTGGATATCAATACAGCAGCGATCATTGTACCAATAAAGGCATTGCTTGATGCTGTATGGGGGATGTGGATTCATGCAAATGTTAATGTTAAAACAGGTAAACTCCAGTATTTTATCAACGGACCTGAAATGCACCAATGGCATCATGGAAATCATAAAGAGGTATTTTATGCCAATTATGCTACAAAATTTGCCTTTTGGGATTGGTTGTTTGGTACCGGATTTATGCCCGGATTGAAGCCATTTACCTGGAAAGTTAAGAAGCCGATATCATTCGGATTGCCATATGATTATCCCCAGGATTTTTTCAGTCAGACGATTTATGCATTTTTTAGGTATGATTTTCAAAAGATTCATCAAATTCCAATCATCCAAAAAATAATTCACTTGCGAAAGATTGTTATGAAATACCTTTTTGATTTATTTGGTATTCGCAGTAATGTTTTAGATTATTTATTTGATGATGAAAGTAAATCATACAACATTGATAAGGAAGAATATAAGTGCTCAAAATTTGGTCATAAAATGAAATATTATTTCGATCAAAACCAATTAAAATTTCATTGTGACATTTGTAATGAAGATCTGAATCATGATTTTTCAAAATTTGGAAATAAACCATGAGTGGTGGTTGGACATATCTGATTCTGGCATCAGCAATGGAAATGTGCTGGATGATATCATTAAAATATCTCGATTTTAAAGCCATTAAAAATATAGAATGGGTTCAATTTCTACAATCTAATCAAGGGATATTGACCATGCTGCCATTGATCGCTTATATATTATTCGGGCTGGGAAATGTAGTTTTCTTTTCCATGGCTACCAAGAGTATTCCTTTGGCGACCGCATTTGCAGTGTGGCTCGGGGTAGCATTGGTCGGCACTGTGATCATTGATTTATTGTATTATAAAATAAATTACTCGGTATTACAGTTGGTTTTTCTACTTTTGATTGTAGTCGGGGTGATAGGTTTAAAGCTTTTCAAGTGAAGTAAAGGATATTCATAACATCAGACTTCCTGTAAATTAGGAAGCGGTAGATTTGAATAGCATTGACAATGTAGTATTTGGGAACATGTCTTTAGGTTGATGGAATACTTTTAAATTTCTCTCCGAGTTATGTAAATAAATGAAGTCATGTAAATAAAAAAAAGAGGAGTATGAAAAAACAAATTATGATTCTCGGTGGATACGGTGGTGTTGGAAGGGTAATGTCAAGAAACCTCCTGATACACACTGATTCAGAAATAACAATTTCAGGTCACAATCATGAAAAGGCTGAGCAAGTTGCAAAAATACTCAGGTCGGAATTTCCAAATAGACAAATATTATCAGGTTTTGCCGATGCTACCAAAAAGACAAGTCTGATTGATGCATTTAAAAAAGTGGATTTAATCATAATAACTTCAACGACACCAGACAACATTGATCTGATTGCAGAAGCAGCAATAGAAACCGAAACAGACATGATTGATATTTTTGTTCGGGGTGATGTAGTTGACAAACTAGAGAAATACCGAGAAAAAATAATTGATCATCAAAGGATTATCATAACCCAAGCGGGGTTTCATCCGGGTCTTCCTGCGCCAATCATCAAATATGCCAGTTGCAAATTTGATACCTATAGGTCTGCAAATGTAGTCATGGTTATGAGTTCATTGTTTGAAAAACCCGAATCTACTTATGAAATTATTCATGAAATTGGAGAAGGCAATGCAAAAATTTTAAAAGATGGCATATGGAGAAAAGCAACTTATAAGGATGCATTTAAAGTTAAGTTTTCAGATAAATTTGGTATTCGCCAATGTTTTCCTCTACAAATGAGAGAAATATATCCTTTACAAAAAGAATTTGGTATCTCAAATATGGGCGTATATTCAGCAGGATTTAATTCTTTTGTAGATAACTTTGTATTTCCATTAATTATGTTTTTGCATCATCTAAAAAAAGGATTAGGAAAGAGATATTGTGGAAAACTTATGCATTGGGGAATAAAAAATTATTATAATAACAATCCCGGTGTCGAATTACATTTACAAGCCAAAGGTGAAAAGGATGGGAAAGAGTTAAACTTTACTTTAAAAATGGTATCTCACGATGCTTTTGATTTTACCGCAAATGCAGTAATTGCTTGCGTGAAACAATATCTGGGTAATGTAATATATATACCCGGCTTATATTTAATGGGCAATATAGTGGATGAAAAAAGGATTATTGATGACTTGAAAATAATGGGTGTACAAATTGAAGAGATATAAATTTTTATTGGAATTAAGAATAAAAACACCAAAGGCAAACAGGCGATGTAATAGAATCCTCATCCGATCGGGAAAGTCGACAACTGATGACCCTTATTAAGTTCAACTAGGAAAGTTAAAATATCCAAACGAATGTATAACCTACCTGTATATACCAGTGGATTATAAAGTTATCAACCCGGAATTATTTATTTTTCAATATATTTCAATAATCAATTTATTCCACTTAAATACATCAATTATTAAGTACTTGTTTTCCAACACTCCAAAATAAAAGCAGTTTAAAATAGCAATGAATCAATTGAATTTAGATACATTTGAATTAGAAAAGGTCATTTCCTCCATTTGGTTTACATGTTTATATATATTGCTGTTAAAGGCAGTTTAAGATGCGTAATAAAGCAATTCAAATTTGATATATGAAACCAACAAAACGACTGATTAGAATAATTATTATTATCGTCTCAATACTATGCATGCTTGTATTTACACCTTGGGACACGTTAAGGGTATGGTCAGCATTTTTACCTGACACTGTTCAAGAGCAAGTTGACAATGCAATTGGCCATAGTCTTGATGGAATTATTGTATATATTGATAAAAAAAATAAAGAGCCTGAATTTTATTCGTCTGGTTGGAATAACAAAGAGAATAAAATTCTTGCCAATCCTCACGCATTGTTCAAAATCGGAAGCATAAGTAAATTATATATCGCTGTAGCTACTGCTAAATTGGTAAATAAGAAAAAATTATTGTTGGATAAAACACTTGCTGAATATTTGGCTGAACTATCAGACAAAATTGAAAATTCGAATCAAATTACGCTGAAGATGATGATACAACACAGAAGTGGTATTCCTGATTTTATTGACAATCCCAAACTTCCCTGGTCCAATTTACCAGCAAACACAAATGAATATTTGAAATTGAAATTAGAAAAGCCCGCTGATTTTAAACCTAACAGTCGTTATCGCTATTGCAATACTAATTTTCTATTGATTGGCAATATTCTTGACAAAATATTAGGGTATAACCATCAACTATATATTAAAAATGAAATTTTAGACACTCTTGGACTAAAACACACTTTTGGATTGCTTAGTAAAGTGAATTTAAAAGATGTAGTAAGCGGGTATTTTAAAGGATATGATGGAGACTTAAAGGGTCAAAATTATGTGGTTTCAGGCGGCTCTATGGTTGCCACAGCACAAGATGTTGGGTTTTTTTTGAGGGCGCTGAATGATGGCGCACTTTTAGATAAAAATGAATGTGCAATTTATTCAAATATCTATGTTTACGAGCATACAGGTTTGTTGCCAGGGTATTCTAGTATTGCAAGATATCACAAAGATATTGACACAGTGGTTGTTATGTTTGTAAATACAAGTGGCGGAAACTCCTGGGCAACATTGGAAGTAGTGTATAACCGAATTATAAAGATATTGTCGAAACAATCAAAGAATAATAAAGTAACCAACCAATCAGACGAAGACTAATACAAAAAAACTTACGCTAATAACTGTGCGTGCATTATTTCATGCTGACATGAGATGAACGTTCTACTGAGTACTAACCACATTCCTACCCGGTAAAGAACCCAATTTTGGAAGTCATAAGATTTTAATTTTATTCGATCTAACTCAGATTTTTAGTCAGATAAATAATCCATTACCAAAATAAAATGGCTTAAACCGTAAATATGCATTAGAAAATCTATTACGAACCTAACTTGCTGCAAATCAGAAGCTTCGCCAACTTATCTTCTGTAACCATAGCGATGCTATGCTTTTCGAAGCTAAGTCGCTGATTTACCTGCCCGACTCCGTAGGCAGGCGGGTTGCAATTTAGTCTCTCACTACGAATTCTAATGCATAATTACGGTTAAAACAGCTTTGAATCAATCGGCTTTAATTATTTTCAGTAGGGAAAGGTAGTTTACTACTTAGGCAAACAGGACATGACAGGCTGATTTTAGCCGTTATTTCCTATTTTTTCACGATTCGAAAAGAATATTTAGTAGTAAGAATATATGAGAGAAATAATATAAATTTGTGAAGTAAATGAATTTTGTAGAACATTGATTTTTAAGAGCAAAATTTGATAATAGTCAAATTTATAAATCAATACCGATATTTCATAAAATACCTACAATGCTTTGCCGACCTTCTTAATCTTAAGTAATCTGATAAAAGCATATGACGCAAGAACAATTTACAACAGAGTTTGAAAAGGCAAGACCCCATTTAAAATCTTACCTTTTGAGAATTACTGCAAGTGTTGAGGACACCGAAGATATAGTGCAAGACACTTTTATAAAAGCATCAGTCAAGTTGGATACTTTTCGTGCTGAAAGCACAGTAAAAACCTGGATTTTCACCATAGCTTCAAATATTGCCAAAGACAATTTGAGAGCAAAAAAAAGATGGCCGGAAGCAGTTACTGATATATGCAGAGAAAAAGCATTGGCAAATCCAAACTATTTCCCGGAAATCGCCAACATCATG
>WBZP01006649.1_pt1 | contig 11378 bp, 10 predicted proteins | sample 5204301 | NCBI WGS metagenome assembly WBZP01 (sample SAMN12412401, study PRJNA552823) | activated sludge metagenome | isolation source: activated sludge from nitrification reactor of wastewater treatment plant... | place: USA: Pennsylvania | collected 2017
CTTGGCGCCCTCATGATCGGGGCGGTCTACCTCACATGTGCCCTGATGCTGCTGGACGTACGTTCTCGCAACCGGAACACCCGCCTCGGCATGCCCATCGCTGCCTGCGTGGCGGCTGCCCTGATCTGTTTCGCCGGCGCGCCGACCATTGGTGAGGGCGAAGGCGAGCTGTACGGGCTCGGCTTCGTTGCGGTGATCGCCTCGGTGTTCGGCGCCGCGGTCCTCATGATGCTGGCGACTCGACGTGCGCTGCCGGATCATCCGATCCGTCCCGGGCACCTCGATGAACGATGGGGTCAGGTCATCATCATCGTGCTGGGCGAGGGCTTCCTCGTGCTGGCCGAGACCCTCCTGGGGATGCCCACCATCCCGAACCCGTGGCTGTTCGTCCTGCTGTTCGTCTCGGTCTTCGCGGTGTGGCGGCTGTACTTCGACAGCGCCATGCGCGTGCCGGTGCAGGAGTCAGCACCCGTGTTCGCCACTCTCACAGTGGCGCACATGTTCCTGATCCTGGGGCTGATCACGGCGTTCGATTTCCTCGTGCAGGGCATCGGGATCGAACTGACTCTGGGCGACGACTATTTGCTCACGGGGGTGGCACTGGGGATGGTCTTCGCGGCACTGGCTGTCATCGCGTACACGCGACGGCGCGCCGTCGCAAGAATCGTCATAGTGAACGCTGCCATGGCTGTCGCGTTCGTCGCTATCGGGGTCGTCACAGAGAACAGCTCCCTGGGAATCACCGCCTTCGTCACGCTCTGCGTGGTCGTGATCCTCGCCTACGCCGCGGCTGTGCGGTGGATCGACCCTCTGGCCAGGCCGCTGTTGCGTTCACGGCAGGACAGCGATCAGCCGCCGAGCGTCGTGAACACCTCGTAGACCATGAACGCCGGCCAGAGCAGACCCTGGAAGAAGGCCCATACGTACTCCCAGAACGAGTCCGCCTGCCCGAAGAAGTAGAACCAGGCCCCGAAGATGCCCAGCCCGTAGATGGCACCGCCACCGGCGGCACCCGCGTTCGCATTCTTGTTGCTCATCGCAATTCCCTCCCCTTTGGCACCCGCGCGCGAGCCCCTCACCAAATCTACGCCGGGTACACAGATGGGCGGGTGCAGGCTGTTCACCCACACCCGCCCACCTTCTCGGTCACAGCTGTTCGAGCGCCTCCTGTCGGCGGCGCTGGGCGACCACCGCGCCGATGATGCCGAGGACACCGAGGGCGATCAGCATCAGAGGGATCACCACGGTCAGGCTCATCGATCCCGGCACCAGCAGGTACCCGAGCGCGAAGAGGGTGAACAGGACGCCAGCGCCCAGGCTGAGGATGTCGATCGGGTGCTTGGTCATGCTGCCTTCTCCTTCTTGGGGCTCTTCTGCTGCTTCTGCTCGGGCTTCGGACTGAGCTCGGGTTCGGGCTCTCCGACCGCCGGTGCTCCGGTCTCGACGATCACGTCGCCGGCCTCCATGTCGATCTCCAGACGAAGGGTGCCTTCGGCGTCACCTGACGACGCAGGGATCACCGTGACCTGATCCCCGGCGACCCGTTCGCCACGGGCTCGCTCCCCATCGACCGTGATGTCAGCCCGCTCATAGGTGGACACCACCTCCAGCTCCCAGTTCCTCGGGGCGGCCACCCTCACTTCGCCGACCCCCATGTCCAGGCGGACCTGGTCACCGGCGGACGGGAGGCCCTGCCACTGCGCGAAGTCCACGTCGACCGTTCCGAGCGTCAGCGCGTAGGTCTGTCCAGGCCCGGTGGGCTCCCAGACACGTTGTCCGGCGGACAGGTCCGCCCGCTCGACCTGGGACACGGCGGACAGCAGCATCAACAGCGGGATGGCGAAGATCAGCAGCCACTTCGCGCGGCCAACGAAAGCACCCACCAGCATCGTGACGCCGAGAGCCAGAAGCGCCGCGGCCAGCACAACAGTCGCGCCGGCGCCGAACAGGATGGCCACGCCGGAGGCCGCAATTGCGGCGAACAGGCCGATCAGACCGAGATAGGACCTTTCCCTCGGAGGAGCAGGTGGCACCGGCGGCTGGGGAAGCGCCGTCGTCGACGTGTAGTCGCCCCCGCCTCCGTAGGCGTAGCCGACCGAGTCAGCCGGGGACGCCGCGGCAACCTGCGGCGCGGGCGTCCCGGCTCGCTGACTCATCACGATCCACACCACGACGCCGGCCAGCAGCGCGGCGAGGAAGACTCCGCCGCCACCGACCGCATCGCTGAAGATCAGCCCCAGGCCGATCATCGTCGCTATGAATGCGATGCCCGCACCCACGATGCGCAGTCCCCAGGACTCACTGATGCGAGCTGTAGGAGGCGCACTCTCGTCCGGGATCAGCAGCCACATCGCCAGGTAGGCGAACAGCCCGAACCCACCGAGCAGCAAGGACACGCCGAAGACGACCCGCAGCACTACGGGGTCGACGTTCCAGTAGCGGCCGAGCCCGCCGCAGACACCACCGAAGATCCGGTCGGTCGAACTGCGCCGGAGCAGCTTGGGCGCGGCGGGGGGTGGCGGTTGTGTCATATCAATCGTTGTTTCACTCATGCCTCCACGGTGCCGCTGCGCCACATCGCACCACATCCGGTGACGACCCTGAAATCGATCTCAGGGTCAAGCCCTGATCCCCCAGGGTCCCAGGTGCGTCACAATCGGGAACGTGGCGACCACCTACACCGTGCGACGGGCCTATCGGGAGACCGACGGCCGATGGATCGGTGGGGTGGCTGCCGGACTATCCGAACACCTCGGGTGGCCGGTGGCCGCTGTGCGCACCCTCTTCGTACTGCTCACCATCTTCGGCGGTATCGGCGTGGTCGCCTACGCCGCCTTCTGGGCGGTGCTGCCTCCTCGAGAAGAGGACAACAGCGACACCGCGCGCCTGCTGGCGTTCGCCGCACTGGTCATCGGCGGCTTCCTTCTGATTCCCGGAAGCACCTGGATGCGGATCGGCCTGCCGCTGGCGATCATGGCGATCGGGGCGACCGTTGTGTGGACCCGAGTCCGTCCCACCGGAAGGGTGCGCCCGGACGGCATGCAGTGGACGGCCCTGTTGCTGGGACTGCTACTGGTGGTTCTCGGGGTGTTCGCTCTGGCAGCCACCGGGCTCGGGTTGCGCTCGGTGCTCAGCGTCACCGCTGTCGCGATCCTGCTGCTTGTGGGCGTGACGCTCATCGCAATGCCGTGGATCGCGGGCCTTTACCGGGAACTCACCGACGAGAGGCAGGAACGGATCCGGTCACAGACACGCGCTGAGTTGGCCACCCAGGTGCATGACTCAGTACTGCAGACACTCACGCTCATCCGCCGGCACGCCGACGATCCGGACCGCGTCGTGCGCCTGGCGCGCGCCGAAGAACGCCATCTGCGCTCGTGGTTGTACGAGCCCGGCGGCGACCCGGATCAGACCTTGGCCGCGGCACTGCAGAACGCGGCAGCACGTGTCGAGCAGGACTACCCCGTCGCCATCGAAGTCGTGTGCGTCGGCGACTGCGCGCTCGACGATCGGGGACGGGAACTCGTCGCCGCGACCGCCGAGGCGGTTCTCAACGCGGCCAAACATGCGGGCGGTTCGATCAGTGTGTACGCCGAGGCCGACGAGGACATCCACGTCTACGTGCGCGATCGTGGCCCGGGATTCGTCCTGGATGAGGTTCCTGCCGATCGGCATGGCATTGCGGACTCGATGAAAGGACGCATGCAGCGCTCGGGAGGCTCCTGCGAGATCCGCACGGACGACCGCGGGACCGAGGTCACGCTCATGCTCCCGGAGGCATCGTGATCCGTCTGGTGATCGTGGATGACCATGAGATGGTGCGTGCCGGGATCCGCGGTGGCCTGCCCGCTGACATCGAGCCGGTCGGGGAGGCCGCCGATGTACAGGACGCTGTGCGCACCATCAGCCGCACCGATCCCGATGTGGTTCTGCTGGACGTGCACCTGCCGGGCGGCAACGCCCAGGAGGTGCTTCGTCAATGCCACGGGGCGTACCGCTTCCTGGCCCTGTCGGTGTCCGACGCGTCCGAGGACGTGATCGGGGTCGTGCGCCTGGGCGCCCGCGGCTACGTCACCAAGGACATCTCGGCCGAGGACCTCGCCTCGGCGATCCGGCAAGTGGCCGCCGGCGACGCCGTGTTCAGCCCACGGCTGGCCGGTTTCGTCCTCGACGCGTTCACCGGCGCCGTGGCCGCCTCCGACGATGAACTGGACAGGCTGACTGCCCGCGAACGCGACGTGATGCGTTTGATCGCGCGTGGCTACACCTACCGAGAAGCCGCGGACGAGCTGTTCGTCAGCGTGAAAACGGTCGAGACCCACATGTCCGCGGTGCTTCGCAAACTGCAACTGAGCAACCGCCGGGAACTCGCCCGCTGGGCGCGTGACCGCGGAATCTGAGTGGGTCGGGTCCAGGCTGGGCGCACCCCCGTTAGACCTAGAGCACGGCCGTTAGACCTCCACAGGTGTCTGGGACTAACGGAAGTGCACGGACTCTCACCAACGGATCCGGCCGGCACATCAGCCCTCATGGAGGGCCGCGCACCGGACACGTCACTCGTTCAGGTGATCACCTGAAGGTATGACAAACGCAAGGTAACCAGAAGGTGAATGAATTGGTCCCCCGTGTGGCCTAATGTTCACCCGGGAACACGCCGAACCTAAGGGAGGTGAAAGGAGCAGATCATGGATATCAGCCCACAGGTCCTCCTCTTCATCCTGTTCATGCTGGCAGTTGTCCAGACCACCCGACTCGACGAGATGCGCCAGAAGAGGCGCGAGATGCTCGCCCAGCGCAAGCATGGACTGCACTCGTCGCTAGCCTCCTCACGGCCCTCGAGCATCACCCACTGAACGGCCCGTCCAAGGCCTAACCCGGACCACACTTCCTGCCGATGCCGGATATGTGAGCACAACGCGCATCGAGTCCCCTTCGCGTGTGCGCGCAGCCCCTGTGATCGAGGCTGCACCCTCCGAGCCCCACGCGCACCGACCACGCGTGGCCATGAAATGGAAGCTCCTCGGGGCGTTTGCCGGAGCCTTCACGATCGTCTTCGGGTTCATCGCGGTCTGGGTCATCCAGGACGCGGGGAACAAGGCCCGCGAGCGCCTGGTCACCGAACTCACGAACACCGCGATCGGTGGGGCACGAACCGTCGACGCCGTCAAGATGCGGGACACGCTGGCCACCGTGCCGCCCGTCCGTGACGCAGACAGCCCCTCGGGGTACGGCTACCCCGACAGCGCCTCCTACCGCCAGCTCGCGCGACAACTGTTCGCGATCCGGGACATGGTCCCCGAGGCCAACCCCTACACCTACTACCTGAACCCGGTCGACGGCCGTTTGCACTTCGCCGTCTCGTCCGGCTACTACTACATCCCGCAGTTCGGGGTGACCTACAAGGAACCGGTCGACCAGGTCGTATCCGCCGCCACGTACGAACGGATGGAGCGCGGCCTGACGAATACCACGCAGGAGCCCCCGTACACCGACATGTACGGCTCCTGGATGTCGGTTTACAGCCCGATCCTCACCGACGACGGCAAGTTGGTCGGGGCCATCGGCATCGACTACTCCCTGGCGTACGTCGCGACGGTCCAGAAAGAGGTGCAGCAGGACCTGATCCTCGTACTCGGGGGCAGCTACGTCGCGCTGATGCTGCTGGTACTTGTGCTGTCCAACGCCCTGGTGCGTCCCCTGACCCGACTGACCGCAGCCACCAAGCGCATCGCCGACGGCGAGTACAACCTCGATGTGCGATCCATCGTGCGTTCGCGCTTCCCCGACGAGATGTGGGAACTCGGCCAATCGTTCGCCGTCATGGCGGAGAAGGTCGGTGCCCGCGAGAGGTCATTGACCAAAGAGGTCCAGCGGTTGCGGGTCGAGATCGATCAGGTGAAGCGGCAGGAGGCCGTGGACGAGATCACCCACACCGACTTCTTCGAGGACCTGACCGGCAAAGCCGACCAGTTGCGTGCCGCCCTCAAACGCAGGGAGAACAGTCCATGACGAACCTCCCCACCTTCACCGTGTCCGGTGTTCCGCTGACCCTTATGGACGTCGGTGACCCGCGATTGACAGTGCCGCAGGTCCGGACCGCCCTCAGGGGGATTGAGCAGGTTCACATGCGCCACTTCAGCGACTACCCGCACATGATCGAAGAGATCCGGTGTTGGCGCGAGACCGGCTGGCCCGACCCGGACGTGGTGGTCCACAACTGGCTCGCTCTGCACGACGGTGCGGCGGTCGGCGAGTTCCTCGTGCACACCAACACCCGGCGCGGGATCACCATGTTCCACTTCTTCGCCGTCGACCTCGAGATCCGGCGAGCCTTCCCTCGGGGCTGGTTGAGCCACCTGACGAATGCGTTCCTCGCCAGGGGACAGGCGGACTGCGCCGCCGTCGGGCGCCACCTGCTCGGCTGCATGTGCGAGGTCCCCGACGATCACGTTCAGAAGTGGACAAGGCAGGGATTCCGCCACCTTCCGATGGAGTACGGCGAGCCCGCCGGGGGTCGCAACTACGCCACGCCCGTGGAGTACATCCACCAGGCCGCCGTGGTCCGGACCATGCCTCGGGCCTCAGCACTGCCCCCCGCCGTCGTTTCGGGGCAGGCGGTACGGGCGTTCCTCCTCGACTACTACGGGTTGCCGACCGACGAGCCACAGGTCAGGCGCATGCTCGAAGAGGTCGACGGCGAGGCCATCGCGTCCTGAGGCGACGCCGCTCGTCCATCAAGAACGCCCGTTCGTCTACCCGTGTGCACAAGGCATGGCCGCGCGTCGGCCGACTGCGAAACACTGACTCTGCAGCGACCACGCGGAGGAGAAGTGATGGGCTACCAACTGGAGTACGAACGCAGCCTGAGCGATCCGAACGGCTTCTGGGGCGATGCCGCCCGAGCCATCGACTGGACCACCGAGCCCACAGTCGTGTGCGACGACTCGGCGGCCCCTCTGTACCGCTGGTACTCCGACGGGGTCCTGAACACCTGCTACAACGCAGTCGACAGGCACGTCGAAGCGGGCCGCGGGGATCAGGCGGCCCTGCACTACGTGAGCCCGGTCACCGGCAGCGCGCGCACATTGACCTACTCCGAGCTGCTCGACGAGGTGTCGACCTTCGCAGGCGTCCTCACCGATCTCGGGGTCACTGCCGGCGACCGCGTGGTCCTGTCCATGCCGATGGTCCCGGAAGCCGTGATCGCCATGCTCGCCTGCGCACGCGTCGGCGCAGTCCACTCGGTGGTGTTCGGGGGCTTCGCCGCCCATGAACTGGCAGCCCGTATCGACGATGCCGAGCCGAAGGTGATCCTGTCGGCGTCCTGCGGGATCGAACCCAGCCGGGTCGTGGCATACAAACCCCTGCTGGACGACGCCCTGGCGCAGGCGACCCATTCGCCGCAGGCGTGTGTCATTCTGCAGCGCCCCCAACTGCGCGCTGAGATGGGCGAGAAGGACTACGACTGGCAGGAACTCGTGGAAAGGGCGACGCCAGTCGGCTGCACGGACGTGGCTTCAACCGACCCGTTGTACATCCTCTACACCTCCGGCACCACCGGAAAACCGAAGGGTGTGGTGCGGGACAACGGCGGGCATGCGGTGGCGCTGGCTTGGTCGATGGCCAACATCTACGACATCGGTCCCGGCGACACCTGGTGGGCGGCCTCCGACGTCGGGTGGGTCGTCGGCCACTCGTACATCGTGTACGCACCCCTGATCGTCGGGGCGACGTCGATCATCTACGAAGGCAAACCTGTCGGAACCCCCGATGCGGCTGCGTTCTGGCGGGTCATCGCCACCCACGGGGTCAAGGGTCTGTTCACCGCCCCCACCGCGATCCGGGCCATCCGCAAGGAGGATCCGGAGGGCGCCCTGATCGCCGACCACGACATCTCCAGCCTCAAGGCCCTCTTCCTGGCTGGTGAACGCCTGGATCCGGACACCTATCAGTGGTCCACGAAGGTGCTCGGCGTGCCGGTCGTCGACAACTGGTGGCAGACCGAGACGGGCTGGCCGATCGCGGCCAACCCGCGGGGCCTCGAACCGCTGCCTCTCAAGGAAGGCTCACCCTCGGTGCCGGTGCCGGGCTACGACGTCCGCATCCTCGATGGGCAGGGGAACGAGGTCCCGGCCGACACTGAGGGCAGCATCGTCATCCGCCTGCCGCTGCCGCCCGGCACGCTGCCGACCCTATGGAACGCCGACCAGCGCTACATCGACGGCTACCTGTCGGCATTCCCCGGCTACTACACCACCGGTGACGGGGGGTACGTGGACCCCGACGGATACCTCTACGTCCTGGGACGCACCGATGATGTCATCAACGTGGCCGGGCACCGGCTGTCCACCGGCGTCATCGAGGCTGCCATCGCCACCCACCCCGCTGTCGCAGAATGTGCGGTGATCGGCGTGCACGATGCGATGAAGGGTCAGAGCCCGCGAGCCTTCGTCGTCCTGAAGTCCGGCAGCGACGTCGATCCCGACGAACTCAGCAAGCAGGTCGTCGCGACCGTGCGCGAACTCGTGGGCCCGGTCGCGGCGATGAAGGAAGTCATGATCGTGCCGGGACTGCCGAAAACCCGTTCGGGCAAGATCCTGCGCAAGACCATGCGCGGCATCGCCGACGGCCGTGAAGAGCCGGTGCCTTCCACGATCGAGGACGTACGGGTCCTCGAGGACATCACGCCGTACCTGAAGAGCTGAGGCCCGCTGACGGGATCGTCCGAACGGCCAATGCGCCCCCAACGCACGATTGTGACGAAGTTTTAGGGCACCAGGACCCGTTTGTCACGAAGGTGCTGGTTCCAAGGGTCATGAACCCCGCAACGTCGTGACAGTAGGCGCCCGGTCCCTGACAACTTCACGGCAATGGGCGCCCCGGCGCCGACCTCACCCGTTGGTGCGACCCCCAGCGTCACCGGTCGACACCCTCACCTGCCGCTGCATATGTTGAGCCAGACCCACCAATTGAGGAGACCTTTCGTGAGTAGGACACGCACGCTCGCCGCCGGAGCATCCGCCGCAGCGCTGATCGGAGCCGGGATACTGGCCGCGACACCGGCCCAGGCGGCGAAAACCGCCCCCGACAACGCCCTCAACGTGATGACCCTCAATCTCTACCTCGGCGGGTCGCTGAGCGACGCCATCAACTCCGCGGCAAACATCGTCGAATTCCTGCCGGCCGCCGCGAAGGTGTACGACACCGCGATCAAGACCGATTTCCCTCTACGCGCCAAGTGGATCGCCAAGACAGTCAAGAAGCAGAACCCGCACGTCATCACCCTCAACGAACTCACCGAGTGGGTGGCGACGAGTTCGAGCGGGGCTACCCTGCCCAGTTACGACTACCTGCCGATCCTCCAGGACGCGCTGAAGAACGAAGGGCTGAGCTTCGACGTGGCCAGCCTGTCCCCCAACGCCGACATCGGCTACTCCGACACAGTCGGGATCCCGTACTACAACCCCAAGAAGGCTGGCTGCGACCAACTCTTCCCAATCGAGGCTGCCCTGCGCTGCCAGGTCCGATTGAAGGACCGGGACGCGGTGCTCTACAACACCGCCAGCACCGATCTTCAGTTCACCGGCACCAGCGACCACGGCAACTTCAGCAAGCAGACCACCTTCGAGGTCGCAGGTTCCACGTTGTCGTTCAAGCGTGGCTGGGCGTCGGCAGCCTTCACCTTCAAGGGCAAAGCTGTCACCGTCATGACCGCCCACCTCGAGGTCGAGTCGCAAGACGGCAAGGGCAAGAAGGGCAAGTACGGACCCAAGAACTGGCCCTCGAAGGTTCAGGTCGCACAGGGCAAGGAACTGCTCAAGATCGCCAAGCAGAAAGCGAAGGAGACGCAAGGACGAGTGGTCCTCGCCGGCGACTTGAACTCCGACGCCAACGGGTACTACAGCCCCACGTACCGGAATCTGACGAAGAGTTACTTCAAAGACTCCTGGAAGCAGGCGGGCGGGAAGTTCGGCAAGGCTGTTGGCGCCACATGCTGCCAAACAGGCACCTTGAAGAGCAGCAAGCGCCTCGACTCCGGAGATCCGGTGATCCCGACCCGGATCGACCTGGTCCTGACCCGCGGTGCCAAGGCCGTCTGGAAGCGGATCGACGGCACGAAACTGATGCAGAAGAAGCAGCCGAAGTGGCAGTCCGACCACTACTTCTACGCGGCGGCAGTGCGCCTGAAGTAGCCGCTCGGGGCATCCTCCGTACTGAACTGGTTAGCGCAGTGAGGTCTGTAACCAGTTCAGTACGCGACACGCCGCGAGTTGACCCGCTCACCCGCGTGTCGCAGGTTGAGGTCGAGGTGGTGCGGCCCTCACCCAACCAGTTCGGTCCTCAGTCGAACACCACGATCGTGTCCCGGCCGGCCTCTTTGGCCGCGTAGAGGGCCTTGTCGACCCGCTCCAGGGTCTGTGAGAGTTCCTCGCCGGTCACCGCGACCACGCCACAACTGAATGCGACCGTAGCCTCGCCCGAGGGGTCGAGTTGCAGGTGCCCCCGCGCACGGATGCGTACGTCGTGGAGCCACCCACCGAGGGCCGCAGCGGTGGAATGGCGGCGCAGGACGAGGAACTCGTCCCCGCCGAGGCGGTACAGCAGGTCGTCAGATTGCGCGGCATCGGCCACCAGAGCGGAGAAGTCGGCAAGTACCCGGTCCCCCACCGCGTGCGAGAGTTCGTCGTTGACACGCTTGAAGTGGTCGATGTCGATCAGGGCCACGGCCGACCCGGGTGGCACCCGCTCGAAACTACTCTCCAGCGAACGCCGGTTGAGAAAGCCGGTCAACGGATCGGTATTGGCCATCTCCTCCAGTCGCCGCATGGTGGCTTCGCGAGCAGTCAGTTCCGCGGCGAGCCGCTGCTGGCTGCGGACACTGCGAGCCAACTGCACCGCACCGTAGAGGACCACGGCCACGGTCACCGCTGTGATCACCGCGATCTGGATCGTCCAGGCGATTCGCGGCTGCTCGACGGTGTCGACGTCGTTGGTGCCGAGTTGGAGCACGAGGAGTGCCGACAGGGCCCACGGCAACAGCCACCACATCCGCCGCGGTGGGATGACGTACACCAGCATGACCGCCGACAGCGGCACGACCATCACATTTGTGCTCATGTCGCCGGTGAGCACCGGTTGACCGACCACGACGATCCAGCATCCGATGGCGAACAGCGTCACAGCCAGGTTGAGCCGGCCGATGTGGGCGAGCCAGATGACCCCGGACAGGCTCGTCGCGGCGATCAGCAGAACGACCGCGCTGATCCCCCCGTTGGGGAACGGCAACGTGAGCAGAGCACTGATGAAGGACCCCGGGATGGCCACCAGGACGATCGCCGTCAGAGTGCGGGCGCGGCGGTCATAATCCGGATCTCCGG
>WBZP01006650.1_pt1 | contig 11377 bp, 9 predicted proteins | sample 5204301 | NCBI WGS metagenome assembly WBZP01 (sample SAMN12412401, study PRJNA552823) | activated sludge metagenome | isolation source: activated sludge from nitrification reactor of wastewater treatment plant... | place: USA: Pennsylvania | collected 2017
CACTCATCGCGTTCAGCAACGCCCACTACTACGAGAGCCGGCTCTCCTCCTTCCCCGCCTACCCGGGCCAGACCCAGGACACCGGGGTGAGCGTGCACCGGGTCGACGGCACCTTCCACCGCTCCGGCGACGGCGGCCTGTTGCGCACCAATCCGGTCGAGGCCCAGGCGGTCGTCGGCGAGGTGCTGCGCCGTTGGGCCGCCGGGGAGCGCTCGATCGGCATCGTCACCTTCAACCTGCAACAGCGCACCCTCATCGAGAAGATGTTGTGGGACAGCGGGATCGAAGCCATCGTCGAGTCGCTGGCCCGCGGCAAGGACGGCCTCTTCGTGAAGAACCTGGAGAACGTGCAGGGTGACGAGCGCGACGTCATCCTCTTCTCCACGGGCTTCTCGAAGAATCGCCAGGGCGTGCTGCCGCTCAACTTCGGGCCACTCAACCGGGCCGGTGGCGAGCGGCGGCTCAACGTCGCGGTGACCAGGGCCCGGCGGCGCGTGATGGTCTTCACCTCCTTCGAGCCGGAGGACCTACGAGTCGAGGCGACGTCGTCGGTCGGCATCCGGCACCTGCGCGACTACCTCGCGGCCGCTCGCAGCGCATCGGGGGCCGACGCCGCGTCCGGCGCCGATCGACCCACCGATGCACCACCACCCGGCTCCCCCGCGGATTCCGTTGCCCCGGTGAGCAGCCCGGCGGACAGCCCGGCGGACAGCTCGGTGGGCGCAGGCAACTCGGTGGGCGCAGGCAGCTCGGTGGCCGACCTGCGGGGGCAGGCAAGCCATCGGGTGACGATCGTCGACCGGCACCGGGACGCCGTCGCGGCAGCACTACGCGAGGCCGGATTGCCGGTGCAGACCGGCCTCGGCCTGTCCGATTTCAAGGTCGACATTGCGGTCGGTCTGCCCGACGAGCGGCCCTGCGTGGCGATCCTCCTGGACGACCCGACGTGGGCGGCCCGACCCACCACGGCCGATCGCGACGGGTTGCCGGTCACCGTGCTACGCGACGTGATGGGCTGGCCGGCCGTGCTCCGTGTGTGGCTGCCGGCCTGGCTGGCCGATCCAGGACAGGTCGTGCAGGCCGTGCTGGCCCAGACCCAGGCGGCGGCCCGGGCCCCACGCCGAGCCGGAGAGCGAGTGGTCAGCACAGCCATCGGCATGCCAACTCCGGAGTCGACCACGCCCTCCGAACCGGACCTCCCATCCGACGCCACGTTCGACCATCCGCACGACGCCCCCGCGGATGCCCCCGCGGATGCCCCCGCAGATGCCCCTGAAGGCACCGCGCAGGCCGCCGCCGGCCAGCCGAACGACGTGGCGCTGCAGGGCGCCGGCCTGAGCCATCCCGCGGGAGCGCCGGCGCAGCCGTTGGGCGCCGATCTCTACCAGCCGTTCTCGGTGCGCCGACTCGCCTCGGCGGCACGGCTCGACGCCCTGCAAGTGCCTCGCAATGCCGACGCCGTCCGCGCCCTGCTGCGGGACGTCGTCGCCGCGGAGGGCCCCGTGAGCCTGCAGCGGGCGGCGCTGCTCGTCGTGCGCTGCCACGGCCTGAGCCGACTCACCGCGCAGCGGCTCACCGACCTGCGTCGGCTCACGCCGAGCGAACTGCGCCGCGACCCGGAAGACGGGTTCCTCTGGCCCGTTGACCGTGATCCATTGCGGTGGAACGGTTTCCGCACGTGGGATCAGCCGCTCAAGGAGCGACCCCTGGAGGAGATCGCGCTGCGCGAGCTGGCCAACGGCGCCGCGGCGATCACCCGTTCGGCGATGGGCATCGGCGTGGAGGATCTGCTGCGCGAGACCCTGCGCCTCTTCGGCGGCACCCGCCTGACCGACGCACCTCGCCAGCGGCTGGCGGCGGCGGTCGCCCTGGCCGAAACACGCGGTCGGCTCCGCGTGCTCGGTGGTGTCGCGACGACTCACGACGCACGCTAAGTCGGGGAGCCTTTTCATCAGTCGAGTGCGCAAGAAGCTCCCCGACGACTGCGCCGACCTTCGGCTCGCGCGCTCAGATGATCCGCCGGCCGGCGGCCCACGCGGTCAGCTCGTGGCGGGACGACAACTGCAGCTTGCGCAGCACCGAGGAGACGTGCGTCTCGACTGTCTTGACCGAGATGAACAACTCCTTGGCGACCTCCTTGTATTGATAGCCACGGGCAATGAGCCGCATGACCTCGCGCTCGCGGGCCGAGAGGCGGTCCAACTCCTCATCGACCTCGGCGACCTCCCCGGCAGCAGCGCCGAAGGCGTCCAGGACGAAACCGGCCAATCGGGGGCTGAAGACGGCGTCACCGTCACCGACCCGCTGGATGGCCCGCATGAGGTCGGCACCGCTGATCGTCTTCGTGACGTAGCCACGGGCACCGGCCCGGATCACCGCGATGACATCCTCGGCCGCGTCCGATACGGACAGGGCCAGGAACCGCACCGGCGCCCCGGACTCGGTGGTCAACCCCTTGCACCCGTGCAGCACGTCGACCCCACCGTTGCCGAAGCCACCCGGCAGGTGCACGTCGAGCAGCACGACGTCCGGGCGGGCGCTGTGGATCACGCTGATCGCGGTGTCGACGTCGGCGGCCTCGCCGACCACCTCGGTGCGCTCCGGGTCGAGCTCGGTCTTGACGCCCGAGCGGAACATCGCGTGATCGTCGACGAGGACCAGACGGGTGCTCATGACGTGGGCTCCTTCATTACGGCTGGCTCAGCGGGCTCAGCGGGGTCGGGGGTCGGGAAATCCAGGTCGGGCTCGGGGGGTGGTGGCAGGGTGAGACTGACCTCGGTGCCGTTCTCCAGGCGCCGGATCCGCGCGGTGCCGCCGGCCCGCTCCATCCGGCCCAGGATCGACTCCCGCACACCCATCCGGTCGTCGGCGACACTGTCGAGATCGTCGATGTCGAAACCCACCCCATGATCGCGGACGAAGACCTCGACGCCGCCCCGGCCCGCTTCGACATAGACCGACACCGGCGGGCGCCCGTGCCGGACCGCGTTGAGCACCGCCTCACGAGTGGCCCTCATGAGCATGGTGCCGGCCTCGTCGAGCACCCGATCACCGGTGACCACGAGCTCGACCGGCACGCCGTGCTCGTCCTCCACCTCGTGCACCTGCTCGGCGAGGGCGGCGGCGAGGCTGTCGGTGGCCTGCTGTGCCGCGCCGTAGAGCCACGCCCGCAGCTCGCGCTCCTGGCGCCGAGCCAGGCGCTGCACGGTGCTCGGGTCGTCGGCCCGCCGCTGGATCAGGGCGAGGGTCTGCAGGACGGAGTCGTGCAGATGGGCGGCGATGTCGGCGCGCTCGGTCTCTCGCACCCGAGCCAACTGCTCGCGCTGTAGCCCGCGATACATCCGCAGCCCGAAGGGTGCCGCGATGACGAGTGCGCCGCCGAGTACCGCGACCGCCGCGAGCGCCCCGTTCCAGACCGCTTGTGGGCTCTGCCCACGGGTCACCAGGACGAGCACCCCGAAGGTCACCAGCAGCAGACCACCGATGACCTGGGCCACCCCGACCCACGCCGAACGCGCCCGGCGCCGCGGCCCGCCGGCATCGAGCTGATACCAGGCGACGAGGGCTCCGGCCGCGATCGCGAGGACCGGCACGGCATACCGGGCATCGGTGACCCAGCTACCCACCTCGGTGCCGAGCGAGATGCCGGCCCCGAAGACCATGAGCCCAAGGACGACGAGCCAGTGGTGCACGCTCATCCGGTGCCGACGCGGCTGGCCCGTGAGTGTCGTGCCGCCGGCAGGAACGGCGGCTTCGGGCGACACCGGCTCGGCGGGTCCGAATTCGTCGACCGGCAGCGCCGCCCACAGCACGATGTACACGGCGACTCCGAGCCCCCCGCCCAGCAGTGTCGCCAACACGACAGCGGCTCTCAACAGCCCGACGGGGACACCCATCCCCTCGGCGATGCCGGCGCAGACTCCACCCGCCACAGCGCGGTGCGCGCTGCGGTGCAGGATCGAGCGTGCGGAGCCCGGCCGCAGGGGCGGCGGCAGTCCGGGCGGCAGGGTCATGCCACCATCTTGCGGTATGCCGTGCCCGCCGGCACCCGTGGTCAGGGCCCCGTCAGGGTCGCGTCAGGGTCACCCCGCATGGGTCCGGGGCTCCGGCGGCCCCAGGATGGGAGCATGACCGGCAGCTTCGAACCTCCCGGCACGCCGCCGGCCCCGCAGGCCGGATCCGGTGGCGGCCCGGCAGGATCCAACGACTTCTTCGACCGACTCCGTGGCATCGGCGTGGTCCGCCCGCGTGCCGGGCGGATGGCCGGTGGGGTCTGCGTGGGCCTGGCCAACCGCCTGGGTGTCGCTCCCCTCGTCGTCCGGGTGGCTCTCGTACTGCTCATGAGCGTCGGCGGCCTCGGCCTGCTGACCTACCTCGTGGCATTGGCTCTGATCCCGGATGAGCGCGGCAAGGTCCTCCTCGAGGGTGCCCTCCGACGCGGCGAAGGCGACGGCATCGTGCTGCTCGTCGTCATCGGGGTGTTGTTGGCCGCCGAGGTGTCCGATCGGGCCTGGGTGTGGCTCGGCATCCCGCTCGCGATCCTCACGTGGTGGATCGTCCGCGGAGTCGCCGCCGGCAAGACCCCTCGCGAACTCCGGGACGAGGCAAGCCAGTTCGGTCGAGGCTTGGCCGGCACCGCCCGTGAGCTGCGCCGACCCGACCCGGCCGGCACGAGCGCCGCATCGAGCCCTCCGCACCGTGCCCACCCACCTGCCAACACGCCTGCCGACCCATCGGCGGCATACCCCCCCGGCTACCCACGGCCGGCCGCCGCTGCACCGCCGCGCCCGACGCACGGCACCCACCCCGGCACCCACACCGGCACGCAGACCGCGGCGGGTGGCGGGCACCCGGCATACCCGCAGAGCGCCCGTGGACTCGGGCCGGGACGCACCTTCTCGCCCACTCAGCCGACGGTCCTGGCCCCGCCGCCGCGGCGGCGCCCCCGCGCCGGTTTCGCGTTCTTCGCGACCGTCGTCGGGCTCGGTGCCGCGCTCGTCGGTGGCCTGCTCAATACTGCGCTGCTGCAGGACATCACACAGCGCCCACTGGCTGTCGCGCTGGCCGCTGCCGCGGGGTTGGCCGGTCTGGCCCTACTCGTGGCGGGAGTCCGGGGACTCCGGGCCGGCGGCACCGCGTTCGTCGCCACCGCGGCCCTGGCGGCCGCTCTCGTCGTCGGCTTCACCCCCTCGAACGTACCGATCACCGGCGGCGTCGGGGAGCGCACCTGGGTCCCTGCGGCGGGCCAGGCCGACCCGGCCTACCAGCTGGCGATGGGTGAGGGCACCCTCGATCTCGGGGCGCTGCCCGGCACCGGCGCCGGGCAGGTGGTCTCCGCCTCGATCGGGCTCGGCTCGCTTGTCGTCATCGTGCCCGCCGACCGCACCGTGCAGGTCGATGTCGGGTTGGGTGCCGGCGATCTCACGGTCCGCGACCTCAATGGCACGAGCCGCTCCAAGAGCTCCGGCGTCGCCGGCGTCACCGCGCAGACGTTGCTCGTCGGTGACCCCAGCCGCCCGCCGGACGCCGTCGTGCACGCCTCGGTCGGACTCGGCGAGATCGTCATCAAGACCCCCTCCCCGGTCACCGGCGGGCTCGCCGGCAACCCCGCCCAGCCGGCACCGACCGGCAGCGGGCCGAGCACCGGCAACCAGAGCGGCGGTGCCCGATGACATCCGACCCCTGGGGTGGCAACCACCCGACGCAGCCGCAGGACGCCCCTCCGTCGATGACCCCCACCGCCATGACCCCGACCGCCATGACCCCGACCGCCACATCCCCGACGGCCGAGCCGGGTGCGGCCGCGCAACCCGGCCGCTCGCTCGGGCCGAACTACGCGCTGATCGGCTACGCCCTCCTGCTGGTCGCCGGTTCGGGGGCGGTCATCTGGCAGCTCGTCGGACTGCCGCGGATCGAGCTCTCCCGGGTGGGGCCTGGGGCCCTCGTCGTCGGCGGGCTCGGCCTCGTGCTTATCGGCCAACTCGGGCTGCTGCGCCGGCGGCGGATCGAACGCCGCGCTGCCGCAGCGCGATCGATCACCCCACCAACCAGTCGGTGAGCACCGCACGCCACGTCGGGGAGAGTCGCAGACCTGGCACCGTCGCGGGCGGCACCCACGCGGCGGCGGCGGTCGTGCCGTCGATCTCGTGGACGATCGGGTCGGTCGGCTCGGGGCAGTCGGCGAGGTAGAGCAATCGCACGGCGTGGAAATCCTCGGCCCGCCCGGTCGGGGACCGCCCGACCCAGTGCCCGTCGACGATGCCGAGCAGTGAACCCACCGTGAGGGACTGCCCGGTCTCCTCGTGCACCTCGCGGCGCAGGCCGGCCACCGGGTCCTCGCCGGGCTCGAGCCCCCCGCCCGGCAGGGTCCACAGGCCGGCGGCGTTCGTGCGGGCCGACAGCTGGGTGAGCAGCACGCCACGGGCACTGCGCACGAGCGCGTATGCCGCGACCCGCTGCACCCGCACCGGGTGTTCGCCCGGCGCGAGCACGAGATCCCCGTCCACGGCCAAGGGGCGAGCGGAGCCCTGTCGCGCGACAACGTGATCAGCTTCCCCCGACGCGCCCGACGCGAAGGCCGACGCGGCCGGGAGGCGGCGCGCGGCATACCGGAGCACGATCCCCAGACTCGGCCCCAGACCGGCAGCGAGCACGTCGATGGCCGCCCACCCGGCCCGGGCCAACGCCGCCTCAGGGTGCTCGCCGTGGCTGACCCGCACGGAGCCCAGCAGGGCGCCGGAGTCGCCGAGGGCGTCGACCCACAGCGGCGCTGGAGCGGCGCCGACGCCGGGGCCACCGTTCACCGGCTCACCCGATGGCCCGGCGATATTCGGACTCGGCGACGTCGATGACATTGGGCCAGCTCTGGGCCGGCGGATGCTGCACGTTCCAGGCGGTCATCCGGGCGCGGACGCTCGGGTGGATCGCCAACGCGGTGAGCCGCCGGACGAACTCGGCGTCGCTGTCGACGAGGAAGCCGTTGACCTCGTCGGTGACGAACTCGGAGATGCCCGATTCGGACCGCCCGACCACCGGCAGCCCGGCACACCGGGCCTCGAGGGCGGCGATGCCGAAGGACTCGAGGATGGTCGGCGACACGTAGACGTCGCTCGCGGCATACCGCTGTTTGAGGCACTCGCGGGGCACCCGGCCGGAAAGCGTCACCCAGCCCGCACCCCCGACCTTGGCGATCGCCCGCTCCACCCTGGCGCGCTCGGAGCCCTCGCCGAAGATCTCCAGACGGACGTCCGCCCGGGGGGCGGCGGCCCGCACCCGCGCCATCATCTCGATCAGTTGGACCGGGCGCTTGCGTCGCTCCAGGCGCATCGCGCTGACATAGCGCATCGTGCCGTCCTGCAGCAGGGGTCGGCTGACCCGCCAGGCGTCGGCGTCGATCCCGTTGGGCAGCACCGAGACCCGAGTACCGGTGATGCGCCGCAGCGGCTCAGCGGCGACATCGGAGACGGCGTTCATCGCCATCCCGCCCAGCGCCCACCGACGCACCTGCCCGAACGCGCGCACGACCGGCTCGGCCTTGTCGAGCACGCAATGCCAGGTCATCGCCGCCGGGAGCCCGATCCGGCGGGTCAGCGCGGCCGCGTCGGTGGCGAACGGGCTGATCACCCCCATGTGGATGTGGGCGACATCGAAGCCGACGAGCCGGCTGCGCAGATGGGGCACCGCGAAGGGATTGACCAGTAGGTTGCTCGGCAACGCGACCCCGAACCGGTGCACCGTGATGCCGTCGAGCTGCTCGGTCTCGCCGTAGTCGGCCGAGCCCGGCGTGATGGTGAAGACCTCGACGTGATGACCGCGCTGCACCAGACGCCGCGACAGATCGTGCACCTGCACTTCGATCCCGCCGAGGCGGGGCAGGTAGCAGTCGGTGAGCATGGCGATCCGCACAGTGACACTCTCCCACGCCCGAGGGGGACAATGTCCGGGCCATGAGTCACACGCTGCTCGCCTTCCACGCCCACCCCGACGACGAGGCGATCCTCACCGGGGGCACCCTCGCCCGGGCCGCCGCCGAGGGGCATCGGGTCGTGCTCGTCACCGCCACCGACGGGGCGCTCGGGTTGACGACGCCGCGGTATGCCGGTCGACTGGCGCAGGTGCGTGCACAGGAATTGCGCTCCAGCGCTGCGGAACTGGGAGTCGCGCGGGTCGTGCAACTCGGGTACGCCGACAGCGGGCTGGGCCCCGAGCTCTTCGATGACCCGCCGGGCCAGGTGCGCTTCGTGCGCGCCGACCCCGCCGAGGTCGCGCAACGGCTCGCGGAGATCCTTCGCGAGGAGGACGTCGAGGTGCTGCTGTCCTACGACGCCAACGGCGGCTACGGCCACCCCGACCACGTGCGGGTGCACGAGGTGGGGGCTACGGCAGCCCGATTGGCCGGCACCCCGCGGGTGCTCGAAGCCGCCGTCTCCCCCAGGGTCGCCGCCGTCATGAAGCCACGGCATGTGCGGCTCGGGCCGGTCGCCCCGGTCACCCATGTCATCGACGTGCGCCGGTATGCCGCGCAGAAGCGCCGCGCCATCCGCGCCCACCGCTCACAACTGGAGCGTGCCGGGGTGGTGCCGCGCAACTTCGACCTGCTGACCCGGCTGCCGGCGTGGGCCTTCACCCGAGCCGTGGGCACCGAACGCTTCGCCGACCCCAGCGCCCCACCAGGCACCCCTGTCGTCGCTGACGTCGTCGCCGGTTTGTAGGGCGACAAGGGAGAGCAACAAGGGGACGGGGTCAGGAGCGCTTGGCCAGCAGTCGGCGCACCTGCCGGGTGCGGGCCTCATCGGCGACGGTGTCGTCGATCTCGCCGGGCTCGAACGGCCGGGCGGTGGCACGCTCGGCCGCGGCGGCGATGAGCGCGTCCGCGACTTTGGGGTTGGCCGGCAGCAGCGGCCCGTGCAGGTAGGTGCCGATGACGTTATGGGCGCGAGCGCCCTCCGTGCGATCGTTGCCGTTGTTGCCGTTGCCGACGACGACGCGACCGAAGGGCTGCTGGCTGGCCCCGAGCACCGTTGCGCCAGAGTGGTTCTCGAAACCGACCACCTGGCCGAGGTCGGTGTCCAGGACGATGCCGCCGATCATGCGCGTGGACTGACCGCGGGTGGTCACGTCGAGGATGCCCAGCCCCGGCAGTTCGAGGCCCTCGTGGGTGATGAAGGCGTGCCCGAACATCTGGTACATCCCGCAGATCATCACCATCGGGGTGCCGTCAGCGGCCAGTCCGCGCAGCCGGTCGCCGATGACCTCGAGGTCGGCCTCGACCCGCGACTGGCCGGAGTCCTGCCCGCCGCCACCCATGAACAGGTGGGTGTGCTCGGGCAGCGGCGCCCCAGGGTGATGGTCATGCACGACGCACTCGTAGCCGTGACGGCGGATCCGCGAGGCCAGGCACCGGGTGTTGCCGAGGTCGCCGTAGATCGACATCTCCCGGGGGTAGAGGTGCACGAGCACGATGCGGCCCTTGGGCGGCATACCGGATGGGTTGTCTGACCCACCGACCCGGGAAGGTGCCGATGCGAACTCGGCGGCACCTGTGGAGTCGCGATCGGTTGACTCGATGTCGTTGTCGCTCAAACCGATTCCTCCCCGAACTGGGCCAAGCCGTAGCGGGCGGCCAGGGTACGGCGCAGGCTCATCATCGCGGTATACGTGCAGAAGATGCGTTTCGGACTGCTCGGGTATGCCGCGAGCAGGGCATCCAGCGCGGCCTCCAGGTCGGGCTCGATCGCCACGACCGGCACGTCGTCGTAGTGCAGGCGCAAGGCCATGTCGTAGGCCCGGACCCCGCTGGTCAGCGCCACCCCGGGGCCCCGGAGCGACTCGAAGGGCACGTCGTAGAGCCATGACACGTCCTGGCCGTCGGCGTAGTCGTCGTTGATGGCGATCATCGTCGTGACCGGCTCTGCGAGATAGGTGCTCAGGGCAACGATGAAACCGGCCGGGTTCTTGACGAGCACCAACTCCAAGGGCTGGCCGTCGACGAGGATCACCTCGCCACGCCCGAACGGCGGGCGCACGGTACGCAGGGCCTCGAGCGCCACTTCGGGGCGGAACCGGTCACCGAGCACCGCCCGGGCCGCCGTGACCGCTGCCGTCGCGTTGATCATCGCGGCGAGGCCGCGCTGCTGCAGACGCACCGGGCCGACGATCTGCTCACCGAAACGCACGGAGAAGTCACGGGCGTCCTGCGGGTGCAGCAGCCCGTCGCGGGGAGTCGGCGCCGGCGCGGTGTAGCCGTCGTCGAAGCGCACGTCGGCCTCGTGCAGGGTCGGCACTTCGTCGGCAACGGCCGGGTCGATCCCGAAGTAGCGAATCTCCTTGTCGTGCAACCGTTGGGCAATCCTTGAGACGAACGGGTCGTCACGGTTGAGCACGACGAGCCGCTCGGTCGCCTCGGCGAGGGTCGCAAGCAGGCCGGCCGTCGTGTCGATCTCGGCGAAACGGTCGAGCTGATCGCGGGCCACGTTGAGCAGCAATGCGTGAGTGGGGGCGACCAACTCGGCGAAGGTGAGGGCATGCAACTCATCGAGCTCGAGCACGGCGACATCGGCAGCCAGCCGTCCGGACAGCGGCACCTCGCCGAGCATCGAGGAGATCACCCCGCGGGTGAAGTTGCTACCGGTCGGGTTGGTGAACACCCGCAGCCCATGAGCTCGGACGATGGCGCTGAGCAGCTTCGTCGTCGTCGTCTTGCCATTGGTGCCGGTGATGACGACGATCCCGTCGGGCACCTGCGACAGCGTGCGGGCGAGCAGGCGTGGGTCGAGTGTCTCGGCCACCAGACCGGGAAACGCCGACCCGCCGCCGCGCCGGCGGGTCACCCACCTCGCCGCCCTGCCGGCCAGGATCGCCGCGCTCGTCCTCAGCACCCGCCCACCCTATAAGCCGCGCCCGATCTGCTCGGTCGCTCGTGGCTCCCCGGGGGCCCGGGCGCGTCGCGGCGGGGCAAGGCGCCGCTCGCGCGCTGGGAAGCGTGCGTGCGAGGGGTGTGCCGCCGCTCGCGCGCTGGGAAAGCGTCCGTGCGAGGGGTGTGCCGCCGCTCGCGCGCTGGGAAAGCGTCCGTGAAGTCGCCGTAGGGCGCGTGCCAGCACTACCCGCGACGCTTTCATGGGCGCCATCCCGCCACAGCGCTATCCCGTCCCCGCGCTATCCCGCCCCGCGGCGGGGTGTGCGCCTGCCGCCGCTCGCGCGCTGGGAAGGCGTCCGTGAAGTCGCCGTAGGGCGCGTGCCAGCACTACCCGCGACGCTTTCATGGGCGCTGTCCCGCCACGGCGCTATCCCGCCCCCGCGCCATCCCGCCCCCGCGCCATCCCGCCCCCGCGCTATCCCGCCCCGGCGCTCGGCGCCCACAGGGTAGCCGGGTGGCGAC
>WBZP01003986.1_pt1 | contig 11376 bp, 6 predicted proteins | sample 5204301 | NCBI WGS metagenome assembly WBZP01 (sample SAMN12412401, study PRJNA552823) | activated sludge metagenome | isolation source: activated sludge from nitrification reactor of wastewater treatment plant... | place: USA: Pennsylvania | collected 2017
CTCTGTCTGTCTGATCTATCACTGTAGCTTGCCGGTTCAGCAGCCGCGCGTGCTGGGAACGCCTAGTCAGATGCGCGCGCGTCTCAACGAAGAGATCGAGCGGAGTCATCTGTATCAGCATCTGGCGACGTTGGTCTGTCTGTCCTTTGATCCCAATCGAGAGCTGAACGAGTCACTGCTGGCCTCCTTGATGGCGAAGCGCTTGCGGCTGATCGACTTTGCAGCGAAAGGGAGTCGTCCGGGGCGGCTCTGGATCCTGATTCCTGACCGGCCTGCAAGTGAAGTAGAAGCGGTGGTTCACTCCGTTCTTCCCCTTCTGTCGCTTGGACAGATTCGCGCAGCGTATGCGGTCTTCCCTCGTGATGGTGCCGATGGAGACACGCTGGTCAGTGCTGCGCGATCCGCAGCGGAGTCTGCACCATGGGGAAGCGTGGTTTCTGTCGCTTCTGTTCCTTCATCCAAGACGATCGGTGGACGGAGTGTGGTGCTGATCGACCCGGCGATGGTTCGCATCTATGAACAGGTGCAGCGGATCGCGCGCTCGCAGCTCTCTGTGCTGATTCACGGCGAGACAGGAGTCGGGAAGGAGTTGGTTGCGCGCGCCATTCATGAGTGGTCCGATAGACGTCAGCAAGAGCTGGTCTCTCTCAACTGTGCGGCCCTCCCAGAGTCTCTGTTAGAGAGCGAGCTGTTTGGTCACGAGCGCGGCGCCTTCACGAGTGCGCATCAGGCGAAGCTGGGACTTGTGGAAAAGGCCAGTGGCGGAACGCTGTTTCTGGATGAAGTGGCGGAGCTGTCGCTCAGCGCGCAAGCCAAGCTTCTGCGCGTGTTAGAGGAGCGGCGCGTGCTGCGGGTTGGGAGTACGCAGGAACGAGCGGTGGACATTCGCCTGGTGGCAGCGTCGCATCAGGTGTTAGAGCAGGCTGTACTGCGTGGCACATTCCGCAAAGATCTCCTGTATCGGCTGCGAGGTGCGTGCATCACGATTCCGCCGCTCCGTGAGCGTCCCAGAGAGATTCCCATCCTGGCGCGCGCGTTCCTACAGGAGTTCTGTGAACAGCAGAAAAAGGGTCCGCTCACCATCGGAGACGATGCGATGGCCCAGCTTGTGTCGTGGGAGTGGCCCGGCAATATCCGTGAGCTTCGCAGCACGATGGAATACGCGGCTGCAACGGCGGACAGCGACGAGGTTCGCGTGTGGCATCTGCCCCAGACAGAGCGCGCGTTGTGCGTGCCGGCAGAGCCGCAAGCGATGGAACGGAGCCACTCCTTTCGTCCTCTGTTTGATGAGCTTCGCGAGCTGGAGCGGACAAGGATGCAGCAAGCGCTGGATGTGGCAGAGGGCGTCCAGCTTCACGCCGCGCAGCTTGTGAACATGCCGGTCCGTACCTTTTACATGAAGGCCAAGCAGTACGGTCTTATCCACAAAGCAAACACCACCCAATCACGGGCGGGATAGGAGAGAGAGGATGCCTCGCAAAGACGTAGACCAAGACCCACAGCATGTGCCCAGCCAGCAGCAGTCTCCACTGATGTTGCAGTCAGAGAACGTGATGCAGCTCAATCACACCGATCTCAACCAGGCCTGGGGCGGACAGCCAACCGATTCCCAAACATCCAACGCAGATCCAGGAGGTGGCCGACCCAACGGAATTACAGGCACAAAGACCAGCAACGAACCACCAAGTATCCCGAAGCCATAAGACCGATAAAGACAAGGAGCCGTCATGAGCCAAAAGCAAAGCACAGAGCGTCGTCATGAACTTCGCAACAACACGGAAATCGTCGCCAACCAACTCACGCTACACAGCGAAGAAATACAGGCTCTGAGTGGGCCAGAACTGCTGATGGTGAATGCAGCGATTGATATGGAAAAAGAGACGATCATATCCACCTCTCAGAATACCAGCAGAGATCTAAACATTGTATAGTTTTGTCGCATGAGTTTCTCTGCATGAGAGATTCATGCGACAAGGCTATCAATGGTGAATTTTCTATGTTTTATTTAATGGTTTATTGATCATTTTTATCCATTTGGTGGCAGTTGAATGGTAAACGCGCGCCGTGTGATCTGCGCTTGTTGTCAGAAGCGAACTACCATCTGGCGAGAAAACAGCAAATGCTACCGAGCCGAGATGTCCTTTCAAAACCCCCAACAGCTCATGGGATTCTGCGCTCCAGACTCGAGCAGTATGGTCAGCACTTGCAGTGACGATCCGTTTTCCATCCGGTGAGTATTGGACAGACCAAATTCCTTCGTGGTGGCCCACAAGCGCATATAGAGACTTTCCTGTGGCAACTTCCCAGCCAATCGCCGTCCCATCATGGCTTGCGGTCAGAAGTGTTTTCCCATCTCTGGAAAAGGCTAGACTCGTTATCGTGTCTGTGTGTCGCTCGCCTAGATTCCCGGTCCCTAGAGTATGTGCCAGTTTTCCCGTCTGCGCATTCCAGATTCGTGCTGTCTTGTCATCACTGCCCGTAGCAATCCACTGACCATCCTGAGAGTACAGGACTGCACAACTAGGAACTGTGTGCCCAGTCAGTTGGATTCGAAGCTGTCCTGTCTGACTGTCCCAAATTCTGCCAATGCCATCTTCCCCAATAGTTACCACTTGTCGTCCATCTGGTGAAAAGACGCCATTCCAGAGGGTGGTGCCAGCCGGTAGACTCACAATCGCTTTCCCAGTCGAGACATCCCAGACTTTCGCTGTCTTGTCATGACTGACGGTTAGAAGCCGTCGGCCATCCGGCGAAAAGGTGATTTTTTGAGCGCGATCCGTGTGCCCCATCAAGTCGATTCGCTGCTTGGACGCCATGTTCCACAAGAACACATTGTGCCTTTCACCAAAGCCACTGGCTGCCAGCCATTGACCATTTGGTGAAACAGCAACGGAGGTGAGTACATCACTGTAGGTTGGGAGTTCCCCGAGTTTTTTGCCATCCTGGGCACTCGACAGCATGACCTTGCCGTCGCCCCCAGCGGTGACTGCGATTTGGCCATCGGGGGTAAACGTCCCGGCCCAGACGGACTTGCTATGGCTTGGCAGGTGGATGATCTGGCCGAGCTGCTCACGCCAGACCTGGACGATGCGGTCTTTGCCTGCGGTCGCTAGCTCGTGCGAGTGGGGGGCAAACACGGCGTGCAGCACATCCGACTGGTGACCGCGATACGAGACAAGCGGCGCGCCGGTCTGCCCGTGCCACAGCCGGACGCTGTGATCGGAGCCCATGGTCGCGATGCGGCTGCCGTCCGGGGAAAACGTCGCCCAGTGGAGCTGGGCAGAGTGTCCATTCAGCGTCATCAAGCGGACCCCGGTTCTGGCATCCCACAGCCGGGCTGCGACATCGTAGTTGGCGGCGGTCAGCACCCGCTGGCTGTCGGGCGAAAACGACGCCACCATGACCGGACTCCGATGCTCGACAAGCTGCGCCTTCAGCACGCCATCGTGGGCCGTCCAGACCTTGGCCATGTGGTCTGCGCCACCTGACACCAGGTACCGCCCGTCTGGTGAGTAGTTCAGCACCAAGATCCCGTGGTCATGCGCGGCAAGCTTGCGTACGAGCTTGCCATCCCGCGCCGACCACAGCCGCAACACCGCGTCTTCGCCCCCCGTTGCCACGGTCTTGCCATCGGGCGAAAACACCGCCGCGCGCACCGATCCCCAGTCACTGCTTAAAATCTGCTTGTGATCCGGATCGGATCCGATGTCCCAGAGCACAGCTGCCTGATCCGCCCCGGCTGTCAGGATGCGCCGTCCATCCGGCGAAAAGGCCACCGCATGAATCGGTCCACCATGAAGCGTCGCTTCCACGGGCTGGCCTTCCTTCTTCGTGTCATAGACACAGGCTTTGCCATCTGCGCCGACCGTCACCACCCGCTGACCCTCTTGACTGAAGCGCGCCATCGCAACCGGGCCGGTGTGACAGGACAGCGTGCGCACCAGCCCGCCAGTCTTGGCGTCCCACAGGCGTGCTGTCCCATCTTGGCTGGCACTGACCAGCCGTGAGCCATCGGGCGAGTATTCCACCCACAAGACTTCCCCTTCGTGCTTCATCGCGGGCAGTACGCGTCCGGGCGCCATCATCACGCTCACCAGCGCGCGCTCAATCGGCGCAGGAATCCCGTCTTTGGTGTGATACTGCTTCACCAGCTCAAGCACCTTCTTTAGTGCCTCAAGCTCCCGCCCTGCTTGATGCACCATCTGCGTCACTTCCGCCTCTTCCCTCATGATGTTAAGTTCACTATTCCGGTTCCACTGAATCGCACCGAACGGCAATGAGGGAATGATTGCGATCACGATGCCAAAAATCACGGCACGCCATCGCTTCTGCCTGCGCAGATTCCGTTTGGTTTCCGATACGAATGCTTGTGCGTTCGCTGCGAGCTGGCGCTGTGAACAGAGCCGCTCAAACTCCTGAAGCTGAATCTCTTTCCAGAGCAGATCTGCGCTCTGATGAAAGCGAAGCCACTCGTTTGCTGCGCTCTCGACGCGCTCGATCATCGTCTGCTGCTCGCGATCTTGGCTCAGCCACTCCCGAAGCTGGGGCCAGACCACCGGCAGAGAGTCATGGGCCAGCTCATAGCTGTTCACGCTGGCACTCTGTCGCTTGGCCACCAGCAGCCGCGACTGGACAAGCATATCCAGCGCGATCGGCTCGGCAGGATCGCCGCTCCCCAGTTCCTTTTCGCTGCGACAGATTCGGGTTCCGTCACTTCGCACCAGGTGAACCAGCATCCTTCGCGCCGCCGCGACTTGCTCGGGCAGCATGCGCTTCAAGACGGACTGGGTGTAGCTGGACAGCGCGCCTTCCACCCCACCCATGGCTTCTAGGGCCGATGAGAGGATCAGTCCGCGACTCACATCACGTCGCTCCCACAGCTGGGCCAGCGCAAACTGAAGCAGCGGCAGTCCTCCTTCCGCTCGCTCGGTCGAGCGCACCATGCTCTCGATCATTGCCTCGTCTTCGAAGCGGACTCCCTTGATGCGTGCCGGACCTTCGATGACTTCGCGCAGATCGGGCGGAGAGAGTGGACGCAGCAGATACACCGCATGGGACAGCTCATACGAGAGCTGGGTCTGCTCCGCGACACGGGTCAGAAAGTCGCCACGAATCGCCGCCAGGATGCGCACGCCTGGCAGTCGCTGGGTCAGGTGACTCAGGAACTCTCCGAGCGCGCGCGCATCGATTTGAGAACTCTGTGTCACCAGTTCCTCTAGCTGATCGATAAACAGCAGCAGTCCGTAGTGAGTCCCCAGCTTGCGGTTTAGCTCCATCGTGAGCTTGGCGGGGCTGCTGGTGATCGAGGTCAGTAGCTCTCCATGCGACGTACGAAGAATCGGCGTCAGCGCATCGACCATCGCATGCAGCGGCCAGCGCCCCGGAATCATCGTCAGGATCAGCCAGCTGCGATCCTCGTTGAGCGCACCATCACGTATCGCCGGAAGGACACCCGCGCGACACAGCGATGACTTTCCGACCCCTGAGTCGCCGGTGATCAGCACAAACGGCTGCACGCGGAGCTGATCAATCACTGCAGCGATGTCTTGACGCCGACCAAACAGCAGCGGGCGATCGGTGGGCTCAAAGGGACGCAGACCGCGATAGGGGTTGCCTTCAGGAATGGCCGCAGCCTCGTCGGGCATTCGCAGCGACTCGAGCTGAACCGACAGCTCCTGCGCAGAGCTGGGTCTCTGTTGTGGATCTCTGCGCAGACAGGAGTCGATGATCTCTGCAAGCTGTGGATCAAGCGAGGACGCACGGGTCAAAAGCGGCGCTGCCTCTTCATGAACCACCAAGCTCTCCAGCTGCGCGGCGCAGGCCGCCTGATGCGGAGGCCGACCACACGCCAGCTCGTACAGCACCGCGCCCAGTGAATACAGATCCGCTCGTACCGTTCCTTGTTCGCCGCGCCACAGCTCAGGAGCCATGTAGAGTGGTGTCCCCAGTCGTGTCCCAGGCTGCGTGATGGTCGGAAGATGAAGCGCTTCGGAGTCACTCTGAGCCGCCCGCTGCTCACCTACAGAGTCGATCAAGGAAATGGTCTGTTCCAGATCTTCGCTCGCTCTGCTGCGTCGCAGCGGAGCGGTACAGGAGTCCAGCTTATCCGTCGGCAACAGCTCGATGAAGCTATCTTGCAGTAGCTTGGCCAGCCCAAAGTCGAGCAGCTTCACCACGCCAGTCTTCGACAGCAGGATGTTTCCCGGCTTCACATCGCGATGCAGCACACCCCGCTGATGCGCGGCATCCAGTCCGCGCGCCAGATCGATCGCGATCCGTAGCACGCTTGGGGATGGAATCGGCTTCTCAATCTGCGCAAGGGAATGGCCTTCCACATACTCTGACACCAAGTAGGGAGTCCCATTGTGTTCCCCTACGCTGTAGATCGACACCACGTTGGGATGATGAATCCGGGCGATCGCTCGTGCTTCGATCAAAAAACGCTCTCTCTGTTCGCGACCAGGCCGGATGGAGGCGATGAACTTCAGCGCCACTTGCCGTTCCAGCGTCTCGTCATGCGCCAAATACACCTGTCCCATGCCACCGCGCCCGAGCGGACGAAGGAGTCGAAACGTATCGACTTTTTCTGGCAACACAAATGGATCGGTCAAGCGATGCGGGTTCTTGGGCGGTTCGTATGGTGGTTTCATGTCTGCAACTTTTGCAACGTGTCACTGCAAGGAATGTGGCAGGCCCAGCGAACGGAAAAGCGCTCGCTACTGATTCTTTTTATGGTTCAGTCTGCCAATCAACAAAGCAACCAGCGCTCGGCGTTCGACGGATTCTAACAGGAAATTGACCTTGGTGGTTCTACACATATCAGATCCAAACTGTCGTTTGGTGCTTGGAAAGTAATCGATGCAAAATGCGTCGAAATCAGGATCTCGTGGGAGCACCTGTTCAATCAGCAATCGAAGCGACGCGGAATCCAGCCAGCCGGTGCCATCATCTTGCACGGGAATCAGCGTTCGATGCTGACTGTTGGGCGACGGTAAAGCACCTGGCCGAGGCGTCACCGAGCGATTGGTGACCACCAGATCATTGTTGATATACAGCGTAATCGTTCCGACTTTGATCTCATCGTTGGCTGCAATCGAAGCCAGCTGTTGAATTCGCTTTCCGTTGACAAAGGTTCCATTTCGACTTTGTAGATCAAGGATGTGAAAGCCCGTTGGACAGGCCAGGATCTTGCAGTGTCGACGCGAGACATCGCCACAGGGGACAGCAAGCTCATTTTCCTCGGCGCGTCCAATCGAGACTTCAGACGTTTCAAAGATATGCAGTTGCTGTGAACACCCGTTCTTGACCCAGATGGCGATCATGTCAGCGTCCTTGTTCCGATTCGGTGTAGTCACTGTCTAAAAGAAGCAAAGGCTGGGCCATATGTTATTTGCCTTCAGCCGATGTGCGGCTTGCCGCGTGGGCACTTGGAATGCGGACTCCCAATGCAGGTGCTGCGACTGCCGTACGAGGGCTCCGCGCAGGCGTACCCACTGGGCGCGTCTGGCGTTCTTTGGTAACTACCGATCTTCACTGCGGATTGTGGTCGACGCAGAAAGTTTGATCGTGCGCTGTCCAATTTTCCCGATCGCTTCCGTTTGGTGGGTTAGGGGCGAATCAAGGGGAGAAGCAGACATGAACACCGCATCAAAGGAAGTCATCCGTCTATCCGCAGCCGCTGTGAGCGGAGCTGCCGCCAGCCATCCATCGGGACGTGCGATTCAAAGTACGACAGAGGCCAGCGTGGTTGGGAGCAGTCAGGTGCAAGCCGTTCGCGCAATCGGAAGTGGGCCGCATCTTTCGCGCAGTGGACCGCATGCCGTGAAGAGCCGCTGCGGAATGACGCTACGTCGCCGCTATCGCTTGGACGCACAGATGACAAAGAGTGCGCTGGGAGAACACTTTCAAGGGTTTGATCTGGTGCGGCGCAAGCCATGCTTGATCAAGCTGGCCCGAGTCGATGCGGGCTTGTCGCTGCTGGCGGATACACGCTTGCGGAATGAAGCAAGGATCCTGGCGCGACTGTCGCACCCGAACATCATCGAAGCGTGCGAGTTCAATCAGGATGAGTCAGCCATGTCGTTCTTGGTGCTCGAGTCTGTGGAAGGAATCAGCCTCAAGCAGCATCTGGAGAACAAAGGAAGGCTGCCTCTTTCGGAAGCGATGGAAATCTTGCGCGGAATCTGCTTAGGGCTCGGGCGCGCACATGAAGTGGGAATCGTGCATGGGAACCTGCATCCGGGCAGCATCCTGTTGTGCAAGCCGCGCAGCGCGTCGGGATCGAGCCAGGTGGTGCAGTCCATCGCAGAGTCTGTGAAGCTGACCCACTTTGAGCTGGCCTGTGAGTTGGGTGTCTGCACAGATGATCAGGATACGATTCCTCCGTATGTGCTGATGGGAACGCTTCCCTATCGCGCACCGGAAGCCTTGGTTGGGGATATGCGCGGTCTGTCTCCGCGATCGGACATCTGGTCGATCGGAGTTGTGATGTATCAGGTGCTCAGTGGTCGACTTCCGTTTGCGGAGGAGGACACGCGCAAGCTCAGTGAAGAGATCTCCTTTGCCGATCCGATTCCGCTGTCACAGCTTGTTACTGATCTTCCGCATTGTGTCAGCGATGCGATCATGACGGCACTGTCGAAGAGTCGCTGTCTGCGCTTTGCGACCGCAGGAGAGTTTCTGCGCGCGATGGAAGGAAAGACGACGCAGGCCGAAGCAGACACGCAGCAAAAAGGCGGTCCGACAGGACTGTTTCAGGTGACGCCGCTGCTGCTGGCAGAGTGTCGCGCGCAGAGTCCGAGCACAGAGGCTGTTCCCATGCAAGTCGCGGTGGAGCAGTCCACGCGGCGCTATCCACGGGAGGATTATCCGCACGCGCTCATTGACGAACTGCAAGTCGAAGAACGCAAAGAGGAGAAGAAAGCAGAGACTGCACGACCATCATCCGAAGCGATGGATGAAGAGAGCAGTGGTGGGCGACTGCTGATCTTGAGCATTGCGCTGCTAACGATCTTACTCGGTAGTGCATTCGCGATGGGCTTTGTGATCGTCAAGAGGGTCCATCATGCGGTCGCGCTGTCGGAACAATCGTCTTGCGCTGGTGAGTCGCTGAGCTTGGATGAACACGCCATCTCGGTCCAGCTGAAGACAGATCCCAACACGGCGCTTGCGGAACAAGTCTCGCTGGCTGGTCTTGTCGCGGATCCGCTCGGTCCTCGTGCGCTGTCTCCTGTCTTTGTTGAGACGCAGGCTGCGTCTGCGCCCTCGTGGGTTCCGGTGGCGCCAGCACCTGTTTTTCCACCGACTGAGCGGGCAAAGCAGAACATCCTTCCCAGTGCGAGTCCGTCGCCAGCGCCCGTTTCAGCGCCCGTTCCTGCGCGTGCGCAGACCGCCTCGCGTCATGAAAGGAAAGAACCGATCGTGGAGGATCCTGATCTGGACGCGCTGCCACCACCTGCGGATGCGCCTCCGTTTGCAGGGGAACACAGCGCGCTTCCCCTTGTGGTGTCCGCACCGGATTCCCAAGCGAAAGACCAGGCGGACGCAACGCCCTAATCGCTGTGTCTGTGCGCGCGCAGGGATGTTCTTGGCACAAGATCTGCTTGGGACTTGGTCTGACCCCAACACAGGAGAGCACCATGTCCCAACAAAGAACCGTCCGAGAGCCAGACGCGCTGCCGATTCCTTCTTCACAGCGATCCAGTTTCTCGGCAGAGAGCAGCGGATCGGACAAGCCTGGCACGGACCCTCGATCTGTCGAGTTGCCAACCAGTGCAGATGGCGCGACGATGCAGACGAACCGGGCATCACAGCCAAGGGATGATCTTGATGACAACGGACTTCTCACCCAGCACACGGCCAACACGTAGCGCGCGCGTACACCGCTCGCTGGTCTTGCTGCTGCTTGTCTTGGTCGCTGGCGTAGGAATCGGAGTCTGGCGCTGGCACCTGCGTAAGCAGCCTGTCTACGACGCATCGCAGCTACGAGTCCAAGTCATTGACTGTGATCTTCTCATGCAAGATGGCGCGTGCTATCCGCTGCCAAGAGACAAGCACCGCATTCAGATTCTGTCTGCGCCACCCGGTCCCATGGAAGTGACCTTGGATGGCGATAGGAATCGGCGTGCGGAAGAGATCATCATTGATGAGCGTCAGCCTCAGCGGCGCTTGTTTCGGATCACGCTGCCGCCCAAAGACGCAACGTATCAGCTCGTCCTTTCAACCAATGGAGTCCGTGTCTCAGTTCCGCTGCGTACCTTTGTTCCGCAGGTTCCTGCATGGCTGTTTGGCTTGTGGCAGTCGCGACACCAGACCAACGGACCGCGCAACATCGATCAAGAGATCTCGCTGCTGCAGTCAACGACATCGACGCTGGATGGACGCAATGCCATGGCCAGCAGCCTTCAGCTTAGCTTGCTGGCGCGTGCGCTGTATGCCAAAGGAGCGCTCGGTTCAACTGCGCAAGAGATCGCGCGCGATCACGAGCGGATCATTCAGTCCTTTCGGAATGCCATCCTTTCCGCGAAACAGGCACAGCTTGTCTCAGAGCAGAATGAAAACGTGCTGTGGCTGAGTGAGTTCCTCAGCAAACAAGCCGGACGTCTAAGCGAAGCAGAGGATCTGATGCAGACCTATCGCGCTGCCTTTGCCAAAGATCCACGCAAGGGAAGCTACTATCATCGACAGCGTGCGATTCATCTGGGACTTCGTCAAAAGCGAAGCGCTGCGCTGACAGAGCTTGAGATGGCGCTGGCGCTGGCGCAGCAGATCGACGATCAGACCGCCGCGCTCGATGCAGTGATGGCAGCTGCCGATGTGTTGATTGAACAAGGACGCATTGAAACGGCTGCGCAGTGGGTCACGGACAAATGGAAGATCAAGACGCAGGGAACATCACAGCTTCCCGATGACGAAGGTTGTCGAACACATGAGCTGTGGCGGACCAAGCTACGCATTGCGCGAGCGGCTATGGAGCGCGATCCTCGACGTGCGCTGCCCAAGCAGATCGAGTCTCCCGATGTCCTGTGGAACGCATTTGTTACCAGCGCTACGCTCTGTCAGCAGAAGATCTGGCACGCAGAGATGTTGCTGGATTGGATTCAGATTCAGCTTCTGCGCAGTCGATCGGAGGACAGGTTGTCAACGCTCCGCGCACTTGTTCAGCAGCAGAGCGCACTTCTCCAAGAGCCATGGGCGCAGTCGGCCAAGCATCATCTGCTGGGGCTTATCGCGCTGCAGTCCGGTGCGCTGAACGAGGCGCATGCCCACTTTCTGGCGCTGCGTCAGGGACGCGCAGGCCTTGCGGATGTCGCAAGCTGGCAAGCAGAGGTGGGCCTTGCGGAGGTCGCAGCGTCACAGGCAACTGACAGTGGCATC
>WBZP01006651.1_pt1 | contig 11373 bp, 8 predicted proteins | sample 5204301 | NCBI WGS metagenome assembly WBZP01 (sample SAMN12412401, study PRJNA552823) | activated sludge metagenome | isolation source: activated sludge from nitrification reactor of wastewater treatment plant... | place: USA: Pennsylvania | collected 2017
TAGCGTGGTCATGGTCTTCATTTATGAGAAAGACGGGAAAAGGATGGAACTGTCCATGGATCAGATCAGCGGAATCGACAGCACCTACAAGTTTGTTGACCGGACCGACAAGGTCATCCGCGAAGGTGACAAGGCGCCGATCCATGATTTCTCCATTGTTTCAGCGGATGGAACCGACGTGACAGCGGATGTGCTGAGCATGGACCGTGTCTTCCTGCTGGTCGCATATGACCTGGAGAAATCTGATGAAGACGCTCAGAGCAGGATCAACGATTTTGTCGCCTTGTCTCAGAAAGCAGGCGTGGAGTTCATCGGGCTCACGTCCAGCGCACCTGCTACGGTTGATGCCTTCAAGAAAAAGCACCATTCGGCTTTCGAATATTATTTCACGGATGGAACTACCCTGAAGACCATGATACGTTCGAACCCCGGCCTACTATTATTGAAAAAGGGTACAGTTTCGGCCATGTGGCATCACAACGATTTGCCGGCATTCGACGAGGTCAATTCGATGTATCTGTCAAAATAATTCAGGCAGCCACCATTAATTTCCTTCGCTCAGCGACTTGCTGAAGTAATTCCAAACGGGATCGTCGGGCGGCTGAGCCGTCAGGATGATCTCTTCCTTTTTTACCGGGTGCAGGAATACCAACCGGCGGGCATGGAGATGGATCGAGCCGTTCTCATTGGTTCGCTCAGCGCCGTACTTGACGTCACCTTTTATCGGACATCCCATGGTTGAAAGCTGGACTCGGATCTGATGGTGCCTTCCGGTATGCGGTAAAACTTCCAGCAAGTAATAGTGGTCGGATTTTCCGAGTAGCCGGTAATCCAGCCAGGCTCGCGACGAACCCGGAACCTCTTGCTCGTACGCGCGGCTCTTGTTGTTTTTCTCGTCTTTCTTCAGATAATGGATCAAGGAGCCGGATGCTTGCGGTGGTGCGGTACGAACCACCGCCCAGTAGGTTTTTTGGGTACGGCGTTCCCGGAAGAGTTCATTCATCCTGGCCAGGGCCTTGGAGGTGCGAGCAAAAACCACAACACCACTCACTGGCCGGTCAAGCCGATGCACAACACCCAGGAAGACCTCCCCGGGTTTCTTGTATTTCTCCTTGATGTAGGCTTTGAGCAGATCGCCCAACGGCGCGTCGCCCGTCTTGTCGCCTTGTACAATGTCGCCGGGGCGTTTGTTGACCGCGATCAGGTGATTGTCTTCGTAGAGGATCTCCGGAAGTCCTGTACGCTCAGTACTGCTCATGCTTGTTCGGGAAATCCTTCGACTTTACATCGCTGATGTAGCGCTCGGTGGCTGCTTTGATATCGTCGTACAGGTTCATGTATCGGCGGAGGAATCGCGGACTGAACTCGTGGGTGATACCCAGCATATCATGCAAGACCAGGACCTGTCCGTCCACACCGGCTCCGGCACCGATACCGATGATCGGAATTTTCACCTCGGTTGCCACACGCGCCGCGAGTTGAGCAGGTATCTTTTCAAGCACGATGGCAAAGCAGCCCGATTCGGCCAGGATGTGCGCGTCTTCGATGAGCCGTTGAGCCTCGGTATCTTCCTTGGCCCGCACGACGTAGGTGCCGAATTTGTAAATGGACTGTGGGGTCAGTCCCAGGTGGCCCATCACGGGCACACCCGCCGTCAGGATGCGTTCGATGCTTTCTTTCACTTCACGACCGCCTTCCAGCTTCACGGCATGTGCGCCGGATTCCTTCATGATGCGGATCGAAGAGTTGAGGGCTTCCTTCGAATTTCCCTGATAGGATCCGAAGGGGAGGTCGACGACTACCAAAGCCCGGCTGACGGCACGAACCACCGAGGCCGCGTGATAGATCATCTCGTTGAGCGTGATGGGCAGGGTGGTCTCGTAGCCTGCCATGACGTTCGAGGCGGAATCGCCTACCAGCACCACATCGATCCCGGCTGCGTCGATGATGCGCGCCATGGAATAGTCGTAGGCGGTCAGCATCGAGATTTTTTCTCCCCGGCGCTTCATTTCCTGCAGGACGTGTGTAGTGATCTTTTTTTCTTCGGAAGATTGTGCTGAAGACATGGGGGGAGGGTGTTATTCCTGGTGACCGTTGTTGAGCGGTTTCTTGATGACCGGTTTAGCTTGTCGGCAACGCTGAAGGGAGTCGCGCAGAGCCTGGTTCTCCTTTTTCAGGCGCGCCAGCTCTTCCTGCAGTCGGATTGGGTCGTCGGCGGCCGCTGGTAAGACGATGATCGGTTCTTCGCTCTGGTCCGGTGTGCGCACATCGATCCAGTCGACGCGACCGCTGGAGTTCGGCCCGATCGCTATTCCGAAATCCCCGCCGAAGTATTGCGGTTCGGAAAACGAGGTAACGAACTGACCGTTGATATAGACATCATAATTGCGGTCTGCCGTGCGTACCTGAATGGTATTCCAGGTGCTTTTCCCGTTTAGCCATTCGCACTTTGTCCATCCCAGGTTACGGTTATCGCCCGTTAACAACCGATAGCTGACTCCGACCAGTTGTCGGATGCGGTATTCCTTTCGTGCGTTCAATTCGAGGGTGAATCCGCCGTTACCGGAAGGCTGTGCCATAAAGATCAGTCCGATACCCGACTCCGGATCGGTACCGTCATCGATCCGCAGCGATGCGGTCAGGCTGAACGGAGCCTGGATGTTTTTAAGGGATGGGAAAGAAGAGTAGGAGCCACTCGACTTCCGCTGAAGGATGTACTCGCCTTTTTGGAGCAACAGTAAATTGCTGGCATTCGACAATTCCTTCCAGTGGCCGCTATCCGAGACAAAATCATCGCGGAAGAAGGTCTTGGGAAAATCCAGACGGACCTTTTGGCCATTAACATCCGCGATCGAGAGGCGGTATGTTAATGCGGTAACCGTCATGGCCATGTAAAAGAGCCGGGAGCGCATGCTACAAACCTACGAATTCATTTCCTGTTCCATGAAAAACGGTAGTTTTGCGAAGAATGAAAAAGTCTCTCCTCTTCCTTTTCGCAGCCCTGACACTGGCCTCTTGTTCCGAGGAAATCGACCTGACCGCCGACTACAAGGAAACCATGGTCCTCTACGGCTTATTGGATCCCAACGCGACCAATCAATACGTTCGGATTTCCAAGGCCTTCCTGGGCGAAGGGAATACACTTCAAATGGCCCAGCAGTCCGATTCCATCAACTATGCCAATGTGCTGGATGTTCGATTGGAACGGTTGTCCAATGGCGTGGTGGTTAATACCTATCCGATGACGCGTATTGATACGATCCCGAAGGAGAACGGGGTCTTCGCGGCACCCTATCAGGTGATCTATACGACCAACCAGCGGATACTGACCGATGGTTCGCTTTATCGCATCGTTGCGCGCAATACGGAAACCGGCGTGGAAGCCAGCTCGACCACACGGATCGTTGGCAGCATGCAGGTGTTCAATCCATCTCCCACTGTCCCGGTAGTTGATTTCTCCGCCTTTGGTGAAACAAGGCCGCGCATCAAGGGTGGTGATAATGGGCGATTGTTCGGCCTCATCATGCGCTTTCGTTATATCGAAATAGATTCGTTGGGCGCAGTCACCCGTCATACGGCAGACTGGTTATTCCCGGACCAATTGGCAACCCAAACGGGTGAGCAGGTGGAATTCGTTTACCAGCGTCAGGACTTTTACCGGATCATAGGCTCGCAGATACCGGTGAAGGCCGGCGTCACCCGTAAACTCGATACCCTGACGGTAGGGCTGGGTGCCATTGAGTTCCGTTTTTATTCCGCCACGGAAGACGTCTATACCTACCAGCAATTGGTTAATCCGGCCAATACGGGCGTCGTTCAGGACCGGCCGAGTTTTACGACGGTTGAGAACGGCCTGGGCTTGTTCAGCAGCCGTTTGTTACAGCAGGAGTACCGTAACCTCACGGCCAATTCCCTCGCGGCATTCGATACGAGTGCCTATACGCGCGATTTGAATTTCAGCTTTTAATGCCGCTTTGTCAGGTCATTTTTGACCTAAAAAGCGCCATTTATTCCAGTTCTGCCACTTTTTCGCCAGATTTTTGACTGGCACTATGATTGACTTTCGGGGAGCGCATTACGCACCACATCCTGAAAATCCAATCATCATGAGAAAAGTAATAGGCATTGACCTGGGTACCACCAACTCCTGCGTGGCTGTCATGGAAGGTAACGAGCCCATCGTTATTCCCAACAGTGAAGGGCGTCGGACCACACCGTCCGTCGTCGCGTTCCTCGACAATGGCGAGCGTAAGGTCGGTGATCCGGCAAAACGTCAGGCCATCACCAATCCGCGCAACACCGTTTATTCGATCAAGCGTTTCATGGGAGAGACCTTTGACCGTACAACCAAAGAAAAGGAGCGCGTTCCTTATGAAGTCGTAAAGGGCGATAACAATACCCCACGCGTTAAGATCACGGATCGTCTGTATACCCCGCAGGAGATTTCGGCGATCGTACTTCAGAAAATGAAAAAGACGGCTGAGGACTACCTCGGTTACGAAGTTTCTGAAGCCGTTATCACGGTACCCGCGTATTTCAACGATGCGCAGCGCCAGGCAACCAAGGAAGCCGGTGAGATCGCCGGACTGAAAGTGCTCCGCATCATCAACGAACCGACCGCGGCCTCGCTGGCCTATGGTCTCGACAAGCAGGCGAAAGACGAAAAGATCGCCGTCTTCGATCTGGGTGGTGGAACGTTCGATATCTCGATCCTTGAATTGGGTGACGGGGTGTTCGAAGTCAAATCCACCAATGGTGATACCCACCTGGGAGGCGACGATTTTGATCAGAAGATCATCGACTGGCTCGCCGACGAATTCAAGAACGACGAAGGGATCGACCTGCGCAAGGATCCGATGGCTCTCCAGCGTCTGAAGGAAGCTGCGGAAAAGGCAAAGATCGAATTATCGAGCTCCACGCAGACCGAGATCAACCTTCCTTACATCATGCCGGTCGACGGTATTCCGAAGCACCTGGTGAAGACCCTGTCGCGCGCCAAGTTCGAGCAACTGTGCGATGATTTGATCCAGCGTACGCTGGCTCCCTGCAAAAAGGCATTGGAAGACGCGGGCTTGCAACCGTCGCAGATCGACGAGGTCATTCTGGTCGGAGGCTCCACCCGTATCCCGGCCATTCAGCAGATCGTCGAAAAGTTCTTTGGAAAGCAACCGCACAAAGGTGTCAACCCCGATGAGGTGGTCGCGATCGGCGCAGCCATCCAGGGCGCGGTGCTCACCGGAGAAGTGAAAGACGTGTTGCTCCTTGACGTGACGCCGCTGTCGCTCGGTATTGAAACCATGGGCGGTGTGATGACGAAGTTGATCGAGTCGAATACGACCATTCCGACCAAGAAAAGTGAAGTCTTCTCAACGGCATCCGACAATCAGCCTTCCGTGGAGATCCATATTCTTCAGGGCGAGCGTCCGATGGCCCGCGACAACCGCACCATCGGCCGGTTCCACCTCGACAGCATTCCTCCGGCCCCGCGCGGTGTTCCGCAGATCGAAGTGACCTTCGATATTGATGCCAACGGTATCCTGCACGTCACGGCAAAAGACAAAGCCACGGGTAAATCGCAGAATATCCGGATCGAGGCTTCCTCGGGCCTCACCGACGATGAGATCAAGAAGATGAAAGCGGAGGCGGAGGCTAACGCGGATGCAGACCGTAAGGTGAAGGAAGAAGCAGAGAAAGTCAATCAGGCCGACTCGCTGATCTTCCAGACGGAAAAGCAGCTCAAGGAATACGGCGACAAGCTCTCCTCCGGTAACCGCGAAAACATCCAACGTGCCCTCAGCGAATTGAAGGATGCGCACAAGGAACGCGACCTCGGTAAGATCGACACCGCCCTGGCCAACCTCAACAACGCATGGCAAGCTGCCTCGGAAGAGATGTACAAAGCCAGTCAACAGCAAGGTGCTCCCGGCGCTGATCAGGCAACCGGTGGTGACCAGGGCAAGGCCGATGGCGAAGTCACCGACGTTGATTTCGAAGAGGTGAAAGACGAGAAGAAGTAATAGACCGATCCGATTTTTCCGAAATGGCCGTCCAGAAATACCTGGTCGGCCATTTTTTTATGCTGTTCGTCATGTTGACAGAGTGGATTCGCCGTTACCTTTAATGCCCGATGATGGCCCGAAGCGCTTTCCTTTGGCTTATATTTTGGCTGTGCCTGGCTGGTAACCTGCTTGCTCAACCCGCTGTCCCTTTCGCCCGTTATATCGGCTCACCGGGCAATTACCCTCCGGATTACCGTATCCAACAAGGTCTCGGCGGTTATTTCCTCTTGCATAATTTCGTTGATTCCACTTTGTTCGTACCGCAGCTGTCAAAGATCCGCAGAGATGGTGTTGCGCTATGGAGCCGGGATGTCACCCTCGCGGGTGTGGTGTCACCGAGGGCAAGACTGCTTCTGGCTGATTCGGCCGGCATCCTGATGGGCGGAACCCTTCAGCACAATGGCTACAAAACCTTTGTTACCCGGTTGGACACATCCGGCGGTTTGCTTTCGAATCAGGAAATCGATTTTGGAGGCTATAACGAGCCGGTCTTCCTGCGAAGAAAGGGTTCACGTACGCTGATAGCCGGTTATCGGGATTTCCCAGATGGACTGGGACACTTTACGTTTGATATGACGATGGTGCGGTTGGATTCGAATGACCAGGTGTTGCGCGCTTCGGCCAGTGGAAATGATACATCGGATTTTACCCTGACAGCAGCAGCAATCCTGCGCAATGGCAATACGGTTTCGGTGGGTGAAGTGGGGAACCGGGCATTGGCACGCTTCCAAAGTCAACTGGCGTGGTGGTCGGATCGTGACAGCCTGTTTCGGATGTTGCAGGTTGATGACGGGAGTTTCTACACGCGCTTACGTCCGGTTGAGATCGTTCCATCCGGTGATTCGGCCCTCATCGTTGCCGCTTCCGGTAGTACCATAGCCGGAAACGAGCAGGAAGTGGTAGTCTTTAAACTGGATACGACCGGCCAGATGATCTGGTCGCGACGTTATTATCAGATCGCTTATGACCTGGAAGTCCGGACCATGGCAACAGACCGGTTCGGGCGGATTTGTCTTACCGGCAACTGTTATCGCACGGTGAATGACAATGGGACTTTCCTGTTAAGGCTGGATCAGGACGGTAATGTGTTGGATGGATCATTGTTCCAGGCGCCGGTCTTTACCTTTGGCGGCAACGCGACAACCGACCTTCTGATCGCGCAGGATGGAAGTTGGACGTACCCGGTCTATTACTATGCCGGAAATCTCTATACGCCCGCCTTGGTACATACCGATACCAGCTTACAAAGCGTTTGCGCTGACCTCAATGAACCATTCATATTCGCGATGGCGGGCGCGAATCTGGTGTTGGTGCCCTCCACTGTTCCGATTCAGGAATTCTTGTCGGTCGCCCCCGATTCCCTCGGCATCAGCTTTTCTAACCGAAGCGTTCACGAGGGCGATTTATGCCTTGCTGTAGCGATCGAAAACGATTCGTACGCCGGGGGTTCGGTGATCAAAGTTTTTCCAAATCCGGCCAGTGACCGGGTCTTTCTGTCGGGCTTATCGGGCGATCTCGAACTGAGCATTCTGGATGTTTCAGGTCGGGAGATTTTTTCAACCCGTCAGATCCGTTATGAAAAGGATGAGGCGATTGGATTACCGGAATTGATTCCCGGCCTCTATCTGATAACCGTTTTGCATCAGGAAAGTATGTACATCGGCCGGTTGTTGATCATTAAATAACCGGATTCAGCTCTGTAACGTTTCTGCCCGCCGTGATTTTCTATACCGGTAGATCGTATGTAATACGACCGTCAGCAGGATGATGACAGCACCGAAGTAGAATCCGCTGTTGAGGATCTTGCCTTCATCCGCGAAGAGGACGGCCAGTATGATGCCATAGACCGGTTCCAGGTTAAGCGAGAGCGCCATGGTGTATGCCGACACTTTTCGAAGCGCTTTGAGCGAAAGGATCCACGTCCAGACGGTGCAAACCAAAGCCAGGATCAGGAGGTAAATCCAGTCCGTCATGGTCGGAACATACTGATGCGTTGGTTGTATCAACACGTATACCGGTAGCAGCAGCGTGAGAAAGCCAAATCCCGATCCCAGCTCTATGAAACTGATGATCGTCGGGTCATAGCGCGACGCGATGCGCCTGTTGAAGACGCTGAAAGTGGCACTGAGAATGGCGCTGATCAGTCCGACCAGGATGCCTGCCGAGGCGGAAGCGTCGGATCGATAGATCGTAAAGATCCCGGTGAGGGCCATGGCCGAGAATAGGATCTCGATATAATCGAATCGCTGCCGGTTGACGAGTGGTTCAATGAAGGATGAGAACAGTGCGATGGAAGAAAGGCAGATCATCGCTACCGATATGCTGGAAAGCTTGATTGAACCGTAAAAAGTCAGCCAATGCAACATCACCAGGATGCCGATTCCCGAAATGCTCAGCCATTCGGACCGTTTCAGTTTCGGCCATCCTTTTCCCGGTAAGACAATGAGCGCAAAGCTTATCCAGCTCAAGAGGATCCGGTACCACACCAGCATGCCTTCATTCAACTGGATCAATTTTCCGAGCAAACCCGTAAATCCCCACAGAAAAATCGCCAGGTGCATCTGAAAGTAAGCGCGCTTCATGGACGGTTGGTTGGAGATGGTAGTTGAATGATAGTAGGTGCCGGTGTCAGGGCAGGAAACGGTCCAGCTCCCTGTATAGTTCGAAGACCGGCAAACCCATTACGTTAAAGTAACTCCCTTCTATCGATGAGATGATCGGTACGTGCCTGTCAGGATCGGCAGCAAGCGATTCTTCAAAGAGCCGTGGCTTGCCAAGTTGCTCAAGGAATAAACGTTCATCGGTTGAGCAGGGATTCATGTCCTTGGGAAGACATTCTTGTGCTCCGTACGCCCCGGCTTTGTCGAAGGGTTGATAGTCGTCGACGTAGGTTTCAATTTCCGATTTGGAAAGCTGTCGAAAGGTTACGGTCGTTTCAACACTGAAGCAGTGCCGTTTTCCGATTGTGCTTAGGCATACACCGGTAAATACCTGGTGACGGTTGCCTTGTAAGCGATCGAGGATGTGAAGCGCGTCATCCCGATCGACCGGCTTGCCCAGAACATGTCCGTCCTGCCAGACGATCGTATCGGCTGTCAGCAATAATTGACCGACAGCCAGAGCCTCGTCAAAAGCCATCGCTTTGAATTCCGCCAGGTGAAGCGCTACTTCGGCTCCGAGCAGGTGCTCGGGCGGGACTTCCGGGACATCTTTCCGGATGACCCGGATAGGCCAACCGATGCCTTCCAGTAGTTGTCTCCTGCGCGGAGATCCGGAGCCCAATAGCAGCTCAGGATAGCTGGTTAACAGGCGGTTGTGAACGCTTTGGGGATCCATACGGCGAAAGTACGAATACCGATCTTCAACCCGCTTTGTGCAGTGCCCCCGTTATGAAAAATGTATCTTTGGTTCCGGGCACTACCTGCGAATTCGTGTTTAACCGCCTGCTGTACGTACTGTTGTTGTTTCCGTTCACCACGGCGGCACAGGATACGCTTGTCGTCCGGCTGCTGGAGGATTCCCTGCAACGGGAACGGAATGACAGTCTCCGGATCAAATACCTGAACGACATTTCCTGGCAATACCATTCGTCCGATATCGAACGGGCCATCCGGTATGCCGATCGTGCCGGGGTCCTGGCGCATCAGACCGGTAACCAATGGGGAATCGCGAAGTCCTACATCCTCCACGGAGTTTATTTTACCATTCAGGGGCAATACGATTCCGCCATCGCCAATTATGAACGATGTCTGGCATTGCGTAGGTCGCTCGGAGATTCCGCGGGCGTGGCTGCTACGTACCACGATATCGGCAGCGTTCACCTGTTTCGCGGTGATTATGGACCGGCACTGGACTTCTTACTGCGGTCGTTACGCCTGGAACAAGCCTATGGCACTCCGCAGAACGTGGCGGAAGGATTCGTCAACGTCGGCAATGTCTATATGGCCATGAAGCGCTATGATGACGCCTTGTTGAATTACCGTCAATACCTGAAGATCATTACACCGCAAGGCGATGACGTGGCGATGGTGGAGGTCTTGAATAATATCGGTAATGCCTTATTGGTCAAGGAGCGGATTGAGGAAGCCGACTCGTCTTTCAAAGTAGCACTCGGGCTTGCCCGGACAAAGGGAAGTCTTGACGGTGAAGCCATGAGCCTCAGCGGAATGGCCAGCGTGCAGTACAAGCGGAAAAACTACACGGCCGCTGAGTCATTGCAGCTTCGCGCCATTCGGATATGGGAGGCGTTGGGAAATCCAGCCTCCATGGCGGAAGGATGGAACTTGCTGTCTGAACTGTATTTCACGAACGGACAACTACGCGAGAGTATACACGCCGCGGACAGCGCATTGGTTCTGGCGGAAGAGATTGAATCGAAAAAACAGATGCGGGATGCCTATGGCCATCTTGCCGACGGTTATGCCGGCCTGAAGATGCACGAGAAGGCTTTCGAATACCTGGGAAGTTATGTGCGCTATCAGGACAGCCTCCAGGATGAGGATCTGAATGAACGTATCGCAGAAATGCAGACACGTTTCGATACCGAACGGAAGGAAGCGGAAAACAGGTTGCTGCAGCAGGATAATCGGATCAAGGACCTTCAGTTGGCACGGAGCAGCACGGTGCGATGGATCCTGGTCGGAATGTTGTTCATCGGCTGGGTGATCGCTTATTTGTTGTATAGCCGATTCAAACAACGACAGCAACTGCGCCTGCGGGAAGCGCTGCTGCAGGAGCGCGAGCAACGTACTCGTGCCGTCGTGGAAGCCGAAGAACAAGAACGGGTCAGGATTGCACGTGAATTACACGACGGTGTAGGACAGTTGCTTGCGGCTGCTCGTTTGAACATTTCCAGACTCCAATCGTCCGGCAATCTGGAAGGACTTCAAACCGGCATACAATTATTGGACGAATCCGCCCGGGAGATCAGGTCCATTTCGCACGCCATGATGCCGACCGTGCTTGCCTCCAATGGACTGGTAGAAGCGGTCACCGGCTTAGTGCTAAGGATCTCCAATGGCGGATTGAGGGGAAGTATCGATGCCTCAGCCATGGAAGGCCGGTTGACGAACGAGCAGGAAGCGATCCTATACCGGGTAATCCAGGAGTTGATCGGGAATATCATTCGCCACGCCCAGGCTTCGGAGTTTTCCGTCCAGTTCGTTCGGCATGATGATACGCTCAACATTCTTGTGGAAGACAATGGCCGGGGTATGCCAGTCAATGCGGAGGGGAAGGCGGATGGCATAGGAATGAAAAATGTCCGCACCCGTGTTCACTATCTCGGTGGCGAAGTGTATTGGGATAGTCAGCC
>WBZP01006652.1_pt1 | contig 11373 bp, 11 predicted proteins | sample 5204301 | NCBI WGS metagenome assembly WBZP01 (sample SAMN12412401, study PRJNA552823) | activated sludge metagenome | isolation source: activated sludge from nitrification reactor of wastewater treatment plant... | place: USA: Pennsylvania | collected 2017
GAAGACAGTGTTGAAGTACTTAACATAGTCTAGCTGAGGGAAGTGCTCTGTGATTTTGGAGAGGATATAGAACCAGTGACAGTCACGATCCCACAGTCCACTCTCACACATAATTTCCTAGAGTATTAGTTAGGCGTTGCTAGTTGAGTTGAGGCAGTTTATGAAGATTGCCAGGTATTTGAGTTCGTTGGTTTAGTTGCTGAACTCCAGCACCTGGGGAGTGATGTCCTGACCGTGCTTACACACTTTGCGGACGAACTGGTTGAACTCTTCCACATAGTTCTCCAGATATTTGAGGGGCTCCTATGTGTTGGCAATGACCAGCCTCTTGTACTCGCCCAGGAGGATGTGGTTGTCGATGGTGAAGGTGGGCATCTGGATGTCGAGGGTGGAGATGAGGTAGTTGAGGGCTTTGAGGATGTAAATTCTGGACTATATGCTGATGCACTCTGCAGAGAATAGCATGTTGGTGAAGATGGTGACGAGGGTCTCCTGCTCGCCGTTGGTGAGCCCGTAGGAGAGTTTGAAGCGTTCGACTAGGTAGAGAGGGTCTAGGCCACGGAGCTCCCAGGAATTGATCCTAAACCTCTTGAGATTGTCGATGATGAGGGAGAAAACGTTGTGCCTTTCGGCGCTATAGTGCTTGGAGTTGGGCATGCTATTGAATAAGTACTATTGTTTCAGTTGGGGATCTGGATATTAGTTCATACTTTTATGAATTTGTTTATATATTGGCACTCTCTTATATGGGAACACTAGTTTAATTTCAGTGGTATATTGCTGGGAAAAGGAGGAATGGGGAAGATGGAGGAAGAATGGTTGGAAGATAAATAGAAGGAGTATGGGCAGAATCAGATGGAATAGCGAGGGAGGGGCGATGTTAGGTGACCCTTTCGAAGGGGTTGTGTGCAGGGGTGTGGGGACACTACTCCAATTGGCTGTCTCTACCCCTATTTGGGTCTGTGGTCGCTTGATTTCCCCATGTTTTTGACCAGTTCGTCTAGTAACCCCTTGGTATCTGGAGTATTGGAGAATAGGTTGGATTTCGATGTTTTCGTCTTATCTTCACAAGGAAATACTGGGGGTTTAGGTGCAATTGGAGGTTACAATGGCCGACGTCTTGTATCTAAAACGGGAGGCTAATGTGGTGGGGGGATGGTATGGATTGGAGGTTTGTTTTGGGGAGTTTGGGGGAACACTCGTACAGGCACATTCGATGGGATGTTGGTCGGGTTGCTGGGAGGGCTCTGTGGTTTGCCCTGTGGTTTCTGGGGTGGGGTTGATGGTTGTCGGCTATTAACTACAGGATCTTTATCGGGTCTGGGATTATTCTTCGGATTTGATGGAGATTTAGCATTGGATTAGATGTTTTCGGTTGGGCTGGGTACTCTATTGATGGGTTTCGAACTGCTGTTGGTATTATTTGGAGGCTTTGCAGGGTTTGAGGTGCCTGTATTGGACGGTTTAGTGCTCTAATTACTGTTTGAGGTGGGTATGGTAGTGCTGGAAGACTTATTCGTCAGTGGAGGAGAGCCTCCGGTAGATGGTTTCGGCGGGTTGGCCTGATTACTACCGTTTTGGTGTTGCTGACTATTTCCTTATTTATTTCCGCCAACATTCGATAAGTTATTCGTATGGTTTGTAGTCTGATTCTTTACTGGAGGAACACTTGTAGTCGTGTTTTTGGTGGGAGAGGGGTTTTACGTTTTATTGATGGAGGAGTTATTTTGGTTGGGCGTTTGAGTTGGAGTTGAAGGATTGTTTGTGGATGTATTGACAGGGGGTTAAACTGTGCTGTTTGGGGGAGAGTTGGGAGTGGGGTCTGTGGTGTTATCGATTGGTGGTTAGGTGGAAGGATCAATTGGAGGGAGATCACTCCCCAGATCTATTGGTGGGAGATCGATTTACCCACCGTCTGATGGCTGGACATCCGCCTGACTTCTCACCATCACCAGCAATACCCCTAGAAATACAATTTTCCACATTCTTCTATTAGAATTACACTGCAATTTCTAATATCCACCACATTAAAACAACAAAAGATTTTGCTAAGGTTTAGTGTTATGAATATGAATGAAAGTCAGAGAAAGCAACAGTTTAACAGATTGTTGAGCTATACTTGGCTGTAGAACACAAATCCTATGTTAGTGAACTATTATTGTGTTAGTGTTAGTGGGGTATGTAGTGTAATAAAAAGTAGATGATCTATGATTTAAATAGGTATCGCTCAATATATAGCTCCGTCGAACTTTCTCTTGAACCATTACATAGACTCCTCCTTGCTGATTCTCTGAGGGGCACCAATGCGCGATCTGCATCTCTTCCTTAAAGCGACTCTGTTTCCGGGTCTCTTGAGCACCACGTAGAAGTCCATTCCGAAGATACCCGTGTAGGGGTCGTACTTGATACCAAGATCGATATGCTCTTGAATACCGAAGCCGAAGTTGCCAGTATTGGAGAAGTTCTGCTTCTTGAGTTCTTTGTCTTTGACCTTGAGTCCTCTCTCAAGAATTTCGTCGGCCTTGTCGCCTCTGATGGTCACATGCACGGCCATCTTTTAGTTACGCTTGATTCCGAAGCTTCTGATAGTGAATCTGGCTCTGGAGTAGACTGGTTTTTGTCCTGAGAGATCCTCGAGGACCTTGGCGGCTATGTATTTGCAAGAGGGTACCTTTGGTGAGCTTGTCGCCTGATTCACCAACGCAAATATTGAGTACGAGCTTCTCAATGCGAATGGCGCGGTTAGCGTTCTCTTTGGTGTCTGCTGCTACTTTGGCCACTGGCTTCTTAATCTTGAGCATGGCTGCCTTAGGGCCTGATTCGTGCTTCTCTTTGACGGCAACTTCCTTAACTTCTGCAGCTGGTGCTTCGCCAGCCTTGGGGGCTTTGGCGTCCTTTCCAGCCTCCTTGGGAGCTTTGCCCGCTTTCTTATCATCTTTCTTAGCACCCTTGGCGTCTGACATAATTATATGTGGTATGTAATATTTATAAAAATCCTCATTTTTTAAATTCTCATTATTTAGTCTATGGCAAACTTTTCGCATACTACCTTGAACAGTCTAAAATATTAATATGAGTGGGTAGCTACTATAACAGTATTTGCAGTTGAAATGAAGTTTTATGATATCATGAACATCATTGCAGGCGACAGGTCAATAGAATTTGCGTGCTCGGCATACGCAAGGATATGTGTTGCACATAGGACAAAATGCTTTTGATCCGACACCCCCACAGAGGCACTGACCAGGTCCAAAATTGCAATAAGGGCAGGTTCCCCCATACCCGTAGTTATACCCTGTCGTGTAGCCTCCCTTGCCGTAAATAGCCTGTCCGAATCCCCAGCAGGTGCAGATGAAGGTGCAGCGACCGCAGAAAAGTACCATCAAATTTGATTATTTAATATTATCAAAGTTCCACTTCTGATATCCAACTAACCGTTGACTAAAGGACCAATTAGGGTGATTGGAATGGGAATGGTGGTGTGGGAACAGTAACGGATAGGAAGAGAGTGAGAGGACGAATAGAAGCACAGAAATTAACAATCAATCATATATCCCCGAACTTATCTATCTTGAGACGGATGCCCTTGTAACTATTATCGTCGAAGTTGTCTCTTTTGGCTGAAAGGAAGCCTTCTATATTGCATTTCTTCAGGAACAGCCCGTAGTCCCCACTCTACACTGCCTTCCGAAGCATAGAGTTAGCCTAGTGCATCATCATGAGGTAGTGGGCCAGCACTATCTTCTGCTGCTTGCCCTTGGGGTCTTAGTTTTAGTTCTAGTTGATGTTGTCGTCTACTAACTTGATAAGTGAGGAGACTTTCTACTGTAGCCCCGTGAAGTTGGTCTATTTGGCCATGGGAGCCACCAGCTCTTTGAAGTATTTCTTGTGGTACTCGTTTATCACCTCCCGGAGTTTCCTCTACCGGATCTATGCTTTCTCCCCCTCGAATTTTACATTTTTGTTTACTTTGCCCTATATCTAAGTGAATATCTAGAAGAACCAGTTGGTTAGGTAGGCTCTCTAGGAGGATGCCGACAGCCCTGGGATTTTCGACATGTCGGTAACTATCTTGTACACTAGTCGGCAGTAGTGTAGGAGGTTTACGTATTATTGGAAGCTTAGCACGCTGTTGTTGTTTATTATTCGCTATGGGGCTTACACCTACGCTTTGTAGAGGTGGTTTGGAACTGGAGGAGGGGAGGTTTACACTCGTTTGGACCTCTCTACTGACATTCCATTGCGTTGTCTAGCCTATAGAGTGTCGTCTACTGAAAGGTTGTTCTTGCGGACAGTGCTAGGGTTGCTAGTTGTCTATACTTGGATGGGTTATTTGTTATTTGCGGTTGGTTGGAGTAGGTTTGGGGGACTTTGGGGTTGGGGGTTGTATGTTTGAGGGGGTTTGGGTTGGTATTGCTATGCTCTAATGGGCGAGGGATCTCGGCCCTACTTGCCGTGCATCTGAGGGGTTAATGGTCTCCTTATATTATGCATGTTGCCGTTGAAAAGCCCCGCTGAACTGGGTTGTTGCATATAGACATTATTCTGTACGCCCTGGAAGTGGTTGCCCATGGGCGGAGGAGTCATCATGCCCATATTTCCGTTCATCCCATTCATCCCATTGACTTGCATACTATTCATAAGTGCAGCATATCTCTGTTGTTCCTCTAGGGAAGGGTGAATTGCCCTGGTAGACTTATAGGAGAACTGTGAGGAAATCCTGCGTATGAACCTAGAATTCTCCACATCTTAGATACTGTAACGCTTCCTCTAATCTATCTCCAGACAGCGCAGAATTAATTATCGGATGTCCTGGGACAGCCGGTTGTTCATTGCTTCCATCCGGATGGGTACTCTGATGTGCATTTTGAGCTAGGCTTCCGACTGGCAGAACCCTAGAGGAGTATCCCCGTGCAGAATCTCGTACATAAACACTCCGAAGGCCCATATATCAGTTTTGGAGCCGTAGACATTCTAGATGAGAGCCTAGGGACTCATGTAGATGGGACTACCGATATTGATGTCTTTCCAGCGCTACCTAACATTAATTCTGCGGGTACCTGGTGCGTTTGGCGAAACCAAAATCAGCTATCTTAGCCACACCCTTATTGAACAGAATGTTGGCGATCTTGAAGTCCCTGTGTACGATGCTCTGCTCAGATAGGTATTTTAGGCCGAGGAATATTTCATAGATGGTTTTGGAAGCCTATTTTTATGACATGGGTCCTTTGGACCGAATGCGACTCTACAGGTCTCCGTCACAGAGCTACGTGATGATATAGCAGTTATTTGCGCTAGAGAACACCTCATAGCAGCGTAGAATATTGGGATGATTGAGCGTTTTCACAATCTCTATCTACGAGTGGAGTAAATCCAGAAGCGGACGAGTTTTAATGCTGCTCAGCTCCACGACCTTTATGGCCACTGGTTAATCTGCGTCGAGAATCGTTTACTTGTCAGTTAGTTGACTCCTCGATAAACCTTGCTGAAGTTTCCCTTGCCCAGAACCTCATTGAGTCTGAAAGTGTAGTTTTGTATTTTTTTAGTTAGGCTGTTGGGCATCAGCACCGCATCCTGAGGGTAGCCGCCCATGTAGGCCATGGGCTGGTGCTGTGACATATTGTACATTCTAATAATTATAAACAGAACTACTCTCCCACAGGTACAGAAATCCAACGAACACTTTTTACTCTCCCCACTATTATTTGTGGGTAAACTTAAAAACACTCGCTTATTCTTAACGATATTTTCAAATCAAATGAAAAAACCAACCATCCCACTTATGCAGGGCAAACAGAGGTTGCTCGCCCCGCAGCCTCGGAACGGTCCGACCGGCTCCACCCTCTCCCTGGCAGAACTCGCAGAACAATACGAAGAGAGTAACTACTCAGCTCCCATCACTCTCAAACTTAACAGTGCCTACCCCACACTAGAAATGAGAGTGGATAGGCCTCAAGGACTGTTTGGAGGGGGAAGATAGAATGATTAGTATGGATGGCGCCAGCAGTCACCCTTTAGAAATAACAAGTAGAACATAAATGACCAGGGGGTTCACAGGAAGAAGTCGGTTAATTAAGTTAATAGGTTCGCGGACTGTGTCAAATAGATGCAGAGACAACATTTCGAACCAACTGAAGAAGAAGCAATAGCTTTTAAGCCACGATCAGGATTGTCACCGCTGAGAGGTAGGAATGTAGCTCCTGTTAACGTTATGAGACGTGATGAGGAGGAGCTTGTGTTCAGGGCGAAAGCTCCAGGCGCAACCAATCTTAATTTGAGCTAACTAGCCAGAAGATATGCAGGAGAGGGGGCTTCAAAAAGCCCATCCCAACCCCAAACCCCTCAGAATCTCAAGCACAACAAATCAAAGACTAAAGTTGCCCCCAAAATCCAGAAACAGTTCCAGTAGAGCGATGATTATGAACAGTAGTCGGAGGTTGCCTCGCTTAGATAGTCGGAACACGAACACAAACCGAAGATTTCGTCTGGGTTGAGGCATCTGGTACACTAGAACAAGCAAAATCACTTCGTTGAGCAGCCTCCCAGAGTGGTGAATTAGAGGAAACCAGCCGGTAGAGAAAAATCTTCTCACGAATTCGTCTAGGAAGTTAAAGGAGGAGTGTTTAGGGAGCTCTAGTAGGCGGCATACGAGCTGGCTCCTGTTCATTCGGGTGCCTTTCCATCTAACACTCACCTTCCCTCTCAGAAACCTGTGCATCAACCCTTAAACTCAATTCCTGTAGTGACACACCCTCAACCACAGCAAATAACCCTCCAACCACAAGACTCTAATAAGAGGAGGATGGAGTAGGTAAAGAATCTCTGTATTGAGCTGGCTGAAATAAAACAGAAAAAGACTCCCTCGAATTAGTAATAAAGCACAAGGTATACTTCTCAGCCCTCTCAGCCAGTAGCCGTTCCACAAACTGTGCAACTTAAACCAGCAGTCAAATCCCCACCAAGTCAAGCCTTCAGTTTTGAGCAGAGTTCCTTTTTGTCGATGAGAACTCAAAACGCACTCAAACCTATCAGCGAATAGAAGTCTCAGGTTACTTCAGAAGCCAGATCAAGCATAACAGCTTAGATGATGGAGCATGGACTACCTAAGATGATAGAGTCGGTTTGGCCTAAGCAATAAGTGACGTCACCCAACAAAATGTAGTACTGGGAGGTGGAGAGGGAAAGGGAAAGGGCTGAGGCTGAGAGAATGAGGCTCCAGAGATAGAAGGAAGAACAGGAACAGATGGAGCTGATGCGACAGAAGGCATAATACTAAAGATTATAACAATAGAGAAGGTTGAGAGAGGAGGAGATTGAGAGGCAGCATAGATAGTTTGAGGAGAGACAGAGGTTAGAGAGAGAGGCTGAGCTGGAAAGGGAGAGGAAACTCGAGGCAGAAAGAGTTGAAAGGATGAGAATAGAATTCTAAAGGCAGGAAGCTTAGAGATTGTAGATGCTAAGACAAAAGTAACTGCAGGAGTTGCATGAGAGGCAGGAAAGAGAGAGAATGCTACAGCTGGCTGAGGAAGAATAACGCAGGAAACAGGCTGAACAGTAGCAATTGAGACTCCTAAAGTCTATGTAGAGGAGGTAGACTTAAAGAATAGAGGCTGAAAGACTAGAACAAGAGCGTGTACTGAGATAACTGGCTGAGAAGGCCTAAATGGACAGAATTCAAAGATAATTGTAAGCTGAAACATAAAGGTAAAGGCTAGAACTATTGAGATTGGAGACCGAACGCCTTGAAACTGAAAGGTTAGAGAGGGAAAGGCTCCAACAGTTGGAACTTGAAAGAGAAAGATAGAGATTGGCCAGGTAAGAGGCTGAGTAAAAGCTGAGACAATAAAGGGAATTAGCACAAAAATTGTAATTGTAGAGACAACTCTAAGAACAAAGGCTTCAGAGGTAGAGGGAGGAGGCCGAAAGACTCGCAAGGTTAGTAGAGGAATAGGAGAGAGCTAAATAAGCAGAGAGAACAAGGCTCAGACTAGAACAGGAAAGAGAGTAGGCCGAGAGAAAGAGAATAGAGACTTAAAGGTTGGAACAAGAATAGAGGGAAAGAAAGAAGAGACTTGAGTAGGAGTAGGCGAGAAAAATGGAACTAGAGAGACTGTAGGTCCAAAGAATATAGAAGTAAATGATGGAAAGATAGGCACTTAACAAGTAAAAGTAGCTGGCTGCCCTGAGGGAGGCTGAGCAGGCTGCCAAACTCGCAACCACCATCCAACCCACTCCAACTGAGTAGTAGCTTAGGAAGAGCATGAAATACTAGAGTCTATTCACCAAATACTCGATTACTCCCGACCTCACAGCCCCCTAACTCACCCCCTAAGACCGTGTCAACAAGCTATTTGAGGCTGCCACCAACTAGAAGCCTCTGGCAATGGAGTTCAAGTTTGATTTCGGGTTAGACTTGGGAATAGGGTAGGAGAACAAGGCTAGTTTCGACGGAAAATCCTCCAAGGGAGTATTCTCCTCATTCAGTAAATACAGGTGATGATTGCATATACGAACATTATTTATGAATGTTTAATTCAAATTCAAATTATGAATCGGACTGCCAAAAAGACCAACATTAAGGAAATACAGGTGAAGACTGTCAACCGCCCCCTCCAAATCAATCGGCTGCCCACCCATCGACAATAATAGCCTAGTAGTGATGTGAGTGTAGAGAAGTTTCTCAAGGACTTCAAAAGTGAAAAATCTCAGGCACGGTCAGAAAGGTCGGTGGATTCTCATAATAGTACGCATATGAATAGGCTGTCTAACTTGACGTTTGAGTCGTACACCAACCGATATAACAACAGTTCGGTGGTGAAAACCCTCACGTGCAGCCAGGGTAGCCAAGGCAAGCAGCCTCAGTTCCCCACCCAGTGCTTCAAAGTGAACATACCGATAAAGAAACCCTAGCACAACCATTCTACAGACAGACTGTAGAAGACAGTACCCATAATCCCCGTCGAATCCTCAAATGCAGTCTACACTAAGATACTGGGAGTGTTGGATAGGTTCTCAGATGAGATTCCGAGGCTGAGTTTCGAGAGGCTTCTGGAGAGGATAGTTACCCTCAATTAAATTCTAAATGAGAGTGGAAAGAACCTTAATAATAGTGTTCATAAGCAGATTATTATCAAGTTTCAGGAGGTTATGACGGAGATCGGGAAGAAGAGTCTGTTACGGTTGAGCGAGAAATAGGACGAAGTAGAAACTGCGGCAGAATAGCAGGCTAAGTCCATTCTAAGTCAGGCTCAGTAGGATATAAAGGTGAAGTACGAGAGGAAGATAGGGAAACTGATGCAGATAATCCAGTAGAAGGAGCAGAAGGAGAGAGAAGTTAATAAACTGGTGTACTACCTGAGGAAAAGTGGGGTGGACATCGAGGGAATATGGAACAAGCACAACATAGAAAAGCATAAAAAGTGTAGAACGTCGTATCAGTGAGAAAGTGGGAAGAAGTAGTAGAACACACAGATCATTGAATTAATTTTACGCATATTATTGTTGCATTATCGCGGGATTTGGATGAGGTAGAATTGTAGAGTGTTTTGGCCAGGTGGGCCTCGCAGCTCGATCTGACTGCCTTGATAGGGGTGAGGGTGTCAGCCTCGTCCCAGAAACCGTCCGACCCTATTATTAGATAGTTGAAGTCCGATTTGTTGAATACAGATATCTATGGAGTTGTTGATAGGTAGGGTTTGTGCTGGAAATCACCGAAAGAACGACTGATGTTTATTTACCCGTTCAGCCGGTACACCTTTCCGCACTTAAAGACCAACCCTCCCCTCTTGGAGACCTCATCCATTTCGTGAGGGTCATTTAGAGAGTGAGGTCTACTTAGCGGTTGCACATAACTATCTGATTTCATGGCGATAGCCCTAGAATCTCCAAGGTTGGCAGTGAAAATATATTAGTCAGTGACCATACAGACGATGGCCGTAGAACCTCCTAAATTTTCTTCTGTTGAGTTCTGAATGATTTGTAGTTGGCGTTAGATTTGAGCGAATCCTTGATTACTAATGGAAATACCGAGAGAGGCGGCGGAGGCAAAATCATTGCCCACAGAGAGAGCACAGACAATGGTTTGCAGCAAATGCAGTTTCAGGTAATTTGAAACAGCTGGTGAATGGTGTCCGTCGTACACAGCGTACAGTTGGTAGGTTTCGCCAATGAACACGTCGAACTGAGTTAAGCTTAAATCGTACCCTATCCATATTGGAAGTTCTTTTGCCGATGTGAGTATAAACCGATGTGTTGAGAAAGTTGGTTTATTCGTCTGATGGTTTCCTACTGGTTTCGGGGTAACCATCCACCTAAGCTGGCTCCACCTCGATGTCCAGCGTCAGCCCAGTCTCCTCCTCCAACTCAAGTAACAATTAGCAGTTTTAACTTGCCATGCTTTCTAATTACTATCTATAAGTTTCAAACTTGTTTAAAATACTTACCCTAATTTCAAACTCATCCCCCATAGCACACATTAACTGTCAGATTTAGTCGGAGAAACCCTGCCTAATACAAACTGATGCTACTTGCTTAATTAAATGCCACTGTGAAGTTAGTGTAACAGATGGGGGTGGCCACCCCCTACGAACTCTTGTTTTCGGGGGACTAGATCACTAATAATTCTAACTACTCATGTTCGATCATGGAAAATTCCTTATTCTTTAGAATACGCTACTCCAACAGTGTAGCCAACCCAAAACCTAACGTACTAATAGGAGCCCGACCATCGATAAGAAATTGGTTATGGAGGCGCTCTCCCAATTTAGTCTGCCTTTCACTCAGGAAACATCGGCACTGCTGCTGTAAGGGGTGCTCTTACACAAAATGAAACTGTTTAGGTTAGCAGCTAAGCACTACAAGATGGTGCTGGAGAGATAGCCAAGCCTAGGGAGTCAGTGCCACTACAATATTGGGCTATGTCAATAGTCCGTTGGCGAATATGAGGAGGCGATATTATCGTATAGGTAAAGCCTAGATGTGAAGCCACTGAAGGAAGCAGCCATCAATTTGTTTATGGTGTATTTGAGGAGGGGCGATAACCATAACGCCTATAACCTCTACAATAAATACCCTTATATTCTGAAGCAAAGCTCTTAATGTGAATTTAACTATGGGTTACTGCTGAAGACAAATAGTAACCTGAAGTAGAGCAGGGAGCTCTACCAGAAAATGCTGGCTCGAAAGCTAAGTAAAGGATTGGAATTGAGGACTAGGATTATTTTGGCTGGATTGGAACACAAACTAGGAAATCTTGAGGAAGCGTTCAGAATGTATGCTGAAATGAGGAATAAGGCTGGTGGGAAGATGGGTGATGCGATCGAATTGAAGATGAGACTGATTGAGTTTGAGATGTTGAGCAAATAGGAGGAAAAC
>WBZP01006654.1_pt1 | contig 11369 bp, 11 predicted proteins | sample 5204301 | NCBI WGS metagenome assembly WBZP01 (sample SAMN12412401, study PRJNA552823) | activated sludge metagenome | isolation source: activated sludge from nitrification reactor of wastewater treatment plant... | place: USA: Pennsylvania | collected 2017
AGGCGCTGGCCACCGGCGCCGTCGCCGCCTTCATGACGTCGGGCGCCACCGGTTATGACAGCAAGGTCTGGGAACAGGTCAAGTATTTCTACGACGCCCAGGCCTGGCTGCCGAAGAACGCGGTGCTGGTGTCGCAGAAGGCCTACGACGCGCTCGACAAGCCCACCCAGGACGCCTTGCTGAGGGCCGCCGCCGACGCCGAAGCGCGCGGCTGGAAGAGCAGCGAGGAAAAGACCAGGTTCTATCTTGAGCAGTTGGCCAAGAATGGCATGACCGTAGCCGCGCCGTCGGCCGCGCTCAAGGCCGATCTGAAAAAGGTCGGCGACACGATGATCGCCGAATGGCAGAAGACCGCCGGCGCGGAAGGTCAAGCGATTCTCGACGCCTACAAGAGATAGTCGCTCGCCGATGCGGCACATTCTCGATCGGCTGTACGGCGTCGCCGCCTGGGCGGCGGCGCTGTTCATGATCGGTACGCTGGCGATGATCCTGCTCTCGGTCGGCGGGCGCCTGCTGGATTTCCATGTGCGCGGCACCGACGCCTACGCCGGCTATTGCATGGCAGCGGCCGCCTTTCTCGCCTTGGCGCATACCTTCAAGCGCGGCGAGCACATTCGCGTTACGCTGATCCTCGACCATGCCAGTCGTCGCACCCGGCACGCGCTGGACCTCTGGAGCCACCTCGCCGGCCTGCTCTGCGCGGTGCTGCTGGCGTGGTTTTCGGTACGACTGGCCTGGCAATCCTTCCAGTTCAACGACATCTCGCAGGGCACCGACGCAACGCCGCTGTGGATTCCACAAATGGGCATGGCATTGGGCAGCGCAGTCTTTGCCGTCGCCATCGCCGACGAACTGGTCGCCGTACTGCGCGGCGAAAGAGTCCGCCACCGTGCTGCCGGCGGCGAACCGGCGCGCAGCGAATGAGGGCCGTCCAATGGACCTGATGATCACCCTGGGCCTGATCCTGGCGCTGTTCGCCCTGCTCGGCAGCGGCATCTGGATCGGACTGGGTTTGCTCGGCGTGGGCTGGCTGGGCATGGAATTGTTTACGCCGCGCGCCGCCGGGGATGCGATGGCGGTCACCATCTGGGGCGCCTCCTCATCGTGGACTCTCACCGCGCTGCCGATGTTCCTCTGGATGGGCGAGATCCTGTTCCGCACCCGGCTGTCATCTGACATGTTCAAGGGCCTCGCGCCCTGGCTGGAGAAACTGCCGGGCCGGCTGCTGCATGTCAATGTGATCGGTTGCAGCATTTTTGCCGCAGTCTCGGGCTCCTCGGCCGCGACCTGCGCGACGATCGGCAAGATCACCCTGCCCGAACTGAAAAGGCGCGGCTACCCGGAGGCCATCACCATCGGCACGCTGGCCGGCGCCGGCACGCTGGGCCTGTTGATCCCGCCGTCGATCATCATGATCGTCTATGGCGTCGCGGCCGAGGTGTCGATCGCCAAGCTGTTCATCGCCGGAGTGCTGCCGGGGATCATGCTGGCCACTTTGTTCATGGGCTGGATCGTGGTCTGGGCCCTGCTCAATCCCGAAGCCGTGCCACCCGCCACGGATCGCACCAGCTTCGCGCAGAAAATCTATGCCTCGCGCCATCTGATTCCGGTGGTGTTGTTGATCACGCTGGTGCTCGGTTCCATCTATACCGGCGTCGCCACCGCCACCGAAGCGGCTGCGCTCGGCGTGGTCGGCAGCCTGCTACTGGCCGCCACGCAGGGTTCGCTTTCGTGGACCACCTTCCGCGAAAGCCTGCTCGGGGCCACGCGCCTGTATTGCATGATCGCCCTGATCCTCGCCGGCAGCGCCTTCCTGACATTGTCGATGGGCTATATGGGCTTGCCGCGCCATCTCGCGGAGTGGATTGCCGGCCTCGGCCTCGGCCAGTTCGGGCTGCTGTTCGGCCTGATGATCTTCTTCATCATCCTCGGCTGCTTCCTGGATGGCATTTCAATGGTGGTGCTGACCATCGCCGTGATCCAGCCGACCATCGTCGCCGCCGGCATCGACCTGATCTGGTTCGGCGTATTTCTGGTGGTGGTCGTCGAAATGGCGCAGATCACGCCGCCGGTTGGCTTCAACCTGTTCGTCATCCAGGGCATGACCGGCAAGCAGTTGCCGTGGATCGCACGCACCGCCACCCCGGCGTTCTTCCTGATGGTCGGCGCGGTCGGCCTGCTCTACGCCTTTCCGGCCATCATCACCTGGCTGCCGCAGCGCATGGTGGGATGAGCCCGCGCCTGCTCGATCTCGGCGACGGCGCCCTGACGCTGGAATTCGGCGACCGGATCGACCCCGCATTCAATGCCCGAGTCGTCGCGGCGCGAGATGCGTTGGCCGCCCTGAAGCTCGACGGCATCAGCGATGTGGTGCCCACCTACCGTTCGCTGACCGTGCATTTCGATCCGCTGCGGCTGGACCGAGGGAAGCTGTGCCATGCTCTCTTGACGGCCGCCGAGGCACCGCCGCAGGAGTCGGGGCATGCGACACGGTGGCGTATCCCGGTGGTATTCGGCGGGGAATTCGGGCCCGATCTGGCGGACGTGGCGCGGGGCACGCGGCACAGTGAAGCGGAAGTCGTCGCGGCACTGTGCGCCACCGAGTTGCGGGTCTTCATGATCGGCTTCCTTCCTGGCTTTCCCTATCTCGGCGAGTTGCCCGAATGGCTGCGGCTGCCGCGCCGCGCCTCACCGCGTGCCGCCGTGCCCGCCAACAGCCTGGCCATCGCCGGCGCGCAGGCCGCCATCTATCCGTGGACGAGCCCGGGTGGCTGGCATCTGCTGGGGCGCACGCCCCTGCGCCTTTTCGACCTTGACAACGGCGCCACGCGGCCCGCGCTGCTCACGCCCGGCGACCTGGTGAGCTTTACGGCCATCGATCGCGACGAGTTCGAACGTCTTTCAGCCGCTGTCGCTGCGCGCGGGACCGGGGCGGCGCAGTGCCTGGCATAGTGCTTGAGGTTCTCGACTGCCCAATGCCGGTCACCGTCCAGGACGCCGGGCGTCCCGGCTATCGACACCTGGGCGTGCCGCTGTCGGGAGCGCTCGATCCCGAATGGCTGGCGATCGCCAATGCACTGGTTGGCAATCCCTGGCCTGCGGCGGCTCTGGAAATGCGTCTGCTGGGCCCAACGCTGCGCGCCCAGGCGCCGATCCAGTTCGCGCTGGCGGGCGACTGCGCGGCTCGGGTCGAAGACATCCGGGGCCGGCGCCGGCGGGTCGCGGCCTGGTGCACCCACTCGCTGGCGGCGGGAGAGACCCTGATCGTCGGCCGGGTGCACGACGGCATCGCCTACCTGGCCTTCGCCGGCGGGCTGGATCTGCCCGCGGTGCTGGGCAGCCGCTCGACCTATGCGCGCGCCGGACTCGGTGGCATCGATGGTCGCGCGCTGCAGCCGGGCGATCTCCTGAAGGTCGGCGCCGACGCCACGGTGAACTCGCGACACCTGGCGCAAGCACCGCGCGTGACCGGCGGCCCGCTGCGCGTGGTGCCAGGTCCGCAGCGCGAATATTTCACCGATGCCGCCTGGCAACGGCTGCTCGGCGAGGAATTCACAGTCAGCCGCGATGCCGACCGCATGGGCCTGCGGCTCGACGGCCCGCGCCTCGATCATGACCCGGCGCGGGGGGCAGACATCGTCTCCGACGGCGTCACGCCCGGCGTCCTCCAGGTGCCCGGCGACGGCCGCCCGATTGTCCTGCTGGCGGATTGCCAGACAGTCGGCGGCTATGCGAAGATCGCCACGGTGATCGGCGCCGATCTGCCGCGCCTTGGCCGCGTCCTGCCGGGACAGGCGCTGCGCTTTGTCGAGGTCAGCCTGGCGCAGGCCCTCACAGCCAGACGTCACGCCGCCGCACAACTGGCAGAATGCATCGCCGGCATGCTGCCGGGCGGCGCGGGATTGGACCTGGAAGCGCTGTATGCCGCCAACCTGATCGACGGAGTGATCGATGCCCGCGAAGCCCATCAATCTTAATGCCGACCTCGGCGAGGGCTTCGGCCCGTGGACCATGGGCGATGACGCGGCCATGCTGGAGATCGTCAGCTCGGCAAACGTTGCCTGCGGCGGCCACGCCGGCGACCCCGACGTAATGCGCCACACCGTGCGCCTGGCGCGCGAACGCGGCGTTTCGATCGGCGCCCACCCGAGCTATCCCGACCTGCAGGGCTTCGGTCGCCGCGCGATGGCGCTGTCGCCGGCGCAACTCGAAAACCAGATCGCCTGCCAGGTCGGCGCGCTGGCCGCGATCACGGCGCTGGAATCCTCGCAAGTGACTCACGTCAAACCGCACGGGGCGCTGAACAACCTGGCGTGCGTCGACCGCGACGTGGCCGACACGGTCTGCCGCGCGATCCGCGCCGTCGATCACCGACTGATCCTGCTGGCCCCCGCGGCATCGCAACTCCTGGCGGCGGGACACGACGCGGGCCTGCGGGTGGTCGAGGAAATCTTCGCCGATCGGGCCTACCTCGCCGACGGCCAGTTGGCGCCGCGCGCGCGGCCCGATGCGATGATCCACGGTCCCGAGGGCTGTCTGGCCCACGTGACGGCGATGCTCGATGCCGGCGCGTTGATCGCGCTGGACGGCAGCCGGATTCCGACACGCATCGGCAGCATCTGCGTGCACGGCGACAACCCGCAAGCGGTCGGCGTGGCGCGCCACCTGCGCCGCCGGCTGGAAGCAAGCGGCTACCAGTTGGTACCGCTGACGGCGCTGGCTTGACGGTTACAATCACGTCATGAAAGCGAAAATCCAGAGCCGGCCGGCACCGTCCCCATCCAGCATGGGCGGGCTCGCGCGGAAGCCGACGCCGCTGTTGCGCGCGGCCGAACTGCGCGTCCTCGAAACCCGGCACGCCGACGCAGTACCCCCGTTGATGGAACGCGCCGGGCGTGCCGCCGCGGAGTTCGCCGCTCGTTTGCTTGGCGACGGCCATGCCCGCGTGCTGGTCTTCGCCGGTCCCGGCAACAACGGCGGCGATGCTCTGGTCATGGCACGCATCCTCGAAGAGCAAGGCATCCAGACGGTCGTGGTCGGTGCCGGCGGCACGGTGCCCGGGGGCGACTACGGACTGGTGGTGGACGGCTTGTTCGGCATCGGCCTGACACGGCCCATCGCCGACCCCTATGCCGAATTGGTGGAACGCATCAACGCCTTTGCCGGCCCGGTGCTGGCGCTGGACATCCCGAGCGGCCTCGACGGCGACAGCGGCCGGGTGCTCGGCGTCGCCGTGCGCGCGACGCATACCCTGAGTTTCATCGGCGGCAAGCCGGGCTTGTATACCCTGGACGGCCCGGATCATTGCGGCGAGGTCAGCGTGGTCGATCTCGGCATCCGGCTGGATGGGTTTCCCGGCGCGTTGCTCGCGGTGGACGATTTCCGCGATTGCCTGAAGCGACGTGCGCGGAACAGCCACAAGGGCAGCTTCGGTTCGCTGGCCGTCATCGGCGGCGCTGCCGGCATGACGGGCGCGGCGCTGTTGGCGGCCCGCGCCGGACTGAAACTCGGCGCCGGTCGCGTCTTCGTCGGCCTGCTGCAGGCCCTGGCGGTCGATCCGCAGCAGCCCGAATTGATGCTGCGCGCGCCGAACGATGCGCTGGCGCAAGCCACGGCGGCTGTCGTCGGCCCCGGCCTCGGCGCCTCCCCTGCAGCGCTCGAGATTCTGCGCCACGCCGCGTCCGACAAACCCGGCACCGACATTCCCTTGCTGTTCGATGCCGACGCGCTGAATCTGCTCGCCGCGCATCCGGTGCTGGCCGGGCGAATCGCGCGCCGCACCGCGCCGACCCTGATCACGCCGCACCCGGCCGAGGCCGCGCGCCTGCTGGCCACGTCCACCGAGGCCGTTCAGGGTGACCGGGTCGGCGCGGCGCTAAAACTGGCGCAGCGTTACAAGGCCCACGTCGCGCTGAAGGGTTGCGGCACCGTGGTCGCCCATCCCGACGGCCGCTGGAACATCAACACCAGCGGCAATCCGGGGCTCGCCTCCGGCGGCAGCGGCGACGTGCTGTCCGGCCTGGCCGGCGCGCTGCTGGCCCAGGGCTGGCCGGCCGGGGCCGCGCTGTGCGCCGCGGTCTTGCTGCACGGCGCCGCGGCCGATGTACTGGCGGCGGCCGACGCAGGCCCGGTCGGCATGGCCGCCGGCGAACTGATTCCCGTCGCACGCACACTGCTCAATCGCCTGATCGCCAGGAATGCCTGACAGCAGCCGCAAGGTCGGCTTCGCTGTGCTGTTGATGCTCGGTGCGACACTGTGTTTCTCGGCGCTCGACGCCACCTCCAAGCATCTGTCGCAGACCTACCCGATCCCGATGCTGGTCTGGGGCCGCTATACCTTCCATTGTCTGATGATGCTGATCTTTCTCGCGCCCTCGATGCGCCTGCAACTGGTCGCCACCAGCCGCCCCAGGGCCCAGATCACGCGCGCCTTGATGCTGGTCGGCACCACCGGCTTTTCAATGGCCGGCTTTTCGATGATGCCGCTGGGTGAAAGCACCGCCTTCCTGTTCGTCACCCCGCTGGTGGTAGTGATCCTGTCGCATTTCCTGCTCAAGGAGTCGATAACCGGCGGCCGCTGGATCGCCGTCATCGCGGGATTTTGTGGCGCCCTGCTGATTGCCCGTCCCGGCGGCTCGCTGAACCTGCCGGGCATCATCTGGATGTCGCTGGCCGCCAGCTGTTACGCGATCTACCAGATCCAGACGCGGCAACTCTCGCCCACCGAGAATACGGTGACGATGTTGTTCTATACCGCCCTCGTCGGTACGGTTTCGATGACGCTGGCGGCACCGCTGTACTGGGGCGGACCGATGCCAGGCTGGATCGATGCGGCGCTGATCGCCTCGCTCGGCATCTATGGCGGCACGGGTCACCTGATGCTGACCCGGGCTTTTCGCTACGCCGCGGCGTCCTTCCTGTCGCCCTTTCTGTATGCCCAACTGATCTGGGCGATGGCGCTCGGCGGCCTGTTCTACCGGCACCTGCCCGACCTGCTGTCGCTGGCCGGCATGGCCGTAATTGCCGCCAGCAGCCTTTCGATCGCGCTGTCGGAGCGGTTTCGGCAGGCCGCCGGCAGGCGGCCCGCGCAGTAGGTGGCGCGCCCCTGTCGCGCGCGGCGCCGAAGGATCCGGGATTTCAAACAATCTTGCAATCGATCCAGGCATCCTCGTTGAAACCGTAGACGGCACACAGCCGATGGTAGCCGTCGGCGATGATCACCTTGCCGTGAAGCTCATCCCGGACCAGCAGCAGAGGCGACAGCGCGACGCCCTGCTCGATCTTCGTCCGGTCCTTGTCGACGTGTGAATTGCTGACGCCGAGCAGCGAGAGCTGGGACGCGCGGAAGATGTCCTTGGCCTTGAAGCGGACGAGCTTCGCGGTGCGCAGCGCCGCCACGATCTGTGCCGCACGATCCTCGGCGTACAACAGGCCAAGGTAGGATTCTGCGGCCGGGTAATCCTGCGCTTCGGTCGCGGCCAACCACCGGATCTGCGCTGCTTTCTCTTTGCCCATGTTTTGCGCCGGGGAGAGTTATCCCGCGAACAGCATCGCGGCAATCGCGGCCGCCATCACCGCGGTAGCGAACCAGCCGAGAACCCGATGCCGCCACGTCAGCGTGTATTCGCCAAGAATCTCGCGACGGCTGCCGAGCCACATCATGACGGCCATGATCGGGACCGAGATGATGCCGTTGACGACGGCGCTCCAGACCAGGGCCTTGATCGGATCGAGCGGGGTGAAATCGATCAGGGTTCCGATGATCGTCGATGCGGCGATGACGCCGAAAAAGCCCTTGGCTTCGACGACGTCGTGATCCAGTCCGGCGCGCCAGCCGAACGCGTCCGCCACCGCATAGCCCGCGGATGCGGCGAGGACCGGCACCGCCAGCATCCCGGTGCCGATGATGCCAAGCGCGAACAGGAAGAAGGTGAATTCGCCGGCCAGGGGTCGCAGCGCCTCGGCCGCCTGCTTCGTCGTCTGAATGTCGGTGATTCCATGCTGGCCCAGGGTCAGGGCCGTGGCCAGCATCACGCACAAGGCGATCCCGTTGGAAAACACCATGCCGACCACCGTATCCAGCTTGATTCGCGACAAATGCTCGAAGACGAAGCCGGGGTTCAGCGCCAGGTCGCGGCCGTTCTGCAGATCGATGCGGCGCCGCTGTTCGGCCTCCTGCGAAGCCTGCCAGAAGAACAGGTAGGGGCTGATCGTGGTGCCCAGCACCGCGACCACCATGACCCAGTAGGGACCGCCCGTTTGCAGTGTCGGGATGGCCGCTCCCAGCAACACCCGATCCCACTCCACGTGGAGCATGAATACCACCGCGACATAGGAAAGCAGCGCCAGCGTCAGCCACTTCAGGACACTGACCATCGCCTCGTAATTGAGCCGCAGCGGCAGCAGCGTGCAGAGGATGCCGAAGACCACCGCATGGCCGTGCTCGGGACCGCCGACGACCAACTGCAAGGCCTCGCCCATCGCCGCGATGTCCGCCGCGATGTTCAGGGTGTTGGCGAACACCAGCAAGGCCACGATGCCCACCGTGGCCCACTGCGGCATGGCGCGCCGGATGTTTGCCGCCAGGCCTTGCCCGGTAAGCCAGCCGATGCGCGCGCTGACCATCTGGATGCTGATCATCAACGGCGTCGTGAAGGCCAGGGTCCACAGCAGGCCGACGCCGAACTGCGCACCGGCCTGGGAATAGGTCGCGAGTCCGCTGGGATCGTCGTCGGCGGCGCCCGTGATAAGCCCCGGACCGAAGCGGTCGGCGAACTTTCGCGCATGGTGCAGCTTCAGCATGGCCGGCAGTTCTCAGGCAGCGAGGAGCTGCGCGGGATACGGATAGAGCATATTGAGCGCCGTGCTGCGACCGTCGGCCTGCACGATGCGCACATGCTCGCGGCGGAACTCGCGGGCGTGCCTCAGGCCGCAACTGTGGGCGATCATGTCGATTTCCTTGTTCATGTTCAGGCAGTAGTTCGCCACCCGCTCGAATTTTTCTTCCACTACCAGGCCGCGCTGCAGGTGCGGGTTGTGCGTCGTGACACCGGTCGGGCAGGTATTGGTGTGACAGCGCATGGCCTGGATGCAACCCAGCGCAAACATGAAACCGCGCGCCGTGTTGACGAAGTCGGCACCGCAGGCCAGCGCCCAGGCGGCGCGTGCCGAGGTCACCAGTTGGCCCGCCGCGATGATCTTGATGCGGTCCTTGAGTCCCGCCTCGATCAGGGCATCCACCACGCGCGGCAGGGCTTCGTCGATCGACAGCGACATATGGTCGGCCAGCGCCTGCGGTGCCGCGCCCGAGCCGCCCTCGCCGCCATCCACTGCGATGAAATCCGGCGCATCGGCAATGCCGCGCCGGGCCACCGCCTCGGTCAGCAGATTCATGAACTGCCAGCCGCCGATCGCCGTCTTGAGGCCCACCGGCTTGCCGGTGACCGCGCGCACCCGCAGCACCATGTCGAGCAACTGATCGATGTCGGCGACATCCGGATGACGATTGGGCGACAGCGAATCAACGCCCTCGGGTATGCCGCGAATTCTGGCGATCTCCGGCGTCACCTTGCCGCCGGGCAGCACCCCGCCCTTACCCGGCTTGGCGCCCTGCGACAACTTGATCTCGAAGGCACGCACCGAATCGTGGGCGGCAATCTCGCGCAGCCTGGCGTCCGACAAGCGTCCCTGCTGGTCGCGCACACCGTACTTGGCGGTGCCGATCTGCATGATGAGATCGCAGCCGCCCTCCAGGTGATAGGGCGACAGCCCGCCTTCCCCGGTGTCCATCCAGCAGCCCGCCCTGGCCGCGCCGCGCGACAAGGCCTGCACCGCCGGCTTCGAGATCGCCCCGAAGCTCATGCCGCTGACATTGACCAGGGAGCCGGCGATGAAAGGCTTGTCGCAAGAGCCCGCGCCGATCGCCAGCGGCGGCGTCGGCACGCGGTCATCTTCCAGCACCGCGAACGGCGCATTCACGAAGATCAACGCGCCCGGTTCGTGCAGGTTGTAGGTCGACCCGAAGCCCAGCACGCCCCCTTCGTTCTTCGCCATGCGATAGACCCAGGACCGCGTCGACCTATTGAAGGGACGCTCCTCGCGATCGCCGAGGAAGAAATACTGCCGGAAGTATTCGCCGAGTTGCTCGAAAAAGTAGCGCAGGTGCCCCACCAAGGGATAGTTGCGCAGGATCGCGTGCCGCTTCTGCGTGATGTCCCGCAGATAGAAAAAAACAACGAAGACAGCCAAGGCAAGCGCCAGCAAGACGCCGAGGCTGACTGAGAAGACGCCGAGCATAAGGGCCACACCTCCGGTGCTAGAATCGATCGAACCTGGACTTTGAACATCAACATATCATGGAACTCCCGCTTCGCCTCGCCGCCGAGGTACAACGCAACGTACTGGCCGCCCTGGTGGAGGACATCGGTGGCGGCGATCTGACGGCGCTGCTCACCTCCGCCACGCGCCGTTCGCTGGGGGCCGTGGTCTGCCGGGAAGATGCCGTGCTCGCCGGCAGTGCCTGGTTCGACGCCTGTTTCCGCCGGCTCGATCCCCTGGCTTCGATCAGTTGGCGCGCGAATGACGGCGAACGCATTGCCGCCGGCCAGACGCTGTGCGAAATCGAGGCCAACACGCGCGCGCTGCTGACCGCCGAGCGCCCCGCACTCAACTTCCTGCAGCTGCTGTCCGCCACGGCCAGCGTGACGCACCTGTATGTCGCAGCCGTTGCCGGCACCGGCGCCCGCATTGTCGATACGCGCAAGACCCTGCCGGGCCTGCGCCTGGCGCAGAAATACGCCGTCACCTGCGGCGGCGGCCACAACCACCGCCTCGGTCTCTATGACGGAATCCTGATCAAGGAGAACCACATCATGGCCGCCGGCGGCGTCACCGCCGCGCTGGAACAGGCGCGAGCCATCGGTCGCGACGATGTCTTCATCCAGATCGAGGTGGAGACCCTGGACCAACTCGCCGAAGCCCTCGATGCCGGCGCCCGGATGATCCTGCTCGACAACATGGATCTCACGCAAATGCGCCAGGCAGTCGGCCTCACCGCCGGACGTGCGGAACTCGAAGCCTCGGGCGGGGTGAACCTGGAAACCGTGCGCGCGGTCGCCGAAACCGGAGTCGACCGCATTTCCATCGGCAGCCTGACCAAGGACGTGCGCGCCATCGACCTTTCGCTGCGGCACAGCGAAGGGTGATCTGCTAGAATTCGCGCCCTGCCGAACCGGCGGCGATAAGCCGGTACCTGCGGAGAGGTGGATGAGCGGTTTAAGTCGCACGCCTGGAAAGCGTGTTTAGGATAATATCCTAACGAGGGTTCGAATCCCTCCCTCTCCGCCAAGAAACCCACCAAGAACCCGCAC
>WBZP01006656.1_pt1 | contig 11366 bp, 5 predicted proteins | sample 5204301 | NCBI WGS metagenome assembly WBZP01 (sample SAMN12412401, study PRJNA552823) | activated sludge metagenome | isolation source: activated sludge from nitrification reactor of wastewater treatment plant... | place: USA: Pennsylvania | collected 2017
CAACGCGATCGCCGCGCCGGCGGGCTCCGCCGGGCCGACCGCGGATGTGCGAGAATCGGGCGCTTCGATGCCGTCGCGGCCCATGCAGCCGGCGCCGCGTCGCGGAGGAGCCCTCGCCTTGCGCAACACCACCCGCCTCAAGCAACTCGTCGCGGCCCCCGACATCCTCGTCATGCCCGGCGTCCACGACGCGCTGGGCTGCCGACTCGCCGAGGCCGCGGGATTTTCCGCCGTCACCGCCGGCGGCTACGGGGCGACGGCGACGCTGCTCGGGCGCCCCGACTCGTCGCAGCTGTCGCTGACCGAGCTCGCCGGGATGTACTCGCGCTTCTGCGACGCGACGCCGTTGCCGCTGCTCGCCGACGCCGACACCGGGTTCGGCAACGTCACCAACGTCGCCCGCGCGGTGCGGTTGTACGAGAAGGCCGGCGTCGCGGGCCTGTTCATCGAGGACCAGGTATTCCCGAAGCGCTGCGGGCACATGGCCGGCAAGGCGGTGATTCCGCCAGCCGAGTGGCTCGCCAAGATCAAGGCGGCGCTCGACACCCGCGTCGACGGCGATCTCGTCATCATGGCCCGCACCGACGCGATCGCCGTCAACGGCCTGGACGACGCGATCGCGCGCGCGCAGATGGCACGCGAGGCCGGCGCCGACCTGATCTTCGTCGAGGCGCCGCCCGACACCGGGTCGATGCGCAGGATCTGCCGCGAGATACCCGGCCCCTGCCTCGCCAACAACGTCGAGACCGGCCTCTCGCCGCTGCTGCCGGCACCGGAACTGCAGGCGATCGGCTACGCGGCGGTGGTGTTCCCGGTCGCCGCGACCTACGCCGTCGCCTACGCGCTGCGCGAGCTCTTCGCGACGCTGCGCGCGACCGGCACCACGGCGTCGCTGCTGCCGCGGATGCTCGAGTTCGACGAGTTCAACGACCTCGTCGGCCTGTCGGCCCAGCGCGCACGCGAGGCGGCGCTGCTGGACTACGCCGAGCAGCTGGTCGCCGGACACCGGCGCTGAAACCACCCCGCCTGCCGTCCCCCGTTTCCCTCCTACGCCCCCTGGAGAAGCCGATGCCCCGCTATTCGCTCACCTCGCTCTTCGTCGCTGCCGCGCTGCTCGCCGCGCCTCCCGTCCTCGCCCAGACCACGGTGATGCGGATCTCGCACCAGGTGCCGCCGGCGCACCACATGACGAAGCTGCTCGAGAGCTTTGCCGCCGACGTCAAGGCCAGGACCAGCGGCCAGGTCGACGTCCAGCTCTTCGGCTCGGAGCAGCTCGCCAAGGCGGCCGAGAACTTCCCCCAGGTCGCCCGCGGCAACATCGAGGCGGCGATGAGCGTCAACTTCCAGTGGGGCACGACGATCCCCGAGATGAGCGCGACGCTGATGCCCTACGCGATGAGCGACCTCGAGCGGATCAAGCGCTTCCCGGCCTCCGAGGCCCGCAGGTTCCTCGACGACAAGCTGGCCGCCCGCGGCGTCAAGAGCGTCGCCTGGCTGTACATCACGCGCGAGACGATCATCACCTCGCAGAAGAAGCCGATCGTCGCGCTCGACGACTTGAAGGGCGTGAAGATCCGCGGCCTCAACACGCTCACCGACAATGCGCTCGTCGCCGCCGGCGCGGCGCCGTCGGCGATGCCCGGCTCCGAGGTCTACCAGGCACTGCAGTCGGGCGTGCTCGACGCGGGGCTCACCGACCTGTCCGCCGCGTTCAGCCGCAAGTACTACGAGGTGCAGAAGTTCGGCACCGTCGGCCCGATCTTCACCATCTATTTCCACATGTTCGTCAACCCGGCGTGGTACGCGAAGCTGCCGGCGGCGCACCGGCAGGCGATCGAGGCCGCGGCCGCCAAGGCCGAGCAGGACGCGATCGGCGTCACCGAGGCCACCGCCGCCGCCGCGCTCAAGGACCTGCAGGCCAAGGGGATGACCATCCACGTGCAGACGCCGGCGGAGCAGGCGACGTGGCGCGCGCTGATGGAGAAGCCGGTCGTCGACGCGTTCCTGAAGTCCGCGCCCGACGGCGGCGCGAAGATCCTCGACCTGCTGAAGAAGGTCTGACCGCCGCCCTGCGCGAACCGCAGCCCCGGCACGCCGCATGAAGGCCGTCGACCGCATCGTCGGCGCGCTCGCCGCGCTCGGCGTGGCCCTGGCCGCGGTCGCGCTGATCGCGTCGATGTTCCTCATCGCCTACTCGGTGGTGATGCGCTACTTCCTCAACACGCCGGTCACCTGGGTCGACGAGCTCGTCGGCTACCTGCTGGTGGCCAGCGTGATGCTGGCGGCCGCCGACGCACTGCGCGAGGGCGAGCACATCGCCGTCGACATCGTCACCGAGCGGCTGGGTGACCGCGGCAAGCGGATCACGGCGCTGGGCGGCCTCCTCGCCGTCGCGCTCGCGGCGGGACTGCTGACCGTCGAGGGCGCCGACATGGTCGCGTTCTCGCGGATGGTCGGCCTGCTGTCCAACGGCACGCTGGCGGTGCCGATGTGGATCCCGCAGATCGCCGTGCCGGTCGGCGCCGCGCTGATGGGCGCGACCGCCGTCGTCGCGTTCGTCGTCGCCCTGCGCGGCGGAGCCGCGCCGCCGCCCACCGACCCGACGGCGCACCCGCCGGTGGGGATCGACTAGCCGATGCTGTTCGCGCTGATCCTCGTCGGCCTGGTGCTGGTGCTCCTCACCGGCATCCCGGTATTCGCCGGCCTGACGCTGTTCGCCACCGCGCTGGGCTATGCCGCCGAGGGCAAGCTCGGCGGCATCGGCGACCTCGTGTTCGGCAAGCTCAACACCTACCTGCTGGTGTCGATCCCGCTGTTCACGCTGATGGCGCACTTCATGATCCGCGGCAAGGTCGTCGACGACCTGTTCGGCGCCGCGCACACGCTGCTGCGGCACCTGCCGGGCGGGATGGGCATCGCGACGGTCGCCGCCTGCACGGTCTTCGCCGCGATCTCCGGGTCGAGCGTGGCCACCGCGCTCACCATCGGCTCGGCGGCGATCCCGCTGATGATCCGCTACGGCTACAGCGCGCGCGTGGCCTACGGCGTCGTCGGCGGGGGCGGCACGCTGGGCATCCTGATCCCGCCGTCGGGACCGATGGTGCTGTTCGGCGTGGTCTCCGACACCTCGATCGGCGCGCTGTTCATGGCCGGCGTCGTGCCCGGGCTGATGCTGGCGGCGATCTTCGCGTTGTATTGCACGACGTCGGCGCGGCTGGCGAGGAACCCGGTCGCGACCGAACCGCGCGCCACGTGGCCCGAGGTGCTGGCCGCGCTGCGCCGGTCGTTCTGGTCGCTGACGCTGCCGGCGCTGGTGCTGGGCGGCATGTACTTCGGCGTGTTCACCGCGACCGAAGCCGCCGCCGCCGGCGCGCTGGGCGCGCTGGCGATCGCGATGTTCGTCTACGGCAACTTCACGCTCGCCGACCTCTGGCGCTCGGCGGTCGACGCGGCGCGCAACTCGGCGATGCTGTTCCTGATCCTCGCCGCCGCCGCGCTGCTCGCCAACGTGCTGACCAAGCTGCGGATCCCGAACCAGATGGTCGAGCTCGTCACCCAGTACGGCGTCTCGCAGATCGGCTTCCTCGTCGCCGTGATGGCACTGATCTTCGTCCTCGGCATGTTCCTGGAGACGATCTCGATCATCCTCATCACGACGCCGGTGGTGCTGCCGGTGCTGGCCGCGCTGAAGATCGACCCGGTGTGGTACGGCATCCTGCTGACCATCAACCTGGAACTCGCGCTGATCACGCCGCCGGTGGGGATGAACCTGTTCGCGATCAAGGCGATCACGCGCGCGCCGATCCGCGACATCATCGCCGGCGTGACGCCGTACGTCGTGCTGATGATCGCGGGGCTCGCGCTGGTGCTCTTCTTCCCCGCCATCGCAACCTGGCTGCCCGGGACGATGAGCTACCGGTAGCCCCGCCGGCGGCCGCGGATCAGCCGCCCGCCCCGAGTTGCCTGACGCGGGTCGCGGCCTCGCTGCTGCCTGCGCCGGCGGCCTTCCGGTACCAGTACAGCGCGCGCTGCGGGTCCTTCGCGGCGCCGATGCCGACCTCGTAGGCGCGGCCGAGCAGGTACTGCCCGCCGGCATGACCCTGCGCCGCCGCCATCGAATACAGGCGGAAAGCCTCGTCGGCATTGCGGAAGACCCCGCGCCCCGTCTCGTAGAACTGGCCGAGGCTCGCCTGCGCGAACGCGTTGCCGTGGTCGGCGGCCTTGCGATACCACGCCGCGGCCAGCACGTCGTTGCGCGCCACGCCGCGGCCGTTCGCATAGGTGGCGCCGAGGTTGTACTCGGCACCCGCGTGGCCCTGCGCGGCCGCGCGTTCGTAAAGCCGGGTGGCTGCCGCGTCGTCGCGGGCCACGCCCCAGCCGTGCTCGAAGAAGCGCCCCAGGTTGTTCTGCGCCGGCGCGTAATCCTGGTCGGCCGCCTTCCGGTACCAGCCGGCCGCGGCCGGCAGGTCGCGCGGCACGCCCCGCCCCGTGGCGTGGATCACCCCCAGGCTGGTCTGCGCCAGCGGGTCGCCGAGTTCCGCCGCCCGGCCGTACCAGCGGATGGCCTCGCCGATGTCGGCCGGCGTGCCCCGTCCGGCCTCGCAGGCGGCCGCCAGCGACACCATCGCCGGACGGTAGCCCGCCTCGGCGGCGCGGCGGAACCAGCGCACCGCCGCGACCGGGTCCTTCGCGACGCCGCGCCCGGCCTCGTAGTTGCGCCCGAGTTCGTACTGGGCGCGCGGGTCGGCGGGCGGCAGCGGCACCACAGCCCTTCCTTCCGCAGCCCTTCCTTCCGCAGCCTTGCCTTCCGCAGCCTTGCCTTCGGTGGCCCTGCCGTCGGCGGGCGGAACGGCCGGAGCGCGAACGACCGGTGGGGTGGCGAGCGGCGGTTGACCGGCGGGCCGCACCACCGCCGCCGGCGACGATCCCGGCGCGACGGCCGGCGCCACGGTTCGCGCCGTCGCCACGCGCCGTTCGCCGCCGGCATCGCCCGGCCGCTCCGCGGTTGCGGCCGCGTGGTCGGGCGGCGCGGCCCGGGGCGGTTCGGACTTCCCCACCTTGGGCGGGAGCGGCACCGGACTGGTGGCGGGCGCGAGCGGCACGGGTGCCTCCGCAATCTCGCCCCGTGCCGGCGGGCCCGGACTGCCCGGGCGTGCCGCCAGCGGTTCGGACGCGGCCGGAGGCGCGCTGCCGCCGACCGTCGGCGGCGGCGCGCCCGGCACCAGCCACAGGTACGCCGCCACGGCAACGCCGCCCGCCAGCGCGAGGGCCGCGACGCGCCCGCCAAGCCGGTGCGTCCGCGGGCGGCCGACGGGGCGTCGCGTCGGCACGCTGCCGACGGCGTCGGCAACGGCAGCGGCAGCGGCAGCGGCCGCGCCGGCATCCTGCCCGGCACCGCCGGCGACAGCCGTGACGGCTGCGGACCCGGCATCCCCCGCCGCGGGACCGCCGTCGCCGGCAGGGACCGCGAGCGGTTGCGTCGCCGCTGCCGGCGCAGGCGTCAACGCGGGTGGCGGCATCCCGCGGCGCGGGACGATGATCGTGCGCTGGTCCTCGCCGTCCAACTCGAGGCCGAGCGCGGCGGCGAACTCGGGCAGCGTCTGCGGGCGGTCCTGCGGCCTGACGGCGAGCCCGCGATCGATGCCGGCGAGGAAGCGCGGCGTGTATCCCGCCAATGCCCGCACGCCGAGCGGCACCATCGCATCGGCGAGCGCACGGGCCGCCGCGGTCGGCGGCGGCTGGCCGGTGACGGCAAAGCACAGCGTCGCGGCGAAGCCGTAGACGTCGGTCCACGGCCCCTGTGCGAGTTGCGCGTCGTCGGCGTACTGCTCGATGGGCGCGAAGCCGGGCTTCAGCACCGCCGTCAGCGCCTGCGTCATGCCGCCGATGACCGTCCGCGCCGCCCCGAAGTCGATCAGCACCGGTTGCCCGTCCGGCCGGACGATGATGTTGTCGGGGGCGATGTCGCGATGGTAGAAGTGCCGCGCGTGCAGCCGGCCGACACCGTCCAGCAGCGGTCGCAGCAGCGACTCGAGCCGCGCCTGGGTGGCGAACGCCGGATCCTGGCGGACCGCGGCGCGCAGCGTCGGGCCGGGACAGAACGCCATCGCCATGTACGCGGTGCCGTTGGCCTCCCAAATCCGGCGCACGCGGACGAGTGCCGGGTGGTCGAACTGCGCGATCACCCGCGCCTCCTGCAGGAAGCTCGCCAGTCCCGCGTCGAACGTCGCCCGGTGCTGCGCCGAGCGCGGCAGGATCGTCTGCGCGTCCTGCCGGTACGCGAGCGCGGCGGGCAGGTATTCCTTCAGCGCCGCGTCGACGCCGAGCGAGTGGTCGAACGCGCGGTAGACGATGCCGAAGCCGCCTTCGCCCAGCACCTCGCGGATCTCGAACTCGGCGAGCCGCGTCCCGATCGGCAGCGCGTTGAGGTGAGCTGCACCGCGCGGCCCGCTGCCGCGGTCGCTGCCCCCGGTGCTGCGGCCATCCGTCATCTGCCGCTCCCCCGCTCGAACGCCGCGGCGGGTACCGCCGGCTGCCGCGAATCCTCGCTGGCGTCGAGGTGATTGCTCCACCCTGCCACGTTGCCGGGCCGGCGGCAAGGGGTCGGCCCCGCGCCTGCCCTCCCGGACCGATCCCGCGGCCGTCCCGCGAATGGCGGTAGAATCGGCGGCCTCGCGCCCGCCCGCGGCCGCAAGCCCCCGCCACGAACCCGACCGAATTCCCGATGCCCGGATCGCCCGCGTTGCGCGACGTCGCGCTCGACGACAAGTACGCGCTCGAATCCGGGCGCGTGTTCCTCACCGGCTCGCAGGCGCTGGTGCGGCTGATGATGCTGCAGCGGCAGCGCGACGTGCTGGCCGGGCTCGACACCGCCGGCTTCGTCTCCGGCTACCGCGGCTCGCCGGTCGGCGGCGTCGACCAGGCGTTCTGGAAGGCGCAGCCGTTCCTCGACCGCGCGCACGTCCGCTTCCAGCCGGCCGTCAACGAGGACCTCGCGGCGACGTCGATCTGGGGCACGCAGCAGGTGAACCTCTACCCCGGCGCGAAGTACGACGGCGTGTTCGCGCTGTGGTACGGCAAGGGGCCCGGCGTCGACCGCTGCGGCGACGTGTTCAAGCACGCCAACCACGCCGGCACGTCGAAGTTCGGCGGCGTGCTGGCGCTCGCCGGCGACGACCACGGTGCCAAGTCGTCGACGCTGCCGCACCAGTCGGACCACCTGTTCGCCGCCGCGACGATGCCGGTGCTCTACCCGTCGTCGGTGCAGGAGATCCTCGACCTCGGGCTCCACGGCTACGCGATGAGCCGCTACTCCGGCTGCTGGGTCGGCTTCAAGTGCGTCTCCGACACCGTCGAGAGTTCGGCGTCGGTCGTCGTCGACCCGCGGCGGGTCGAGATCGTGGTGCCCGACGACTTTCCGTTTCCGCCCGACGGCGTCTCGCTGCGCTGGCCCGATCCCTTCCTCGCCACCGAGGCGAGGATGCAGAACACCAAGATCTACGCCGCGCTGCACTACTGTCGCGTCAACCGGCTCAACCGCATCGTCATCGACTCGCCGCGGCCGCGGCTGGGGATCGTCAGCAGCGGCAAGAGCTATCTCGACGTCCGGCAGGCGCTCGACGACCTCGGCATCTCCGAGGCCGACGCCGCCGACATCGGCCTGCGCGTCTACAAGGTCGCGATGCCCTGGCCGCTCGAGCCCGAGGGCGTGCGCCAGTTCGCCGAGGGACTGGAGGAGATCCTCGTCGTCGAGGAGAAGCGGCAGGTCGTCGAGTACCAGCTGAAGGAACAGCTCTACAACTGGCGCGACGACGTGCGCCCCCGCGTCGTCGGCAAGTTCGACGAGAAGGGCGAGTGGGTGCGGCCGCACGGCGACTGGCTGCTGCCGTCGGTGTCCGAACTGACGCCGGCGATGATCGCGCGGGTGATCGCGCAGCGGATCGACCGCCTGGGCCTCAGCCCGCGGGCGAGCGAGAAGCTCACCGCCCGCGTCGACTGGATCAACCAGAAGGAGGCGGCGCTGGAGCGGCCGCGGGTGACGCTCGAGCGCCGGCCGTGGTTCTGCGCCGGCTGTCCGCACAACACGTCGACCAAGGTGCCCGAAGGCAGCCGGGCGATGGCGGGCATCGGCTGCCACGTGATGGCGATGTGGATGGACCGGCGGACGACGACGTTCACCCACATGGGCGGCGAAGGCGTGCCCTGGATCGGCCAGGCGCCGTTCACCCGCGAGCGCCACGTCTTCACCAACCTCGGCGACGGCACCTACTACCACAGCGGCATCCTCGCCATCCGCGCCGCGGTCGCCGCGGGCGTCAACATCACCTACAAGATCCTCTACAACGACGCGGTGGCGATGACCGGCGGGCAGCCGGTCGACGGCCCGCTGTCGCCGGCCGACATCGTCCGCCAGGTCGCCGCCGAGGGCGTGCGCCGGATCGTCGTCGTCAGCGACGAGCCGGACAAGTACCCGCTGGGCACCTTCCGGCAGGACGTCGCCGTCCACGACCGCGGCGAGCTCGAGGCCGTCGAGAAGAGCCTGCGCGACACCGAGGGCTGCACGGTCCTGCTGTACGACCAGACCTGCGCGGCCGAGAAGCGGCGGCGCCGGAAGCGCGGCACGTTCCCCGACCCGGCGCGGCGGGTGTTCATCAACGAGCTCGTCTGCGAAGGCTGCGGCGACTGCGGCGTCGCGTCGAACTGCGTGGCGATCGTCCCGGTCGAGACCGAGTTCGGGCGCAAGCGGGCGATCGACCAGAGCGCCTGCAACAAGGACTACGCCTGCATCGGCGGCTTCTGCCCGAGCTTCGTCACCGTCGAGGGCGGCCGGCCGCGCAAGCCGCAGCCGGCGACGGTCGGCGAGTTCCCGGCGCTGCCCGCGCCGGATGTCGCCGCGCTGACCGAGCCCTTCGGGCTGCTCGTCACCGGCATCGGCGGCACCGGCGTGGTCACCATCGGCGCCCTGCTGGCGATGGCGGCGCACCTCGAAGGCAAGGGCTGCACCGTGCTCGACATGACCGGCCTCGCGCAGAAGAACGGCGCCGTGGTCTCGCACGTGCGGCTGGCGCCGACGCCGGACGAGCTCTTCGCGACGCGCATCGCCGCCGGCGAGGCACGGGTGGTGCTGGCCTGCGACATCGTCGCCGGCGTCGGCTACGAGGCGCTCGCCAAGATGCAGAAAGGCGTCACCCGCGTGCTCGCCAACACCGCGCGGGTGATGCCGGCGAACTTCGCCGCGCAACCGGACCTCGCGTTCCCGGCAGCAGCGATGGAACGCGACATCGTCGAGGCCGTCGGCGACGGCGACGCCGAGTTCGTCGACGCGACCGCGCTCGCCTCCGGCCTGATGGGCGACACCATCGCCACCAACCTGTTCATGGTGGGCTACGCCTGGCAGCGCGGGCTGCTGCCGCTGTCGGAGGCGGCGATCCTGCGCGCCATCGAGTTGAACGAGACCGCGGTCGCCGCCAACAAGGCGAGCTTCCTCTGGGGCCGCCGCGCGGCGGCGTTCCCCGACCGGGTCGCGGCGCTCGCCCGCCCCGCCGCAATCGCCGATTCGCGGCGGCTGTCGACCTCGATCGACGAGATCGTCGCCCGCCGGGTCGAATTCCTCACCGCCTACCAGGATGCCGCGTACGCCAGGCGCTACGCCGACCTCGTCGCCGGCGTCCGCGCCGCCGAGGCGGAACGGGTTCCCGGCGCGACGGCCCTGGCCGACGCGGTCGCGCGCCACCACTTCAAGCTGCTGGCCATCAAGGACGAGTACGAGGTCGCCCGGCTCTACGCCGAGACCGATTTCGCCGCCCGCGTCGCGGCCGAGTTCGAAGGCGACTACCGGCTCGCGTTCCACCTCGCGCCGCCGGCGCTGGCACGCCGCGACCCGTTGACCGGCGTTGCCGCCAAGCGGCGCTTCGGGCCGTGGATGCTGCAGGCGTTCGCCGTGCTCGCGCGGCTGCGCCGCCTCCGCGGCACGGCGCTCGACGTCTTCGGGCGCAGCACCGAGCGCCGGCGCGAGCGGGCGCTGATCGGCGAGTACGAGGCACTGGTCGCCGAACTGGTCGCCGGGCTCGCCCCGCACAACCACCGACTCGCCGTCGAGCTGGCGGCGATCCCCGGGCGGATCCGCGGTTTCGGCCACGTGCGCGAACGCCACCTGGCCGAGGCCAAGGCAGCGGAAGCGACGCTGCTGGCCGAGTTCCGCGCCGCGCACTGACGATGCCGCTGCCGCGCGTCGCCGCCGTCGTCTGCGCGCTCGCCGTCGCTGCGGCCGCCTCGTGCGCGACCCTGGTGGCGGCCGCGCCCTTCGCCGGCGTCGAGGTCGCGCCGCCGTTGCCGCCGGGGGACGTCGTCGACGTCCACTGGGGCACGCCCGTGCCCGACCCCTACCGCCACCTCGAGGACACCCGCGACCCGGCGGTCGCCGGCTGGATGCAGGCGCAGGCCGCCGCGACCCGGGCGATCCTCGCGCGACTGCCCGGACGTGCCGCGCTGGCCGCGCGGCTGCGCGAGATCGACGCCGGCAGCGGGGCGGTATTGGGCGAGGTCGAGCGCACGCGGAGCGGGCGTTTGTTCTTCCTCCGCCGCGACGCCGGCGACAGCCAGTTCAAGCTCTACCGCCGCGACGGCGCCGACGGCGAGGACGTCGTCGTCTTCGACCCGCAGCCGCTGTCCCGGTCCACCGGGCAGCCGCACGCCGTGATGGACTTCGCCGCGTCGCCCGACGGCCGCCGCATCGCCTACGCGCTGCAGGCCGGCGGCGGCGAGATCGGCACGCTGCACGTCGTCGACGTCGCCACCGGGCGCGAACTCGTCGCACCGCTCGACCGGATCCGGTTCGCCAGCGCGCACTGGCTGCCCGACGGCAGTGGGCTCTTCTACACGCGGCTGCCCGCCGACTACCGCGAGCGTCCCCGCGCCGAGCGCTTCAGCGACACCGAGCGCCGGTTCCTCGCGCTCGAGCCCGCCGCGGCCGACACGCTGGTGCTGTCGGCGCGATCGGCACCCGGGCTCGGGTTGCCGCCGCACGCGGTCGCCCACGTCGTGCCGGTGGCCGGCACCGCGACGGCGGCCGCCATCGTCCACCTCGGCGTCGAGCGGCACCTGCAGCTCCTCGTCGCCCCGCTCGCCGATGCCACGCGCGGCAGCGCGCGCTGGCAGCGCGTGATCGGCGCCGACGACGCCGTCGTCGAGGTGGCGGCGGGCGGCGGCTGGATCTACCTCCGCTCGGCCCGCGGCACGCCGCGCTTCCGCGTGCTCCGGGTGCCGGCCGCCGCCCCCGACCTCACCCGCGCCGAAACGGTGATCGACGAGGGGCCCGGCGTCATCGTGCACATCGCCGCAGCCGCCGACGCACTCTACGTCACGCG
>WBZP01006658.1_pt1 | contig 11364 bp, 8 predicted proteins | sample 5204301 | NCBI WGS metagenome assembly WBZP01 (sample SAMN12412401, study PRJNA552823) | activated sludge metagenome | isolation source: activated sludge from nitrification reactor of wastewater treatment plant... | place: USA: Pennsylvania | collected 2017
AATGGGTATTTTCGATAAATTTTTTGGGAACGTAAACCAAGAAATCATTAATCAACTAAAACTAGAACTTGAAGGGATTCTGAATGTATTGCATGAAGCTGCAATTGTTTCAGAAACTGATATTAGTGCTGATAATGGGGGTGATCTCACTGACGCTAGTAATAAAAATGACATTATTCCGGTATCAGTTGCTCCAGGGGAAGCTGATGGAGGTAATAATTTTATTGAAGAATTGAGTGGCAGAATTACAGGTTCGATTTTTAGAGATACAGAAAAAGATAATATTCCGGATAAATCAGAGGCCGTTTCAGGAATAACAGTTTCATTGCTGGATGGAGCTGGAAATCTGGTTTTGGATCAAAATGGAAGTCCGGTTACCACCACAACCAATGCTTCTGGTTTTTATGCGTTTAATAATGTGCCACCCGGAAACTATATTGTTGAAATCGGTAGTATTCCGTCTTCAGATGTATTGATTTACGACAATGATGACGCCTCAGATGGTGCAAATGATGGAGAGTCAAATGATGGGGATCAGTTTAATGGAAGAATTCCGGTGACTATTGCTCCTGGAATGAACGAAACAGACGCTACCAATGACTTTATTATTTCAGCAATCACTTTGCCGGTAAAAATGACTAATTTTGGAGCAAAAAGCTTCTCTGAATATGTGGAAATAAAATGGGAAACAAGCTCAGAAAACAGTAACCAAGGATTTGAAATTTATCATTCTATAGATGCAAAAAATTTCAATAAAATAGGGTTTGTTGCCGGTAGAATCTCTTCAAATGAGAATTTGACGTATAGTTTTACCCATAACAACCCTACTTATGGTAGAAACTATTATCAATTATTCCAAATTGATATGAATGGTAAAGTTTCTAAATCTAAAATAATTTCGACATTATTTGAAAACAAAGAAAGGGAATTGAGATTATTCCCTAACCCAACTGACGATTATATTACTGTGAGAGGTTTATCACCGGAAGATGTGGTTACAGTTTCAGATAATAATGGAAAAGTGTTGGTTAGTTCAACCCATAAAGGAGTGGAGGAAACTATAAGCCTTGGTAAGTTTCCATCTGGTATTTATAATGTCACGATTTATAGAAATGGAAGTGTTTACACTTCAAAAAGAATTGTTAAAAGGCAGTAAAAAATAAATCAAAAATAAAAGAATAGCCGCTCATTCTGGGTGGCTATTTGTTTTTACTGCATCTTCTTTAAACCTTCCGAAATTACTTTCCAGTCTTTAGGGAAACCCAGATTTTTAACAGGATGTTCCACTGAACCTTCCCTCATTAAAGCCAAAGCAGAAAGAAACCCTCCATTTCCTGGAAGATAAAGTCTAAGGCGGCTATCCTGAAAATTATGCCCATTTTTGAGATAAGTATTGGTTCTGACCGGCATCAGCAAGGCATCTACAGCTTTTTCAGGCATATTTAGCCGGGTAGCTGTCATGGCTGCCATTGGGAAATCCCAACCCCATGTATCGTCCCAATGCCATTTCTCCCAAATCAGGTTTAAGGTATTTTTCATAATTTCTGCCTCCAAACCTTTTGTAGAAGGCAACATTCCAAAAGCTCCCAGTACGCTCGGGTGATCGGTCATGAGATAAGGATTAGAATAAGAATCTTTAGCACTTTCAGCACCGAGATATACACCTTTTTCTTCAGGTAAAGGTGATAACTCGTTTAAAACTTTTTGCCATTTTTGATTTTCAGGTTTACCGAGTTGTTTCCTCCACTTTTGAGCAGTTTCAAGAGCCCAACGCCAATAGGCAAGTTCATAAGTGGGATTGAAAGTTACTTTAGGGTCAAACCTTTCCTGTGCAGCTATTACTCCGGGTCCAAGAATATATTTTTTTAAGTAGGGGTCATAATATGCAAAATCAGCCATAAAATCAGCTGTTTTTTCTATCAAATCATAGTATTTTGTCAATGTGAGTTTTGTAGGATTTGCTTTATAAATCTGTTGAGCAAAATAAATGAAATGCGGTTGCTGCCAAATCAAATATGATCCTACACTTGAGGCAGTTTCCTGTCCATAATTATCGGTCATTTTTTGCCATCTTACACCCTCAAAACCCTGCCTTTCAGCGATTTTATTAGCGTTTTCCTCCGCCCTAAAGTACCAGCTCATCTGTCTTTTCAATATTTCAGGACGACCCCATAGTGCAAAATGTACTCCGTGCCACCATGCCATTTCCATGTGAGGTTTGCCATACCATGAGTTATAAGTAAGACCGGTCTCTTGTGGAAATGAGCTACCCTGACAATTGATTTTGGTCAAATACAGACTTGTGACCATACGTCTTTCTAATTCAAATGCACGGATATCTTCCGTTTGGGAGAAATCTATTATCCCTCCAGATTTCCAGAATTTATCATTTTGACGAAATGAGTTTACTTTGATTTTGTGATAATTTGCCTTTCCAATTTTATTCTCTTTAGAAAAACTCACTGTAAAGCTCCAGGAATCAGATTTTTGTTCGGGCGAAAATAAAAATCCATCTTGAAGTGGACTTTGATTAATCTGTTGATTTTCAGAATCTATCCTCAGAAAATACTTTAGGTCGTCCAAATTCCTTTCGATTTGTGCAGAATTCAGGTCTATATATTTAATTTTCAATCTTTTAGCTTCTTTTTTGTCAAACAGAGCGGCTTCGTCTTCAAACTTATTGGTAGGATATGGAAACCTGATTTTTAGCTTAATTTTACCTTTGGAAAGTAACTCCGAATTGACTTTTACTGCCAAAATATCTTTCTCCTGATCGAAAACACTACTTACCAACACCCTTTTTCTTTCAATCCAAAACTCACTCAAAAGTTCTCCTGAATACATATCAAGCGTCTGATTGATATTTTTAAGATCAGCGGGGGTAAAAATTTTGCCATCGCTAAGTTCAATTTCCCAACCAATAGAGGCTAAATGAATCCTGTGAGAATTCTGCCTGATATAATTTGCAGCCTCATTTTGGGGCGTTCCGGCAGGCCACTGACGAGCGTAAGGCACTGTACGCCCGTGGGAATTGAGCGGCTGAAGGGTCTCCTCGATAGAATATTTTTTGTTTGATGGAAAACTATGCCAGCCCCATTCTGACTGCGTACCCAGTGGTATTCCCTTTTTATAAAATTCCGGAAACGACTGCAGGCCTGTAACATCCATAGTCATTGCAAAGCGGCCATTGCCAATACTCAGGCTACTGAGTGTATCAACTTCAGAGATTTTGATTTTATGCCTGTCAAAAACCGTCTTCCTATTTATTTTTTGAGAAAATAAGATTCCTGGCAGAAGAAATAGAAAAAGGAAATGCTTCATTTTGGCTGGTTGATTACCCAAAACTACACATTTCCTAATACTGAACTATTATGTACTTTACTGTATTGGTTCGATTATTATTAAGGTGAGTATAAGAACTTAATTACTGAATCGTTTTGAAGTTTTTCTTCCGTTATCAAGTTTATACACAATTGGCATATTATAATATACGTTTACAGCTTTACCATTTTGATACCCTGGAGTCCATTTGGGCATAGCCTTTATTACCCTTGCTGCTTCTGCATCGCATCCAAAACCAATTCCTTTTAATACCTCCACATTGTCAATTGTGCCGTCTTTCCTAACGATAAATCTGACAAATACCCTGCCTGAGATATTAGCCTTTTGTGCTTCTTTAGGGTAAACAATACTCTTGCCTAAATATTTATACATCGCAGCCGGGCCACCAGGAAATTCGGGTTGGACTTCAACAGTTGTAAAAATTGATTCAGTGTTATTCTGAGCAAAAGATATTTGAAATGCAAAAATTGCAAGGATGAAAATTACCGTTTTCATATATAATTATCTCGTTTTAGTTTTAATCATTATTACTCCATTTTTCCCTTTTTCTCCGTATGCTTTTGTCGCTTCTTCACCTTTTAATACCGATACACTTTCAATAGAAGACGGTTCTAAATCATTGATTTTTCTGTCCAGAATTTCTACTCCATTCACAATGATCAGGGCATTTTCGTAACTGTTATTTGTAAATCTTATCTCAAGTGGCTTTTCTTTTGGAGTATGTTGAATATGATTACTTTTTGTCTCCACACCTGGTGAAGGAATATCCTTTTCACCATCCAATTTATACACAACCGGCATATTATAATAAACGTCCACTGCCTTACCTTTTTGTTTTCCAGGTTTCCATTTTGGAGATGATTGAATGACTCTCACGGCTTCTTCATCACAGCCAAAACCAATTCCTCTAAGTATAGTAACGTTTTCAATGGAACCATCTTTTTTTATAATAAACTTCACAAATACCCTTCCCGACACATTGGCTCTTTGTGCGGCTTTCGGGTACACAATATTATCTCCCAAATACCGGTATAAGGCAGCCATGCCACCCGGAAATTCAGGCTGCTCCTCCACTGCTGTAAAAACTTCATTATCATTGATGGCGGGTTTGGTGGTGTCTGCTTCAAAGAGTGTTTCTTTTATTGGTTCTGAAAAAGAAACCCTGTTTTCTTTTGTATTGTCAAATGTTACAGGCTCCATCGTAACAGTCATATTTCTTACGTTTTCCGGAATGTTTTTTATCCATGTAAATGAGGAGGCCATGATTAGGATGAAGATTGCCGGCACGGCGACAAAATATTTTAATTGTGCCCGGTTATGGGAGGGATCTTTCGCTAACATACTTATTCTTTGTTTTATAGTTGACTTTTTGAAAAATGACAGCATGAAAGGATTATTGGTTTCAAGACCAAAATGCCGGCTTAACAGCATCATTGAATACTGATATTTTGAATTCATGGTTTTGCTGGCCTCATCATCAGCAAGGAATTCATGTAATACTCTAATTTGTCGATTGATCCAAAATACCACCGGATTGATCCAAAATAAGGCTTTTATAGTTTCGAAAAACAGTAAATCAAACACATGCCCCTGACGAGTATGGGTCTCTTCGTGCTCAATTAGGGTGTCAAAATGAGGTAGGGTAGGGTCAATATAGACCTTTCCAAAAAATGAAAAGGCATTTTTATTTGTAAAACTAATTTTGGATTTGAGAAAAAAACCTTTGGTTAAAAAAACGAATGATCTGATTATAAAGAATAAACTTACCAGAAGGTGTGTTTTTTTTACCAAAAGAATTGTGATAAGACTCTGAGGTTTTTGAGCAACCACCTGTAACTCATCCATGGTAATTATGGTATAAATTTTTTCATCTTTCAAAGGAATAAACCACGAATAGATGGAGGGAATGTCGATCCAGGGCAATGAAGCTGCCAGAATAGTGCTTGAGATTAAATACACCCGGTTTGCCTGATGGAAAGTTTCATTTTTCAGGAAAAAATAATAGATTCCATAAAAAACCAGAAGGAAGAGGTTGGATACTAAAAACGGGAAAAGCTGTTCCATGATTGAAAAAGTTTAATGTTAATAGAATTTTTGAGGTTGTTTTTAAGTTTTGTTTTTCATTTTTTCAATAATCTTCAATATTTCGTCGGCTTCTTTGAGATCTATTTTTTCATTTTTTACGAAAAAAGACATCATTTCTGTCATAGAATTGGAAAAATAGCCTTCCCTAAGTTTATCCGTTACAAAAACAGTGTATTCTTCTTTTGTAACCAATGGGAAATACCGGTGGGTTTTTCCAAAAGCATCATGACCCACAAAACCTTTTTGTTCCAAAATCCTTACAATTGTTGAAACAGTATTGTAGGCAGGTTTAGGCTCTGGTAATCGCTCTATGATATCTTTTACAAATGCCTTATTCAGAGTCCACAATTCCTGCATAATCTCCTCTTCGGCACGAGTCAGTTCTTTGAGTTCCATTTATTGTATTTTTGAATTACTTAACGAATTTAAAACTAAAAATTTAGTTATGCAACTATTGGGTTAGTTTTTTTGAGTATTTTTTTTGAAAAGAGTAGTAAGAACTTAATATTTAGCATTTTAAAATGCATAAAATGACTATTTTGGATTCCAATTTTCCCAAAATAGAATCACATGGAAAGATTTGGAGTGTATATTTACAATAATAATTTTAAGTGATTATGGATCCTATCGAAAAAGTCGAAGAGCCCGAGGCGGTTTACGGAGGAGGAATTGATTCTTTGAGTAAGCTTGATCTGAGTAAAATTTATACTTATGCCGATTATTTTAGGTGGAAATTTGATGAGAGAGTTGAGCTGCTGAAAGGCTATATTCATAAAATGAGTCCCGCACCGGGCTCGGTACATCAAAGGATTTCAACTAATATTTTACTGGAAATTGGGAGTGTATTTAAAGGAACAATTTGTCAGGTATTTGCAGCTCCGTTTGATGTCAGGTTGCCCGAGAATAATTCTGAAATAAAAGATAAACAGGTATTTACGGTTGTCCAGCCTGATATTTGTGTAGTGTGTGATACAAGCAAAATAGATAGCAGAGGGTGTATTGGAGCTCCTGATCTGGTAGTTGAAGTATTGTCGCCGGGAAATACTAAAAAAGAAATGGGAATAAAGTATGATTTGTACGAAAAAAGTGGTGTAAAAGAGTATTGGATGGTTGATCCCGGCAATCGAATTGTTCTTATTTATGTCTTGGAAAATGGGAAATATGTTGGTTTAAAGCCTGTTACCAATGAGGAAGTATTAAAATCCAGTATTTTTTCTGAATTGAAATTTCAACTAAAAAACATTTTTGAATAAAATATAGAATTTTTTATGGATCCCATCGATAAAGTAGAAGAGCCGGAAGTGGTGTATGGGGCAGAAGTGGACTCTCTGAGCAAACTAGACCTGAGCAAGATTTACAGTTATGCCGATTATCTGATGTTTCGGTTTAAAGAACGACTGGAGATAATCAGGGGCAAGATTTACGCAATGTCGCCAGCTCCTAATGTGGCCCACCAACGTGCTGCAACTACCTTAACAGGTATATTTTATAATTATTTTCAGAATAAGCCCTGTCAGGTTTTTACAGCACCTTTTGATGTAAGGCTTCCTAATAAAGAAATGAACAGTAAAAAGATTTTTACTGTGATTCAGCCTGACTTATGTGTTTATTGTGATGCCAATAAGCTTGATGAACATGGAGGTATAGACGCTCCAGATCTCATCATAGAGATACTTTCTCCCGGAAATACCCAAAAAGAAATGAAGATAAAGTTTGATCTATATGAAGAGTTTGGCGTCAGAGAATACTGGATGGTACACCCACTTGATAAGACCATTATGATTTATAGTCTTCAAAATGGAAAATATCAATCTCACCGCCCAATGATTGAAGACGATATTGCCCATAGTGTGATTTTTCCAGAACTGGAAGTAGTGGTTGCTGAATTGTTTTAAATAAAAATCCCCGCCTCCAACGGAAGCAGGGATTTAAAATTTAACCTCTTATTCTAATTTTATTAATTCAAAGCAAATTCACCACTTGCACGAAGTTCTACATCTTCGGCAACTACGGCTCCTGGCATAGCTCCTACGCCAAAATCGGTTCTTTTTACAGTGCCGGATGCTTTAAAACCTACCAGTTTTTTGCCCTGACGGTTGGTGCCAGTACCCAATAGGGTAAGGTCCAAAGTTACCGGTTTGGTTACGCCTTTCATGGTCAGATTGCCTGAAAGAGCATATTTTTTACCGCCAAGACTTTTGATTCCTGTACTTTTAAATGTCATCGTTGGAAACTTCTCAGTGTCAAACATATCGGCTTTCTGAAGGTGGCCATCACGCATGTCATTATTTGTAGTGACTTTGGTGAGATCAGCTGTAAGTTCGAAAACGGCATCAGAAAAGTCGTCTTTTGAAGAAGTAATGCTTGCATCGAAAGACTTGAAAACACCGTCCACTTCAGACATCATTAAGTGAGTAACTGTAAAAGTTAATTTTGCATGTGATTTGTCAAGCGACCATTTCTGGGCTGAAACTGCCACACTCATTAAAAAAGCGATTGCCAATAAACTGATTTTTTTCATTTTTTAATAGATATTTAGAATTGAAAATTAGGTTTAAACTGTCAGAAAAAGAGCCAAATTTCAGTCTGAAATTCGACTCTTTTGTTAAAAAATATACTAATTAATTGTCGTCACCACCTGACTTCACGTCATCGTTTTTGACTTTCTTGGTTTTTTGTTCGACAAATCTCATATTGCCCAATTTGTAACTAAACGTAACTTTTACGTTTGAGTTGTACATGTAATTGGTTGATTTGGAATAAATTGTTGGCGTGTCTGTAGTGCTTCTCATGGTCATACCTTTTACGAAGTTTTCAGCAGCAAGACCTAAACTGGCTTTTTTGCCAAAATCCTTCCGGAATCCAACCTGGTACATTCCCATACCACCCTGAATACCTTGTAAATTTACCTGTCTTCCACGCATACCGCCTCCGGCCTGAATCGCCCAGCCGTTTTTAAATCTGTAATTGGTCATAGCCCGTCCGCTGATTACCCATCCTTCGTTTGAAACAACAGAGGTTAGTCCATTAAGAGCAGACTGTTGACCTTCAAGATATCTGTACATTATATCAAAACCTCCATTTAATGTCCAATTTGTGCCTAAAAACACGTTTCCAAAAACATTGGTGCCATAAGTTTGCTCTTTACCGATGTTTTCAAATGTTGTTTTAACACCTCCCGGAATCGAATCCGATGGAGTGGTGATGCGATTTATTGAATTTCCTGAATTTCTGAAAAACAAAGCTGTAGTCAAATAAGTTTTTTTGATGCTTTTACTAAGGCTTAATTCAAAATTGTCAGTCAATTCCGGACTTAAAGAAGCATTCCCGTAACTGATATTTAATGGGTTCGACAAGTTTACGTTGGGGTTCAACTGTTGCAAACCGGGTCTTTGAATTCTACGGTTATAGGCAAATTTATAAGTCGATGTTTTGATGGTTTTCGAGATATTTATGCTGGGAACGAGGTTGTCATAAGCAGGTATGTCGATGGCTCCTTTGCTATCATCAGCGGTTATCTGAGTTCTCTCATATCTGGTTCCGATTTTGAAATTAAATCTGTTTTTTGTAGTAAAAAGATATGAAACATATCCTGAATACACATTTTGAGAATAATTAAGATATCCTGCCGGATTGTTTACATCTGAAACCGGAGTGGATCCCGGTAATCCGAAAAGGTATTCAAAATCGCTATCAACAGAACGCATCACTCCTTTAATACCAAATTCGATTTGTTGTTTTTTGCCAATTGGGGTTACGTAATCGGTTTGAAGCGTAATTTCTGTATTCAGATTATTGTTGATGTTTTTCTGAGTTCTTAGAATGTTTCCTCCGTCACCACTCAGGAAGTCAGAAGTGAAGTTATTGAATAATTTATTCTGACTATACATGGTCGAGATTGACCATTCCTGACCGGGTTTAAATGTCCTCAAATAATCAATATTGGCATCAACTGAGTGCGAGTTGTCTTTTGAATTTACATCTCTCCATATTTCATTGCTAAACAGACCGGTACTTTTTGAATATAATAGTTGGTCTCTGCCAAAGTTTCTTGTTCCAAACGCTAAACCAGCCGAAAGGGACTGATTTTTTGCTAAATCATAATCAAAACCAAGATTGTATCTACCAAACATACCATTATTTTTCCCTTCTTGTGTCTGAGTTGTTGTTACATTTTTGGCTGGGTCAATATTGAAAGTGGTCTGACTACTTTCACTGGCGGATTTGTTATAATTAGCACGGCCAAAACCACCAAAACTGATACCCAGTTTTCCCTGACGATAATTCCCATTCAAACCAAGATTAGAGGCTCTGTTTCCCACTCCAGAATCCAGATTGAGATTTAAACCTTGTAAAGTTGATTTTTTAGTTATGATATTAATAATGCCTGCAGAGCCTTCAGCATCGTATTTGGCAGAGGGAGAGGTGATTACTTCCACACTTTTGATTAAATCAGCCGGAAGCATTTTTAAAGCATCTGCTACACTACTCGCCACAATGGTGGAAGGTTTGTTATTGATTAAAACTTTGATGTTTCCGCTACCTCTCAATGAAACATTTCCGTCCAGATCAACACTTAACATAGGTACGTTTTTCAAAACGTCGGAGGCGTCGCCACCTTTTGATGAAAGGTCTTTTTCTGCATTATAAACCAAACGGTCCACCTTCTCTTCAACCATTGCTGCTTGACCCGAAACTACTAGTTCGTCGAGTTGTTTGGTACTTTGTTTGAGTTTAATTACACCCAAATCAATATCTTTACCTTTTTCAACTTTTATATTGTCTATGGTTTTGGTTTCGAAACCTATAAACGAAACCTGGATGTAGAATTCACCGGCAGCTACTTTCTTTAGCGTAAACTGGCCTTTTTCATCTGCCATTCCACCGTCAACGGGCTTTTTTGTGGCTTTGTTAAATAAGGCAATGTTGGCAAACTCAACCGCCGACTTTACATCTTCATCAACAACCACTCCCGATATTTTTGAATTTCCCTTTGGAGCATTGCCATCCAGATCAACGGTTGGAGTTGTTGGAGTTTGTGTTCTGGTGCGACCATTGCCGTCTCCCATAGGTCGGCCGTATCCACCGCCTCCGCCACCCGGAGGACCAAATTGAGCCAGAATCTGACCTATACTAAGTGTGGTGATGGCGAGTGTAACAATTAACTTTTTCATAAAAACTTATTTAATGATATTATCTTGATGTCTTTCGGATTATATGATGCAAAATAAAAACAAAGGTTTAGGACAATTATGATGCAATAGACCAAAAGCATTTTATTTTCGACAATCAGGCATTTTTATAGAAATTTGCCTTAAAACCTTAATCTTCGAGCATTTTTTACCATTGGTAGAATAAAACCGTACAGCCGTATAATCTTGTATTTATCTAATTATTAATGTAAAAAATTAGCTTTACTTTCGCATTGATAAAAACCAGAAATTGAAAACGAAATCAATATTTTCCAATAAAAGAGTCCTGTTAATGCACCTTTCATTTTGGTGTCTTTACTTCTCTTTTTTCTTTTACCAGATTACATTTTTACGTCACAGGGAGGACTTTAATATCGGAAGGTCATTTGTAGATGCTATTTCCAATGTATTTTTCATGGGCATCGCCAGTTACCTCAATTATTTTCTTTGGCTTCCCCGATTCCTTAAGCACAAAAGTTTTATCAGATATTTAATCGAGTTTTTAGTTCCGTTCACCCTCATAGTTTTTATCCATATTTCATTCAAAAGGTGGCTTTATGCCGATTTTTTTCAGCATGGAAGAACCTTCTTTGGAGCAGGCAGGTTTGTGTTTCAACACGTGGCAGTGACTTTATTTATTGTGATTTTTGTAGGAATGCTACGATTTGTGGAAGACTGGTTTACACTTGAAGCAAGGAAAAAAGAAGTAGAAAATGAAAAGTTAACCTCTGAATTAAGGTTTTTG
>WBZP01006659.1_pt1 | contig 11363 bp, 7 predicted proteins | sample 5204301 | NCBI WGS metagenome assembly WBZP01 (sample SAMN12412401, study PRJNA552823) | activated sludge metagenome | isolation source: activated sludge from nitrification reactor of wastewater treatment plant... | place: USA: Pennsylvania | collected 2017
CCGAATCGGGGCCAACTCAACCAGACATGAGCCAGGGCGAGAACCCCTTCGGAACCCCCTCCAGCCCCGGAAACACGCGCTCAGGACCGTTTGGTTGAGCCGGGGTGATGGGGAGGGGGTTCCTCAACCGCAGGTTGAGGGGGAGGGAAGCCGGAGGCGGCCCTCCCTGCAATCAAAACCGCAGCGAGAAGGTCAGGCCCGCGTGGCCGCGCGTCGGATCGACGCTCGGCAGGATCCGCGCGGTCGGCTTGGGGTGGGCCGCGAGCGCGGCCTTGCGGTTCTTGACGCCCTTGCTCAGCACGATCGCGCCCGGCACCAGCATGCCGACGCCGATCACCCCGAACACACCGCCGGTGATGAAGGCGCCCGTGCCGTTGAGGCCCAAGTCGTCCGTGCCGGTGCGCAGGCCCACGCCCCACACGATGAAGCCGAGGCTGACGAGCGTAAACACGCTGCCGAGGCCGACCAACACCGCACCGCCGCCGACCTGCTTGCTGCCCTTGACCCACGTGGGATCGGCCTTGAGCTCGCGATCCCACTGCTGCATGGGCGTGAGGGTCTCGGGTTGCGCGGTCGGTCCCGGGCCGCCCGTCGTCGTCGTGCCGCTGTCGAGCGGCGTGCCGACCTCGCCCTTGGCCTCGGAGTCGGCGATCTTCTTGTCGAGCTCGGTGATGCGATCGTCGGCCTCGGCGCGCTCCTTCACCGCCTCGGGCTCGTCGCCGTAGAGCTCGCGGTGCGAGGTGCGATAATCGACGAGCAGCTGCTTGGCCGTACGCAGGTGCGTGGGGTTGCGCGTGAGGTCGTAGGCGCGGCTATGCGCCTCGGCGATGTTGTAGACGAGCGCGTTGAGGATCGCGCGGTTGGCCTCGCCGCCCTTCATCAAGATCACATAGGCCTGCTCCCACAGGACCAGCGCCTCTTGATACTTGGCGAGCTGGAACTTGGCCTCACCCTCGTCGTAGAGGCGCTTGGCTTCGGCGAGCTGCGGATCCTCGGCCGGCGCCGCTTCGGCCGCGGGCTCTTGCGCGTGCGCCAGCGTGGGTGCGAGTTGAATCGGCCCCACGGCGAGCGCGAGCGTCAGTGAGGCCGAGACGAACGATGTCGCGGGATTGCGGAGCGTGATCTCGAACCTCTCGGACGTAGAGCGGGGCACGGCCCGACGTTACCAGGCTGGACGCGAACCATCCAAATCGGTTCGAGGTTCGCGTTCGGGATCGGTTGACCACTCCAGGGCCGGTGTGGAAACTCGCGTCATGCGTCGTCCTAGCGCCTTCCTAGCCCCCGCCTTCGCCCTTCTTGCGCTGCCGGTCCTCAGCGCGTGTCCGAGCGACGACACCACCCCCAACGACGAGGTCAACGACACGACCAGCCAGGAGTCGGAGACGGGTGACACCTCGACGACCGACACGAGCGACACGAGCGACGCGACGAGCGAGACGACGCAGGGCGGCGCGGTGTGTGGCGACGGCGTGCTCGACGAGGGCGAGCAGTGCGACGACGGCAACACCGACGAGGGCGACGGCTGCTCGGCGACCTGCGAGCTCACCTCGTGCGGGTTCGAGTGGTCGACGATGGAGACGATCACCGACGGCACGCCCGGCGGCTTCTCGATCACCGTCGACGAGGCGGGCGTCAGCTATGCCGTCGGCGACGACTCGGCCGACATGCTCTGGGCCGCGTCGTGGGCGGCCGACGGCACGCTCGCGTGGCAGACCAGCGGCATCGAGGGCTACGGCTCCGACGTGCTCGTCGCGGGCAGCGACCTCTACATGATCGGCGTCGACGCGAGCGGGGCCGACGACAACATCTACTTCGCGCGCCTCGACGCGACCAACGGCGACGTCGTGTGGGAGCAGACCATCGACTCGATGCTCGGCGACGACGTCGGGACCGGCATCGCGCTCACGCCCGACGGCGACCTCGTCGTGGTCGGCCGCTCGCGCGTCGGCGACGGCGACGACGACGTGTGGGTCAGCAAGCGCAGCGCCGACGACGGCAGCGAGATCTGGGCGGTGACGTGGGGCGGCATGGGCGACGGCATGTTCTCGACCGATCGCTCGAGCGCGGTCACGGTCACCGACGACGGCGCGATCTGGGTCGGCGCGCGCGAGCACGTCGACTTCGACACGCAGGAGGCCACGCTGATCAAGTTCGACGCCGACGGCACCGAGCTCGACTCGTGGCAGCCGCAGGCGAGCGACACCGCGCATCAGCACGAGTCCTATCTGCTCGCCAGCGACGGCACCAACGTCTACTGGCTGATCGCCAAGTACTCGTTCCCCTACCGCCACTGGCTCTACAAGCTCGACGGCGCCGGCACCGAGCAGTGGAGCAAGGTCGAGAGCGACTGGCTGCTCGAGTCGCTCGAGCACGCCGAAGACTGGCAGATCGACGGCCTCGACATCGGGCCGGGCGGCAACCTGATCGTCGCCGGCGAGATGGCCAACGGCGACCCGGCCGAGGGCCTCGACTGGGGCGAGGCCTGGGTCGCGCAGCTCGACGGCTCGGGCAACGTCGTGTGCCGCAACCACATGATGGTCGACGACGGCGACATCATCCCGCCCTCGCTCGACATCTTCGCCGGCGGCGGCTCGGCGGGTGGCATCGCCGTGACCGGGCAGCTCAACGACACGCCCGACAACTCGCTCTGGACCGGCTTCTTCCGGCCCTGAGCGAAGGCGCGCATGAACGAAGGCCGTGGTGGCGACACCACGGCCTTCTTTCGTGCGTGAATTGTCACATGCAGATCGGCGAACGCTCGGCCGCCTCGCTCCGACACCGACCTCGTGCGCACTCGATCTCGTCTCTTCGCCATCTCCCTGTCCTTCATGCTCACGACGGCCATCTCGGCCTGCGAGGAGCAAGACCCCGCAGCCGACGAGGCCGCCACGTGCGAGCCGGGCGACCTCGGATGCGAGTGCGCGTTTGGATTCTGTCAGGCGGGCCTCGAATGCGTCGGGAACGTCTGCATCGATCCCAACTGCCAGCCGGGCTCCGAGTTCTGCGAGTGTGGCTTGGGAGATCAGTGCTTCACCGGCCTCGAGTGCATCGACGGACTGTGCCAGTCGACCGGGAGCGAGGGCACGACCTCCGACGGCACCACCTCCGACGGCACGACCTCCGACGGCACGACCTCCGACGGCACCACCTCCGACGGCTGCGAGCCCAATGCGTCGCTCGAATGCGTGGGCAATGCCGTGTACTGGTTCGACTCGTGCGGCAACATGGGCCAGCTCGAGCAATCCTGCGGCGCCATGCAGACCTGCAACGAAGGCGAGTGCGTGGACATCCCGCCGATGTGTGGCAATGGCATGCTCGATCCGGGCGAGCAGTGCGAGAACGGCATGCTCGGCGGAGCCTCGTGCATGACGCTGGGGTATGACGATGGTCCGCTCGCCTGTGACCAGTGTTTCTACGATACCAGCGATTGTTTTTACTGCGATTGCATGGCTGGCGAGTGTTGCAGCGACGGCTGCGACTTCGACGACGTGAACACGGCGTGCGAGTTCGACAACGCCGAGTACGGCTGCCCCAACGGCACCGATCCCGGCGCCGACGTCTCGGTGCGCACGCGCGATCGCTACTGCTCGGGCGATTCCGCGTCGTGCTCGGGCAACTATGGGCCCTGGAGTGGATGGTCGGTCGCCGACAACTGCACGGACAGCGAGCACTGTGTGCCTGGCGACTCGACCTGCAATCCCTGCAATTGGTCCTACGACGTGACGCAGTACGAGTGCCCGACCTTCTCGGCCGCGGGCGCCGGCAACGAGATCTTCAAGACCTGTGCGACCACCGATGCGCAGGGCTACATGACCGTCAAGGCGCGCAAGGGCGACAACTCGACCTTCGGCAACCGCCCCTATCAGGTGCGCGTGTCGGATCCGGCCGACGATCCCTGCGGGCCCAACACCTACTATTTCGTGATCTCCGACTCGGATCCGGTCGGCATCGGCACCAACGAGCTGACCTTCTCGTTCCCCGCGCAGTGGCTGGCCGGGCAGACGCAGAAGGCCTACTGCGTGACGGCGTCGACGCAGGTCGGGGATGTCGGCTACAACGCCAACAACGCGCAGCAGCAGTCGTGGTGGTACTCGAAGAAGGCCATCGTCGAGCGCACCTGCGATTAGCTCGAACGCGCCCCGAACATCCGCTCGAGCACCGCGTGGCGGTGCTCGAACACCCGCCGCACGAGCGCGCGCACGAGCCAGGTCGTGCCCGGCAGGCGCGGCTCGAACTCGACGCGGTCGTGCACCTCGGTGCCGCGGTCGTCGATCGCCGTGAGCCGCCTGCGGTGTCGCCAGTGGCGGTGCAGCCACGACCACGAGTCCTCGTCGAACCCGTAGGGCGGCTCGAGCCCACGCAGGCGCAGGCTGTGGCGATCGAAGGGCAGCAGCCCGAAGGCCAGCAAGGTGCTGCGAAAGAGCACCTGATCGAGCGGCACGTGCTCGATCGCGTCGAGGCGAGCATCGGGCGGGTGGGTCATGCGGACGAGCGGCATCAGCTCGCGGTTGACCCCGGTCATGCTGCTCGCGTGCGCCCACACCTGCGCGAGCGGGGCCGCGACGCGCGAGCGCAGCTCGACGACGCCGCTCAAGCGCGCTCCATGACGCTCACGTAGCGCTTGCCGTCCCAGTGCAGGGTGTTCGGATCGCCGGGGTCGAGACCCTCGGCCAGCAGCGGAGCGTCGAGCGGGCGAAAGCCTGCCGTCATGGCCACGCGCTCGCGCAGGCGCACGAAGCGAGGCCGCTGCTCGATCCGCAAGCCCGCGACCGCGCTGGCCAGCCACTCGCGATCGGGGTCACCAACGATCGTCGCGACGATGACCGCGGGCTCGCCCGGCGTGACCTCGAGCCCGACCACGATCGCGAGCTGCACGCCCGGCACGCCATAGAGCGCGTCCTCGATCGCGCGCGCCGAGATCCAGCCGTGCGGGCCGCGGATCAGCTGCGCGGTGCGATCGACGTACCAGTACTCGCCGCCCGCGTCGCGCCGCACGATGTCGCGCGTCACGAACCACGCGTCGCCCTGCGCGAACACGTCACGGCGCACGCGAGCGCCCGAGGTCGACTTGCTCGGATCGTCGACGCGCGCGAGCAGCAGCCCGGCCTCGTCGCTGCGACAGCGGCGGGCAAAACCCTGCGCGTCGCGCTGGAAGTCGCCGCTGTCGAAGTCGTAGGCGGCGATCGCCGGCTCGGCGCTGCCCGGCAGCGGGCGCCCGAGCGAGCCCGGCTTGCCCTCGACGTTGGCGAGCACGAGGTTGGCCTCGGTCGAGGCATAGAACTCGCGGATCGTGAGCGGGCCGAGACGATCGACGAGGCGCCGCCACAGATCGACGCGCATGCCCGAGCCAGCCAGCAAGCGCAGCGGGTGGTTGTGCTCGGCCGGCTGCGGCGGCGCGCTGACGAGCGCGCGACACAGCTCGCCGGCATAGAACACGACCGTCGCGCCCTTGCGCCGCACCTCCGACCAGAACTCGCCGGCATCGAGGCCGCGCGCGGGCGAGGGCATCGTGTCGGGTAGCGCGAGCCGAGCACTGCCGACCAGCGCACCGCCGACGGCGACGAGCAGACCGGCGGCGTGGTGCAGCGGCAGCACGCAGAGCACCGTGTCGCGCGACGACAAGCGGCAGGCCGCGGCCGCGCCATAGGCCGACACGGCCCAGCGGGCATTGCTGACGCGCGCCCGCGTGTGCGCCGTGACGAACTCGAGGGCGAGGTCGCGCGCGCGACCGGGGTCGGGCGCGTACCAGCTCGGCAGATCGATCGTCGTCGGATCGATCGCCTCCATGTCGACGACGCCCTCGGGCAGCGGGCGCGGACCCATGCCGAGCACCAACACGCGTCCCGACCACGCCCCGCGCACCGCCTCGACGTGCTCGGGATCGCAGACGAGCACGCTGAGCTCGGAGCTGGTCAGCTGCTCGCTCGCGGTCGCGTCGGGATCGAAGAGCACCGCGACGGCACCGAGGCGGTTGATCGCGGCGATCAGCGACAGCGCCGAAGGCCGCCCGGCCATGACCACGCCGATGCGATCGCCGACGCGCAGACCGAGCGAGATCAGCCCGCGCACGATCGCGTCGACGCGCCGGTCGGCCTCGGCCAGCGTGAACGCGCGACCCTTCCACAAGAAGAAGGTCCGCTGCGGATGCTTGGCCGCCTTGCTGGCCAGCTCGCGCCCGAGGCTGATGCGCGTGTCGGGTTGCATCTGCTCGAGCGTGCGGAGGCGCGGCAGCTGGTAGCGCAGATCGTCGAACGACTCGCCGTAGGCCTCGGCCGCCTGCTCGATGCGATCGACGACGCCACCGACCAACCCCCCGACGACGTCGAGGAAGGGCTCGAACTCGGCGTCGAGCTCGAACTCCTCGACCTCCGTCGCGGCGTGCTCGTGCGGGTCGGCCAGCAGGGCCGGGCGCGGACCCTCGCCCTCCCGCCAGCGCACCCACGCGGCGACGGTCGGCCACGAGCGCGTCATCGCGGTCGTGCCGACGACCAGACCAAAGTGGCCGGCCGGTAGCGCGACCTCGTGCAGCTCGGCGAGCGGCGCGGCGTCACGGATGCCCCGCACGGCGGCCGGTCGCGCGATCTCGTCGTTGTCGCCGACGAAGTAGAGGATGGGGATGCGCAGATCGGCGAGCGTGGCGGTGCGGCCGGCGATCACGAAGCCACCCGAGGTGAGGCGATTGGCCACGATGAACTCGTCCACGAAGGTGCGCAGGGCCGGACCCGGCCACGCGACGAAGCCCTCGCCGGCCAAGAAGCGGCGCCGGCTCTCGCGCTTGATCAGCGCCTCGCGGTCGTGGAGCTTCCCGAGGAAGTCGCCGATCTGCGCGAGCTCCTTGCGCAGCGACAGCGCCTTGAAGGCCGTCGAGGTCAAGAAGCCCGGCAAGCCCTCGACCTGCGCGAGCGGCTTGGCGACGACGCGCCGCGCGAGCCCGATCACCCGGCCGCCGAGATCGGCCCCGATGGCCGGCAGCGCGCGGTGGATGTCGACCGGGCTGCCGAAGGTGATCATCGAGGCGATGTCGGCACCGCGTCGGTAGCCGGCCGCCTGATAGCAAAACATCCCACCTTGCGAGTAGCCGACGAGATGCACGGCGTGGCCGCGCTCGCGAGCGATGCGCGTGATCGCGTCGTCGACCGCCAGCACGTGATCGTCGAGGGTGCGCTCGAGCCCGCCATCCACGCGCTCGGGTGCGCCGAAGTCGACGAGCCACACGTCGAGGCCGGCCGCCGTGAGCGATACGACCGCCGACACGTCGGGTGCGACGTCGTAGACCTCCGACGTGACCATCAAGGGTGGGACGAGCAGCAGAGGCGCACGCACATCGGCACGGCCACTGGAACTCGACACCATCGCCGGGGCGTATCGCCTCAGCGAGTAGTGCTTGTCGGCGTGCACGACCTCGTAGGGCGAGCCCCATGGATCACCGAGGCGACCGAACTCGACGATCTCGCGGGCATTCTGGACCGTCGCTCGCAGGCGTCGCAGTCCTCCTCGCAGTGGTGACTTCTGGTTCGGCGGCGTGGACTTGGCCATGACGAGCCTCGTCGCATGTTCGCTCGAAACACATCGGCACGCATGTGGGCGCGTCGTGAATCATTGCAGTCCAGCTAGATCGTGATCTGCGCTCTCGCCGATACTGTACAGTGGCCAAAAGATCGCTATCTTCGATGCATGGACGACAAACGACTCTTCGAAGGCAAGCGCGAGCTGCGTTGGACGCAGTCCGGACGCGCGCTGATCACCTTCGTCCAAGAAGACGTCGCGATCGCCGACGAGCTGTGGGACCGCTGGATCGCCGTGTTCTCGAAGCCCGAGATCGAGCGGCTCTTCGTGTGCACGTGGGGCGCCATCCAGCCCACGCATCAGCAGTGGCGTCGCGCCAACAAGGCGATGCGCGACCGCGGGTACCCGGTCACCTGCGTGACCGAGAACCGCCACACGATGGCGCTGATCAAGGCCGCATCGTGGGTCGGCACCAAGGCGCAGGCGTTCGCGTGGAACCAGCTGCACGACGCCTGCGAGTACGCGGGCGTGACCAAGGAAGATCGCGTCGAGATCAAGGCCAAGATCGTCGCACTGCGCGACGCCTTCGGTCGCGTCGCGTCCGACGTCACGATCGGTCGCACCAACCAGCCGCGCGTGAGCATCTTCGGCGACCTCAGCTACTCGAGCGAAGAGATCCAGCAGCGCCTCGACGAGCTGCAGGTCCAGCTGCGCAAGCTCAAGACCAAGCCGACCGCGCCCGCGGGTCAGTGATCGCGCGGCCAGGGGTTGGCCACGAAGTCGAGCCGGTGCAGGGCGAAGCCTTGCACCGGCTCGACGCGTCGCATGACGAAGCCGCGGCTGCCCGCCAAGTCGCGCTCCCAACTCGTGAAGTCGTGCCGCTGCGAGGCCACGACGACCAGCAAGGACTCGCGCAAGGGCGCGCCGCGAGGCACCTCGTCGGGCCAGGTCAGCTCGAGGCCCGCGCAGCCGAGCTCGAGCCCGAGCGCATAGGCCTCGCCCGGCTCGACGCGAATGCCGGTCGGCTCGGAGCGATTCAGCACGGTCACGCTGCCCTCGACGCCGATGCTGATGACGGAGAAGAAGAGCGCGCGGCGGGCCGCGCTGCGTAGCTCGACGTAGATCGCATCGCCGACGTGCAAGGTGTCGCCCGGCCCGAGCGGTACGCGGCGGCCCGCGACGACGCGCCCCCACGCGAGGGTGTGAGCATCGTCGAGCCCGCTGTCCTCGAGGTTGCGCAGCTGCTCGGCGTGGGCCCACTGCTCGAGTCGCTCGAGCATCATCGTGCAACCCCGCGCATCGGCAGGGACGTCGACCGACAGCAGGTCGTCACCACGCACGAGCACGAGCTCGCCCGCACGCACCTCGACGCTCAGCTCGGCCGTGGCACCGGCGTCGACGCAGCGCAGGCTCGCGCTCTGCTCGATCGCGCGGCGCAGCGGCGCGCAGCTCGGCGTGTCGCCGAGCGCAACGCTCAGGCGCCGATGCAAGGGGCCCGCGCCGAACGCCAAGCAGCCGCTCGGAATGCTGACCTCGGCGGGCTCGAGCTCGACCTGCGCGCTCGCATCGGCGAGCGCGATCACGGTCGCGTGGGCGAGCGGCTCGGCCTGCGGATCGTCGACGCCCGGCGCCATGATGCGAAAGCGCTGCCCGAGCGTGGCCCCGAGCGCCGCACCGATGCGCAGGCTCGGGCGCCCGCCTTGCTCGAAGTAGGCCACACCGCCGCCGCGACGCGCCGCGGCCAGCTCGAACAGATAGCGCTGCCCGGGCCCCTCGAGCTCGGGCCGCTGGCTGGGCTCGAGCTTCATCACGCGCTCGCGCACCAGCAGCGCGAGGCTGCGCCAGGTCACCCGTTGCGCAGCCAGCTCGTCGAGCACCTGGCAGAGCGCCGCGCTCATCAGACCCATGCTGCGCAGCTGGCCATCGAGCTCGACCGGCTCCTCGTAGGCGAGGCCGTCGACCTCGGCGGCGACGAGCTTGATCGCGTGCGGGTTGGCCTCGGCGTCGAGCTGGCTGACGTCCGGCAGCACCAGCCCGGCAAACTGCGCATCGCCGAACTCGTCGCGCCCGAGCGTGCGAGCCCGGCGAGCGCCGAGGCGTCGCCCCATGCGGCCCGAGTGACAGCAGTCGAGCACGAGCGCGACATTGCGGGTCTTCGCGGTCAAGCGCGCGAGCAGCAGCGAGAGCTCGACGTCGAGGATGCCCCTGAACTCGCCCTCGGACCAGTCGGTCGGCACCAGCGCCTGCACGCGCCGCGGCACGCTCGGATGCACGAAGCGCGCGCCATGACCCGAGTAGTGCACGAGCGCGACGTCGCCGGGCTCGCTGGCGGCGATCAGTTGCTCGAAGCCGTCGAGGATGCCCGCGCGCGTGGCCGCGCTGCCAGTCCGACGATCGATCGTGAAGCCGCGCGCGATCAGGCGGGGCGTGATCGCGTCGAGGTCGGCGTGCACGCCCGCGAGCGAGTAGGTCTGGCTGCCGATGACGAGGGCCCTGCGTGTCGAGTGGTGATCCATGGTTCAGCTCAGTTCGAAGTCGATGCGTTCGAGGCGATGGCGAGGGGCCGACTGCCCACGGCGCAGCGTGACGTTGCGCGAGGGCGTGGAGATGCGGCGCGGCGCGTCGACGAAGTCCTCGACGCCGCGCTGCTCCCAGCTACGCAGGTCGATCGCCTCGCTCGACAGCACGACCACGAGCGAGGCCCTGCGCGGGGTCGCGGCCAGCCGCACGCGCGGGACCGGCAGCTCGACACCCTGATGGTCGCCGAGCTGGTAATCGGGCGTCGCCACGAGATCGATGCCACCACCCTGCCGACGGCTGAGCACCTCGATGGCGGCATCGGCCCCGACGTAGAGCACCGAGCCCCAGCGCGCTGCTGCACCGCCGACGATGCGCACGAAGATGCGTGCGTCGGTCCGGACGCACGCGCCCTGCATCGGCAGCTCGCTCGCGCGGCCCTGCGCGACGAGGCCCCACGTGATCCGCCCCCCGTCGAGCTCGCCCTGCGGCAGCATGCCGAGCATCCGCGCTCGTGCGAGGCGACGCAGCTGCGCGGCCAGGTGATCGACGAGGCGCCGCGCGTGAGCACGCGAGCGCAGGTCGAAGGGCCAGCAGCCCAGCACGAGGCCATCCGCTTCGAGGCAGAGCCGCGCCTGGCCAGCGTCGTCGCGCAGACGCACGCAACCCGCCAGCGGCAGCGCATCGCCCTCGAGCGCGAGCATGCCCCCCGCCGTCAGCGATGCACGCAGCATGGCGGCGAGGTCCGAGTTCGGCGTGATGCCGCACAGCTCGACGCGTGCGCGTGGTTGGGCGCAGCGAACCAGCTGCACGCTCGTGCGGGCGGGCAGGGGCTCGCGCATCGTCGCCTCGACGAGCGCGACCTCGCGGATGGCCGTCTCGCGCTCGCCGGCGCAGTAGACATCGTCGACGCGAACATCCATCAACGCACCGGCGGCGATGCGATCCGGGCAACCATCGACGAGCGCGACCTCGCCGAGCTGCTCGTGCTCCTCGCACGAGAACACGAAGCGGCGCTGCGGCCCCTCGATCGCGATCGTCTGACGCGCGAGCTCGGACCGGCGAGCGAGCACGCGACCGAGCGCAGCCCAGGTTTGCCGCTCGACCTCGTCGCGCGCGAGCTCGCCGGCCAGCGCGACCGTCAGCGCCCCGGCATGCGCGTCTTCATGCTCGATCTCGTAGGCGGACCCGCGCGCATCTGCTGCGAGCACGCGAATCGCGAAGGGGTTGGCCTCGGCGTGTGCACTCGTGCGCGCGTGCGCCCCCAAGTGCACGAGCGCGGCTTGCCGCTGCACGTCGGTCAGCCGCGTGTGACGAACGCCCGCGCGCTCACCCGCACC
>WBZP01006660.1_pt1 | contig 11362 bp, 13 predicted proteins | sample 5204301 | NCBI WGS metagenome assembly WBZP01 (sample SAMN12412401, study PRJNA552823) | activated sludge metagenome | isolation source: activated sludge from nitrification reactor of wastewater treatment plant... | place: USA: Pennsylvania | collected 2017
ATTGAAGCGCAAGTTCAGTCCATACTGCCCGCCGTTCTTGGGCGAGGTCTGCTCAACCGGAACCAAGCCGCCAGCGGCTTGGATATCCGCTAGCGTCGTCCTGCCCGCGCGCGTCGGGTCGAAGTCGCCGATGCCGCCGAAACTCACGGGAACGAACGCACCGCGCTTTCCACCCTTGCCAATAAAGTCAGCAGAAGACCAGAAGGTCCCGGCCGGATCGAAAGCGAACTTGTTCCAGCGAAACTGATAGTAGGCCTCGGTCGAAAATCCTCCGCCGAGCGCCGAACTGAAGGACAGCATTGGCGCCGGGATGAAGATCTCTTTCAACTGTACGCCGGGAATGTGGATCTTGCGCAGGTCCAGCGCGTTGATCGAATTGACGCCGCCGATGATGAAGATATCCTCGCCCCAACTGATCACCTGATTGCCGAACTTCAGCTTGGCGGCGTTGTCACCGAGCCGAAATTCCTTCGAGACCCAAAGGTCGAGAAGGGTAACGTTTGCATTGACCGCTTTCTTTGCCTCGTCGTCGAGCGGCGTGCGGCGGGTATGGTCGGCGCGAAAATCCGATGACCAAGTGAAGCGCCCAAGCGCAGCCCAGTTGCCCTGCTCCTTGAGGCCCAGTTCATGCGTGCCCTTGAGCACGGCGGAGACAATGTCGCCCTTCTTGTAGTTCAGGTTGCCGTCATCGGTCTGGGTATAGTTAAAATCGGGATTGGCCGTACCGTCGAATCCCGGCCCATTCACCATCGAACCCAGTGGAGAGCTGGTGTTCGGAGTGCCTCCGGAATCACGGCCGATTATGGACGTGTCCGGCGACTTCAGCCGTTGCTGAATGCCGAACGAAACCGTCGAATCGAAGCTGCCCTTGACGCCGCCCTCGGTTTCGAAGTTGAAAGCCAAGGCGGAATTGCCAACTCCAAACCCGATGGCGGCGATCGCCAGCGCCAGCGGAGCCTTACCAAAATTCATGGTCTTCATGATCGTATCCTTGTATTTGGAGAGTACCGGGCGTCAGTTCAACGCTCGCCGGCACGACGCAATTCGTCGGATTCGAAGCGCTTGGGATCGATGCGGCCTTCAGCACCGGCCAGCCAGTCGGTCGCCTTGGCTTCCTGGGTCGCATTCTCGGCAAGATAGCGATTGACGGTCAGATCCCAGGACATGAACTCCTGGCTGACGCAGGCCCCCAGTTCGACGGCCGGATAGATCGTCGCTTCCATGACCCGCCACAGCTTGCCCTGGGCATCGAACTGGTCGGCGGCCATGATCATCCAGGTGTCCTCGTCGAAGTAGAAGGTCCGCTTGGCGAACATGTGGCGCTGCCCCTGCTTGACGGCCGCCTCGACCTTCCACACGCGATGCAGCTCGTAGCGCATCAGGTCGCGCTTGGGATACAAGCCCAGATAGACATCCGAGTACTTGCGCTTGGCGACGAAATTGAAGTTGTTGTAGGGAATGTACATCTCCTGCTTGCCGACCAGCTTCCAGTCGTAGCGATCCAGATTGCCGGCGAACATCGGGTACTGGTCGGCGGTCTCCAGGTTCTCGTATCCGGGAATGGGATTGTCATAGTCGAAGGCCGGCAGGCGGCGTACGCGGCGCTGGCCGGGGAAATACATCCAGGCGTCGTTCGGCTTGGTCATGAAGTAGTGGGCGAGGATGACCTCGCCGACTCGCGAGGCGGGACTGACCGCAAGGTTGAGGATCTTCATCTGCACGTCGCTGACATCTTCCAGCGACTTGGCCTTGGCCGAGGCGAACGGCATCAGCACGAACTGGTCCTGCTGCAAGCCGTAGAAGGTGCCGTCCGGATTCATGAAAATGGTCGCGTAATATTCGTGGCGACCTTCACCCTGCCAGCGCTGGCGATGATTCCACACCGCCTCGGCCCCGACTTTCGGAATCGCAAAGGGGAAGCCGCCGCCCACGGCCTGCGCGAGATTGTCCTTGTTGTCGGTGGAAAGCTTGGCGTAGACGGCGTTCTTGCGCGTTTGCTCGTAGACCGAATCCGGATAGCCGCAGGAGCGGTGCGTCGGATAGACGTCCATCCGATAACCCTTGCGGGTCTTGAGCAGTTCGATCTGACCCGCCGACAGCTTGTCCTTGTACTTGTCGATGTTGGAGGCATCGATGCTGAACAACGGTTTGTCAGCGGCGAAGGGATCGGGTCGCGGATCGCTGAGCTTATGCTTGCCCTTGGGCACGCCCCCCTTCCATTCCGGAATGCTGCCGTCCTTGTTGGCCGCGCGCTCCGCGCCGACCGGGGTCAGCTCCTTGCCCAGTTTGGCGGCTTCCTGTTCCGATACGGCAGCCTGGGCTCCGCCGACGGGAAAGACCAACGCGGCCGCTGACAATGCCGCGATGGCGCCTGCTTGCAAAGTGCTGCGTTTCGACTTCATCTCACTCCCCCTCTTATTGATAAGTCATTCGATCTTGTAACCCATCTTCTGCAAGCGCCCGACAATGAACGCCCTTACCGCGGCGACGTCATCGAGCGGATTTGCGCGCAGACGGGCTACCTCGCCTGGCGTATACGGCGACAGATTCGGCGGCACGGCATTCGGACTCAGCGCAACCACCATCCAGTTCAGCAAGTCCGCCGTTTCGCCATCGCCCAGGGACGATTGCGCAGTGCCCGGCACCTGAACCAGAAATGCCCGGCCTTCAGGCAGATGCAGAAAGTACCCGACACGTTCCCTCAAGTTGGGAATGCCGTTTTCCACACTGCCGCTACCGTCCTGCTGATGGCATCCCGCACAGTGCAACAGGAAGTTGGTGCGTGCCCGGTCCGCGGCCGGTGCCGCGACCGGCAGCAACGCCGTCAGCAACAGCAGCCAGCGAATCCGCGCCGGAATCGTCGTCACGGCCTATTCACCGACTTCCGCGCGAATCCGTTCACGCTGCTTGCGCACCGCCGCCGGCCTTACCGACTTGGCGCGAGCCTTGGCAAACAGCGTGGCGGGCATGTCCTGCGTACTGGCATTGAAGGTGCGCAGGACATAGCCCATCACCAACGACATCTCTTCGTCGGACAAGGCCGCCGCGGGCATGTTGCCGTTGTATTTGACGCCGCGCGAAGTAATGCTGCCGACCATTCCGGAAACGACTACCTGGGCAAGGTAGTCACGACCGTCGGCGTTGCCGGCGAGTTTGTCCAGCACGCCGGCCAGCGGTGGCGCCAGGCCCTCGGCGCCGTTGCCGTCCGGCTGATGACAGGCAACGCAGTGTGTCGCGTAGAGCGCCGCGCCATCGGCGCTGACGGTCCCGGTACCGGCGCAGGCCACCAGCGCGAAGGAGAGCAGGATCCGGTTGCGGCGCAAGCGCATGCCCTCAGCCCTTGCCGTCGTCCGCCGTTCCCACCACCGCCGCCACGGTGCAGTGGTAGGCGTTGGAGCTGTTGGTCATGCACCAGTTGATGTCGCTGTGCACACCCATCCGGTAGCCGGGCCGCTCGCGCTCATTGCGATTGCAGCCGCAGCGATTGCAGGTGGTCGCACCGCAGCAGTCGTTGTAGCTGATCAGGTAGTCCTTGCCGTCGTTCGGATTGTGGCAGGTGCCAACCCAGGTTACCTTGGAGACTTCGGTCCCCGGCGGACAAGTCGATATGCCGCCGCCGCAGCAGGTGCAGAGGAAACCATCGATCGCGCAATAGCGCCAGTACTCGCAAGCCGTATCGTCGTTGCGCTTGTCCTTTTTCGCCGCCGCCGCAGCCTTGCCGATACGGTCGAAAGGCAGAACCGGCAGCAGCAAGGCGCCGCCCACGAGCAACTTGCCGATTTGCGTCAGCGCGCTGCGCCGGGAAATCGACCGCGCCGCCGTGCGAGTCCGCTGCTCGAAAAAATCGTCAAACCACTTCATGGTTCTCTCCTTGCAATGGACCTTGCATCACGCACGCTGGTCGATGAATTCCTGCACCGAGGCGACGCCGAGTTCCTTGGCTGCGAACAGGCTTTCGATCTGTTCGCGCGAATTCACCAGGCCCTTGGCGCGCACCCTGCCGTCTTCGCCGATCAACACGGCATAGGGCAGGCGGCCCACCTTGAAGGCCATGCCCAGTTCGGTGGATAGCACATAAGGAAAATCGCCCAGACCGGCCTTGCGATAGAAGCCGACATGCTCCGGCCGATCGCCATCGCTGGCGAATATCAGTTCCAGCCACTTGCCCTCGCTGTGGCTGATCGATTTCAGGATCGGCAGCAGCTTTTTGCACACCGGACAGGTCGGCGACAGGAAGAACAGGAGCTGGCTCTTCCTCATGGCCGAAAGACCCACGGCGACAGAGCCGCCACCGAGCGATTCGAGGCCGAAGACCGGGGCGGGCTCGCCGACCCTTGGCCCGTGATCCAGCATCAGCGCGCCCATCGGGGCGATTCGCTCGTAAAGGATGCCGACCTGGCGGCTGAGGGCCAACACCGCAACCAGCAATGCCAGGACCACCACCCACAGCAGGATGTTCGAAACGATCAAGGCTTCATTCATGTCAATGCATCCTCAGGGATTGCAGTCGAGGGTGGTTGGCCATCAGTTGATTGGCGCAGACGTAAAGCCCGAGCAAGGCCAGCGTGGTTCCGGCCGCGGTGAGGTAGTCGATCCAGACCAGGGCGCGGGTTTCCGTGTCAGGCAGGCTCGCCAGAATCGCGCCCATCAGCAGGAAATTTCGTACCACCAGCCCCCAGTTCAGCGTCTGTTCGCCGACGTGCGCCGACAAGCCGCCGCAGCCGCAGTCGATGTCGCGGCGCCCGCGCAGCAGGTTGATGGCCACGGCGCCCGTCACCAGCAGCAGCAGCGTTGCCGCGAGCGACGCCCCGACCGTTCGCGTCGACGCCATCAGCAACGTTACCCCGGCCGCCAGCTCAAGCAACGGCAAGGCGATGGCGACCCAGCGCAGCCAAGATTTCGGCACCAGTTGATAGTTTTCCACGGCAGCCTGGAACAGCTCGCGATCATGCAGCTTTTGCCAGGCACCGGCGAGGAACACCACCGCCAGGGCGGCGCCGATCGCCCGCGCGACCACGGCGTCGGTCAGCACCTGCGCCGGATCCATCACTGCGGATCCAGTTGGGTGCCAAACTCGGCGAAGGGGCCTTCGGTCTTCATGTGGCGGAACTTCTGGCCGGCGTCGAACATCGCCAACGTCGCCTTGTCGGTGGAGAAACCATATAGACGCGGCGCATCGCCCTGGGTGACGGCAATGACCGTCGAATGATGGCCGGGCGCGCGCCCGATGCGCTTCCTGGTGGCCATGTCGAAGGCCCAGATTTCCTTGGCCGCTTCCTTGTGGCTGCCCTCCTTGCCTTGCGGATGCATGCCCACGTAAAGACGATTGCTCTGCCGCTGAATGGTCAGCGGCTGGTAGCCGCCGGGGCGCCAGCCGGCCTTGATGTCGGCCGCCGTGAGCAGCGGCCACGGCGCGCCGGGCACCGCTTCCTCGCCGCCGACATCGACGGTCTGCACATTGCCGCGGAAGGAGACGAAGCTGTAGTTGTCGCCGTTCTGCTCGGCGGAAACAAACAGGGCATCCTCATCCGGATCGAAGAATTTTTTGCTCTTCTTCTTGCTCACGGCCTTGCCTTCGTTGTCGAGCGTGACCGTCAGCATCGTGCCGTCGCCGCACAGCGTGGAAAAGCGGTTCGGATTGCTTTGCGCCGGATAGATCATCCAGCAACCGGGGGTAGGAACTTCGCTGGCAAACTTGCCGGCCGTACGGTCAACCACCGTCACCGACGTGGCCGGCGTCGCATTTTGCATGAAGACGAAACGCCCGTCGGCCGAACTGCGCACCGCGCCGCGGTAAGGCATCGACTGGGCATGCTTCGAGGGAACGCTGATCTCCGCCTTCAGCTTCAAAGTGCTGGAGTCATATACGTCCAATTCGGCGAACCGCTCGCCGCGGTTGAGCTTGGTGAAATAGGCGGTGGACACGAGAATCTCCGAGCGATCGGGCGACAGCGTGGCGTGTCCGGCGAGCCCCAGCGACACGTTTCCCTGAACCTTGAAGGTCTTGCCGTCGATGATCAACAGCTTGCCATCGATAAAGTGCGAGATGACCATGTCCGACAGATACAGCCGATAGGAATCGGCCGGCGGCAGCGTCGCGACGCCAGGCTTTTCGATCGGCAGTTCGGCGAAGGCCGGAACAACCGTCAAGCCGACTAGCAGGCCTACGGCAACCGCATTGATCGCTTTTGAAAGCATCTCGACGACCCCTTCCCACAGTGTCAGGTTTGCGCTACCGACCCTCGCGACGGCTGCCACAAGCGCCATTGAACCCGCAGATTACCGGTACGGCCACGCAATCTAACGAAAGTTGATGGCGGGGCGTTATCCAAAATTGGCAATGTGCGAAATAGCAACAACTCGAAGCAGGATGTGCTGCGACGCAGCATCCGAGGATCGGGGAACACCCCGGAAATAGGCCGTACCGAAGCTCGCTCGACGCCTGGTCTTTGCATGAGCACGGCTGATCGCGCATTTGCTCCAAAAAGCCCGATGCGCTACAGTGAAAGTCCATTGCTTGCCGGAACATGGCGCATGCCCAAACTTGCCCGTCACATGGAGTGCGCGGTCGACCTCACCGAGGCCCTGGCTACCAGCATCGCCTGCGTACCGGAACAGCCGGCGCTGTTCCACAAGACCGTTTCCCAAGATGCCGACGCGCATGCCGAAAGCCTCGAAAAGTGGCAGCAGAGTTATGACCAGTTGACCGCCGGTCGCTTTCAGGGCGTGTTGCGGGAGATCTGGCTGGGAGACATGCAGCTTTTCCGCGAGACCACCAATCAGGCGGTATTGCAACGCGGACGCGCGTGGAGCGGGGCCGGCACCTTCGGTGTGCCGCTCGAAATGGATACGGACGGCTTCTTCTGCGATCAGCGGCTCGGCATGAACGGGGTGCTGGCCTTCGGCCAGGATCAGGATTTCGAGCTGCGTACGCCGCGCATCTTCGACATCGTCGGAATCGCGGTCAATGCCAATTGCTACCACTCGATCGTTGACCCGGCTGCGGAGCCCATGCCGTCCGGGCAAATCGACAGACCGCGCGTGCTGCCGTGCAACAAGCATCTTCAGGAACTGCGCACGCTGCTGGTGGACATTTTCGACGCGCTGGACGCCGATCCATTGCGTCTCGAAGCGCCACAGATCCAGAAGACCCTGCGCTCGACGCTTGTCGGTCATCTTCATGCTTCGATGCAGCCCGCAGTGGATGTTTCCGTCCCGCTGCCCAACCGTGCTGCGCGCAAGAACATTGTCGACCTGGCGCGCGACCATGTTCTCGCCAACCTTCATGAACCGGTCACCATCGCCGAACTCTGTGAGCATATCGGTGTCAGTCGGCGCACGTTGCAGTATTGCTTCCAGGAAGTGATCGGCACCAACCCCGTGTATTTCTTGCGGGCGATCCGTCTCAACAACGTCCGGCGCGAGTTGCGGGCCGCCACGCAAGGCGCCGTGCAGATTGCCAACATTGCCGCGCGCTGGGGCTTCTGGCATTTATCGCACTTCTCCAGCGACTATCGCGGGCTGTTCGGCGAATCGCCGTCGGCAACCCTGCGGCGCCGGCAATAGAACACGACTCGTATATTCCAGCGACAAGACCAGGCGCGCGGACTGCGCGTTCGGTGTTTCGAGCGGGACCGGCTCGGCGCATCGGCGCGGCGATCGCCTTCCGCGATCGTTTGCGGTCACCGAGATTCAGGCCGAGTTTCTCGGGGTCGGCCGCCGCCAGGTCGGCCAGGACCTCGGCGCCGATGCCCTTGTCGCGAAGCACTTCGACACACTGGCTCTCACCGCCAGTTCTCGACAATGACTTTGCTGTCCCCTTTCTTGCCTACTCCATCGGGATAGCAAATCGGGGATGGGTACGCGGCGGCGAAGGCAACTGCCGCGGCGAAGAAGCGATCATTCTTGCCGGTGGGCCGCCCGACAAGGGCAGCCCGCAACCTCGTCAGGCTTCAACGCCAGCGAAAAGCATGAACCGGAACGCCGTTACCGATGTTGCCATGCACGCGACGAACCGACGTCCCGGACGCCTTTTCGGCGGGGGCGGATGCCGACTGGGCGGCAATCGCGGGAGCGTTGGCAAGGCTCAGCAGGGCCGTAGCGGCGAGGATCCCGACCACAAACAGTACGCCCAGCAGAACGAGATTCCTGAAGCCTTTCGCGCTGCCGGCCGCCAAGCGAGTCGTGGATTGACTGGAAGCATTCCGGGTCGGGGCCGGGATCTGTTGTGCGTTCATGATGGGTCTCCTCGGGTTGGCGTTCGGTGCTGCATCGCGTTGTCCGCTTGAGACCCATTCTCGGCGTCCAGGACGCAGAAATCTGTGTGGCAGTAATGCCTCCGAGTGTGAGAAATTCACATTTCGCGACCCGTTGTTGCTTGCGTTACATGGAACGGCGACCTATGTTGTTACAGGTGACGTCTCCCGGAAGAAATTCATGACGATGAGTGCCGCTGCGCGAGTACATAGGCATCGCGCCGGACTGCGCGCGTCAGGGTTGCGGCCTGTGCAAATCTGGGTGCCCGACGGCCGGGCTTCGCCGACGAGTGCCGGCGTCAGGCCAGACTCGTCTCGGCGGCAGACAGGGCGGATGCGGAATTGCCGGGCTTCACGGATGCGGCCTTGTCCGACGTCGACGGCTGGAGCGCATGAGACGCGCGGTTTTCGTGACCATTGCCATGCAAGGCGATTTTGGCAAGCCACGGCGAGCCTTGGTAGTGCAACAAGTTGACCAGTTCGATGAGCTCGCGACCGCGACTGTCCTGCTGGTGTCAGGGACGCTGGTCGATGCGCCCCTGCTACGCGTGACGCTCGTTCCGGACGGGAAGAACGGTTTGCGCAAGCCGTCGCAAGTGATGATCGACAAGGCCATGACCGTCAAGCGCGACATGCTCGGAGCGGTGCTTGGCGCGGCCGATGACGAGACCATGCTGAAAGTCGGACGCGGCCTGGCCGTGTTCCTGGGCGTGGTTTGAACGGTCCTGGACGAACGCGCGAGCCCCATCCGCAAGAGTCGACGCTGGCAGGACGGCGGCACTGAGAGCCTGTTTCAGCAGGAATCATGCCCCGCGTTGAGATCACGATCGGCGTCTGCGGCGTTGCAGTGCGGGCCAAGGATCGCGGGAGCCGGAACGATGCCGTCCAGGGACGGGGACCCGCTCAGGCCGCCACCCGCAGGCAGATGTCGACCGTGATATCGTCGAACGGGCAGACGATGGCGCCATCGGCCTGTCTTTCGACCAGGCCGAGCGCAATCAGGACTTGCAGATCCTCATGCACGCGCTTGGGATCGCGCTCGACCCGACGCGCGGCTTCGCGACCGCTCATCGGTCCGGCGCCCTGTAGCGCCCGGACGAGTTCCCAGCGGCGTTCGGTGAGTTTGCCGAAGAACTGCGCCGGCGATTCGAAATTAAGGAACTCGCCGGCATAGCCGCGGCCCCGCAGGCCTCCCCGGGCCTTCGTGCCGGCCTGCCGCAAGGCGGCTTTCCAGTCGGCATTCAGGGTGATGGTCAGTGTCCTCATGGCGTTCTCCTCTTTTCAACCTCGGCGATGAAGTCTTCGATCAGGGTCTCGACGTCGACGAAATCGTAGGCGGACTCGCGGCCGTCGAGATGCCGGTGGTCGCCTTTGCCGCGTTCGTTGTCGAAGCCCACAATGCGCTGACCGTCCCGGCCAAAATAGAGTCGGTACTTGAACCCGTGTCGCGTTGGCGGTACCGACTCGGGAACTCTCCAGACGCGCATCTCGATAAGCTCACCCTCAGGCGTGATGTCCTTGAAGGCAACGATCAATTCGGCGCGTTTCATGTGGGCAATTATGCCTACATGAAAGCCCCGCTACAAGCCAGAGCATTGTCCAATGGGGTTTGAGTCTGAGCGAGGGGTGTGAATCCAACGGGGTTTGAGTCTGAGCAGGCAGTCGTGATCGATCAAGATGCGAGGCATGGTGATCGATATGAACGACGAACAACTGAAGACCCTGGGGGACTTGCAGGGATTTCTGGATGGGACCGTGATGATGGATTTCGCGGTAGCGGCAGAGGAGCGATACGCGTTCATTGCGCGCACCGTCAAACGCTTCGGCTATGGCCGGCTGAAGCGATCAGACAAGGCCATTGTGCTGCGCTTTTTGGAACGGGTCAGCGGCTACTCGCGTCAGCAGATCGCGCGCTTGGTCAAACGTGGTGGCGAACGCCGACCGCTGATCAAGCGTTACCACGGCTCACGCACCAGCTTTGCACGCACCTACAGCAGCGCGGACGTGCTCCTGCTGGCGCAAACCGACACGTTACACGGCACGCTCTCCGGTCTGGCGACCAAGAAGCTTATGGAACGGGCCTGCGGGATCTTCGGCGATGTCCGCTATCAACGGCTGGCAACGATCTCGGTGGCGCACCTCTACAACCTGCGGCAGCGACCGAATTACCAGCACCAGCGGCAGGTCTGGACCAAGACCCGCCCCACCGGTGTGCCTATCGGCGAGCGCCGCGCTCCGGCCCCCAACAACCGTCCCGGGTACTTGCGTGTCGATAGCGTCCATCAGGGCGACCAGGACGGCATGAAAGGGGTGTATCACATCAACGCCGTCGATTGCGTGACCCAGTACGAGGGCGTTGCCACCTGTGAGCGCATCAGCGAGGCCTTCCTGATTCCGGTACTGGAAGCCCTGCTGCAGAGCTTCCCCTTCGTCATTCTGGGCTTTCACACCGACAACGGCTCCGAGTACATCAACCGTGATGTCGCCAAGCTGCTCAACAAACTGCTGATCGAGGAGCAGACCAAATCACGCTCCCGGCACAGCAACGACAACGCCCAGGCCGAATCCAAGAATGGCGCCATCGTGCGCAAGCATTTGGGCTACAGCCACATCCCGCAACGCTTTGCCACACCGGTCAATGTCTTCTGTCGCGACTACCTGAATCCGTACATCAACTTCCACCGGCCTTGCCTGTTCGCCGAAACCCTCACCGATGCCAAGGGCCGGCAGCGCAAGCGCTACCCGTACCGCCTGATGATGACACCCTACGAAAAGTTCAAGTCTGTGCCACAGGCCGCGACATTCCTGAAACTGGGTGTCGATTTCGAACACCTCGACACGCAGGCCATGGCGATGAGCGACAATGACGCCGCGGAGCGAATGAACGCGGCGCGTTCCGCGCTCTTCAAGACCATTTTTAACCGATCGAAAGCAGCTGCCTGACCAGACAAAAAAGCGACAAGCGAAGGGGCTGTGGATATGTGGATAGCTCGCCTGACGGCGACCTTCCCACATAACCACAACCCCGCCAAAAGCCAAACCTTTTTTGATTTCGGATTCAACGTCAAAACCGATCGCTCAGACTCATACCTGGATTGGAATGGACT
>WBZP01006662.1_pt1 | contig 11360 bp, 10 predicted proteins | sample 5204301 | NCBI WGS metagenome assembly WBZP01 (sample SAMN12412401, study PRJNA552823) | activated sludge metagenome | isolation source: activated sludge from nitrification reactor of wastewater treatment plant... | place: USA: Pennsylvania | collected 2017
GAGCCACAGCCCCACGGCGGCCACGAGTTCGATCACGGCGAAATAGATCGTCGCGGTCTGCCAGGCCATGGTCTGGTTTTCGAACGCCTCTTCTTCGCCGCCGACGAAACCGGTCACCTGCGCCCAGTGATAGAGACCCTTGGCGATCGACAGCACCGCCATCAGGCGCAGGAACAGCACCAGCCGCTGCGTCCATACGTTCTCGTCGGGCTCGATGCGCTCGGACGAAAGCGCCGCCGCCGTCAGGGCGTCCCGCGGTGGTTCGCGCGTGGTGGTGTCGGACATCTGCTTTTCGGCGTTGCGAAGACGATTTCGGGAAGGATCCCCCTCCCCGCGACGGACTCTTGGCCCGGGCCAGCGGCAAAATCAATCGCCGTTGCGGCAGATCAAGCAGCCGTGACGCCTTCTTGGCAAGCTGCTAGAATTGATCCAGATTCAGACCAGCCGCCGTTAAGGAGCATTCCATGGCGATCAAGTTCGGCCGTCCGATCGAAATGCGCGATTCCCCGCGCCGCCAGGCCGCCCACTCGGCCCCTCCGCTCGATCTCGTGGTGCGCCCGCGCCGCAACCGCAAATCGGAATGGGCGCGGCGGATGGTGCGCGAGAACGTGCTGACGACCGACGACCTGATCTGGCCGATGTTCGTGGTCGACGGCAACAACACGCGCACACCGGTCGCCTCGATGCCCGGCGTCGAACGCCTCACCGTCGATCAGATCGTGCGCGACGCCGAGCGTGCCGCCAAGCTCGAGATCCCCTGCATCGCGCTGTTCCCCTACACCGAGGCAGCGCTGCGCGACGAGCACGGCTCCGAGGCGCTCAATCCGGACAATCTGGTCTGCCAGTCGGTGCGCGCGATCAAGAAGGAATTCCCCGACATCGGCGTGCTCTGCGACGTCGCGCTCGATCCCTTCACCAGCCACGGCCATGACGGGCTGGTGGCCGACGGCCGCATCCTCAACGACGAGACCGTGGCGGTGCTGGTCAGGCAGGCGCTGACGCAGGCCGAAGCCGGTTGCGACATCATCGCGCCCTCCGACATGATGGACGGCCGCGTCGGCGCGATCCGCGAGGCGCTGGACGAAGCGGGCTTCCTGGACGTCCAGATCATGGCCTACGCGGCGAAATACGCCTCCGCCTTCTATGGCCCGTTCCGCGACGCCATCGGTTCGGCCAAGACGCTGACCGGCGACAAGCGCACCTACCAGATGGACAGCGCCAATTCCGACGAGGCGCTGCGCGAGGTCGAACTCGACATCGCCGAGGGCGCCGACATGGTGATGGTCAAGCCCGGCATGCCCTATCTCGACATCGTCCGCCGCGTGAAGGACACGTTCTCGGTGCCGACCTTCGCCTATCAGGTGTCCGGCGAATACGCGATGATCGCGGGCGCCGCGCGCAACGGCTGGATCGACGGCGAGCGCGCCATGATGGAGGCCCTGCTCGGCTTCAAGCGCGCCGGCGCCGACGGCGTCCTGACCTATTTCGCGCCGCAGGCGGCGGAGAAGATCAAGGCGCAGCGCTAGATCAGGCCTGCGCCCGCAGCGCCGGTTTCGGGCCGCATAGGGGACGCAGAGCTTCGCGCTGCTCGGCTGACAGCACCTTGAGCGGATAGATCGGCTCGCGCGTCTTCAGGTGGAAGAACGGATGCGGCCAGGCGCGGCCGCGCAGGCGCCAGCCCAGCACCTTGGTGATCGCGCGCAGGAGCAGCGTCAGGTTGATGCCGGTGGAGCCGGCCGGCGCCTGCCCGATCGCATACTTGCCGAGGATCGCCCCGATCGGAGCGCCGAACACGCTGTCGGCTGTGCGCTCGCCGCCCTCGAAGGTTTGCGCGGTGAGGCCGACGAAGGGAATCGCGGGTCCCAGCGTGTTGCCGACAGGCGTGTTGCAGCAGGTCGTGTGCCAGCGGAACAGCCCCTTCGGCGTCAGGCGCAGTCCGGCGATGCGGTCCTGTCCCCTGGTGAAAGTCAACGAAGCCGGCGCCACCTGGACGATGTCGGTGCCGCCCTGCGCATCGAGCAGGTCGGCGCGGCCGAGCTGATGGGCGAAGGCCTGGCAATCGTCGCAATAGCAGACCACCCGGTTGACCTTCTGCGGCGAGGCATTGCTGACGAGGCCCTCGACCTCGCCGCAGCGGCATCGCACCTTCACTTGCCTCGCCATTTATCCTTCCCCTCTCCGGCCATGTTGGGCCGATGTTCGCCGGGATGGCCAGGACTCACAAGCCGGCAGCCGCGGCTGCCGCGGTTTTGCCGGACTATTTCGCCAGTTAATGTTCCACGCGGGTCTTGCGGCCGCACGGCCCGTTCCCATGTCCTGTTCGGGAATGCACGGAGGGATGACATGACCTACAGCGGTTCCGGCGATACCGGCGGCGCCTGGCGCAACGACGGCGGGGTGCAGCCGCACGCCTTCGATCCCCTCACCCAACCCGACTTGTTCAACGGCGTGCTGACCAAGCGCGCGTTTGCGTTCCTGATCGACCTCGTTGTCATCGTGGTTCCCGTGCTGCTCGGCTATCTCTTCATCCTGCTGTTCGGATTGCTGACGCTCGGCCTCGGCTGGGTGCTGTTCTGGCTGGCATGGCCGGCTACCGTGGTCTGGGCCATCGTCTACTATGGCGCCACGCTCGGCGGGCCGCGTTCGGCCACGATCGGCATGCGGGTGATGGATATCGAGTTGCGCACCTGGTATGGGGCGCCCGGTTACTTCGTGCTGGGCGCGATGCATGCCGTGCTGTTCTGGGTTTCGGTCTCGTTCCTGACGCCCTTCGTGGTGCTGGTCGGCCTGTTCAACGGCCGCCGCCGGCTGCTGCACGACATCGTGCTGGGCACGGTGGTTATCAACAGCCTCGGCCGCACCCAGGCGGCGCAACCGGCGCGAACCTACTGACCCCGTAGCCTATCCGATTGACGGTCGGCCTCCGCAGCGCGATGCTGGGCGCGGCTGCTCTGGAGGCCTGACGACGCAACGTGACCCAGCATTCGCGTGACACCCCGCAATTCTACCTGACGGCGCCCTCGCCCTGTCCGTATTTGCCGGGCCGGCACGAGCGCAAGGTGTTCACGCATCTGGTCGGCGACAAGGCGGCCGATCTCAACGACCTGCTGACCCATGGCGGATTCCGCCGCAGCCAGTCCATCGCCTACCGGCCGGCCTGCGACCAGTGCCGGGCCTGCGTCTCCGTGCGGGTGATCGCCAACGAATTCCGCCCGTCCCGCAGCTTCCGCAAGGTAATGGCGCGCAATGCCGACATCATCGGCGAGCAGCGCAGCGCGGTGCCGACCTCGGAACAGTATTCGGTGTTCCGCGCCTATCTCGACAAGCGGCACCGCCATGGCGGCATGGCGGACATGACCGTGCTCGACTACGCCATGATGGTGGAAGACAGTCACGTCGAGACGCGAATCATCGAGTATCGCAGGCGCGGCGTCGATACCGGCATCACCGGCCGCGGCGACGAGCTGCTCGCGGTGGCCCTGACCGACGTGCTCAGCGACGGGCTGTCGATGGTCTACTCGTTCTTCGAACCCGCCGAACGCGACCGTTCGCTCGGCACCTTCATGATCCTCGACCACATCGCCCGCGCCCGCCGGCTCGGGCTGCCCTATGTCTATCTCGGCTACTGGATCGATGGCTCCCGGAAGATGGACTACAAGAGCCGTTATTTGCCGCAGCAGCGGCTGGCCCCGAGCGGCTGGATGCGCGTCGAGCCGTCGGGCGAAGTCGTGACGGAGCCGCAGGAATAACCTAGTATCCGGAATCAGAAATTAGTGAGACAGATCGTCATTGCGAGCGAAGCGAAGCAATCCAACCTCTTTGTTGCGGCGAGCTGGATTGCTTCGTCGCTTTGCTCCTCGCAATGACAACCCAATGCGAGTCAGATCTCAGCGATATTGGGTATAGGTACTAGCCGCCGAACAGCGTGTCGGACAAGAGCTTCAGGTTCAGGATCACGATGATGCCCGCGACCACCCAGGCGAGCGCGGCAACCGGGGCCGGTATGACGAACTGCCCCATCTTGCGCCGGTCGGAGACGAACCGCACCAGCGGGATCACCGCGAACGGAAGCTGCATCGACAGCACGACCTGGCTGAACACCAGCAGCTTCGCCGTGCCGCTCTCGCCGTAGAACGCCGTGACGATCACGACCGGCACGATGGCGATGCCGCGGGTGACAAGGCGGCGCAACCAATTCGGCAGACGCAGGCTGAGGAAACCTTCCATCACGATCTGGCCGGCGAGCGTCGCGGTCACCGTCGAATTGAGGCCGGAGGCGAGCAGCGCCACCGCAAACAGCGTCGAGGCGATGCCGAGCCCGAGTAACGGCGACAACAATTCGTAGGCCTGGCCGATCTCGGCGACGTCGTTGTGGCCGCTCTTGTGGAAGGTTGCGGCCGCCACCACCAGGATCGCGGCATTGATGAACAGCGCCAGCATCAGGGCGATGGTCGAATCCGTCGTCGCCCATTTGACGGCGTCGCGCCTGCCCTCGTCGGTGCGCGGATAGGCCCGGGTCTGCACGATCGCGGAATGCAGATAGAGATTATGCGGCATGACGGTGGCGCCGATGATACCGATGGCGATGTAGAGCATCTCCGGATTGGTGAATATCTCGCGCGAGGGCACGAAGCCCTGCAACAGCTCGGCCACCGGCGGCGCGGCGGCCGCGACCTGGATCGCGAAGCAGACCGCGATCACGATCAGCAGCGCGATGACGAACGCCTCCAGGAAGCGGAAGCCCCTGTTCATCAGCATCAGCAGCAGGAAGGCATCGAGCGCCGTGATCAGCGCACCCGCGATCAGGGGGATGCCGAACAGCAGTTTGAGAGCGATCGCGGTGCCGATCACTTCCGCCAGATCACAGGCGATGATGGCGGCCTCGCAGGCCAGCCACAGCAACAGGTTCACCGGACGCGAATAGCTGGCGCGGCAGGCTTGCGCGAGATCGCGATCGGTGGCGATGCCGAGCCGCGCGGCCAGCGCCTGCAGCAGGATCGCCATCAGGTTCGAGAGCAGGATGACGGCGAGCAGCGTGTAGCCGAACCTGGAACCACCCGCGAGGTCGGTCGCCCAGTTGCCGGGGTCCATGTAGCCGACGGAGACGAGATAGCCCGGTCCGGCGAAGGCGAGCAGCCGGCGCCACCAGATGCCGCCGGCGGCGGGAACCGCGACGCTGGAATGCACCTCGGCCAGGCTCTTCAGCCTCGCGCTGTCGTCGCGCCAGCCGTCGGTAGTCGTCGAGGGAGCTGGCAGGCTTTCGGAGCTCACATCGGGGCCCTTGGGGTTCATTTCGGACACAATGGCCGATCCCCATCTTTATTGCAACTCATTTGCAACTGCATCTACGGGGTTCCAAGGACATGTCGGGAAGCGGGTGGATCAGTCCGTCGTCTTCAGTGAAGGATGCCCCAACCCTCGCCGATCGGACTTGCGCCATGTCACCCCTGCCCGCATCTGCCTCGCCCGCGCTCCAGTTGCCCCCGACCTTCAACCGCCTGGCCTGGTCGAACCTGGCCGCCCAATCCGCGGAGCAGATTGCGCTGGCCGCGGCGCCTATCGTCGCGGTGCTGCTGCTCGGGGTCGGCGAAGGCGAGACCGGCGCGCTGCAGACCGCGCTCACGCTACCGTTCGTCCTCGTTGCGATCCCTGCCGGACTGCTCGCGGACCGCGTGTCCCGCCGGTTCCTGATGGCGGGCGCCGAGGCGTTGCGCGCGGCGGCACTGTCGGCGATCCTGCTCCTGCTCTTCACGGGGACGCTCGACCTGCCCCTGCTGGCGTTGCTCGGCTTCGCCTCGGTCTGCGGCACGGTGGTCTACAGCGTCGCGGCACCGGCGCTGGTGCCCTCGCTGGTCACGGCAGGGCAACTACCGGCCGCCAATGCGCGGATCGAACTCGCCCGCACCGTGGCGTTTGCGGCGGGGCCCGCGCTCGGCGGCGCGCTGGTCGGATGGGTCGGCGCTGCGCCCGCGTTCGGATTTGCGGCGGCGTTGTCGGCGATGGCCGTAGCGGCTCTGTCCGGCATCCACGAACCGGCGCGCCAACCCGCGCCACGCCGGCATCCGCTCAACGAGATCGGCGAAGGCGTTCGCTTCGTGATGCGGCACGAACTGCTGCGGCCGGTGTTCATCACGCAGTTCATCTTCAACACCGCCTCCTTCCTGCTGCTGGCCGTGTTCGTGCCCTATGCCGTGCGCCATCTCGGATTGAGCGCCACCGGCGTCGGCGCTACGCTTGCGATGTACGGCGCCGGCATGGTTGTAGGCGCCTTGTGCGCCACCCGCGTCATTCGCCGCCTGCCGTTCGGTGTCGTGATCGGCCTCGGCCCCGTCACAGGGTTTGTCGCCGCAGGCCTCATGGCCCTGACAACGCTGGTTGCCTCGCCGCTGCTTGCCGGCTTCAGTTTCTTCCTGCTCGGCGCAGGTCCGATCCTCTGGGTCATCTCGACCACCACGCTGCGGCAATCGGTGACGCCGCCCTCGCTGCTCGGCCGCGTCTCCGCCATCAACATCCTGAGCTACGGCGCCCGCCCGCTCGGCTCCGCGCTCGGCGCGATCGTCGGCGGCCTCCACGGCGCGGAGACCTGCCTGTATCTGGCGGCTGCGATCTTTGCCGCCCAGGCCTTGGTGATCTGGCTGTCGCCAGCCGTGGCGCTGGTGCGGCAGCCGGCGATGGTCGGCGAGCCCGTGCGCGGCTGAAGCGAGCTTGGTCGGTCACCTTCGCGGCCGCCACGCCACCGGAACAAGGTCTGGGCACGCAGCGCGGCGCGCGAGGCCCTGCCATGCCCTGGCCGGCTTGACGGTGCCGATCCGACAGCGGCAAATGCCTGGATACATGAAGGAGAACCGGATGCAGCCGGCGGGATACGGACGTTCGAAGAAATGACCCCGCCGCAACTTCCGATCATCCTGGCGCTCGGCACCACGCAGACGCTGGCCTGGGCTTCGAGCTACTACCTGCCCGCCATTCTGGCCGACCCGATCGCCCGCGATCTCGGCGTCTCCTCCAACTGGATCTTTGCGGCGTTCTCCGCCTCGCTGGTGCTCTCGGCCATTCTCGGCCCCCGCGTCGGCCGGCAGATCGACCTCGTCGGCGGCCGATCGGTGCTGTGCATCTCCAACCTGACGCTGGCCGCAGGCCTCGCGTTGCTCGGCTTCACCACCTCCATCCCGGTCCTGATCGCAGCCTGGCTGCTGCTCGGCGTCGGCATGAGCATGGGCCTTTACGATGCGGCCTTCGGCGCGCTCGGACGCATCTATGGCGATGGCGCACGCCGCTCGATCACCGGCATCACCCTGCTTGCCGGCTTCGCCTCGACCGTCGGCTGGCCGCTCACGGCGCTGGGGCTGGAGCAGATCGGCTGGCGCAACACCTGCTTTGCCTGGGCCGCCGCGCATATCCTGCTCGGGATGCCGCTCAACTTCTTCATGCTGCCGGCGGTGCAAGGTGCAAGGGCGGCCGTCGCAAATGCGGTCAAGCCGCACATCCCGATCGACCGGGCGATGGCGCTGCTCGCCTTCACCTTCGCCGCGGCCTGGACCGTCACCGGCGCGATGGCGGCGCATTTTCCGCGCATCCTCGAAGCCGCAGGCGCGACGCCGGTGCAGGCCATCGCGGCGGGAGCCCTGATCGGTCCGGCGCAGGTCGCCGCCCGCATCGTCGAGGCGAGTGTCCTCAGCCGCTACCATCCGCTGGTGTCGACGCGGCTCGCCTGCATCACCCATCCGATCGGCGCCATCATCGTGGGCATCTTCGGCGGCGCGGCGGCCAGCGTGTTCGCGGTGTTCCACGGCTCCGGCAACGGCATCCTCACCATCGCGCGCGGTACGCTGCCGCTGGCGATCTTCGGCTCGCAAAACTACGCCTACCGCCTCGGACTGCTCGGCGCGCCCTCGCGCATGGCGCAGGCGGTGGCGCCGCTCGCCTTCGGGCTGTTGATCGAGGTGATGGGAGCCAGGGTGCTGATGGTCTCCTCTGCGCTCAGCCTTGCCGCGCTTGCTGCGCTGTTCCTGCTCAAGGCGAGCGCGGTATCGCGCGAGAGTTGAGCGCAGCGCTTTCCCTCCCGATTGGTCGCAGCCGCACGACCGCACACCTGACGGCCTCACGGTCACTCCGACGTCGCGATCCAGATTCCGGCAAACACGGCGACCAGGCCCATCACCAAGTTGATCGTGATGGGCTCGCCGACGAGTTGGTTGGCCAGCAACGCGGCGGCGATCGGGTTGACGGTCATGGTATTGGCAACTCGGGTCGGTGAGGCCCGCTCCAGTGCCAGAACCCAGAGAATGAACGCAGCTGCGCCTCCGCCAACACCGAGATAGATGCCTGCGATCCATTGCGACTGACCGAACTGCGAGAGAAGAGCGATGCTGCCGGTGGCCCAACCAACGGCGATCAGCGCCGCCGCGCCCGTCCCCATGCCGACCGCAAGAAAGCCGAGCGCGCTGGATCGGCGGATGAATGGACGTGACAACACGTTGTAGAAGGCCATGCACAGCACGGCGGCGAGCATAATCAATTCACCGCGCCATGCGTTCGGCGGCGCCGACGCCAGACCGGACGCCAGCGCCGCAGCCACACCGAGCACGGCAATGCAGACGCCGACGGTCTTGCGGAACGTCAGCGCCTCCACGCCCAGCACCGCGCCGACTACCATGGTCGAGAGTGGCAGCGTCGCCAGTGCGAGCGAAGCCCGCGCCGCGGTGGTGTAGGAAAGTGCGATGTTGTAGAAAACGAAGAACACGCCGAAAAAGGCGAATCCGAGCCCTGCAACCGCAGGCCAGTCGCGCCGCGGCGGCCATTTGGCATGCAGCAGGAGAGCGGCCGGCAGCACGCAGAGGAACCCGATGCCCCAGCGCAGGATCGCAAGCGTGACGGGATCGACATTGCCCGCGAGATAGCGCGTGATCGCTGCCGCGGTGCCACCGAGAAAGCTCGAGAGCAACGCAATTGAAACGCCGATCCATTCGGTCATGGGGTATTCCCGCCTTGTCGCGGAACACCGTAGACGCCGAAGGAAAGCCGACCAACGAAAGAAGCTATCTTCTGCACATGCATTGATATGAATGGCGGCAAGTGTCAGCAGGCATCGTTCTCATGGCGCGAATCTCGCCCGAGCTTTGCTGCTTCATTGCCCCTCGGGATTCCGGGTTCACGCTTCGCGTGCCCCGGAATGACGACTACTTCTTGCCAACGACCTCGCCATCCTCCTTGACGAAGGAGGTTACGGGTTTGTCGAGCAGATCGAGCACCAGCTCGGACGGCCGGCACAGCCGTACGCCTTTGGGCGTGACGACGATCGGCCGGTTGATCAGGATCGGATGCGCCAGCATGAAGTCGATCAGCTGGTCGTCGCTCCATTTGGGATCGGCCAGACCGAGCTCGGCATAGGGCGTGCCCTTCTCACGTAACAGCTCGCGCACGGGGACGCCCATGGCCTTGACCAGTTCGACGAGACGGGCGCGGCTCGGCGGCGTCTTCAGATATTCGATCACCTCGGGCTCCCCGCCGCTTTGCCGGATCATGGCCAGCGTGTTGCGCGAGGTGCCGCAGGCGGGGTTGTGATAGATCGTGACGGTCAACACGCTACTCCATGTTCGTGGCGGCAGAGTTCGACTTCGACGGTTACGTGGCTGAGACCGTGCAGGCCGCTGAGCCGGCGCTTGTACTCCGAAGGCGGCAGCGGGTCGTCCGATACCAGAGCGATGACGGCGGCGCGATGACCGGGACCGATCTGCCAGAGATGCAAGTCGGTGATGCGGTCGCCGCGCGTCTCCAGGCGCTCGCGGATCAGCCCCTCCATCTTGCCGGCGTTATTGACGTCCAGGAGCACGCTGCCGGACGACCGCAACAGGCCCACCGCCCAGCTTGCGATCACGACGGCGCCAACGAGACCGACGACCGGATCGGCCCAGCCCCACTGCAGCCAGGCCGCGGCAACCAGGGCCATGATGGCAAGCACGGACGTGGCGGCGTCCGCGACCACATGCACATAGGCAGCACGAAGATTGTTGTCGCGATGACGGTGGCGATGCCCGTGGTCATGATTATGACTGTGGCCATGCGCGTGGCCGTGATGATGGTCGTCATGCTCCTCGCGCAGCAGGAAGGCGCTGACGAGATTGACGACGAGGCCGAGCAAGGCCACCGCGATCGCTTCGCGATAAGCAATCGTGACGGGACTGACCAGTCGCTCGATGCTTTCGAAAGCAATCTGGATAGCGACGATCCCAAGGATGACCGCACTGGCGAAAGCGGCGAGATCGCCGAACTTGCCGGTGCCGAAGGTGAAGTGGCTGTTGCGCGCCTGGCGGCGGGCAAACAGATAGGCGAGCCCCGCGATGCCGAGCGCGGAGGCGTGGGTTGCCATGTGCCATCCGTCGGCCAGCAGCGCCATCGAGCCCGACAGCATGCCGGCGACGATCTCGCCGACCATCATCACGGCGGTCAGAACGACGACGAGCCAGGTACGCCGTTCGTTGCGGCTGTGCTTCGAGCCGAGGAATACGTGGTCGTGGGTCCAGTGGTCGAGGGAATGGGAGTGCATGGGCCGGCCTCCGGGCCGCGACAGGCAGGCCGCGGCGATCGAGCCTGATATAGCGCCTGGGAAGACGAATACTATCACACCGGCTCGGGGATATCGCACTGAACTACTAGGCCGTTGAACGACATGGCAACGCAGCGCTTACCCCTGCTCTTCCGGCGGCCTGATGTGGCGGAACGAGACCAGAAGCGCGATGTCGTAGCCGATCTTGAGCACGCCGCAGACCATCAGCGGCAGACCGGTAAAGCTCGTCGTCAGCAAGACGCCCGATATGGCCGGACCGATGCTGGAGGCCAGACTTCGCGGCACAGCGGTGACGCTCGCTGCCGCCGGCCGCTCCGCCGGCGTCACCACTGCCATGACATAGGACGTGCGTGTCGGCACATCCATCTGCGACAACGCCGAACGCAGCAGAAGCAAGGCCAGCGCGACGTAGAGGTTGGGGGCGAACGCAGCGGCGATCAGGAAGATGCTGGACGGGATATGGGTGAACACCATGGTGTTGACGAGGCCGACCCGCCGGGAGATCCACGCCGCCACCGGATAGGAAAAAGCCGACAGCGTCGAGGTCCAGAAGAAAAACACGCCGGCCGCCGACAGCGAGAGATCGAAGCGCTGGAACAGCCACAGCGCCAGCAGCGACTGCGCGACGAAGCCGCCCGCAAAGGAGTCGATCGAGAACAGCGCCGCGAGCTTGTAGACGGTGCCGCGGGACGGACCGAGCGGCGCATGCGCCTTCTCTTCCGCATGGGCGTGGGGAGCCCTCCGGTAGAGCACTGCGCAGATCGCGCCCAGCGCGGCGTAGACATAGAACATC
>WBZP01006663.1_pt1 | contig 11360 bp, 9 predicted proteins | sample 5204301 | NCBI WGS metagenome assembly WBZP01 (sample SAMN12412401, study PRJNA552823) | activated sludge metagenome | isolation source: activated sludge from nitrification reactor of wastewater treatment plant... | place: USA: Pennsylvania | collected 2017
CACCCGTTGGGCACCCACCTGCGCTCTTGGGCGTGAGATGGTTGACCTGTTGACCCTTCTTGACACCGATCAGCGCCTTGGGTGTGCGCGACTTGCCCACGTGCTTTTTGCGATAAGCATCCCACGCCTCTACAATCGCTTTCTGCCGTTCGTCACGCTCCGGACCGGGCGGAGGCCGCTCGAAGAACACGTCGCACGGCGGACTGGGCAGCAACGACGGCTTAGGCTCCGCGCAGGTGCAACCAGGCCGCAGCTTGGCGCGGTGGATCAGGTTGCGAATGTCGCTCTTGTTCCGATGGACGGTGCTCGACTCCTCAGAGTATTGCACGGCAATCGCGGCAATCTGCTTCTCACACTTTGCAATGCCCTTGGGGTGTCCATTGAGGGAAGTCTCATACGCGGCCTTTGCCTTCTCCATCTTCTCGTCGAGCTCCTTCACCCGCGCCTCGTAGCGCTGCTGGAGGTTGTCCTCGTACCACTCCTCCATGCTCATCGGCTCGCCGTCGGCGTGCTTCTCGCTACCGCAGCATGGACACTTGCCCTCGTCGATGCGCGCGAGCGCGAGCGCCTGCGACTCGGTGTTGGGCATCGGTGGCGTGCTGCCCGGATAGCTGGCGTGGTTGCTGGTCGTGAGGTCGAGGTGACGACAGACGTGCTTGCCCTCGAACACGACCGTCATCGAGTAGGCCTGAAAGTAGGTCTTCCCGACGCTGGTGTGCGACATCAAGCTGCCGCCGAGCGTCTTGGTCGCCGCTTCGTCGCCCAGAGGTGTCGTCGCGTAGTAGGACTGCATCTCGAGCGCGACTGGCTTGCCGCCGATGCGCACCTGCTTGCTGCCCTTCTTTAGATCGCCGGCCTTCGAGGTGTTGGGATAGGGCACCGGGATCGGGCCGGCCGGCGGAGCAGGTGGGCTGTTGCAGACGTCGGGGAACGCCGCGATGACCTTGCCCGCGCCGGCCTTGTGGGCGATCTCCATGCCGTTGGCGTAGACCTTCTTGCCCATGGCTCGCGCGTCGGCCCGAGGCTAACACGCCGAGGGCCAGACGACCCTCACCCGATCGTGCCGCTCACGATCAGGGCGAGCAACACGGCGAGCAGCGCCGCAGCGACCAAGACCCCGAGCGTGCGGGCGTCGAGCGTGGGCACGCGCTGGACCACGCTCGAGCCGGACGCGTGCGCGGGCAGGTCGACGCTCGCCTGCACTTCGCGACGCCGTGGCTCGGCGGGCCCCTGCCCACGCCCACGCAAGGCCTTGCGACGCCGCGCGAGCTCGGCCAGCTTCGGCGTGTCGGGCAGGTCGATGCGCAAGGTGTCGCCGTCGAGCTGCTCGCCGGGCTCGAGGCGGATCGCGGGCACCGAGATGGCGGCGTGCTGTCCGGTGCCGGGTGCGAGGGCGCTCGGGGGCGGCTTGCGACCAGGCTCGAGCTCGAGCTTGGCCAGCGCTTCGCACTCGCGCTCGATCCGAGTGGCGAGCACGGTCGGCGAGCGACCGAGCAGGTCGAGGCGGATGAGCTTGTGGCCGGGCCCGCCGAACCTCGCGAGCGTCGCCTCGACGCGGCGCAGCAGCAGCTCGTCGGCGACCTCGCCCTCGCAGCGCACGAAGAGCCCGCGCTCACCGATCGCCTCGACGCGGGCGATCAGACGCTCGAGCTCCTGCTCGCCCTCGACGATCAGGTGCACGCGCACACCACCTGCGTCGAGCCGCTTGATCAGCCCGGCGAGGACGGCTTGGTGCTCGGCCGCACTGATGAGCGTCACCGCGATCGCACGGGGCATCGCAGCAGCGAGTGTCGTACGTCTCGGGCTCGCGCGGCAAATCACTCGTGCGCGTCGCCGACTGCGCAGCAATCGCGCCCCGACCTGGGGTAGATCGCGGGCCATGTCCGAGGATCGAGTCGCCAAGGTCGCAGTGTTGGGAGCCGGAACCATGGGGCACGGCATCGCGCAGGTTTGCGCGATGGCGGGCTGCCACACGCGTCTCTTCGATGTGGCGCAAGCGCAGGTCGATGCCGGGCTCGCCAAGGTCGCAGCCAACCTCGACGCCGGGGTCAGCAAGGGCAAGGTCGAGGCGGCTCTGCGCGACGCCACGCTCGCGCGCCTCGAGGGCCGCAGCGTGTTGGCCGAGGCGGTCGAGGGCGCCGACCTCGTGATCGAGGCCGTGCCCGAGAAGCTCGAGCTCAAGCGGCGCCTGTTCGGCGAGGTCGCGGGCGTCGTCGCAGCCGATGCCGTGCTCGGCACCAACACCAGCTCGCTGTCGATCGCCGACATCGCCGAGGGCCTGCCCCACCCCGGTCGCGTGATCGGCCTGCACTTCTTCAACCCCGTCCACATCATGAAGCTGCTCGAGATCGTCGTGGCGGCCTCGACCGATGCCGGCGTGGTCGAGCGCATGCGGGCCTTCGCGGCGCGCATCGGCAAGGAGGCGATCGTCGTCAAGGATGCGCCGGGCTTCGCTACCAGCCGCCTCGGCCTCGTGATCGGCCTCGAGGCCATCCGCATGGTCGAGCAAGGCGTCGCCTCGCCCGAGGACATCGACAAGGCGATGACGCTCGGCTACGGGTTCCCGATGGGCCCGCTGCGCCTCACCGATCTGGTCGGGCTCGACGTGCGGCTGAGCATCGCCGAGTACCTCAGCACCAAGCTCGAGCAGGGCGAGCACTTCCGTCCGCCGCAGCTGCTGCGCGACATGGTCGCGGCCGGCAAGCTCGGCAAGAAGTCGGGTCAGGGCTTCTATACGTGGAAGTGAAGACCACGCAGTGAAGGCGAGCGCACCCGCGGTGCGCTCGCCTCTCGCTTGCCGCTGCGCGTCACTGCTGCGCGGCGAGTCGTTGCTGCGCGCGGCTATACGCGAGCGCACCCGCGATCAGCACGGCCCCGATGCCGAGGAACGCGAGCGCGCGCCAGATCGGGTCGGCGCCGTGGAGGTCGAGCACCACGATCTTGGCGCCGGCGCCCGCGATGCCCAACAAGCCGAACTCGCGCCAGAGCTTCTGCGCGCCCCGCAAGCCCGCGACCAACAGGCCGAGACCGGCCAGCGCGATGCCGATCGAGAACCCGACCTGCTCGGCCGGCGTCTGGCCGAGCGCCGCGACGAGCAAGCAGCTCGCCGCGCCGAGGGCCGTCGCGATGACCACGCCGAGCGGGCCGCGTCGATCGTCGGCGAGCGGCTCGGGCATGGCCGCGAGCGTGGCCTGGCGCATGAGCACGGTGATCAGCGCGGCGAAGGCCACACACACGAGCGCGAGCGCGAGCGCGTCGCTCGGCGAGCCGTAGAGGTCGAGCAGGCGTTCCTCGTCGATCACGAACGCGATCTCGGCCGCCGCGAGCCCACAGGCGAGCAGCGCCTCGACGAGCGTCGAGCGCTGCGGCACGACGCAGGCACGCACGATCAGCACGACCAAGGGCACGAGCAGACCCGCGAGCTTGACCAGCAAGGTGCTCGGGCCCGTGAACCACAGCGTCGCCGTCCACGCCAGCAACCCCACGCCCCCGAGCAGCGGATCGACGGCGAGCTCGCCCGCCTCGTTGCGATGCAAGAGCGCACACGCGAAGGGCAGCGCGGCGGCGAGCAAGGCCAGGCCCGTGAGCGGCTCCGGCTGCGCGAGCGACCACGCGACCGCCAGCAGGGCCGGACCGAGCAGCAGGCCGCGACGCAGCACGACGATCGGCGACCAGGGCAGCGCAGCTGCGGCCACGCTCAGCGCGATCCACCACCAGACCGGCGCGCCGCCGCTCAACGCGAGCGGGGCGGCGACCATCAGCTGCGTCCACGCGAGCACCACGAACGCGATGTGATCTTCGCCGGCGTGTCGCCGCTCGAGCAGCCACACGAGCGCGAGGTGCCAGACCGCGAGCCCGACGCTCAGCTGCGCGAGCGTGTGCGGCAGCGACCAAAACGCGACCGCAGCCGCAGCCCAGCAGACCACGCCACCGACGAGCACGCGCGCGACCGCATGCGTGCGCTCGCCCGCGTCGAGCTCGGCCACGACGAGGCGCCACGCCGACGCAGCGCCGGCCAGCAACACGACCAGCGACCAGAGCATGAACATCCACGCGTTGTCGGGGCCGAGGTGCACGCTGGCCCAGCGACCACCGAGCAGCCAGGTCGCGGCCAGCGCGAGCGTCGGGAGCTCGGGCCAGCGTCGCCGCCAGTCGATGACGATCAGGCCGGCGACGAGCGCGAGCTGGTAGACCATCAGCTCGCCGAGCCGCTCGTTGCCGAGCGAGACGAGCAGCGGTGTCGCGCAGGCGGCCAGGCTGGCCAGCAGCGCCATCGCGCGCAGGCGCAGGCGATCGGCGATCAGCAGACAGGCGACGGCGCCGAGCACCAGCGCGAGGGCGAGCGCCGTGCCGCCGACCAGCGCTTGGGCGTGGCGAGCCACCAACCAGCTGGCAAACCATGCGCCGAGCCCCGCCCCACCGACCGCGCCCGCGACCGCGACGTGACCACGCCGGGCGAGCGGCCACGCGGCCACGGTCAGCAACGCCGAGAGGATCGCGGCGCCGACGAAGCGCACCAGCGGAGGCAGCAGCGCCTGCTCGATCGCGTAGGCGACGAAGCCGACCAGGCCGAGCAAGAGCGCGACGCCGCCGGTCAGCGCGAGCACGCGTGCGGTGCCGGAGCCGTCGCTCGGCAGCGACTCGCCGAGCGGCGGTGCGTCGGGTGGCGGTGAGTAGGGTGGCGGCGGTGAGTAGGGTGGCGGCGGCGTGTAGGGCACGACCGTGTACGGAAGCGCGGTCGTGGTCGGTGGCGCCTGCGTGATGGGTGCTGCGGCAGGGATGGCGCCGCGTTGCTCGAGGAGGTGCACACGCTCGGCGAGTCCGAGCAGGTGCTCGTGCAGCGCATCGAGGCGGGCCTCGAGCGCGGCGGTGGGCAGGTCAGTCGATGGCATGGTCGGTCCAACCCGCGAGCGCTCGACAAAGTTCGACGTGCAGGCGCGTGCGCCGGGTGAAGCGTCGCGCACGGTGGCGGCTGCGTGGTCATGCACGGCCACGTGGCCGCCCGCGGCCGCATTCGAGGCATGGATCACTGCGCAGCGATCGACACGGCTGCGGCTTGGCTGGCGGCGTTCGATCGGACAGCGATGTCATGGCTCGACGCCGCAGCGTGAACTAGGATCGCCAGGAACGATGCGAACGCGAGCCTTCTCGATCGTGGTGTGCCTAATCGGCTGCACGCCAACCGACACCACCACGGCTCAGGGTTCCCCCACCTCGCCCGAGCGCTCGCCTGCGCACGAGGTTGCCGATACAGCCCCGCCCGCGCGTCTGTCCGTGCTCGCGCTCGCGCTCGGCGGGCACACCTCGTATGCGTTGATGAGCGACGGCAGCGTGCGTGCGTGGGGCGAGGGCATGCAGGGTGAGCTCGGTACGACCGCGCGCAGCGAAGCGGTGACCCCGGTCGAGGTTCCGGGTGTCACCGATGCGATCGCCATCGCGGCCAACGGCGTGAACGGCAAAGGCACGGCCTGTGCGATCCGACGCGAGGGCGAGGTCGTGTGCTGGGGCGATGATTTCTCGCTGCCGCGGGACGGCAACCGCATGCGCGTGCTCCCGCCCACGACCATCGACGCGCTGGCGGGCGCACGCCTGCTCGCGATCGGCACGATGATGGGTTGCGTCGTGATGTCGGACGGCGAGCTGCGCTGCTGGGACAGCGACCACCACGCCCCTGCCCGACTCCCCGCGCCACCCGACATCGTCGCCCTGCGATCCGTGTACGGCCATGCCTGCGCGCTGACCCGCGCCAAGACCCTCGCGTGTTGGGGCGACAACGACGATGCACAATCGTCGTGGCTGTCCGACGCGCGCGAGATCGCGGCGCCGCTCGAGCTGCCGCTCGCGGACGTCAGCGACGTGCTGGTCGGCATCCATGACTCGTGCGCCCTGCTCGCGGACCACAGCCTGCGCTGCTGGGGCCGCGCCCACGACCACGCCGTGCCGCTCGCGACCGACGCGAAGCTCGACGCGCTCGGCAACAACTCGCGGGCACGCCACCGCTGCATGCTCGACGCGGATCGGCACGTGTATTGCCTCGGCGACAACGAGTCCGGACAGCTCGGCGCGCAGTCGTCCGCGTCGGCGACACCGATCGAGGTCGTCGGGCTCGACGACGTGAAGGAGGTCGCGACGGGCGAGGTCCACACGTGCGCGCTGAAGCGTGACGGGACGGTCTGGTGCTGGGGCGAGAACCGCTTTGGTCAGCTCGGCGACGGCACCCTGATCGATCGCTCGGCGCCCGGCCTCGTCTCGCACTTGAACGAAGGCGAGCTGCCGGAGCCACCGCCACTCACCGCTCCGCCGCCCGAGGTCGCGCAGGACTTCTCGCAGCTGCCGGACGGCTGCTCGCAGGGGCTCCTCGCGCTGCATGACGACTCGACGCCCACGAGCTTCGCGACCAAGGCCGCGTTCGCGCGCTACCGCGAGGATCGCAAGATCGCCGAGATCTGGCTGCGCGACTACGGCGACGCCAAGCCCTTCGAGATCGCCCCGCGTGCCGACCACCGGATGCTGCGCGTCACGCTCGAGCGCCGCGAGGTGTCCCGCACTCGCGACAAGCGGGTGGTGCTCGTGCCGGGCACCTACAGGGAGGGCCGGCAGCGGCATGGGCCGGGCATCGAGCCGATGTTCGAGGCCTCGCTCGCGACCGCCCGCAGCTATCATCCCCCTTACGACAGCGCCGACTACGGGCCGCAGCCCGACCACCGCATCGACATCACGCATCTCGGTGACGAGTGGATCTGTGGGACCTTCGACTTGAAGGGCGAGCGCAGCTCGCTGTCGGGCAGCTTCGCCGCCCAGGTCGTCGAGTGAGCCGCTTCACCGTGTGCGCTCGATTGGCGCTGCAGGCCGCCGATCCGCATCCGAGCCACGCCTGGATCGCGTTGCTGCGCTGCATCGAAGGTCTCGCGCGGCTGACCGGCGAGCCCTACTCGGCGATCCTCGAGCGGCTCGGCGCCCTGCATCGCTTCGGCAGCTCGCCGGGTGCGTGGCCTCGTGCCGCGCAGATCCGGGCGGCCGCGACCCAACTCGTCGAGGAGCGCGAGGCCTGGCTCGCCCGGCATCGCGCGCTCGTGGCCGCCCGCAAGGCTCGCAAGGCGCTCGGCGATCGTCGTCGCGGCGAGCCGCTCGCGTCGCTCGAGCGGCGTCGCAACCAGCACAACGCCCGCTGCCCACAGGTCGGCTACTGGGGCTGGCGAGCCCTGCGGGAGGGGCCGACGCGGGTCGAGCTCGCGGGCATCGAGCCGCGCCACGTCGTGCTGCGCCTGCCCTCGCGCACGTTGATCGATCTACGCAGCGGCAGCGACGCGACACCGAGCGCGGCGCTGGCCGAGTGGTGCGCGGCCATGTTTCGACAGCCCGGCGTCGATGCCTGGCGCTCGGCGGTGCTCGGCGACGCGCGCGTGTGGGCGAGCTGGTGTGCGCTCGAGCAGCGCGCGCTCGCGCTCGGCGTGCGCCTGCTGACCCGCGCCGGTGTGCGCGAGCTGTGGCTGATCGGCGTCGCGGCCGAGCCCGCGATGGTTGCGATGCTGGGCGCAGGGGGGCTCGCGCTGCGCGAGCTCGGCTACGCGCTCACGAGCATCCGCAGCACGCGATCGGCCTAGGTCCTCTGCACGAGGCCTGCACGATCGGGAGCTCGAGGCCCGACATGCTCTCGCGCGGTTCGAGGTCGCGCCGGCTCAGCGCCGCCGCGCCGACGCGCGCGAACTCGCCAGCCGCTCCAGCGCGGCGTCGTCCTTGGCCAGCCGCTCGCCGAGCCGCTTCGCGGCGAAGTCCATGAAGCTGCGCACCTTCGTGGCGACCACGCGCGAGTGTGGAATGACCAGCTGCACGGGCACCGGCGCGAGCGAGTAGGCGTCGAGCAGCGTGGTCAGGCGGCCCTCGGCGAGCGCCTCGCCCACCATATAGGAGAGCGCGATCGTGATGCCCTGCCCACGCTCGGCCGCGCGCAGAGCCACGCTCGCGTCGTTGACCTCGAAGAGCGGCTCGACGCCGAGCTCGCGCGATTTTCCGCCCTCGCGATAGCGCCACTTTCGACCCGGCATCAGGCCCGTGAACGCGATCATGTCGTGCTCGAGCAGCGCGCGCGGTTGCTTGGGCATGCCACGACGCGCGAGGTAGTCGGGGCTCGCAACGAGCACGCGTCGCACGCTGCCGACCTTGCGGGCGATCTGCGAGGAGTCGGGCAGCTCGCCAATCCGCACGGCCAGGTCGATGCCCTCGTCGACGAGGTGCACGACACGATCGAGCAGCAGCAGCGACGCGCTCGCGCCCGCGTGGCTGCCGAGATAGTCGAGCAGCACGTCGGCCACGTGCGTGCGCCCGAACGTGACCGAGGCGGTGACGCTCAGGTGCCCGCGCGTCGGCGAGCTCTCGCTCGCGACTTCGTCGACCGCGGCCGCGAGCGCGGCGAGGATCGCCCGCACCTCGCCTGCGAAGCGCTCGCCGGGCGCCGTCAGCTTGACCTGCCGGGTCGTGCGCGTGAGCAGCGGGACGCCGACCTCGGCCTCGAGCGAGGCGATCGCCCGCGTGATCGAAGGCGCCGACACGCCGAGCTTGCGCGCCGCGGCAACCAGGCTGCCGAGCTCGGCGACGAGCACGAAGATCTCGAGACCACGCAGATCCATGGCGAGCCATGCGAGCATGGGGTGAGGTGCGGGTCAACCGACAATTTCACGACATGAAACAATCCATTGCCGCACCTGGTGATTCTCTCGCGCGCGCGCACGCGGCATCGTGTCGAGCATGACCGCCATCGAGCTCTACTCCCATCCGCTGTCCGGCCACGCCCACCGCGTGCGGCTCTTTCTCTCGCTGCTCGGGCTCGAGTATCGGCGGATCGACGTCGACCTCATGAAGGGTGCGCACAAGCAGCCCGAGTTCCTGCGCCTCAACGCGTTCGGGCAGGTCCCGGTGCTCGTGCACGATGGCCACGCGATCCCCGACTCGAACGCGATCTTGGTCTACCTGGCCAAGACGAGCGGGCGCAGCGAGTGGCTGCCCGAGGATCCGATCGGCGCCGCGGCGGTCCAGCGCTGGCTGTCGTTCGCCGCCGGCCCGATCGCCTACGGCCCCGCGCGGGCGCGCCTGATCACGGTGTTCGGGGCCAAGTACGACGCGAACGAGACGATCGCCCACGCCCACGCGACCTTGCGCCTGCTCGACGAGCAGCTGAGCAAGACCGAATTCCTCGTCGGCGCGCGCCCGACCCTCGCCGACGTCGCCTGCTACAGCTACGTCGCCAAGGCACCGGAGGGCCACGTCTCGCTCGCCGACTACGGGCACGTGCAGGCGTGGCTGCGCCGCGTCGAGGCGCTGCCGGGCTTCGAGGGCTTCTGATCATGACCAAGCCCTGGCACCACGGTGAAGCGTCCTTGCACGCACGACTCGGCATCGGCGAGCGCATGGACGAGCTCGGTAGCCGGGTCATCCGCGACTACATGCCCGACCAGCACCGCGAGTTCTTCGCGCAGCTGCCCTTCGTGGTCGTCGGCAGCGTCGACGCCGGGGGCCGCACGTGGGCGAGCGTGCTGGCCGGCGCGCCGGGCTTCGTGGCCAGCCCCGACGCGCGCACGCTGACGATCGCAGCGCGACCCGATCCACGTGACCCGGCCGGCGAGGGGCTCGCCGTCGGCGATGCGATCGGGCTGCTCGGCATCGAGCTGCACACGCGTCGTCGCAACCGCATGAACGGGGCGATCACCGCGGTCGACGAGGCGGGCCTGCACGTCGCGGTCGAGCAGAGCTTCGGCAACTGCCCCAAGTACATCCACCCGCGCGCGCTCGTCGAGCGACCGCCGCTCGCCGACACGAGCGTGTCGGCGTTCGTCGGCCTCGACGCGCGCGCCCGCGCGACGATCGCCGCCGCCGACACGCTCTTCGTCGCCAGCCATGTCGAGATCGGCGGGCGCCGCCAGGTCGACGTCTCGCACCGTGGCGGACCTCCGGGCTTCGTACGCATCGACGACGCGGGCACGCTGACGATCCCCGACTACGTCGGCAACCGCTTCTTCAACACGCTCGGCAACATCGCCGTGCAGCCGCGCGTCGGGCTCGTGTTCGTCGAGTTCGCGACCGGCAGCCTGCTGCAGCTGACCGGCGAGGCCGAGCTGCTGCTCGAGGGCGATCCGCGGCTCGCCACGCTCGCGCTCGGCGAGCACGAGCCTGCGCCGGAGCGAGCATGGCAGGTGCACCCGCTGCTCGGCGTGCATCGTGCGGGCGCCCTGCCCTTCGCGTTGCACACGCTCGCGTGACGGACATCGACTGTCAGGTCATGCCTGATGATGTGTTCGACAGAATCACGATTGTCGGATGGCCGGCGCAGCGCCAGTCTCGTCGCAGGACACAGCCATGAGCCCCGACAAATTCGAGATCCTCGAGCGACTGAACCGCTACATCCTGTCGATCGATAGCCACGACGATGCGGAGTTCGCCGACAACTTCCACGACGACGGCGTCTACGTGAGCCCCTTCGGCAGCGCGAGCGGGCGCGAGCAGATCCTCGCGACCATCCACCAGTGGCACGCCGGCGGCATCACGGCCGGCAAACGCCACATGATCGGAGCCTGGCGGATCGACCTCGACGGCGACACGGCCACGTCGGTGTCGTCGTATTGGGTCGTGAACGCGAAGGAGGGCACGACGATCGTCGCGTCCGGCGAGTATCGCGATCGGCTGACCAAGCGGCAGGGCGTCTGGAAGCTGCAAGAGCGGGTCCAGACGATCGATCCCTCGTTCTCGATGTGAGCGGCCGCGGGCGTGGGATACTCGCGCGCGCATGCCTGCCCGTGCGCGCGTCGTCGCCCCGCTGGCCCTCGCCCTCTCGCTCGGATTCGCGGCGCGAGCCCACGCTGCCGAGCCGACGCCCACGCCCGCGCAGGTGCCCGCGGACGGCATGGGCAGCTTCGCCGTCGCTGGCGTCTGCTTCGGCTATGCGCTGCTCGGCTTCGCTGGCAGCGCGAACCTGATCGCACGCGACGACTCGCCGGTGTTCTGGGGCATGGCGCTCGGCACCGCGATCCCAGCCACGATCATGGGCGCGACGGCGCTCGGCCTCGGTGTTCGCAACCAACGTCGGCACCGCGCGTGGGTGGCCGAGACGGGCATCGACGCGCCGCCACAGGGCCTCGGGCTGATCGGCAGCGGTGCGATGCTGCTGATCGCCGGCTCGGCGGCGGTCACGATTGGTGCGATCAGCCTCAACTTCAACTCGGGCTTCGAGTTCTCGACGCCGCGCCCAACTGCCTTCGATCCGCTCGCGCTCGGGCTCGGGGCCGGCTCGATCGTGGTCGGCTCGGGGCTCTTGATCGCCGGGGCGGCTCGCAACGGACGCTTCAAACGCTGGCGTGCTGGGCATGTCG
>WBZP01006664.1_pt1 | contig 11359 bp, 6 predicted proteins | sample 5204301 | NCBI WGS metagenome assembly WBZP01 (sample SAMN12412401, study PRJNA552823) | activated sludge metagenome | isolation source: activated sludge from nitrification reactor of wastewater treatment plant... | place: USA: Pennsylvania | collected 2017
GAGCGCGCGGATGAAGATCACCATGGCCAGCAGCACACCCAGCGCAACGCCGGCCACGAACCCGGCCAACAGCGTGGTGATGCACACGGCCACCATCACGCCAAGGCTCAACATGCGCTCGGCGCTACGCTCGCCACGCCAGGCCTGCACCAGCAGGCGGGCGGTCCACGGGTCGACCAGCGTCCAGGCCAGCATCACCACGACGCCGGCCACCACCGCGGTGGGCAAGCGTTGCAGCAGGGGCAGCGCCAGGGCGAAGAGGGCCGCCAGCGCCAGGCAGCCCAGGAGCGCCGAGCGCCAGCTGCGCCCGCCACCTTGCAGCGTGGCCATGGCGCGCAGGCGCAGGTAGACGACCGGCAGCCCACCGAAGATGGCCGACGCGATGTTGGCGCCACCCAGGGCCAGCAGCGCATGGTCGGGGTCCGAGCGCTGCCCGGCCTGCTGCTCAACGGCCGTCAGGTTCAGCACCGACTCCAGCGCGCCCACCAGGGACAGCAGCAAGGCGGTGACGACGATGCTGCGCCCGTGCGCCACGAGCAGTGCCAGACCGTCCGCACCCAGCAGCGGCAACAGCGCCGACGGCTGCGGCCAGTCGGCCTGCAAAGGCCCGATGACGGCCAGCTGCACGGCCGCGCCGCTGGCGGCCTGCACCACCACGGCCAGGCCCGAAGCCAGCAGGAGGGCCACCAGGGCCGCCGGAAGCCGCGGCACATAGCGGTTCAGCGCCACCATCAACAGCGCCGTCAGACCAGCGGTGGCAACGGCAGGCCACTGCCAGCCGGACCAGGCCGCCGGGCCCAGGCGCAGGAAGGCATCGCTGGCCAGGCCCAGCAAGGGCGTCAGCTGCGAAACCACGATCAGGATGGCCACGCCGTTCATGAATCCGGCCAACACCGGCTGCGGCACGAAGCGCGCCAGGCTGCCGGCACGCACCGCGCCCAGCAGCAGGTAGAGGATGCCGGTCAGCAGCACGGTGGCCGAGGCGGCAGCCAGCAGCAGGCCCACTCTGCCCGTGGCCGGGTGCAGGCCCGGATCCCGCAGCCACTGCACGACGGCCGCACCCAACAGCAGCGAACTGGTGGCGCTCGGGGAAGCACAAGGCAGGGACAGGCGCGCCAGAGCCATGAAGACCAGCCCGCCGATCACGATGCCGGCGAACGAGGCCGCCAGCCCGATCTGCGCCGCGCCTGCACCAACGGCACCGAAGACGATGAAGCCAAAGCTCAGCACGAAGGGCAGGATCGCAGCGGTGGCGTTGAGCGCACCGCGCAACTCGCCGCCCCAGTTCCGGTCTGGCGAGGGCAGCATCGTCAGACGGCCAGCCGCGCAGCAGTCTCGCGCCAGTGCGGCACGCTGAGCAGGGCATCGCGGGCCCGGGCATCGGGTGCATCGGCCAGTTGCGCCTCGAACTGCCGCCGCAGATCGGCCAGCACGTCGGGCGCCCGGGAGTCGCCTCGCTGCGCCAGCAGGCTGTGGCAGACCAGCAGGGCGCGCGGCGACAGCAGGCCGCGATGGGCAGCTGCATGGCTTTCGGCGGCGGCAAGAGCGACCTCGACCGCCTCCAGCGCCTCGGCATGGCGCCCCACGCCGGCATCCAGCAGCGCAGTCTCGCAGCGCAGTTGCGCCGCCTCGGCGTCGCGTTGTGCATGGCCCAGCTCGACCAGGGCACGGTCTCGCCAACGCAGTGCCTGGGCTGTGTCCTGGTGTGCAACAGCCAGTTCGGCCCGCAGGCGGTAGACCTCGGATATCACGCTGCGGTAGTCGGCCTGGTGCGCGCTGCGTTCGAGACGGTCGATCAGCGAAGCCGCCTGGGCGAGCTCGCCAAGCGCCAGTGCCGCCGGGGCAGCATGGGTGCAGGCGTTGGCGATCAGGCGCGGCATGCACAGCTGCTCGGCAATGGTCAGCGCAGCGGCCGAGGCCGCTGCGGCTTCTACCGGCCTGCCCAGCTCACGCAACGCGACGCTGCGGTGCTGCAGAAGCATCACGCGGTCATGCGGAAAGGGCGTTGACTTGTGCGCAATGGCCTGCAGCGCCTGGTCCGCCGAGGCCAGGCAGGCGAAGTGCCGCCGTTGCTGGTGTTCACACCCGATCTCCAGCACATGCAGCTGCAGGTCATAACCGTCATAGCCGCCTTCGCGCCCGGGTAAGGTGGCGGCCACCCGGGCATGGTGCATGCCCTGTGTCAGCTGTTGCCTGGCCTGCGCGGGGTCACGCGCCATCAGGGCCAGCCAGGCCAGCTCGCCGTGGGCCAGGGCGGCACTGCCGGCCGCCCCAGGCCCACCGTGCCGCGCCGCCAGGGCCAGTGCCTGATGCGCCAACTCGCGTGCCCGCTCGGGCCGGCCCTCGTGGTCGGCGTCAAGCATGCGGGTGGTCGCCACATCGGCGCGCATGGCGTCGTCGTCGCAGGCCTCGGCGAAAGTCTCGGCCTCGTGCAGGGCAGCCCGCGCCGCCTCGTGGCGGCCCAGGCGATCGAGCGCATTGCAGCGCGCAACCAGCACCTGAAAGCGCCAGCGCGGGTGCGCGTCCAGGGCCTGTTGTGCCAGGCAACGTTCGATCAGTCCGAGCGCGTCTTCGTTCGCGAAGCGGGCCATCGCGTCGACGCGCGCACGGTCGTAGTACTCCAGCGCCCTGGCGCTGTCGCCGGCCCGTTCGAAATGGCCGGCGGTCAGGGCCAGGAACTCGCCGGCCCGCTCACCCAGGCGCTCGGCCAGCCAGCGCCCGGCCTCGGCGTGCCCGCGGTGGCGGATGGCCTTGAGCACCGTGCCGTAGGTCACTTCGTGCAGCAGCGGGTGGTGAAACGCGTGCTCATGCTCATTGGCAAAGCTGCTGGCGTCACGCAGCACGACGGTGGCCTTGCGTTGCAAGGCGGGCAAGGCCGCCGGTGCCCGTGCATCCAGCTGCTGCAACGCGCCCTGCCAGAAAACCGGGCCGATGATGCTGGCCTGCTGCAGGGCGGCCAGCTCGTCCGCCGGCAGTGCATCGAGTCGCGCCTGCAACACGCCGACCAGCGTCCCGGGCACACGCAGCGTCGACCAGCGCGCGGCGCGCACGCGCCAGGGCTCCACGCCGATGTCGATTACGCCGTCGTCGATCAGCATGCGCAGCAATTCCTCCATGTAGAAGGGGTTGCCATCGGCGCGCGCCACCAGCAGATCCTTCAGTTCCTGCGGTGGTGCCTGCACCGGCGCCAGCAGTGCATCGGCCAGCGTGCCGCCTTGCTCGGCCGTGAGGGGTTGCAGGCGCAGCTCGACAGCCGGCACATCGGCGCCAGCGCGAGGGGGCGCGCGGCGCGTGGCCAGCTCGGGGCGTGCCAGCAGTAGCACGCACAGCGGCGCACCGCTCAGCGCAGGGGCTGGCGCCAGCAGGCACTCGAGCAGATCCAGCGAAGCTTCGTCGGCCCAGTGCACATCGTCCAGCACCAGCAGCAGCGGGCGTTCGGCGGCCCTGGCCGCCAGCAGCGATGCGAGCGCGGTGACCGCCTCGTCGCGCAGCTCGCGTCCTCCGAGCGCCTGCACGCTGGGGTGGCCGCCGAAGTCCATGCCCAGCAGATGGCCCAGCCTTCTGGCTGCCGCTGCGGCGTCGCTCAGCGGCGCCAACCAGGCTTGCAAACCCGAGACCAAGCGTTCCTGGGCCTGTGTCGCCGGCAATTCGTCGCCGATCTCGAGCCAGCGGGTCAGCAGCTGACGCCACAACCCGTAGGGCTGCAGCGTTCCCGACGGGTGCGCTCGCGCCTGCAGCACCGGCCAGCCCAATCGCTGCAGCAGTTCATGCCGCAGCCGCGTCTTGCCGATGCCGGCTTCGGCCAGCACCAGTGCCAGCGTGGGTCGGTGCTCGCGCAGGCTTTGCGCCGCCAGGGCCTGTAGCACGCCCAGCGGCTGCTCGCGCCCGACCAGCGGCGTGGCCAGGCCGTCGATGCCACGCTGCGACGCACGTTCCGGGTTGCGAGCCACGCCTTTCACCAGCCAGGTCTGCAACGCTTCCTGTACGCCCTTGACCTGGATCGGCGCCTGCGGCTCGCAGTCGAAAAGCCCACGCACCAGCTGCCAGGTTTCGTGGCTGATGCGCAGGTGGCCCACCGGCGCGCTCTGCTCCATCCGTGCCGCCACGTGCACCGCGTGGCCCATCGCGGTCCGGTCGGCCTCGTGGCCCGCGCCGATCAGCACCGGCCCGCTATGCACGCCGACACGGATGCCCGCCGGCTCGGCCGGCGGGCATCCGGCCCCGGGCGGGCGCTGCAGCGGGCCGGCCACCTGCAGGATCTGCAGCCCCGCGCGCACCGCGCGCTCGGCCTCGTCCTCGTGCAGGCCGTGGATGCCGAAGGCGGCCTTCAGGCCGTCGCCGGTGAAACGCAGCACCTCGCCACCGGCCCCGCGCACCACCGCTGCCATACGCTGCAGCAGCCCGTCGAGCCACTCGGCGGCTTCTTCGGCACCCAGCGCCTGCATCATCGCCGTCGATCCGGCGACGTCGGCGAACAGCACGCTGATCTGGCGCAGCCGAGCTTGAGCCGGTGCAGGCGCAACGGCCGCAGGGGCCGGCGCCAGCTGCGCCGCGAGCGCGGCAATGGCGGCATCGACCACGGCATCGCCCAGCAGGCTTCGGCGCGCCTCCAGTTCGGCGATTGCGGCTGCTATCGACTCGTGGTCCGCCATGTGCCGGGCTCGTCTCCTCAGGGCGCGATGTTACGGTGGCCCCCCTGGGTCGCTGAACAGGCGATGTGGGGGACTCGGCCTGCGCATCCGATGATGCGCCGACCGCAGTTGGCGACAATCGCCCCTTGCCCTACCCTGTCACCCCCAAAGCCGCCTGGAGTCACCGATGTCCGAACCCACCCGCCGCTTCGAAACCCTGGCCGTGCACGCCGGCTATGCGCCCGACGCCACCAAGGCAGTGGCCGTGCCGCTGCACCAGACGGTGGCCTACGCCTTCGACAGCGCGCAGCATGGCGCCGACCTGTTCGACCTGAAGGTGCCGGGCAACATCTACACGCGCATCATGAATCCGACGCAGGACGTGCTGGAGCAGCGCCTGGCCGCGCTGGAAGGCGGCATCGCTGCGCTGGCATTGGCCTCCGGGCAGGCCGCGGTGACCTACGCGGTGCTGACCATTTCAGAGACCGGCGACAACATCGTGGCCAGCAGCGCGCTGTACGGCGGCACCTACAACCTGTTTGCGCACACGCTGCCGCAGTACGGCATCACCACCCGCTTTGCCGACTACCGCGACCCGGCCAGCTTCGAGCCGCTGATCGACGCACGCACCAAGGCCATCTTCGTCGAGAGCCTGGGCAACCCGCAGGGCAACGTGACCGACATTGCGCGCATCGCGGAAATCGCCCACCGCCACGGCGTGCCCGTGATCGTGGACAACACGGTGGCCACGCCCTACCTCAGCCGGCCCATCGAGCATGGCGCCGACATCGTGGTGCAGTCGCTGACCAAGTACCTGGGCGGCCACGGCACCAGCCTGGGCGGCGCCATCATCGACAGCGGCACGTTCCCCTGGGCGCAGCACAAGGATCGCTTCAAGCGCCTGAACGAACCCGACGTGTCGTACCACGGGGTGGTCTACACCGAAGCCCTGGGGCCGGCGGCCTACATCGGCCGCGCACGCGTGGTGCCGCTGCGCAACATCGGCGCGGCCATCTCGCCCTTCAACGCCTGGCTGATCCTGCAGGGCATCGAAACGCTGGCGCTGCGCATGGACCGCATCTGCGACAACGCCACGGCGGTGGCCCACCACCTGAAGGCACACGCCAAGGTGGGCTGGGTCAACTACGCCGGCCTGCCCGACCACGCCGACCACGCGCTGGCGAAGAAGTACCTGTCGGGCAAGGCCTCGGGCCTGCTGACCTTCGGCGTGAAGAGCGCGCCGGGTGCCGGCCGCGAAGCCGGGGCGCGCTTCCTGGACGGCCTGAAGCTCTTCACGCGGCTGGTCAACATCGGCGACGCCAAGAGCCTGGCCACGCATCCGGCCTCCACCACGCACCGCCAGCTCGCGCCGGCCGAGCTGGCCAAGTCGGGTGTCAGTGAAGACGCGGTGCGGCTGTCGGTGGGCATCGAGCACATAGCCGACCTGATCGCCGATCTGGACCAGGCGCTGGCGGCCGTCTGATCCTCTCGGCGCGCGGTCCCTTCACCAGCGCGCCGGCGTCGGCGTGCGTGGCGATTCAGCCCGGTGCATGGCCGGGACGCGCGTGTCCGATCAGCAGAAGGCCCAGACCGGCCAGCAGCAGACCACCGAGATAGATCGCGGCGCTGGGCGCGGCCAGCGCCCCGGGCGCAGCCATTGCCACCGTGCCCGCGGCCAGGCTCGCGATGCCCATGTACAGCGGCACATGCGCGTACGCCCACAACCGCATCCGACGGCCTGCCGCAGCGTCGGCGACATGGCGTTCGCGATGACCCTTGACGCGCTCGAAGTACGCCAGCCACAGCGCGCAGTTCAGCACCGCACCCAGCGCGGCAGAGAGCACGCTCGAAGCGTGCAGGTGCTCGCCATGGTCCAGCGCGTGCACCACCGAAGCCATGCCCTCGCCCAGCAGGATGATGGTGAACAGACCGAAGCGCTCGGGCAGGTGCTCGGGGTGCGGCGGCACGGCAGCGGTATGGCGCGCCACCAGCCAGGGCGACGCCAGGTCCAGCCCCAGCGCCAGCGCCCAGCAGGCCCAGCGCAAGGCGTCGGCCGCGGCCAGGCCGCCGCCGAAGGCCCAGGCGCGCTCGGCCAGCGGGGCCGCCGCGCCGCAGCTGATCAAGGCCACCGCACCGATCTGTGCAAAGCCCAGCAGGCGCTGGCGCGGCAGGTCGCGATCAAAGCGCGTGCCATGGAAGGTGTGGCCCAGCCAGCACCACCACGTTGCCAGGAAGGCGGCGGCGAACAGCGCTGCACCGGCCGGGGTGTAGTGGTGCGCGTAGGCACCGGAAAGCTGGACCACGGCGACGACGAAGACCAGGTCGAAGAACAGCTCGAACCAGGTGGCCTTGCGGCCTTCGGCGTGAATGGGCAGGGTGTGGGGTCCGACGGACATGAGCTTGCCTTCAGCGCTGCGTGGCGGTCGGAAGGATTGGGGGGCAGCGGAACGGCGCGCGTGGGCCAGCTCAGCGCCGCAGCGCACCCCACACCAGGTGCGGAGAATGGCCCTGGACGCGCACCATGCGCACCCACAGCAACGTCATGTGCTCCAGGTGCAGCGCCTGCTCCAGGCCGCCCACATCCACCGGCTCCCAGCCGAGCTGACCGATCAGGCCAGACACCACGCTCTTGGCTTCGGCGTCGGCACCGCAGAACATCATCAGGGGCTTGACGTTGTAGCCCGGGAAGACGTTGTTCTCGAAGTTCTCGAAACCGTAGATGGTGAAGGCCTTGACCACTTTCGCCCGGGGCGCCAGCGCCTGCAGTGCCTGCGTGCCCGACTGCGTGCTGTTCAGGCCGTGGCTGAGGCCCGGCCCCACCGGGTTGGTGCAGTCCACCAGCACCTTGCCCGCCAGGGCGTCGGCCAGCGGCGTCACCACGTCGGCCTGGGCCGCGAAGGGGGTGGCGAGAAACACCACGTCGGCCCCGAGCACCGCTGGCTTCGGCATCAGGGCCTTGAGCGCCGCGTTGCGCGCCTGGACCTTGCGCACCGCATCGGACTTCGGGTCGCGCGCGGCCAACGTGACGGTGTGGCCCCGATGCTGCAGATGGTCGGCCAGTGGCGCGCCGACGTTTCCATAGCCGATGAAGGTGATGTTCATTGGACACTCCGCATGAGGCCGACCGAGGGGCGACGGCCAGTCAGCGCCCGACGGCCTCGATGACCAGGCGCGCCGTCTCGGCGCCGGAGAAATTCTGCTGGCCGGTGACGAGGTTGCCGTCACGCACAGCGAAGCTTCGCCACAGACCGCCCTGCACGTAGTTGGCACCGATGGCCCTCAGCCGGTCTTCGATGCGCCAGGGCATCACATGCTTGTCGCGCGGCAGCATGCCGTAGCTCCACACCGCGTGGTCGGCAAAGTCTTCCTCCACGTTGGCAAAGCCGGTGACGGTACGGCCCTTGGCGATGCTTTCGCCCCGGCTGTCCTTGGCGTAGGCCAGGATGGCGCTGCCGTGGCACAGCGCCGCGGTCACCTTGCCGGCTTCGAAGAAGTCCGCGAACTTGGCGTGAAGGTCGGTCGCGCCCTCGAAGGTGAACATCGGCGCCTGGCCACCGGCCACAACGATGGCGTCGAAGGCGGCCATGTCCAGGTCGGCCACCTTCTTGGTGTTGTCCACCAGCGCCCTCAGTTCCGGCGTGTTGATGAAGCCCTGGCTGATCAGGTCGGTCTTGCTGTAGCCGCTGGCGTCGTTGGGATCGCTCATGCCGTCGGCCTGACAGGCGCCGCCCGCGGGGCTGAAGACTTCCACCTCGTAACCCGCTTCGTGAAAGGCCAGGTAGGGATGCGTGAGCTCGCTCCACCAGAAGCCCACCGGCCAGCCGGTCGTGCTGGAAACGGCCGGGTTGGCGATGACGATGGCCACGCGCTTCCTGGCGCGTGGATTGACGACGTTGGGGTTCTGCAGGCTCATGCAAGGCTCCGTGGGGCGGTGGAATGGCGCGCACTGTCTCACTTGCTGCAGAATGAATAAATACATCAAGATCGCACTGTGTGTTGCTGACAGAGTCAACAATGAACCTGACCGCGATCCAGGCCTTCGTCAAGGTCGTGCAGACTGGCAGCTTCACCCGCGCGGCCGAGGCGCTGCACACCCACAAGGCCCGCCTCTCGCGGGTGATCGGCCAGCTTGAACGTGAGCTGGGGGCCCGGCTGCTGGAGCGCACCACGCGCTCGCTGTCGCTCACCGAGGTGGGGCGCGAATTCCACGAACGAGCCGTGGCCATCCTGGCGTCGGTCGACGACGCGCAGCAGGCGGTGGCGCAGTCGCAGGGGGAACCCCGGGGCACCTTGCGGCTGACCTGCGGCGTGGAGTTCGGGATGCTGGCCGTCAGCCCGTGGATCAACCGCTATCTGGCGCAGTACCCGCAGATGAAAGTCGAGGCCGAGCTGACCGGGCGCATCGTCGATGTCGTGCACGAGGGCTTCGACCTCGCGATCCGCGTGGGCCCCTTGCCGGAATCCACGCTGGCGGCGCGGCGCCTGGGCACCCTGACCTATTCGTTGTACGCGGCGCCGGCGTACCTGAAGCAACGCGGCGTGCCTCGCTCACCAAGGGATCTTGGTCACCACGACCTGCTTGTTTTCGCGCCGGGCGGCAGCACCTCCAGCTGGCAACTGACCCGCAAAGGCGAGACACAGCGTGTGGCACTGCAACCGCGCCTTCGTGCCACCAACAGCTTTGCCGTGCGCGATGCGGCCGCATCGGCGCTGGGCATCGCCCTGCTGCCCCACCTGATCGGCGAGCCCTACGTCGAAGCGAGACGCCTGCGGACCGTGCTCCAGGGTTGGTCAGCGCCTGAGATCCCCGTCCACGCGGTGTTCGCCAGTGCGCGTTTTCTGGCGCCCAAGGTACGCGCTTTCATCGAGCTGGCCCACGGATCTTTCCAACCGGACCATGACCGAGACGGCGTGGGGTGATCAAGGCGTGGCGAGCACCCCGTTTCGCGACGGGGCCCTCTCCAGCGGCAGCCGGTTCCTCGATCCTCGGCACCCAGACTCAGGGTGGCGCGGCCGCCACCTTCGCCGCCATCGCATCGCGCAGCTTCTTCAACCGCGCCCGCGGGTCTTCCTGCGCCTGGGCCTCGTGCAACTTCATCTCGGCGATGAAGCGGCTGGGTACACCTGCCACCGTGGCCCGGCCCTTCTTGCGGCGCTTGAGCGTGCTGACCATCAGCGTGTGGCGGGCGCGCGTGATGCCCACGTACATCAGGCGGCGCTCTTCTTCCAGCCGCTCGGATGTCAGCTCTTCGTCGCCACTGTGGAAGGGCAGCAGGCCTTCGTTGATGCCGGCCAGCACCACATGCGGCCACTCCAGGCCCTTGGCGGCGTGCAGCGTGGACAGGGTCACCACGTCCTGCTCTTCACCGCGATCGGCCAGGCTGATGATGACGCTGATGGTCTGCGCCACCTGCAGCACGCTGCTGCGCTCGCCCTCGAAGCCGCCGCCTTCCGGCGTGATCTCGCCACCGCAGCGCCGCGCGATCCAGTCCACGAAGTCCAGCACATTGGACCAGCGCGCTGCCGCCAGCTTCTCGCTGTCTTCGCTGTCAAAGAGGAACTGCTCGTAGCCGATGTCCTTCAGCCAGCTCAGCAGCAGCGCCCTGGCGTCTTCGCTGCCGGTGGTGCGCGCTGCGCGGTGCTGCAGCTCGTTGACTTCGCGGCCAAAGCCGTGCAGCGATTCGATGGCCTTGCCCTTGAGCACGGCGTGCAGGCTGGGCGCAAACAGTGCTTCGAAGAGACTGGTCTTGCGCTGCGCCGCCAACTCGCCCAAAGTGCCCAGCGTCTGGTGGCCGATGCCGCGCTTGGGTGTGGTCACGGCACGCAGGAACGCGGGGTCGTCGTTCTGGTTGACCAACAGGCGCAACCAGGCGCACAGGTCCTTGATCTCGGCGCGGTCGAAGTAGCTCTGCCCGCCGCTGACCTTGTACGGGATCTGCGCCGCGCGTAGCTTCTGCTCGAACACCTTGGCCTGGTGGTTGGCGCGGTAGAGCACGGCGAAGTCGCTGAACTTCTGCCCCGCGCCGGAAGTGGTGTTGCCGCTGCGCAGGCTCTGGATGCGCGCGACGGCGCGTTCGGCTTCGTGTTCTTCGCCGTCGCACTCGATCACGCGCACCGGCTCGCCGTCGCCCAGTTCACTCCACAGCTTCTTCTCGAAGAGCTTGGGGTTGTGCGCGATCACCGCGTTGGCGGCGCGCAGGATGTGGCCGGTGCTGCGGTAGTTCTGCTCCAGCGCAATGACCTGCAGCTGCGGATAGTCCTGCGGCAGGCGCTTCAGGTTTTCGATGGTCGCACCGCGCCAGCCGTAGATGCTCTGGTCGTCGTCGCCCACCGCGGTGAAGACACCTTGCGCGCCGGCCAGCAGCTTGAGCAGCTCGTACTGCACGGCGTTCGTGTCCTGGACTTCATCGACCAGGATGTGCCTGAACTGCTGCTGCCAGCGCGTACGCACTTCTTCATCACGCTGCAGCAGTCTCAGCGGGAGCTGGATCAAGTCGTCGAAGTCCACCGCCTGGTAGGCCTGCAGGCGCTCTTCGAACAGGCGCATCACGCGCGCCGCCACACGCTGGTCGTCGTTGCTGGCGGTGGCCTCGGCGCCGGCGGCGTCCAGCCCCTGGTTCTTCCACAGGCTGATGGCCCATTGCCAGCGGCGGGCCAGCGCGTTGTCGGTGCAGGCGCCGGCGTCGCGCAGCACGCCCAGCACGTCGTCGGCATCCAGGATGCTGAAG
>WBZP01003158.1_pt2 | contig 11356 bp, 17 predicted proteins | sample 5204301 | NCBI WGS metagenome assembly WBZP01 (sample SAMN12412401, study PRJNA552823) | activated sludge metagenome | isolation source: activated sludge from nitrification reactor of wastewater treatment plant... | place: USA: Pennsylvania | collected 2017
GGGCCTGCGGTCATTGCGAGCGCGTATAGTGAGGCACAAGGTGAGGCGCAAAGCAAAGCCCCTGTTATCGCGTTCGCCCCGGCACAGGCAAAAAAAGCCCCGGCCGCGTCTTAACGGTCGGGGCAAACCCCGTCGGGGGGTGGGGAGACGGGGGGAAACGAGGAAATTATAGCGGCTTCAGTAGGCCCGCGTCAATTGTAGTTGAGGTGCCCGTCATGCCCACCTGCTCTCTCAACGGCATGATAACCGCAGCAAATCGCTTGTAGGCTACCGTCGCGCAACCCTCCCCGTTATGATTCAAACGGCAAGAAATTTGTCGCGGGCTGATCAGTTCGACGGCCGCATACGCGTCCAAAATAAACTTCGGGTTGAACTGCCCTACCGTGCCGCTCGTCGAATGCGGTAATACTCTCAGGTAATCAGGAAATCGGCCGTCTATAGCGGTTGCCGTCATGCTAGCGCCGTTGACCGTGGCGGTGATTGCGGTACCTACCACGGCGATCGCGATACTCTGCCCTTTCTTACTCGACTTCAACGCCCAGTCCACCAGAGCGCGCGGCATGATAACGGGCGCGGAGAGCGGCGGTTCGCCCTCGTACGGTTCGGGCTGTGCGATATCCATAATGTGCAGCCGGGGTCCATCTGTGGCGACAAGACGAACGGTCTGCCCATTACATTCCAGCAGCATTCCGTTCAGGTAAAATCTAATGTCGTCCTTAGCCATGGCCAGACTGACGGCTTTAAGTTCGTTGTGTGTGACTAGCATGGTATTTACTCCAGTTATGTTACGTTATAAAGAATCGACTAGAAGGCCGTTTTCGAGATGCTCGAACGGTACGAAAGGACCCTTCCCCCCAACCCGCCCGATGGAACCAATGAGGCGCGGATTTCGGGTGTCAGTAAATACTTGGCGTTCTTCAGTGACCGACGCCCACTCGAATTTATACAAGAACACGCCGACCAACTGACGCCCCGCGTTCAGGTCGTCAGCTACTTTCTGGATTTTCTTGAGGGTATTCATTTCATTTTACCCAGGCCGCGTCAATTCCCCTCAGGAACGCATGCATCATCTCGTACAGTTCCCGTTTCGGAACGTGCCCTACCCCGAGGACATCCCTCACTCCGGTGCCCGTGGGCATCATCTGGTGGAGTGATGCTCCCCCATACGCATAGCTGAGGTGGTACGCGTTTCCGTTGGGGCGAGGCGTGCCGCCGACGACCTTGCTGTAGGGCGTCAGTGGCGTGCCTAGCGTTCTGTTTATCCTGTCACAAACAGCCTGCAGGTCATTTTCAGTTATGCGGCTCATGATATCTCCTTCAAAACGGCGCGGTTAAGCAGGTCAACCCGCTCGTTCAGCGTCAATAGCTCGGTAATGTCGGTCCCGGGCGGAATCCGGCCGATCTGGCTCAGTGCGATAACGCCCGTGAGTACCGTGCAGCGCGATCCGGGCGTGTCTTCAGTAACGTGTCGGACTGCGAGGCGCAGGCCGCGGTAGGTAATAGTGGTCATGATCCTCTCCATTAGACGGGTTACTTGAAGAAGGCCCAGCCGCTTCCGTTTTCCGGATTACCGTGCGTGAGATGGATTTTGTCGAACTTCCAGCCGACGACCGGGAGAACTTCGATGACCGACTTATCTGAAAGAAAGGCTTTCTTGGAAGCGGCCTTCGCATAAAAAGCGGTGTTAATTACGCCGTTTTCAATAATAACTGCGTAAACGTGGTATTTACTCACGATATAAACTCCTATAACTCCGGCTAGTCCCGCCGTGGGTGACACTGTAATTACATAGTACGTTATATAGTTTACAGTGTCAAGATATATTTTACTGTATTTTATGTTCCGCCCATAAGTAATTTAGCGGCCTCTCGGATACCGGCGGACAAATTACCGTTTCCATATGCGCGTAATGCCGAAACGGTCCATTCGTCCAGACTGACGGAGTGCAGCTTTTTCTTGTCCCGCTTTTCTGGCGCGCTGTAGGTGGGTAATATTTCCCTATTCGCTTCCAGCTCTAATTGCGCTTTGTATATCGCGTCTATTACCTCATCCTGCGGTAATTGAATGCTTTGATCGTCTAAGATGCCCATATACTTATTGCCATACGCACGAGACCGGACAAGCAGCATCGGCATATCCTTAAACACAATGCCGCCAATAAAGTCGCAGCCGATAGGCATCTTCTTGCCCGTTTTGTACTTCAAGTCTATAAACATTTTGCTTCCTTCCGTTAAGACCATACCCCGAAGGGTAAAAAAGTGCGGGAACCCTTGCCAATACAGGGATTCAGGGGATTTTACCCGAAACCCCGTACCGCACCGCATCACTTCCTAGAAAACGACACACTCCGTTACATATACTACATAGCGTTGTGTACACTACACGTAATCTATTGTTTTGTCTACATCAATTCAGAAGTAAAGGGTTTGGAGGGTAAAGGGTAATAAAAGGTATTAAAATCAGCGATTTACGATACCCACCCCGACGAACGATTAAACGAAAAGCGGGTAGGTATGGAGGGTATCGCCCAGCCACTTGACTTCCGCGGCAACGCGAATAAACTAATGGAATTAAAGCCTTACAGGATAAACAGACATGACAGCGCTAGCATTACAACCCGGTATTCGGGAATACATCCTCGACCAGGTGGGGCAAGGCGTTCGATTAGACGACCTGGGGCTTGGCGTTACGCGGTCAGCTATCAGTCTGGCGTTGAAAGACGACCCTGATTATCAGGAAGCTATCCTGCGATATCACCAAGCCCGACTGGACCGTGCGGAAGATATGATCCTCGAGGCGCAAGACACGCTCGACGTTGCCCGTGCACGTGCGTTCCATGATGCGGTCCGATGGCGAGCGAGTAAGGAACGTCGAGCGGAATATGGCGATAAGACGGAGGTGGCGATCGATCACTCTATCACTGTAGTGCTGGCAGCATCGGATAGTACCGGCCGACTGCTCGAGCACGAGGACAGGACCGACCGACTGATCGAGCACGAGGAGTGACCTTAATTACCTATAAGACGTAAGGGTAGGGGGGGGCTATCAGTCGGACCGGCCCCCCACCTTTTGGAGCCTCTGCCACTCGCCCAACACGCCGAAAGCCGCACGGCACCCAACCGCGATTACAGGGCCGAGTCGCGATTACGGCACCCAACCGAGACTACAGGGCAGGGGGGGGGTACTTGCGATTGCGTTTCCTGTAGCTTTAGGTACCATGTCCGCGTCACCCGGCCAGAAAATTCGCCCTATGAAAATTACACTACCGCACCAATGGACTCCCCGCCCCTATCAAGACGCCTTGTGGCGGTATCTGGTGGGAGGGGGCAAACGCTCCGTCTGCAAGTGGCACCGGCGCGCGGGCAAAGATGAGGTGTATCTTCACCACGTCGCTGTAGAAGCCCATAAACGGGTCGGAAATTACTGGTACATGCTCCCCGAGTACAGCCAGGCCCGAAAAAGCATGTGGGATGCCGTCGATGGCCACTCCGGGAAGCGCCGGATTGATCGTGCGTTCCCGCCGGAGATACGGGAAACGACCCGCGAGCAGGAAATGATGATTAAGTTCAAGAACGGAAGCACGTTCCAACTGGTCGGTTCCGATAATTTCAACAGCCTGGTAGGTTCTCCCCCGATTGGACTGGTTTTCAGCGAGTACGCGCTCAGTCAGCCGTCGAGTTGGGGCTATTTGATGCCGATTTTGGAGGAAAATGGGGGATGGGCGGGGTTTAACAGCACTCCACGGGGGAAAAACCACTTCAAACGGCTATGTGAGTTCGCCCAGGCAGAACCGGGGTGGTTTTATTCGTCCCTGAACGCCGATCAGTCCGGTATTTTTTCCCCGGAACAGCTAGCGAGTATTCTCAGACAGTTACAAGCCGAGCATGGAGATGAATATGGAATGTCGCTCTATCAGCAGGAGTATTTTGTCAGTTTTGAGGCCGCCATGCCCGGAAGCATCTGGGGAGACTGCATCGCCCGCCTCGAAGCTGGTGGTCGTATCCAGACTGAGACCGTCCCCGTCCGGGTTCCCCATACCGAAGGGTATCCGGTATTCACCGGATGGGACTTGGGTTTCGATGACGACACGACATGCTGGTTTTACCAGGTCATAGGCGACGAGATACATGTAATCGACTACGTGGAGGATAATTTTAAGGACGTGGAGTTCTATTGCGTGATGCTCCTGAACAAGCACACGCGCGACGGGTATGTGTACGGGACGCACTGGCTGCCCCATGACGCCCGCCCCCGGACGATAGCTGCCGGGGGTAAATCGATACTCCAGCAGTTTGTGGCGTTCAATCGTGACCACGGCGATAAGCTCGGGCGGTTCGCCATAGCGCCGAAGCTGGACGTGCAGGAGGGCATCCAGGCCGCCCGTGCGACATTCCCGCTCTGCCGCTTTGATGGGGATCGCTGCGAAGAGGGCGTCGACCATCTGAAGGCGTACCGGCGGGAGTTCGATGAAGAGAATAATATTTTCAGCAGTCAGCCGAAGCACGACGGTGCCAGCCACGCCGCCGACGCTCTACGCTGCGTCGCTTTAACGTGGCGTCGGAGTAAGGCCGAGTCGCACCCCGTCCGGACGCTCCAGGAGCGTCTGATTGCCGGTACTGTGGTCGGGATGACCATGGGGGAGATGCGACGGCAGCACTTGACACGGAAGGCCGCCATGCGTAATGATGCCGCGTAATTAGTCGGCTGTTCCAAGCGAGCGCCGAATTAACGAAAGGAAACAACGATGTGGACTGACCCCCCGACTCCCGTCCCGAACATGCCGGTGACGGTGAACGGTATCCCCCGCATGACGACCGCCGCACGCCCTGCATGGGCCGCCCCTCTGATCGGCAGCGTCTATTTTGACACCACCACGAATAAGCTCGTCATAGCAGGCGCAGCGGCGTGGGAAACAGTGACTTCGGTCTGATCCATGGCCAGAAAAGCACCCGCTGACGAGGTTCAGGCTTGGCTCGATGAAATTAAAGACGCCAAGAAGAGGGAAGAAGAATTTCGTAAAGACGGGGAAAGGGTACTCAAAATCTATGGTTGTGAGAAAAACGATTCGACCCCATTCAACATTTTGATGAGCAACACGGAGACCCTTCTTCCCGCCTTGTATTCCGCCGTGCCGCGTCCTGTCGTGAATCGGCGCTTCAAGGATGAAGACCCGGTAGGCAAAGCGTCTGCGACCGCCGGTCAGCGCGTCCTGGAGTTTTTGCTAGACACTAACGTTGATGGGTATGAGACATTCGACGATATGATGGCGCGCTGCGTCCTGGACGCGCTCCTTCCCGGCCGCGGCGTGGCGACGATACAGTACGACGCGAAAATAGAAGGGCCGGAGGGGGCCGAACGCAAGACACGAGAAATCGTATGTTGCGAATCGCGCTCATGGAACCGTGTCTATTTCGGGTATGCCCGGAAATGGTCGAAAGTACCGTGGATTGCTTACGAAGAGTATATTGATCAAGCGGAGGCGGCACGTCTGTTTGGTAAGGACGTCGCTTCAAAATTGAAATTCTCCGAAGGCGAGGACGGGGAGGACGAGGGCGGCCACTCCCAGTCGGCCGACCAGAATCTGGGCGGCAAGAAAACGGCACTGATTTATCAGATATGGGACAAGGATGGCGGGCGCGTCGTGCGTTGGCTGTCGCCCGGGTACGCCGACGGGTTGCTGAAGGTTGATGCCGACCCGTTGCAACTGACCGGGTTTTTCAACTGCCCGAAGCCGATGATGTTTGTAGCAAAGTCGGACGATTTGATCCCCGTAGCGATGTATAAGATTTACGAGAATCAGGCCGAAGAACTGAACCGTTTGACGCAACGCATTAAATCCGTGGTTGGCGCGCTCCGGGCGCGCGGCATCTATGATTCGGAACTTGGCGGCGATCTTGACCAGCTGATGAAAGAGGGCGACGCGATCTTGATCCCCTCGGACAAAACGAGTTCGCTGGCCGCCGAGAAGGGGCTGCAAAACGCGATCTGGTTCATGCCGATTGACGTGCTGACTAACACCCTGACCCAGCTGTACCAGGCGCGAGAGCAGTGCAAGCGGGTTATTTACGAGATTACCGGAATTTCCGACATCCTTCGCGGGTCCACAGTGGCCAGCGAGACGGCCACCGCGCAGAACATTAAGTCACAATGGGGCACGATGCGCCTGAAGCGCCTTCAGAAAGAAGTGCAACGGTACTCGCGTGACGTGCTGCGAATGATGCTAGAGATTGCCGGAACGAAATTCAGCGAGGAGACATGGGCGGGGATGACGGGGTTGCCGTTCCTGACGACCGAACAGCGCGCCCAGGCAGAGCGAATGGGGACGGCGCTACAGCAGGCCGCCGCACAGGGGGTGCAGGTTCCACCAGAAGCGCAGCAGCAGGTGCAGCAGGCGCTGTCCATGCCGGTGTGGGGGGCAATCCTCGAACTACTGCAAAACGACCTCCAGCGCGCTTACCGTATCGACATCGAAACGAATTCCACGGTCGAGCCGGAAGCAGTCGAAGACCAGAAGAACATTGCGGAGCTGATGAATGCGATGGCGCAGTACCTGAACGGCGTCGGGCCGCTGGTCGCCAAGGGGGTCATGCCGCTGGAGGCCGCTCAATCGATGCTGTTGGCGATTACACGACGGTTCCGGTTCGGTACGGACATCGAAGACTACATCAAGCAGATGAAGCCCCCGCCGCCGGAAGACAACGGCAAGGCGGCGGCGGCGCAAGAGGCACAGCAGAAGCAGGCCGAAATGCAGGCGGAAATGCAGGCCGAACAGCAGAAGTCGCAGTTCGATGCCCAACTGAAAATGCTGGAGTTGAAGGCGGAAATGCAGATGGAGAACGTTCGGCTACAAGCGCAACAGCAGGCGGATATGGCGAAACTGGAAGCGCAGCAGGCGGTCGATGTGGCAAAACTCTCTGCCCAGAAGCAAATTGAGCAAATGAAGGCTCAGATTCAGCGCGATACCGAATTGAAGAAAGCGGCACTGGCGGGGTCGGTTCAGATCGAGATTGCCCGGATCGGCGTTCAGGGGCAGGCACTGGCGGCACAGCAGGCCGAGTCTAACGCCCAAGAGTCCGGAGCGGCAGAGTCGGGGCGAGGAGTGGAGTCCGATGCCATGCTGACCGCCATGCTACAGACTCAGGAAAGGCTACTTGCGCAGCTTGCGGCACCGAAGGTAGGTACGCTATCGAACGGTAAGAAAGTGACGATCCAGTCCGTACAGGAGTAACAAGATGTCGACCTGCCCCGCCGTTAGGAGAGTTCATGGCCACCGTACAGCAAATCGCCGACTATCTAGCGTGGCAAGTCGAGGTCGGCAACGGTCAGAAAACAGTACAGATCAACCTGCGGAGTTTGTGTGCTTCCTGCGGGCTGAACACGTTACCGCCAGGCACAGTGATGACGCTCGACCTGCCGGATAACGACAGACGAAAGGTCGTAAGGATGGACGTGCGGCTGAAGGAGCAAGAAGACCAGAGCGCAGAGCGTTCAGGGATAGCGAGTTTAATTCTTAGGAGGATCACATGAAACTGACCACTGCACTGCGTAATACCCGCGCGACAGATATTATCACCGCCGCCGGGACTAATCCGAAACTGAAGTATTACACCGGAACAGAGTCTCTTTCACCCGCCGGTACCCTGCTCGCCACGCTGACGATTACTGGCGCGCTCGGCACTGCAACGTCAGGCGTTATAGATTTCAATGAGACCGTCACGCAGACCAGTTCTGGATTTACCGCCGGCACTCCGACGTTCATTCTTGTCACGACTTCGGCAGACGCGGCCGTCTGCACACTGCTTATAGGTACGGATGTTACGCAGACAGGAACTATCCAGGTCGGCGTGGACATCGCCATCACAAACGGCGCAACGATCACCGAAGGCAACGCTTAGGAGCAATCATGGCCACTTATGCAGAAATGTTTGACATCGCGTCGAAGAATCTTATTCGAGATAAAGTTACGGTAGCGGTAGCAATGCAGGCGGAGGTCATCCACAAGGAGCTTGACACCGTTCCGAACCATGTTAATCGTATGCTGTGGGCGAAGGAAGCACTTATCGCGCCGCACGAAATGGCCTCGAAAATAATGTGGGCTATTGTTGTGCAGAATGCGGCATATACCTCTGCTCAAATCATAGGGGCCACTGACTCTGCTACGCTCACTGCCGTAGCTAATACCGTCGATCTGTTCGCCACGGGAGCGTAGCATGACTACGCTTAATCCAGCTTACGGCACGTACACGGCAATGACTGTGACGAACTTGCAGTCGCTGGCTATTGACACGACAGACCCATACGCAGGGTGGCAGTCGGCGCTGGTTGATAACCAAACGTCAGTCAAGGCCGATGACTTCGAGGTGCAGATTCTGCTTTCAACGGCAGCGACTGCTCCGGCGAACGACTCGCTGGTTTATGTTTATGTCGTTCCCTGGGTCTATGACGGCGCGGCGTGGACTCCCGCTGCTAATTTCGGGACGACTACCCGGCCGACAGGCAGCGAAGGCACGGCCAGCATATCTGATCCGAACTCGATGAAGCTCGCCGCTGTGCTGCCGTACAAGATCACGTCGCAGCCGATTGACGGGTTCTTCAACATCGCGGCATTGTTTGGCGGCATCGTGCCGGACGGCTGGAGTCTTGCCCTGCGCAACAACTGCGGCGCGGCGCTGGGTACTGGCTGCGTTGTGGCGTATCGCCCGATCACCTACACGAACGCATAAGGCCGCGAGATGGGACTCGCCCGTTTCGCTCTGGCAAACGCAGGCCAGCCACAGTACGAGGCGCAGCTTGACCGGAGCAATCCGCTCGTCAATCGACTGCGCTACGCACAGCTCGGGTCGAGCTTGCGGGACGCTGTTTCTGGTCGTTTTGGCGTTGATAGCGGAGGGTCAACAAAAGCTGTCGGCCTAAAAGGAGGTACGCGTGAGTTCGTTCCGGCGAGCAATCAGTACGTAAACCTCGGCACGAAGGACATCTGTTCGGGGTATCCCCTGACGGTAGCCAGCTGGATACGATGGGACGCCGTAAGCGTGCCTGGGTTCGTCGCGTACTCGCTCAATGACACGAACTGTAGCGCGATTTTTGGGTCAGCGGGCGGGAGTGGGTGGGCGGCAAACACGTCCTCGGCAACAGGATTTCAGCAAAAAGGTACACCGGTAACCGGGCTGAATCATTTCGTAACAATCCACCGAAATGGCACATGGGATATTTATATCAATGGTGTAATTCAGCCGAACGGCGCAAAAACAGCGGCGTGGGGTCCGCCGGCAGCCGGTAATCATAGTATCGGCGGGCGGCTAGGAGGGTCCAGTTTAAGGCCCATGGACGGGCAGGTTCAAGACTTGCAGGTATACCAAGGCGAACTGACCCCGACAGAAATACAATCCCTCTATCTCAATCATTGGCAGATTTGGCAAGCTCCAGGCCCGAGTCTGATTTTTCCGCTTCCTTCCGGTGGCGGCGCGGCGGTATCAACAGCAATATCGGCAACGACAGCAAACTCCATAGGGGGGATCGCCTCAAACGCGACAAGTCGAACCGTCGTCGCCGCGACTACAAGCGACGCCGTTGGCGGTATCGTGTCTCATGCTACGTGCGTGTCCGTACTGGCGGCTACGACGGAAAACACATCCGCCAGCGTGGTTTCAAAGGTCGTTCCCCGCACCGACATAGCAGCAACAACGGGTAGTGCCGTCGGCGCGATCTATTCGTTCAGCACATGCAAGACTGCGGTTACCGCGTCCACCGCCGACTCGGTTGGGTCGATAGCATCGTCGAGTGTAGGTGCATGCGCCACAGGCATCGGCGCGTCCACCGCAAACGATACGGCGGCAATCAGTACGTATTCGACGAGCAAGTTGAGCGTCGGTGCGTCCACCGCCGGCGCTACGGCGGCAATCAACGGGTATTCAACGAGTAAATCGAGTATCGACGCGACGCTGGCTAGCGTATTCGGAACGATTTCCTCAAGCTCGATTTCCACCCCCTTTACTCCCGAACAGATCGTTTACCTGGAGGCTAATTACGTGAGCATCGCAAATATTAACGACATTGCGGTCGCGGTCCTCGCGGCAATGAATGCGGCCCCGCCGCCGGTCAATATCAAGCAGGTTAATGGCGTGACGGTAGACGGCACGGGCGTCCTCGGTGACGAGTGGGGTCCGCTATGAACTGGGCGGCTTGGGGGGCGTCGTGGCTTGGCAGTTGGGCGGGAGCGTGGGGGCCACAGGTTGAGGTAGATGAAGCTCTATCTCCGGGCGCAGGGCACCCCGTCGGTATCTGGTGGGGGGAAGCGCCTATCAAACGCGGAAAACGCCTGGACGACGTACTGAGGCGGGCAATGGAACGGATGCTCGTCCCCGCGCCCGGTATGGAACCGCCGGCACTACCTGTCGAGTCGCCTGCCGCTCGGGCGGTCGAGGTCGTTCGTCCGTTCGTGACTGATCGAATCGACTGGCCGGCTATCGAGACTGATCTTGCGCGAGTGCGGGAGTTACTGGCATTATGGCAGGAGCAAGCAACCTCCTTGGAAGACGAGGAGATTTTATTGATGATGATGGCTTTTTAGGAGAACGACATGGCCAAGAAAAAGCCGCCAAAGCGTTGTTAACCGTATGCCAATCTATTCATTTTTGTGTTCGTGCGGTACGGAGTTCGACCGTTTCCTAAAGCTGGCGGAGTACGACCAGCCGCAGACGTGCGAATGCGGAAAGCCCGCGACGAAAGTAATTAAGCCAACGGCGATCCATGTTGATTTTCCCGCGTACCTATCTCCGGCTAGTAGCAAGTGGATTACCAGTCGGACAGAACGTCGGGAAGACCTGAAGGCGACCGGATGTGTCGAGTACGAACCCGGCATGAGGGAGGCTCATGAAAAGAAACTGGCGGCAGAAGACGCCGCGCTAGACAAAAAAGTCGAGGAACACGTCGAAAAAGAGATACTTTCCATGCCGACGGCGAAGCGGGAACGTTTAGCCGCCGAAGTGGAGCGTCTTGACGTAGACGTTGTAAGAGTATAATTTAACGAATAATCTAGGAGGCGTGCATGGATGAGATGGCCGAATCGAGCGGGGCAGACGTAAGTACGGGCGGCGGCAGCGATATAGAGGCCACATCGGACGATCTGGCAGCAAGCCTGTTCCCGTCGTCTGGGGATGTTGACGAACCTTCCGAACCTTCCGAGCCTTCCGAACCCTCTGAGCCTTCCGAACCCGAGCCTGACTCGCCTCCCGCACGACCTGCCCCAAAAGCATGGGCGGCCGAAAAGCATGAGATTTACTCCAAGTTACCGCCAGAAGCGCAGGACTACATCGATCAGCGCGAAAAGCAGATGATGGACGGGTTAAGTCAGTAC
>WBZP01006665.1_pt1 | contig 11356 bp, 11 predicted proteins | sample 5204301 | NCBI WGS metagenome assembly WBZP01 (sample SAMN12412401, study PRJNA552823) | activated sludge metagenome | isolation source: activated sludge from nitrification reactor of wastewater treatment plant... | place: USA: Pennsylvania | collected 2017
GTCGGACCGCCGACGGTTCCTGGACAGTGTCATGGTGCAGGTTGCCCCGCGTTACCTGGCCGTTCGCAGTGACTTCGACCGCGCGCTCAAGCAGCGCAACGCCGCACTTCGGTCGTTGGTGAGTGCTCCCAGCCGTGAGGCCGAGGGAGTTCTTGCCGCGTGGGACGAGCGGTACGTGCCGATCGCGGCCGAACTGACGTGGGGCCGGATCAACGCTGTTCGCCAACTGGCGTCTGTGGTCGCCGATTCCTACCGCCAGATCAGTCCGCAGGATGACCAGGTCGAGGTGGGCTACGAGTCGTCGGTGGGTACCGACGCCGTCTGGGAGAGCCGCGATCACCTGGCCGAGTCCCTGACCACGGCGCTGCGTGACCAGCGCCGCGACGAGATCCGGCGGGGGGTCACCCTGGTGGGTCCGCACCGGGACGATCTGGTGCTCCTTCTCAACGGTCAACTCGCTCGCACCTACGCCAGTCATGGGGAGTCGTGGTCATTGGCGCTCGCCCTGCAACTGGCGTCGTTCCACGTCTTGCATCGCATCAGCGACGACCCCCCGGTGCTGATCCTCGATGATGTGTTCGCCGAGCTCGACGAGAAGCGCCGCGAGCGACTGCTGGACGCCGTGACAGCGGCCGAGCAGATCATCGTGACCGCGGCGGTGGCCGCGGATGTCCCTGCCAGGCTCGATGCGCAGCGATACGTGGTGACGAAGTCACCACTGACCGGGCTGTCGTCGGTGACAACGGCTGTCTGAGTCGTGTTTCCGCCGGCCACGCGATGGTGTGGGGGCCGGCCAGTACGCCGATGTGGGGGCTTGTGTGAGTACGCGGGTGGGTGTCGGACGTGCACCGTATCCTGGCTGGGTGACCCAAGACCCCGCCCTCGCTGCCCTGGCCAGGGTGCGCGCCGCGGCCAAGGGTTCGCGCGACGGACGGCGTCGGCCCGTCGTTCCCACGACCATGACATCGGCCGGCCCAGACGATCGCGATCCGCAGTCGGTGGGCTCATGCGTCACCCGCTGGGTGCGCGGAAACGGATACAACGCCGAACTCGCAGTCGCTGGGGTCGCGGCACAGTGGAATCAGATCGTGGGGGACCACGTCGCCGAACACGTCACGGTCGGCGAGTACACCCCGCTTGATACCGGTGGCGAACTCGTCGTTCTGGCCGATTCACAGGAATGGGCGCTGCAGATGCGATACCTGATCTCCCAGATCCAAAGGCGTATCGACGAAGAGATCGGTGCCGGCGTCGTCACCCGAATCTGTGTCAAGGGCCCCGGTCCCGCACGTACCGGGGGCTGGCGGGTCCGAACGGGTCGAAGAAGTCCTCGTCAGCCCCAGGTCCAGCCACCTCCGGCCGCCCCGGACACCCTGGGACTTGAGTAATTCCCGGCTTCTGCTGAGCGGTATGTAGGGGGGATCACACCGTGGGGTCACTCACGGGAAAAGGGCCTTCTCGGCCCGCCGTGTGCGGGGGCGGCGGTCAAAGCACGGTAGAATCGTGACTTCCGGCCACCGGTGCCGAGGTTGTGCTCGTGATTCCTCCGTGCATGCGACCCGGGCCGACGAAGGAGTGACAGCGTGTCCTACGACGCCAGTGCGATCACCGTGCTCGAGGGGCTCGAGGCGGTCCGCAAACGTCCCGGCATGTACATCGGATCCACCGGCGAGCGCGGCTTGCACCACCTCGTCTACGAGGTCGTCGACAATGCCGTCGACGAAGCCATGGCAGGTTATTGCGACCACATCGAGGTCACGCTTCTGGCCGACGGCGGTGTCCGGGTGGTCGACAACGGCCGCGGCATCCCGGTGGACATCCAGGAGAGCGAGGGGCGCCCGGCTGTCGAGGTCGTGCTCACTGTTCTGCACGCCGGTGGCAAGTTCGGCGGTAGCGGCTACTCCGTGTCGGGCGGCCTGCACGGGGTCGGTGTTTCGGTGGTCAACGCATTGTCGAGCAGGCTCGACGTCGAGGTGCGCCGCGACGCTGCCACGTGGCGTCAGTCCTTCGATGTGGGCGCACCCATGGCCGACCTGGCCAAAGGAGAGGCCACCGACGAGACCGGCACCACCATCACCTTCTGGGCCGACGACAACATCTTCGAGACCACGAAGTACGACTTCGAGACGCTGGCCAGACGCTTCCAAGAAATGGCCTTCCTGAACAAAGGGCTGACCCTCACGCTGTCCGACGAGCGAGACCCCACGCCGAACGACGAACTGACCGAAGAGGACATCGAGGACCGCCGCGACGTCAGTTACCACTACGCCGGCGGGATCGCCGACTTCGTCACGTATCTGAACAGCAGCAAGGGCCCCGCCAATCCCACCGTCATCCACTTCGAGGATGAGACTGAGGACAAGCACCTGGCCGCTGAGGTGGCACTGCAGTGGAACCAAGGCTTCAGCGAGTCGGTGTATACGTTCGCCAACACCATCAACACCGTCGGTGGCGGCACCCACGAAGAGGGCTTCCGGGCAGCGCTGACGACTCTGATGAACAAGTTCGCCCGCGAGTGGGGGATCCTCAAAGAGAAGCAGCCCAACCTGTCCGGCGAGGACATCCGCGAGGGCCTCACCGCCATCGTGTCGGTCAAGTTGGCCGAACCGCAGTTCGAGGGCCAGACGAAGGGCAAACTCGGCAACACCGAGGCCAAGACGTTCGTTCAGAAGATCATGAACGACCACTTGGGCGCGTGGTTCGAAGCCAACCCTGCCGAGGGCAAGGCAATCGCGCGCAAATCGGTCGATGCGGCCACTGTCCGTATGGCAGCTCGCAAGGCTCGCGACCTGGCCCGCAACCGCAAGGGTTTGCTGGGCGGCGCCGGTCTCCCCGGCAAACTGATCGACTGCTCGGGCCGGGATCCGGACAAGAACGAACTGTTCATCGTCGAGGGCGACTCCGCCGGCGGCAGTGCCCGAAGCGGCCGAGATCCCAAGACGCAGGCGATCCTGCCCATTCGCGGCAAGATCCTCAACGTCGAGAAGTCGACCCCGGATCGCGCGCTGGGCAACAACGAGGTCCAAGCGATCATCTCCGCGCTGGGGACAGGGGTGGGTGACGAGTTCGACCCGGAGAAACTGCGCTACCGCAAACTCGTGCTCATGGCCGATGCCGATGTGGACGGCCAGCACATCCGGACACTCCTGCTGACGTTCCTATACCGGTACATGCCGGAGTTGGTGACCGGTGGGCACATCTACCTGGCGCAGCCCCCGCTGTTCAAACTCGAATGGACTACTGGCCCGGTCGAGTACGCGTACTCCGACCGTGAGCGCGACGCCCTGATCGAAGCAGGAACTGCGCAGGGGCGCCGCATGAAGAAAGGCGAAGAGGTCCAGCGGTACAAGGGACTGGGCGAGATGAACGCCAGCGAACTGTGGGAGACGACGATGGATCCCACCCGCCGGATCATGTTGCAGGTCACCTTGGACGACGCGTTGCAGGCCGATGAACTCTTCAAGACGCTCATGGGCGAGGACGTCGAGCCCCGCCGCGACTTCATCCAGCGCAACGCCCGCGATGTGCGGTTCCTGGACATCTGACAGATAGGGATCCCTCATGCCGAACGACGACATCACCACCACCGAACCCGCCGAATCCGATGGAGGTCGCATCGAGCTGGTCGACCTCAACACCGAGATGCAGCGGTCCTACATGGACTACGCCATGTCGGTCATCGTGTCCCGGGCGCTTCCGGATGTCCGTGACGGCCTGAAGCCGGTGCACCGCCGCGTCATCTACGCCATGTACGACGGGGGGTACCGGCCGGATCGCTCGACCTCGAAGTGTTCACGCGTGGTCGGCGACGTCATGGGCCAGTACCACCCCCACGGCGACAGCGCCATCTACGACACCTTGGTGCGCCTGGCCCAGCCCTGGAGCCTGCGTTATCCGCTGGTCATCGGCCAGGGCAACTTCGGTTCGCCCGGCAATGACCCCGCTGCCGCCATGCGGTACACCGAGTGCAAGATGGCGCCACTGGCCATGGAGATGGTCCGCGATATCGACGAGGAGACCGTCGACTTCATACCCAACTATGACGGAAAGACCCAGGAACCGGTGGTGTTGCCTGCCCGGTTCCCCAACCTCCTGGTCAACGGCAGTGCCGGCATCGCCGTCGGTATGGCCACGAACATCCCGCCACACAACCTCCGCGAGGTGGCCGATGGCGCCCTGTGGGCGCTGGAGCATCCCGAGGCCGACCGCGAAGAACTGCTCGAAGCGCTGATCGAGCGCATCAAGGGACCTGACTTCCCGACCGGCGGCCTGATTGTGGGACGCAGCGGCATCGACCAGGCCTACCGCACCGGCCGGGGCTCGGTGGTCATGCGGGCCGTCACCGAAGTCGAGGAAGATCGCAAGGGTCGCCTGACGCTCGTGGTCACCGAACTCCCCTACCAGGTCAACCCGGACAACCTGCTGTCCAAAATCGCCGAACTCGTCCGTGACGGCAAGATGGCCGGCATCTCCGACGTCCGCGACGATTCTTCGTCACGCACGGGTATGCGCCTGGTGATCGAACTCAAGAAGGACGCTGTTGCGCAGGTCGTCCTGAACAACCTGTACAAACACACCCAGTTGCAGGACACATTCGGCTGCAACATGCTCGCGTTGGTCGACGGGGTGCCCCGAACCCTGACCCTGGACCGGTTCATCAGGTACTGGATCACCCATCAGATCGAGGTCATCCAGAGACGTACCCGCTACCGTCTGCGTAAGGCCGAAGAGCGCGCCCACATCCTGCGCGGCTACCTCAAGGCGCTCGATGCCATCGACGAGGTAGTGGCCCTGATCAGGCGCTCCCCCACGGTGGACGACGCCCGAATCGGGCTCATGGAACTGCTCGAGATCGACGAGATCCAGGCGACCGCCATCCTCGACATGCAACTGCGTCGCCTGGCGGCACTGGAGCGTCAGAAGATCCTCGACGAGTTCGAGGATCTTCAGGCGAAGATCGCCGACCTGAACGACATCCTGGAGCGCCCGGAACGGCAGCGGCTGATCATCAGCGACGAACTGCGCGACATCGTTGAGAAGTACGGTGACATCCGCCGCTCGCAGTTCGCCGCGTGGGACGGCGACATGGCCGATGAGGACTTCATCGCCGAGACCGATGTCGTTGTCACCATTACGCGGTCGGGCTACGCCAAGCGAACCCCGCTGGAGCTCTATCGCTCGCAGCGCCGAGGAGGCAAGGGCGTCAAGGGCGCCCAGTTGCGTGCCGACGACGTAGTCCAGCACCTGTTCGTCACCACAACGCACAACTGGATCCTGTTTTTCACCACCAAGGGCCGCGTGTACCGCGCCAAGGCCTACCAACTGCCCGAGGCCGGGCGCGATGCCAAGGGCCAGCATGTAGCCAACCTGCTGGCGTTCCAGCCCGACGAAGGCATCGCGCAGGTCATGGCCTTGCGTACGTACGCGGACGCCCCCTACCTGGTGCTCGCTACCCGCGAAGGCCGGGTCAAGAAGACGGTCCTCAGCGAGTACGACTCGCCCCGCACCGGCGGCATCAATGCCATCAACCTGGTGGGTGACGACGAGTTGATTTCTGCGGAACTCATCACATCGGACGATGACTTGCTGCTGGTCTCACGCAAGGGGATGTCGGTGCGGTTCGCCGCCGACGACGCCACATTGCGGCCGATGGGCCGCGCCACCAGCGGCGTTGGTGGGATCCGTCTGGCGTCCGGAGATGAACTGCTCGCCATGCAGGTCGCCGGTCCCGACGCCTACCTGGTCACCGTGACCGACGGTGGCTTCGGCAAGCGCACTCCGGTGCAGGACTGGGCCCGCAAGGGCCGCAACATCAAGGGCGTCCGTGCCATGCGACTGGTCAGCGAGCGCGGCGGTCTGGTGGGGGCCTTGATCTGCGCCGTCGGCGATGAGGTCCTGGCCATCGCCGACAGTGGTGTCGTGATCCGCTGCCCCGTCGACAGCATCCGCACCACGGGCCGCGACACCATGGGTGTATCCCTCATGGGTCTGGGTGAGGGACAATCGGTTGTCGCAGTCGCTCGCGCAACGGAGCGGGATGACGACGAAGAGGTAGATTCCGACGACTCATCAGGGCCGCGGGACGCAGCGTCGCAGCAGGCTCTGGAGTCGGACGAAATGCCGCAGGACCCCACCGGTGAGGGTAGTCTCGCCGGGGGAATGGGGCCGGACGACCCCTCTGTCGATGAGTCGGAGGGTCAGCCGTGAGATTCGGGCGGATGATGCAGGCCGTAAGGAGACCGGATGTCGGACTCGACAAGTTCAGGAGGCGCAGTGGATTCGGTAACGACGCGTGGGCCCCGTGTGGTGCCCACCACCGACACTGCGCAGTTCCCTGCAATGGGCGAGCCCGCGGCAACTCCGGCACCGAATGCCGCCCCCACCACCACAGCCGAGGAGGAGCGCATGTCACGCGCTGACGCACCGGCGCCGAAGGCCCGCGCCCGGCACGCCCATCTGTTCGTCACCCACGTCGACCCCTGGTCAGTCATGAAGAACGCCTTCATGCTGTCGATCGCGATCGGTATCGTGCTGATCGTTGCGGTCACGGTGCTGTGGGCGATGTTGTCGCTGAGCGGGACCCTCGACGCGTTGACGCGCACTCTGAACGACATCGCAGGCGGCGGGGCAAACAGCATCGACGCTGCCAGCTTGTTCTCGTTCTCGCGGGTCGTGGGTCTGGCCGCTTTGCTGGCCGGCCTCGAGGTGATTCTGCTCACCGCGCTGGCCACGTTGTTCGCGTTCCTCTACAACCTCTCGGTGGGTATCACCGGTGGCCTGCAGGTGACCTTGACCGACGATTCCTGACCCGCGGTCCGGTCCGGACAGTGGATGTCCGAGCCGGATGGGTCGTGTGGATTTCATCCACTCCGTCGCGCCCGGTATTCTTTCGGGTGATCACGGGCCTATAGCTCAGCCTGGTTAGAGCGCTTCCCTGATAAGGAAGAGGTCGATGGTTCAAGTCCATCTAGGCCCACGCTGGCGGTCGAAGGGCCGCCCAGCGCGGCCCATCAACACGAAGGGGTGACCGCATGAAGGCTTTCACGAAGATTCTCCTGGTCGGAGCAGTCGCCGGAGCCGGGTACATGGTGTACCGGCAACGGATGGCTTCTCGCGCCGAGGACGACCTGTGGAGCGAGGCCACGAACGCCCCGGATCTGACCAGCGCCTACCAGCCGGTGTTCGACAAGGCGGCTCCTGACACGGAGACCCCGGTCTCAGATGCGGTCCACGAGGCTGCCGACAAGGCCGGTGACGCTGCCGCCAAAGCCACCGACAAGGCCGGTGACGCTGCGGCCAAGACGGCGGACAAGGCCGCTGACGCCTCCGGCAACTGACCCACCCACAACCTCTCGACCGCACACCTGACGGCTGACGCCGAACCTGACGACTGTGGTGGTCAGTTCCGGTGCCACCCGTCAGTTGTGCGGTCGGGGTTCACCGGGGGCGTAGCTCAACTGGCAGAGCACCGCCTTTGCAAGGCGGGGGTTGAGGGTTCGAGTCCCTTCGCCTCCACCCGGTACCCCTACGGGTGGTGAGGCCCGACTCATGGCAGGATCACCTCGTGACCACTTACGCGACGCTGAACACCAACAAGGGCGACATCAAGGTCGAGTTGTTCGACAACCATGCGCCCAAGACCGTACGGAACTTCGTGGGACTGGCCACGGGCGAGATCGAATGGACCCGTCCTGGCACCAACACCAAGACCACTGACCCCCTGTACGACGGTGTGATCTTCCACCGGGTGATCCCGAACTTCATGATCCAGGGCGGGGATCCCTTGGGCAAGGGCACCGGCGGCCCCGGTTACCGTTTCTCGGACGAGATCCATCCGGAACTACAGTTCGACAAGCCGTACCTGCTGGCCATGGCCAATGCGGGTCCCAACACCAACGGGTCGCAGTTCTTCATCACCACAACGGCGACGCCCTGGCTCAACCGCAAGCACACGATCTTCGGGGTCGTGGTCGAGGGCCAGGATGTTGTGGATGCGATCGAGGCGACCCCGACCGGCGCTGCCGACCGGCCCCTGGAGGATGTCGTCATCAACAGCGTGACCATCGACCGGAGCGACTCCTGACTGAGCCCGCCCAGGACAATCCGGTCTGCTACCGACACCCTGACCGGGAAACCTACATCACCTGTGTCCGGTGTCATCGCCCCATCTGCCCTGACTGCATGGTTGACGCCGCGGTGGGCTTCCAGTGCCCCGAGTGCGTGTCCGAGGGCCAGGCGCAGACCCGCAGCCCACTGACGCCTATGGGGGGCGAGCCGGTGCGGCGTCCGGTGGTCACCCAGGTGCTCATCGGGATCAACCTGGTCGTCTTCATCCTGGAGTTGGTGGCCGGACTCGACCCGCTGATCCGCCAATGGGGCATGTCCCCGGCCGCGGTGTCGATCGGAGGGGAGTGGTGGCGGCTACTGACGGCTGCCTTTCTGCATGGTGGGTTCCTGCACATCGCGTTCAACATGTACGTGCTGTGGGTCATCGGACCGCAGCTGGAGTCGCTGTTCGGACACGTCCGATACATCGTGTTGTACGTGTTGGCTGCCATCGGTGGCAGCATCGCGTCGTATACGTTCAGTCCGGTCAACACGATCTCGGTCGGTGCCAGCGGAGCCATCTTCGGGCTCATGGCGGCCCTGATCGTCGCCGGCCGATCCATGCGTGCCGACGTGACCCAGATCGTGATCCTGCTGGCCATCAACGTGGTGATCGGGTTCTTTGCCCCCGGGATCGATTGGCGTGCTCACCTGGGGGGAGCATTCGTTGGCGCTCTGGTGGCGGCGATCATGGCCTATGCGCCCAAGCAGAGCCGGACCTTGTGGCAGACCCTGGGCGTGCTGGCGGTCTGCGGCATGCTCGTCATGGCCCTGATGGTGCGCACAGCCACCATCAACTCCCAGATTCCGTCGGTCCCCGCCGCTTCCGCGCCTGAGTCAGACGTCGTCCACAGCCCTGTCCCCAGACGGGGATAAGTCACAGCGATGTAATCACAGCGGTGTATCTTCATCCACTGTCTGTGGACACTTGTGGATAACAGTGTGATCGGCACCGCATCATCATGGCTGTGAGTAAGTCCCGAGGCACTCGCCGCTACGCGTTCTTTGTCCTGGTTTGCCCGGGTGTGGATAGTGGATCCCACAACGTAGCGATAGGTAACTGTGCGTTAGAAAGGCAGTCAGTGCCTGTGGACAATGGTGGGGACAGTGGAATCCCCGACTGCGAGACCGGACCGACGGTCACTGCCACTTGGTCGACAGCAGGAACCCGGCTGCGATGAAGACAAAGCCAATCGCAACGTTCCAGCCGGCCAGGGGCCCCATGACGGGATTGTCAGGCGCGATGTACCAGATGACGATCCACAGCAAGCCGATCACGAACATGGCCACCATGACCGGCGCGATCCAGCGGGCTCCGTCGAGTTTGACCGGCACCCGGCTGGGGGCATCGCTGCTTGCCGACGCCTTCTGCGGGGGTGGCGTATAGGCCGCCTTTTTCCTGCGACGCGACTCCGGCACGGCGGTCCCTTCGATGTAGCCAGCTGACAGGCCCCCATCATGCCACCAACCCCAGTGACTTGCGGGCAACCGGTGTCTACCCTGACAGTGGCTGCAGCGGTCGATCGATCGATCACGGCCGCTGACGGCACCAGACCAGGACGGACACGTGACCACCACCGAGCACCCGCCGGCTCCTTCGCCGGCCCAGCGCGGCCGACCGCGCCGTTCGGGCCTGTCTGTGCTGGGTGTGCTCGGCGAGATCCTGATCACCGTCGGTGTGCTGATCCTGCTGTTCGTGGGCTGGCAGCTGTGGTGGACCGACGTTCTGGCCAACCGGGCCTATGACGAGGGCCGCGCTCAGTTGGCCCAGGAGTGGGGCATCGACGACACCGTCGGGCGCGAACCCCCCCCGGTGCGAGCGCAGTACGGCAAAGCGTTCGGGCTGATGTACATCCCGGCCATGCGCGACCGGGCATGGGGTGTGCCGATCATCCAGGGCACCGACGTGTCTCTCTTGCAGAACGGTGTGGGCCACCACGAGAGCTCTGCGCTGCCCGGCGAACTGGGCAACTTCGTCGTCGCCGGGCACCGCACCACGTACGCCGCCCCTTTCTCGGACATCGAGAACCTGCAGAAGGGCGATCAGGTCATCGTCGAGACCAAGCACGGCTGGTACATCTACGAATTGGACCGTTCCGAGGTCATCGACGCTTGGGAGGGCTGGGTGCTGGATCCTGTGCCCGGTCAGCCGCGCACGACCAAGCCCACCCAGGAGCTGATCACGATCTACGCCTGCCACCCCAAGTTCTCCGCCGCCCAGCGCTACGTGTGGTTCGGGCACTTGATCGACAAGTTCAGTAAGTCATCCGGGACGCCTCCGGCTATCGAGAGATACGGCAAGGACGGCAAACGTGAAGCGAGCGGAACCATGCTTTCGCCGGACCGAGGGTGGGCCTGACATGTACGCATGGCTGTGGAACCACCTGCCCGGTCCGGTGCCGGTGCGCGCTGTGGTGGCCCTGCTCCTGATCGTTGCCGTGGTCGTCCTGTGCTTCTGGCAGGTGTTCCCTTGGGTCGCAACCAAGTTGCCCGTGGACAACCTCGATCAGCAGCCTGGCGCTGTCGCAGATCAACCGTGGAGGTCGTTGTGACCCTGTCCATCCTTGTCGTGGACAACTACGACTCGTTCGTGTTCAACCTGGCTCAGTACCTGCAGCAACTGCGCTGTGACGTCACGGTGTTGCGTAACGACGACATCCCCCTGGACACCGTCTCCGGCTACGACGGGGTCCTGCTGAGTCCTGGGCCCGGGACGCCGGCCGATTCCGGTGTGTGCCCCCAGATCATCCGCGACTTCGGCCCGACTGTGCCGATCTTCGGGGTGTGTCTGGGTCATCAGGCCATCGCAGAGGTCTACGGCGGTGTGGTCGACCGTGCGCCCGAACTCCTGCACGGCAAGACCTCGCTCGTGGCCCACGACCGGGCCGGTGTGTTCACCGGCATCCCCTCTCCGTTCACGGCGACGCGGTACCACTCGTTGGCAGTCGTACCGGAGTCGGTCCCCCCGGAGCTCGAAGTCACCGCCCGAACCGTGGAGTCCGGCGTCATCATGGGTCTGCGTCACCGGCACTACCCGGTCGAAGGTGTGCAGTTCCATCCCGAGTCGGTCATGACCGAGCATGGGCACCGGCTACTGGCCAACTGGCTGGCCAGTTGCGGCGATCCCGATGCCGTCGCCCGTAGCGTCGGTTTGCATCCGGTGGTCCAGCAGGCCTGAGCCAGCCCGGGGAGGAGCGGCAGCCGCTCAAGGCCCCGCGGCTGTGGGCGGTCACGGAACCGATGCGGTCCC
>WBZP01006668.1_pt1 | contig 11354 bp, 8 predicted proteins | sample 5204301 | NCBI WGS metagenome assembly WBZP01 (sample SAMN12412401, study PRJNA552823) | activated sludge metagenome | isolation source: activated sludge from nitrification reactor of wastewater treatment plant... | place: USA: Pennsylvania | collected 2017
CTTCATCAATTCATCCAGCGCCTGCGGATCCTCCGGCTGGCTGGCCAGCTTCTGTTGCCACTGCTGCAACCGTGCCACGGTAACGCCGTCCAGATTGCGCAGCGCCAGCTTCAGACTGCCGGAGCCACTCTGCTCATCCACGGTGACCTTATCAGCCTTGATCACAACCTCGCCGGCTACCTGTTGCGCGCCTTGCGGGCTGAGCGCGCCGGCAATGGTGAGGTTGGTCGCGATGAACGGGGTGCCGCTGGCTTGATCCAGAGCGCGCAACTCATTGACCTTGAAGCTTGAATCGCCAAACAGCAGGTCGAAGGCACCCTTGCGCTGGTTCACGCTCAAGCCGAGGCCGCCGAGCCTGACTTGACCGCCGCCGTTGGCGTCGGACTTGCCAACCAGGTCCAGACTGTCCACGGTCAGTTGACCCTGCACGGCGGCGCCGCGTGGCGCGACCTGGAACTGGCCTTGCAAACCCGAAAACTTGAGGCTTTGCAAATCCTCGACGTTGCTCAGGGTCAGCGGCGGCATGGTGATTTGCGTATTGCTGGCACCGTCAAATCCGACTTGCGAAATCGCTACCACGGGTTCCTGGTTGCCGTACAGCTTCGCCAGTTCGCGGGTCCAGGCGCTGCTGTCCGGGTCCAGGGTGGCGCGGATGACCGCCCCGCCCCATTGCATCGGCACGCCGGGAACGCCCCGGCCCGCTAATGGTAGTGGACCGTGGTAGATGTCTTGTCGGATCGAAAAGGAGGGATCCGCTTCTTTCGTTTCGCTGCCTTCGGGCAAGATAACCTGGACGCGGGTGACGGCTTGCGACGAAAACAATCCACGCTGGTAGCGCACCGTGGTGAATTTGACGTTGGCGTTTTTCGCGCCTTCCGCCAACGCTTCCTGATACCAGCGCTCCGCCCGCGCTCCCGACCAGTACGCCGCGCCGACGAAGCCCGCCGCCGCCAGCACCAGGACAACGACGATCACACCAACCAGTTTTTTCATGCTTGTGTCCCCAATGGTTCCGATGGACGGCATTATTCCATAAACCGTCCACAAAAAAGCCCCGCCGTGGCGGGGCTCTTGCGTGCAACGAGACTGCGGATGTGCGCTTTACATCATGTCGCCCATGCCGCCCATGCCGCCCATGCCGCCGCCCATGCCGCCCATGCCACCGCCGCCCGCATCTTTCTTGGGCAGTTCGGCGACCATGGCTTCAGTGGTGATCAGCAGCGCAGCCACGGACGCGGCGTTCTGCAAGGCGTAGCGGGTGACCTTGGTCGGGTCCAGAATGCCCATCGCCACCATGTCGCCGTACTCGCCCGTCGCGGCGTTGTAGCCGTAATTGCCGCTGTTCTCCAGAATCTTGTTCAGGATCACCGACGGCTCTTCACCGGCGTTGGCGACGATCTGGCGCATCGGCTCTTCCATCGAGCGCAGCGCGATCTGGATGCCGTGATTTTGATCTTCGTTGCTGCCTTTCAGATTCTTGATCGCTTGCAGGGCGCGAATCAGCGCCACGCCGCCGCCGGCGACCACGCCTTCCTCGACCGCCGCGCGGGTGGCGTGCAGAGCGTCCTCGACCCGCGCCTTCTTCTCCTTCATCTCGATTTCGGTCGCCGCACCGACCTTGATCACCGCCACGCCGCCGGCCAGCTTGGCGACGCGCTCCTGCAACTTCTCCTTGTCGTAATCGGAGGTGGCTTCCTCGATCTGGCGGCGGATCTGCTCGACCCGGCCCTTGATCTCGTCGGCCTTGCCCGCGCCATCAATGATGGTGGTGTTTTCCTTGGCGACCACGATCTTGCGGGCGGTGCCCAGATCGGCCAGCGTGGTCTTCTCCAGGCTCAGACCAACTTCGTCGGAAATGACCTGGCCGCCGGTCAGAATGGCGATATCCTGCAACATGGCCTTGCGACGGTCGCCGAAACCCGGCGCCTTGACCGCAGCTACCTTGACGATGCCGCGAATGGTGTTGACGACCAGTGTCGCCAGCGCTTCGCCTTCAACGTCCTCGGCGACGATCAGCAGCGGCTTGCTGGCCTTGGCGACGCTTTCCAGCACCGGCAGCAGGTCGCGGATGCCGGAAATCTTCTTGTCGTACAGCAGGATCAGCGGGTTTTCCAGCTCCGCCGACATGTTCTGCTGATTGTTGATGAAATAGGGCGAGATGTAGCCGCGATCAAACTGCATCCCTTCCACGACATCCAGTTCGTTGTCCAGCCCCTTGCCTTCCTCCACCGTGATCACGCCTTCCTTGCCGACCTTCTTCATCGCATTGGCGATGATTTGTCCAATCGCCTCGTCCGCGTTGGCGGAGATGGTGCCGACCTGGGCAATGGCGGTGTCGTCGGTGCAGGGCTTGGACAGCGTGCGTAGCTCCTCGACGGTGGCGATGACCGCCTTGTCGATGCCGCGCTTCAGGTCCATCGGGTTCATGCCGGCGGCGATGGCCTTCATGCCCTCGCGGACGATGGCCTGGGCCAGCACGGTGGCGGTGGTGGTGCCATCGCCGGCCACGTCGGAGGTTTTGGAGGCCACTTCCTTAACCATCTGCGCGCCCATGTTCTCGAACTTGTCCTCCAGTTCGATCTCCTTAGCCACGGACACGCCGTCCTTGGTCACGGTGGGGGCGCCAAACGCTTTGTCCAACAGGACGTTGCGGCCACGCGGACCCAGGGTCACCTTGACGGCGTTGGCCAGGACGTTGATGCCGCGCACCATGCGCGAACGGGCATCGTCACCGAACTTGACATCTTTTGCAGCCATGGGAAATTCCTCTAAACACTTTCTTGAAACTGAATGAAAACAGGGTTACGGACGACCAGGAACGCGCTTACTTCTCGATGATGGCCATGATTTCGTCTTCGCGCATGATGATCAGCTCTTCGCCGTCCACCTTGACCTCGCTGCCCGAATACTTGCCGAACAGGATGTGATCGCCGACCTTGACGTCCAGGGGACGCACGTCGCCGTTGTCCAGCAGCTTGCCACGGCCCACCGCCATCACGGTGCCGCGCGACGGTTTCTCGGCGGCGGCGCCCGGTAGCACGATGCCGCCCGGACTTCTGGTTTCTTCCTCAACGCGCTTGATTACTACCCGATCATGCAACGGCCGAAGGTTCATCGGTGACATCTCCATCAGGGTTTATAAAAACGGGTGACTTGGGGTTGGCGCTGGCTTTGTTAGCACTCGCCTTTAGTGAGTGCCAATCATAGCCGGCAAAACCCCTCTGTCAAGGGGTTGCCGATGAAGTGGGGCGGAGCAGGAAATTTTCAAGGGCGCGGCGCGAAGAAAATACTCGAACGCCATCGAACCGGAGGCGCCTCACGCCGTCGCGGCGTCGTGCTCGGCGGCGTCCCACAGTCGCCAGCCATTCTTGCCCGCCTGCTTGGCGGCGTACATCGCCAGGTCGGCGCGGTGCGCCAGTTCCCTGGCCGTGCTGGCGTGGTCGGGATAAAGGGCGATGCCAATGCTGGCCGAAACCCGCGCCGACCCTTGCGGAAGAGTGAAAGGCTGGCTGATTCGGTCGATGATCTTTTGCGCCACGTTCGTGGCATCCTGGGGCCGCGCGATGGTCGTCAACACCACGGCGAATTCGTCGCCGCCCAGGCGGGCTGCCGTGTCGCTCTCGCGCAGGGTGGCTTGCAGGCGCCGGCCGACCTGGCGCAGCAGCTCGTCGCCGGCGGCGTGACTCAAGCTGTCGTTGACCGCCTTGAAACCGTCCAGATCGAGCTCCAGCACCGCCACGATCTGCCGACCACGGCCGGCCAATCGCAGCGCCTGCTCCAGACGATCCCAGAACAAGGTCCGGTTGGGCAAGCGGGTCAGCCCGTCGTAGTGAGCCAGCTCCCAGTTTTCCTGTTCGCGCAGCCGACGGTCGGTGATGTCGTTCAGGATCACGATGGCGCCCACGGTCGCGCCATCGTGATCGTACAGCGTGGACCAATGCACACCCAGCCACCGATCGGCCAGACTTTGGAATTCACCGTCACCCGCGCGCAAACTTGAGGCCGTTCGCCACCGGCGCTCTACCTCGACCCGCTGGTCGGGGTGGACACAGTCCAGCCAGGAATGCCCCAGCACCGCAGTCGCCGCCTGACCGGTCAGGATGCACCAAGGGAAGTTGACATACTGGCAGCACCCCTCGGCGTCCACCTCGGCCACGCCGACCGGCGCGGCGGCCAGCATGGCCCGGTAACGTTGCTCGTTAAACGCCAGATCGCGGTTGATCCGTTGCAACTCGGCGGTCTGGGCCGCGACCTCCCACCGCAACTGGTCGGCGTAATCGGCCAGCACCTGCTCGGCGACATGTTGGGTGGTGACATCGGTCGCGGCGCCGCGATAACCCGCGAAACGGCCCAGTTCGTCCTGGTAGGGCAGGCCGTTGACCCGTAACCAGCGCACCTCGCCAGCGTGGTCCCAAATACTGAGCAGCACTTCCCGGAACGGTCGCCTGGCCCGCAGCGCCGCTCTCAGCACGTTGCGGGATTGCACCGGGATGGCGCGGATGCCGGTCCGCCACCACAGTCCAGTGCTAGGCGCCAATTCCCAGGCCAACTTGCCGCTAAGCCGGGTAATCAACCCGTCCGCGTTGGTATCCCACAGCAGGTCATCGGCGATCCGGCTCAGATCACGGAACCGGGTGCGCGCCCAGTCGCGAGCTTCAGTCACACCCCCCAGCAGCAAACCCATGAGCGCGACCGCGATCATCACGAACTGATAGTACAACGCCTTATCTTGCTGCCCACTCCATGTCGCCAGCATCGCCAGTCCCGCGTCCAGTAGGAAAATCGCCAGGGTCACCACCGTCAAACCACCGGCGATGGCGATCCACGCCAACGGCAGCAACATGAACAAAGTCAAAAAGGGGTGCGACGCCAAGCCCAGTCCCAGCCACGACGGCGACTCGAATAAAATGACCAGGGCTAACAGCAATCCCACGAAGCAGGCGGACCAGAGCCACCACCGCCCGCGATGCACCCACGGGAGCGATTGTCGCCAGCGGCCCCACTGGAGCCAATCGCGCAAGCGCGGACCTAGCTGCACCAGCAGCAGCGGGGTCACGGTGATGATGCCGACGAAATCGCCGATCAGCCAGTGGAGCCAAGCTGTGGACCATTGCGCGAAGGGAATGGCGCCGGTGTAGAGCAGCCACATCGCGCCGACGCTCGCCGCCAACCCGCTGGCCAGCAGCGCCGCCCCCAAAAACCGCCCGGTATAGGCTTGATCGGCGAAATTGCTATGGGGCCGACCAGCGTTCCAGGCCCGCAACGCCAGCGCCGCCAGCAGATAAGCAGCCACTGGGATCAGCGCGCCTTCCAGACGAATACCCAGCGACGACTGCGAGGGTGAGAAGGGTGAGGGCGCGGTTACCCATGGCAACACGCTCAGCGTAGCCTCGGCCAGCATCACCGGCGGAAATGCCCGCCAGCCGAAGGTCAGCAGCACAAAAAAGCGCAACCCCGCCGGTGGATACCACAAGCTGATCTGGTTGCCGAAGGCGCCGAGCACCGAGGCGCCGAACCAGGCGGCGTACCAGGCAACGAAATAGACGAGCCAGAACGCCAACAAGCGCCACTGCTCCGGTCTCCAGCCCCGGAAAAGTCCCGGATGGTCTGCGGCTGAGAGGCCGGATGATGTTGTAGCATCGGAAAGCTTCCGCATGATTTCGCAGGGTCTTGCAGAGGGGTCGGCAGTGGGTGGACGCTTCGATTCCGGCATGGCGACCGCAACCACCGCCGCCCTGGCTGGTCATAATCCATCATCGCTGTCGACCGGAACTGCTCCTAAAATAGCAGCTTTATCCAAAAACACACATCATGAACCCATTGACATTGATCATCCTTTGCACTTGCCCCGATTCGGCCACCGCCGAGCGCATCGCCGAAACCGTGGTCGGCGAGCGGCTGGCCGCCTGCGTCAATATCGTGCCGGGCCTCACCTCGATCTACCGCTGGGAAAATCAAATGCAGCGCGATACCGAGTTATTGCTGCTGATCAAGACCCGCCAAACGGTTTACTTGCGGTTGGAGGCGCGCATCCGCGAACTGCATCCCTACCAGATCCCGGAGATCATCGCCCTGCCGATTCAGACCGGATCGGCCACCTACCTGGATTGGATCGCGGACAGCATGGGAGCATCGGAATGAAGCGATCGCTTCCGGCGTGGCCCTGGCTGGCGTTGCTGCTGGCGCTGCTGGCCGGACCAGCGGCGGGCGGATTGTTGGACCGCTGGGGCGGCTCGACCCAGGACCCGATTCTTGAAGCCGACCAGGCGTTCCAGTTGACCGTCAGCGCCCTCGACCCGTCGACCCTCGAGGCTCGCTGGATCATCGCGCCCGGTTATTACCTGTACCGCGATAAATTCCGCCTGAGCCTGCCGGATGCTCGGGATATCGCGATCGTCGGCGTGGAAATTCCTTCAGGCGAGCCGAAGGACGATCCGTATTTTGGCCGACAGCAAATTTTTCACGGCGAGGCGGTCGGCATCGTCCGACTGCGACGCGAATCCTCCAACGCGCAAACCGTGCGGATCAAGGCCGACTATCAGGGTTGCGCTGAAATCGGGGTTTGCTATCCACCGCTCAGCCAGACGGTCGACGTGGCCTTGTCGGCGATCGCCCTTCGCCCGCCGGTGGAGGAAGGATCAAGGGTGAAGGTCGAAAAACCGGCATCCGCCGCTCCTGCCCCTGCCCCACCCCCCGCGCCCGATCCGGCGGGACAGGGAACCGAACGCAACGAGGCCGAACCGGACCGGCTGGCGCGGCTGCTGAGCGAACAGCGGTTCCTGGCGATCCCCGCCTTCTTCGGTTTCGGTCTGCTGCTCGCGTTCACGCCCTGCGTGTTTCCAATGGTGCCCATCCTGTCCAGCCTGATCGCCGGGCAAGGTTCGAATCTGACCCGTAACCGAGCCCTCCGGCTGTCGCTGACCTATGTGCTGGCGATGGCGGCGACCTACACCGGCGCGGGCGTGCTGGCGGCGCTGTTGGGACGCAACATCCAGGCGTGGTTTCAGCACCCTTGGGTGATCGGCACGTTCAGCGGCCTGTTCGTACTGCTGGCGCTGTCCATGTTCGGTCTGTACGACTTGCGGTTGCCAGCCGATCTGCAATACCGACTGGTGGACTGGAGCAACCGCCAGCGCGGCGGCCATCATGCCGGGGTGGCGGTGATGGGTCTGCTATCGGCGCTGATCGTCAGTCCCTGCGTAGCCCCGCCGCTGATCGGCGCCCTGACCTTCATCGCGGTGACCGGCGATGTCGCGCTGGGCGCGGCGGCGCTGTTCGCCCTGGGTCTGGGCATGGGTGCGCCGCTGCTGGTCATCGGCGCTTCCGCCGGTCACTGGCTGCCGCACGCCGGCCACTGGATGGAGCGGATCAAGGCCGTGTTCGGCGTGCTGTTGCTGGCGGTGGCGCTGGGGCTGCTGGAACGCATCCTGCCAGCAGCGGCGAGCATGGTGCTCTGGGCGACGCTGTTGATCGTCACCGCAACCTACATGGGCGCGTTGCAACCGGTCGTGCACGGCGCGCCGACCTGGCGCACCCTGATCAAGGGGCTGGGACTGGTGCTGCTGATCTACGGCATCCTGCTGCTGGTCGGAGTGGCCGCCGGTGGCCGCGATCCCTGGCAACCGCTGCGCGGGGTGAGTCTGGTGGCCAACGCCGCCCCCGCTTCGCAACCACTGCCGTTCCGCCGGATCAAGACCGTGGCCGAGGCGGAAAGGGCGGTGCGCGAGGCCGCCGGTCGGACTGTCATGCTGGATTTTTACGCGGACTGGTGCGTGAGTTGCCGGGAAATGGAACGCTACACCTTCGCCGATCCCCGGGTGCGAGCCACGCTGGCCAGCGTGGTAACGCTCCAGGCCGACGTCACCGCCAATGACGATGCCGATCAGGCCCTGCTGCAACGGTTCGGCCTCATCGGACCACCCGCGATCCTGTTCTTTGGTCCGGACGGCAAGGAACGTCGCGAACGGCGGGTGGTGGGGTTCCTGGACGCCGAACCGTTCAACGAACATCTGCGGTCGCTGCTGGGCGATCAAGGTTGATTCCCAGGCCGCCCCGGCCGGGATTTGCGGCGAACGCGTGGAAATCGGCGGGGAAAAGACCGTATTCCACCGACTTCCGGCTGGACACGACATCCGGGTTGATGCAGAATCGCGCCCCTGTTTTTGCAAGGTTGCCACTCGACCCATGGCCAAACTGCTGTTGCTGAACGGACCCAATCTGAATCTGTTGGGGACCCGGGAACCGGGCGTCTACGGCTCCACCACGCTTGCCGATATCGAACAACAGTGCGTGGAACTGGCTCGGACGCTGGGACCCCATGAACTAAGCAGCTTTCAAAGCAACGCCGAACACGAATTGCTCGACCGCATCCATACCGCTCGCCAGGAAGGCGTCGCCTTTGTCGTGATCAATCCCGCCGCCCTCACTCACACCAGCGTGGCGTTGCGCGACGCCTTGCTGGGGGTCGGCATCCCGTTCATCGAGGTGCATTTGTCCAACGTGTTCGCCCGCGAGTCGTTCCGCCACCACTCCTATCTGTCCGATATCGCCGTCGGCGTGATCAGCGGGCTGGGCGCGCAAGGTTACGAACTGGCGTTGCGCGCCGCCGACCGTTACCTCGCCACGCCCAGATAACCGCCATGCCGATCGACATCCGCAAGATCAAGAAGCTGATCGAGTTGCTCGAATCCTCGGCCGTGGCCGAAATCGAGATCAAGGAGGGCGAGGACTCGGTGCGCATCAGCCGCCATCCCCAGGGCGGCGCTTCGGTCATGATGCCCGCGCAACCGCTGTGGGCCGCGCCCGCGGCCTACGGTTTCGCTCCGCCCGCACCCGCCCCGTCGCACCCTCCGCCCGCCGCGCCAGCGGCGGATAGCGACGCGATCCAGGGCCACGCGCTGCGCTCGCCGATGGTGGGCACCTTCTACCGCTCCGCCGCGCCCGGCTCCAAGCCGTTCGTCGAGATCGGCCAACACGTCAATGTCGGCGATCCAGTCTGCATCATCGAGGCGATGAAGATGTTCAACCAGATCGAGGCCGATCGCGCCGGCACGATCACCCGGATCCTGGCCGAGAACGGTCAGCCGGTCGAATACGACCAGCCGCTGCTGGTCATCGAATAATCGCGCCATGCTCGAAAAAATCGTCATCGCCAATCGCGGCGAAATCGCCCTGCGGATCCTGCGCGCCTGCCGGGAACTGGGCATCCGCACTGTCGCCGTCCATTCCACGGTGGATCGCGAACTCAAGCACGTGCGCCTGGCCGACGAAACGGTCTGCATTGGACCGCCGCCGGCCGCCGACAGCTACCTGAACATGCCGGCGATCATCAGCGCCGCCGAGGTGACCGACGCGGTAGCGATCCATCCCGGCTACGGCTTCCTGTCGGAAAACGCCGATTTCGCCGAGCGGGTCGAGCAAAGCGGTTTCATCTTCATCGGCCCCCGCCCCGACACCATCCGGCTGATGGGCGACAAGGTTTCGGCGATCCGGGCGATGAAGGAGGCCGGCGTGCCCTGCGTGCCGGGTTCCGACGGACCGTTGGGCGACGATGGTCAGGAAACCCTGCGGATTGCCCGCGACATCGGCTACCCGATCATCATCAAGGCGGCCGGCGGCGGTGGCGGGCGCGGGATGCGGGTGGTCCACGGCGAGGCCGCCCTGCTGACCACCCTCGACCTGACCCGCAGCGAGGCCAACGCGGCCTTCGGCAACCCGACCGTGTACATGGAAAAATACCTCGACCATCCCCGCCATGTGGAAATCCAGGTGCTGGCCGATACCCACGGTCATACCATCCATCTGGGCGAACGCGACTGCTCGATGCAACGCCGCCATCAGAAGGTGATCGAGGAAGCCCCGGCGCCCGGCGTCGGCGCCGACCAGCGCCGCCGCATTGGCCAGATCTGCGTCGAGGCTTGCCAGCGCATCGGCTATCGCGGCGCGGGCACCTTCGAGTTCCTGTACCAGGACGGGGAGTTTTACTTCATCGAAATGAACACCCGGGTTCAGGTCGAACACCCGGTCACCGAATTGATCACCGGAGTGGACATCGTCAAGGAGCAGTTGCGCATCGCCGCCGGCGAAGCGCTCGGCTACCGCCAGGATCAGATCCGCATTCACGGCCATGCCCTTGAATGCCGGCTGAACGCCGAAGATCCGGACACTTTCGCGCCCTCGCCGGGCACGATCACCCAGTACCACCCGCCGGGCGGGCCAGGCATTCGGGTGGATTCCCATCTTTACAACGGTTACCGGGTACCACCCAATTATGATTCAATGGTGGGCAAGTTGATCGCCCACGGAGAAAACCGCGCCGCCGCCATCGCCCGGATGCGCAACGCCCTGGCCGAACTGGTGATCGAGGGCATCAAGACCAACGCTCCCCTGCACCGGCGCATTCTCGGCGATGCCCGTTTCATCGCTGGCGGCGCTGACATTCATTATCTGGAACGGCAGTTGCTTAAAGTCCACTGACCGATTTCGCGCGGGTCCAGCGACGGTTCAAGAACAGAGGCGTTTTTAATGCCTTCAAGGTTTTCCGTGCCTTCCGTGGACAAAACATCCCATGAGCGACCCCACCACCGCCCCCTGGCTGCAACTGACTCTTGAAGCCATCGACCACGCTCCCGAGCAACTGGAAGATGCCCTGCTGCAAGCCGGCGCACTGGCGGTGACGCTGGAGGACGCCGGCAACCAGCCGGTGCTGGAGCCAGCGCCGGGGGAAACCCCGTTGTGGGCGCACACTCGCGTCACCGGCCTGTTCGACGCCCAAACCGACATTGAGGTGATCAAGGGGCAACTGCGCCGCTTCCTCCACGCTTCCCCTCTGCTGGAATGCCGGCTGACCGTGCTGGAGGAGCGAAACTGGGCGCGCGCCTGGATGGACCACTTCCACCCGATGCGGTTCGGCCAGCGGCTATGGGTTTGCCCGACCGGACAGACGCCGCCCGACCCGCAAGCGGTCAACGTCCGCCTGGACCCCGGACTGGCCTTTGGCACCGGCACCCACCCCACCACCGCGCTGTGTCTGGAATGGCTGGACGGCGCGGACCTGACGGAAAAAACCGTGCTGGATTATGGTTGCGGTTCCGGAATTCTGGCCATTGCCGCCGCCAAGCTGGGCGCGCGTCGGGTCTGGGCGGTCGATATCGATCCCCAGGCATTGCTGGCCAGCGACGACAACGCCGCCGAGAACGAGGTTGAGGACCGCATCGAATTGACCAGCCCCGCCGGACTGCCAGAGGCGCTGTGCGTGGATATTCTGCTGGCCAATATCCTGGCCGGGGTTCTGGTGCGATTGGCCCCGGAATTGAGCCGGCGAGTTAAACCGGGCGGGAAACTGGTGCTGTCCG
>WBZP01006669.1_pt1 | contig 11352 bp, 11 predicted proteins | sample 5204301 | NCBI WGS metagenome assembly WBZP01 (sample SAMN12412401, study PRJNA552823) | activated sludge metagenome | isolation source: activated sludge from nitrification reactor of wastewater treatment plant... | place: USA: Pennsylvania | collected 2017
ACCCCCCACCGCGCCGACAGCCGCTCGACGATGTGCAGCCCGCGGCCGTGCACGGCGCCGGCGTCGACGTCCTGGCTCTCCACCACCCCGCCGGAGCCCCCGTCGGTCACCTTGATCAGCAACTGCCCCGCCGACACCTGCCAGCCGAGCAGCAGCATTCCCCCGGCGATCGCCCGCGCGTACCGGACCGCGTTGCCCAACAGCTCGCTCGAGACGATCTCGGCGTCGTCCCGCACGCTCTCGGGCACCCCGAGCGCGTCCAGGGAGGCGCGCAGGGTGTGCCGGGCCGAGGTCACCGCGTCGGGGCGGTGGGCGAGGCGGAGCACGGCGGCCCTCCCCGGCCCGGACGGCGCACCGGCCCCGAGCGCCGCCCGCACCTCACGCGGGCGGTTGGTGATGATCGCCTCCACGCCGAGCTCGGCGCACCGGCGCGCGTCGTCCGGGTCGTCGACCGTCCACACGTGCACGGCGTGCCCGGCCCGGAGCAGCACCTCGACGTAGCCGGGGTCGCGGCGCACCAGCTCCATGTCGAGCCCCGCCACGGTGGCCCCGGTCGGCAGCCGGCCGCCGCGGCAGGCCGCGGGGATCCGGTCCATCAGGAACACCAGCCGCAGCCCCGGCGCGAGGGCGTGCATCCGGCGGACGGCGAGCGCCGAGAAACTCATCATCCGCACCTCGCCGAGCCGCGCGGCGTCCGGCTGCACGTCGGCGAGCAGCTTCGCGAGCCGCTCCTCGACCTCGGCGCCGAACCGGTTGGGGTGCTTGGTCTCGATCGCGAGGTCGACCGGGCGGCCGGCCGAGGCGGCGATCCCGATCAGCGCCTCGAGGGTGAGCAGGCCCCGGACGCCGCGCGGCCCCTCGCGCTCCAACCGCTCGAGATCGAGGTCGGTGCGCCACGACCCCCAGTCCAGGGCGGCCAGCTCGGCGAGGGTGTGCGAGCTCACCGCACCGCGGCCGGACGACGTCCGGTCGAGCCGCGCGTCGTGCACACAGACCAGCTGCCGGTCGGCGGTGAGCCGGACGTCGCACTCGAACGCGTCGGCGCCGTCCCGGATCGCGGCCAGATAGGCGGCGGGGGTGTGTTCGGGACGGTCGACGCTGGCGCCACGATGGGCGACCACCGAGGGGATGGCCACGGGGGCGATGCTGCCACACCGAGGGGGGGTTGCCCTGTCCGGGCGTCAACCGAACAGCCTCGCTCGACGTCCTCAGGATGTAATCGGGAACCTTGCACTGACTCAGGAGGTCGGTTCCGATGACACGGCGTCGCATGTTCGCGATCCTCCCCCTGGCCGCACTGGCCACCCTGCTGCCGGCCACGACCCAGGCGCCGCCCGCGCAGGCCGTGACCGTGCCGACCCTGGTCGCCGTCCGCGCGGCGCACCACCCCGGCTACGACCGGGTGGTCTTCGAGTTCACCGGCTCGCTGCCCACCGCGGGGGCCGTCTGGACGACCAACCTCTACGCCGACGGGTCCGGCGCCCGGGTCAACGTGCCGGGCCGGTCGATCCTGACCGTGTTCCTGCGCGGGGCGCAGGCGCACACGGACGCCGGCCGGGTCACCGTGCCGACTCGGGTCGCCTACGCGCTGCCCGGCGTGCTGACCACCGTCAAGGCCGGTGACTTCGAAGGCCAGGTCACCTACGGCATCGGCGTCGCCAAGCGCACCAGCTACACGATCACCCGGCTCACCTCGCCGAGCCGCGTCGTCGTCGACATCACCACGCCGTACACGACCGTGAACCGGGCCGTGTACTTCACGGACGCCGCCAAGGTCGCCGCCGGGGTCGCGCACCCCGTGACGGCCGTGTCCCGCCCGGTGATCCCGACCGCGCCCGGCACCGCCGTGCTCGACCGGCTCTACGCCGGCCCGACCCCGGCCGAGAAGGCCCGCGGGCTGAGCCTGACCGCCTCGCGCAGCACCGGTTTCACCGGCCTGACCGTCAGCTCGGACGCCATCGCCCGGGTGCGGCTGACCGGTGGGTGCGGTGGCGGGTCGGCCGTGGTGAACGTCGCCGACCAGATCACCCCGACGCTCAAGCAGTTCGCCACGGTGCGCTGGGTGAAGATCTACGACCCGGCCGGGACGACGCTCTACCCGACCGGGCGGCGGGACTCGACCCCGGAGTGCCTCGAACCGTGACCCGATGAGCCGATTGCCCCATAAGCTCGGCAATCGTGACCGGCTGGCAGCGGGCCCCCATCGCGGGGCCCGGCCAGCCGGTCGATCATGTCTGGCGCATCGTGGCGGTGCTGGCCGTCTACGTCGTGTGGGTGTCGGTCTTCGCCCCCGTGGCGCTGTTCTCGTGGGACGGCGGCTGGGGGGTGTCGGCCCCGCACCTGGCCGTCGCGATGCTCCTGGTGCTGCTGCGCCGCCGCCTGCCGCTGGTGGTGCTCGCGGTGCTCTGCCTCGCCTCGGCGGTCAAGGTGCCCTACCAGGCGGGCGCGGTGATCGTGCTGGTCTCGGTCGCCGCCCGGTACCCGCTGTGGGTCTGCGGCGTCGCGATGACCGGGCTCGACCTGACGATCACCCGCTACCTCGTCCAGGCCGGGCTCTACGAGGGGTGGGTCGGCCCGGACTCGGCCTCCGATCAGCTCGGTCTGCACCTCGGTTTCCTGCTCACGCTCACCGCCGCCGTGGCCCTGGGGCGGCTGATCGCCCGCTACCGCGCCGTCGCACAGGCGGCCGCCCTGGGCGAGGTCGCCCTGCGCCGCGAGGCCGACCTGCGGATCGCCCGGGTCCGGGCGAGCGAGCGCGGGCAGGTCGCGCGCGAACTGCATGCCCGGCTGGCCGACTCCCTGGCCGCGCTGCAGACGTACGCCGCCACGCTCGCCCACCGGCCGGCCGTCGACGCCGACCAGCGCCGCTTCGAGGCGGGGGTGGTCCTGGACGCCGCGCGGCAGGCCCTGGCCACCCTGCGGGAGGTGCTCGGGGTGCTCCGGGCCGCCCCGGCCACCGACCTGGCCGGTCCCGTCGAGGTCGGCCGCCCGGCCGCGCACGCCCGGCTCACCGAGGACTCCGACAGCCCTCGCCACACGGTGCAGGTGCTCGGTCTCGCGGTGCTCGTGGCCCTCGCCGAGATGGGCGTCGCCGACACCCACCGGTTGCTGCTGACCCGGGAGGGGCTCGTCGAGTACGGCCTGTGGCTGCCGGTGTCGCTCATCCTGCTGCTCTACCGGCGCCGGTTCCCCCAGCTCGTCCTGGCCGCGCTGTGCCTGCTCGGGTACCAGTCGCTCACCGCCACCGGGGCGATGGCCGTCGCCCTGCTCTCCTTCGCCGCCCGGCGCGGGCCGTGGTGGCACACGGCGGCGGGCGGCGTCCTCGTCTGCGTGGCCTCCCTCACCCAGCTGGTGATCGATTCACCGAAGGACGGGCGGTTGGTCGGCATCTGCCTCGGGTTCGTGATCGCCATCGGGTTCGTGATCGGGGTCGGGGAGCTGCTCGGCCGCACCCGGGAGGCCACCCGGGCGGCCACCGCGGGCGAGGAGGCGGCCGCCCACGCGCACGACCTCGCCGGCGAGCAGGCCCGGGCGGAGGAACGGGCCGCGATCGCCCGCGACATGCACGACGTCCTGGGGCACCGGCTCTCCCTGGTCACCATGCAGGCGGGGGGCCTGGCCTACCGCAAGGACCTGCCGGCCGACGACGTGCTGGCCGGGGCCCGGTTGATCGAAGCCACGGCGGTGCAGGCCCGTTCGGAGCTGGGCGAGGTGCTCGGCCTGCTGGACCCCGGGCACCCGCCGGCCTCCGCGCGGGTGCCGGACGGGGGCGACCTCGAGCGTCTGGTCGCCGAGGCGCGCGGCGCCGGGGAGGTGCGGCTCGACGTCCGGGTCGATCTGCGCCGGTTGGCCGCGCGCCGCACCTGGCCGGGCCACCACGTGCTGCGGATCGTCCAGGAGGGGCTGACGAACGCCCGCAAGCACGCCCCCGGTGCGGCGGTCGACGTCCGGGTCGTCGGCGCACCGGGCGAGGGGGTGCACGTCGACGTGACCAACGGCCCCGGCCCGGACGACGCGCAGGCGCCGGTGAGCGGGTTCGGTCTGATCGGGCTGGCCGAACGGGCGGAGCTGGCCGGCGGGACGATCGAGCACGGGCCGATGCCGGACGGCGGGCACCGGCTGATCGCCGAGCTGCCCTGGCCCGCCGAGCCGGAGGTGCTCGATCTGCGGGGCTCTGCGAGGATCGGGTCATGACACAGATCAGCTTCAAGGGCAACGCCGTGCAGACCGTGGGCGAACTGCCGGCCGTGGGGGCGAAGGCCCCCGACTTCACCCTCACCGGAACGAATCTCGCCGACGTCACGTCAGCCGACTACGCCGGAAAGACGTTGGTGCTCAACATCTTTCCCAGCGTCGACACCGGCGTGTGCGCGGCCAGCGTGCGCCAGTTCAACCAGCGCGCGGCCGGCCTGGACGGCGTGCGCGTGCTGAACGTGTCGGCCGACCTGCCGTTCGCGCAGGCCCGCTTCTGCGGGGCGGAGGGCATCGACAACGTCGATTCGGCGTCGACCTTCCGCAGTGACTTCGGCGCGGCGTACGGGGCGACGATGGCCGACGGCCCGCTGGCCGGGCTGATGTCGCGCGCGGTCGTCGTGATCGGGCCGGACGGCGTGGTCCGCCACACCGAGCAGGTTCCCGAGATCGCGCAGGAGCCGGACTACGACGCCGCGATGGCCGCCCTCGACTGACCCCCGGGCGACAACGCGCGCAGCAGCGCGGACAGGTCGGCGTGGGCGGCCGGGCGCAGGTCGGTGATCACGACCCGGGCGACCCAGGCCGCCCAGCCGATCTGCTCGCCGTCCGCGTCGACGATCACCCGCTGCCCCTCGACCGCCCGGACGACGTACCCCGCCTCGGTCAGCACGCGCCGCAACCGCCCGGGGTCCGGGGTGGTCACCACCGATCCGGTTCGGCCGAGCAGGGACGAGGCGAGCCCGTGGGCCACCACGCGTCCCCGCTCGAGCACCACCAGGTCGTCGAGCAGCAGCTCGGCGACATCGGTGCGGGCCGTGGTGATCAGCACGGTGTGCCCGGCGGCGGCGAGGTCGGCGAGCAGGGCCCGCAGCCAGCGCAGCCCGGCGGCGTCCAGGAAGAGGTCGGGCTCGTCCAGGACGATCACCGGCGGGTGGCCGAGCACGGCGCGCATCACGGCCAGCCGCTGGCGCAGCCCGGGTGGGTAGTGGCGCACGCGGCGCGCGGCGTCGTCCGGGCTGATCCAGGCGAGGTCGAGCAGCTGGTCGACCTCGGCGGCCCCGACGCCGACGACCTCCGCCCGGCGCAGCAGCACCGCCCGGCCGCTGCGTGCCGGGTTCAGGGTGGTGGGATCGAGCAGCGTGCCCACCCGCGCCGTGGCGTGCGGCAGGTCGGCGAACGGGCGGCCGAGCACCAGGGCGCGGCCGGAGGTCGGTCGGTCCAGGCCGAGGAGCAGGCGCAGGACCGTCGTCCGGCCCGCCCCGGGCGCGCCGAGCAGCCCGGTGACCGCACCCGGGCGGGCCTCGAAGGTGACGCCCTCGACCAGGGTGCTCGTCCGGTGCCGGCGGGTCAGATCGCTGCAGAAGATCATGTAGCTCATCCTGGAGCGGGTGGGGCGCGGCGGCATCGCACGAAGGGGTGACGACGTCCGACCAAAGTCGTGCGCGAGCTGGACCATCTATCGTGACGGCGTGCGGGTTCGGGTGCTCATCGTGGACGACGACCCGCTGGTGCGTTCGGCGCTGCGACTGCTGCTGGGTGGCGACGACTCGATCGAGATCGTGGGCGAGGCCGTCGACGGGCTCGATGCCGTCGACCAGGTGCGGCGGTTGGCGCCGGACGTCGTGCTGATGGACGTCCGGATGCCCCGGCAGGACGGGGTGACCACGACCGCCCGGATCACCGCCGCCCCTCACCCGCCTGCGGTGATCGTGCTGACCACGTTCCACGCGGACGCCGAGGTGCTGGGAGCGCTGCGGGCCGGCGCGAGCGGGTTCCTGCTCAAGGACACCTCGCCCGAGGATCTCGTCGCGGCCGTGCACCGGGTCGCCGCGGGCGAACCGATGCTGTCGCCCGAGGTGACCCGCCAGGTGATCGGGGCCGTCGTGGCGGCCGCCCCGGATCAGCGCGTCGCCCGGGCCCGCGCGCAGCTCGACGCCCTGAGCGAGCGGGAACGGCAGATCGCGCTGATGATCGGCCAGGGGTTGACGAACGCCGACATCGCCAAGGAGCTCTACCTGTCGCTGGCCACCGTGAAGTCGCACGTGACCCATCTGCTGACCAAGCTGGACGCCACCAACCGGGTGCAGATCGCCATCCGGGTGCACGACGCCCGGGCGTGAGGCCACCGCCTCGAGAGTCGACCGATCAAGACGGCCGGTCAGCCCACCCACTCCCACGGGGCGATCGGGCTGTGGTCGAGGATCCAGGTCTGCGCGGCCCGGTCCCACCCGGCCAGGACGACGACCCCGACCACGATGAACACCAGCCCGAGGATCCGGCGCAGCGGGCTGCCCGCGTCGGCCGCCCAGCCGAGGCGGCGCACCAGGCGGCGTCCGGCGAGCGCGATGGCGAGCAGGGTGGCGCACAGCCCGAGCACATAGGCGGCGAGCAGCACCAGCCCGTAGCCGAACCGGGCGGGCAGCACGGTGATCACGACGTACCCGTAGAGGGGGCTGCACGAGGAGAACACCGGCCCCAGCGCGGCGCCGGTGGCGAGCGCCCCGAGGGTGCCCTCCCGGCGCCGCGACGAGGCCAGGGCCGTCGTGGTGCGTGCCTGCAGCGACAGCCGCGCGGCCAGGTGCTCCCACAGGGTCGGGAACAGGCCGACCAGCCCGAGCAGCACCAGCAGCGCACCGGAGAGCGAGCGCCACACCAGCGGGGGCACCCCGATCAGGGCGGTCGTGGCCTTGAGCGCGAGGGTGAAGACGGTCACCGAGGCCCCGAGCGCCACGGTGACCAGGACGGCGCGGCGCCGCCCCCCGGTCAACGACCCACCCACGATCACCGGCAGCAGCGGCAGGACGCACGGCGCGAGCGTGGTGAGTACGCCGGCCAGGAGCGCGCCGACGACCGCGACCATCAGGCCGAGTTCTTCATGGCGGCAGCCTTGATCTCCGCCCCGGTGTGGGTGCCGGTCCACACGGCCTTCTTCGCACCGGTGCCGTCGACCAGCACGAAGGTGAACTGCTGGGTGACGCCGTAGGTCTGCTTCAGCTCGGTGGCGGTGTCGTAGTCGACCTTGACGACGGTCATCCCGTCGGGCACGCCGTCCGTGGTGAGCGAGGCGTCGGCCTTGCGGCAGTCGGGGCACCAGGACGCGTGGAAGAACAGCACCGTGGCGCCCATCGCGGCGGGCTTGGCCATGTCGGCCTTCCACGCGGCGGTGTCGATGTAGTGGCCCATGCCGTGGGCCATGCTCGAGCCGGAGGCGGGCGGCGCAGCGGCGGGCGGCGCAGCGGCGGAGGGGGTCGCGACGGAGGGTGTCGCGGCGGAGGGTGTCGCGACGGTCGTGGTGGAGCCGCACGCCGTCAGGGCGAACAGCGGGGCGATGAGGGCGAGGGCGGCGCGGCGGGCGCGGGTCATCGACATGTCACCGATCCTGGCGACCCGCGGCCCCCGATCCATTGCCGAACTCTTACGACAGGGTGACGGCGCCGTTCCCGGCCAGGTCGTGCAGGGTCAGGTCGTCGCCGCCGAACGTGCCGACGTGGTGCAGGTACAGCCCGCGCCCCGCCGGCGAGAGCAGCCCGTCGTGGATGGGCACGACACCACGCGGCGCGAGTCGCCGGACGAACGCGAGGGTGTCGCGCACCGCGGTCCAGGGGGCGTTCACCGGGACGGCGAGCACGTCGACCGCGCCCGGCTCGGCGTCGTAGGCGTCGCCGGGGTGGAACAGCACCGGCTCCCCCTCGGCGCTGACCCGCACCCCCACGTTGGCCACCGTCGGCATCCACTCGTGGTTGAACGCATGCATCTCCCCGCGCGGGCTCACCGTCACGTCGCCGACGGCCAGGTCCTCCCCCTGGCGCAGCACCTGCACGGGTAACCCCTTCTCGCCCAACAGGTCCGCCGTCTGCGGGTCGGTCGCCACCAGCGCCCCCGGGTTGGCGCGCACCAGCGCGGGGAAGCGCTCGACGTCCAGGTGGTCGGCGTGCTGGTGGGTGACCAGCACGGCGTCCAGACCGGTCAGGTCCTCGAACCCGGCCGAGAACGACCCCGGGTCGATCAGGATGCGCCGGTCGGCGATCTCGACCAGCAGGCAGGAGTGGCCGTAGTGGGTCAGTCGCATGGCCCGACCGTAGCCGCGTCCACCCCGCCGAGCCCAGCCCGCGCCAGCTCCTCGGCCAGGTTGCGCCGGGCCGCGTCCTCCCACAGCCGGCGGCCGGTCGCCGTCCGGTAGAGCGTCGCCCCGGCGGCGACCCGGGCGAGCCACCCCGCGACGACGGCGCGCCGTCCCGCCGTGAACGCGGCGTCCGGCACGTGGGCGTAGTCGAGCCGGACGTCGCGCAGGTACACGTGGTAGCGCGCCCGCGGCAGGGCGAGCACCGAGAGGTCGGCGTCGACGAGCAGCGCGCCGGCCGCGTCGTCCGGGGCCGGGTCGTGCGCGGCGGTCACCCGCACCAGCCGCGCCACCTCGGCCACCTCCCCCGGCGCCACGCCGGCACCCGTCAGCAGCTCCTCGGCGAGCCGAGCCGACGCCTCCTCGTCCTCCCCTGCCACCCCCTCGGACAGCACCCCCTCATAGACGACATCGTGGAACCAGGCGGCGAGCCGCAGAACCCGGGGGACGTCGTCCGGTGCCTTCAGTTCGTCGAGCGCGAGTTCGTCGAGCGCGCCGAGGCACTGCGCCAGGTGGCGCACGTCGTGGTAGTGCCGGTGCGGCTCCGACCAGCGCCGCAGCACCTCCTCCCCGAGCGCGACCCAATCACCCGGATCGCTCGCCCCCGCACCGAGCGCCGCCCACCCCGCGCGCAGCCCGGGCAGCACGGCGCGGGCCTTCGGCGTCCGGTGCGGCGAGCGCACCCGCAACCCGGACGCCGCCAGTCGCCGCACCAGCTCCCCGCTCGGCACCTCGACCGCACCGCGCGCGACCAGGTCGGGGTAGCGGTGCGCGGGCACGTCGTAGTGGTCGTGGTCGAACGCGCGCGGCGGCAACCCGGCGGCCGCGGCGAAGTCGTGCAGCTCCTCGAGCGAGGAGTCCGAGACCAGGTGCCCGAACACCGTGCCGTGCGCGGGCCAGCGCGGCGGGTCGAGCAGGATCACGCGCTCAGCCGGAGAAGTTCACGAGCACGTCGGTGTAGCCGAGCGAGCGCAGGAACGCGGTCAGCATGATCCGGGTGTTGGACTCGGCCCGCGACCGCAGGTCGTCGGTGCCGGCTCCGGCCGCGGCGATCCGCTGCTCGGCGAGGGCGTAGATCTGCTTCATGTCGACGTCCGTGCCGTTGCCGGCGGCGTCCTGCAGCCGTTCGCGCAGGCCGCGCTGGTGGTCGGCGACGTAACTGCGCGACAGGTCCAGGTGCGCGTCGCCGAGCACCGGCGCGGGCAGGGTGATCCGGGCCGACGTGCGCTCGGCGTTCGTGGTCACCGACCCGGCCTGCAGCGCGGTGAAGTCGACGGTCGCGTCGACCGTCCCGGCCGCAACGAAGACCACCCGCTCGCCGGCCAGGAACGACGGCAGGTTGGTGACGCCCTTCTCCTGGTCGATCACCACCTCGTAGTACCCGGACGCCGCGTGGTAGGTGCGCAGGTCGTTCAGGGCCACGAGCACCGACGGTCCGGTGCGGTCGGTCGTCTCCGGCTTGAACGGGTTCAACGAGGAGAGCAGCTGCCCGAGCAGAGCCACCAGCACCAGCGCCGCGACCACCACCCCGGCCAGCACGGCCAGGCCGGTTCCGGCCAGCCGCCGCACCCCCCCGCGGGCGTGCCGGTGCTCGGGGTGCGGGGTGTCGAGCACCGTGGCGAGGTCGAGCGTGCCGGACGTCCCGGGGCGACCCGGCTCGTCGTCGAGCAGTTCGTCGCTCAGCAGTTCGTCGCTCAGCAACTCGGTGGCGCGGTCGTCATCCGCCATCGCGGGGTCCTCTCGGTGCCGGTGGACTGGTACCAGAATGCCTGGTGAACGGCCCGGACGCCTCCCCGTCGCTACGCGTACCGTGCCTCCGACTACCCTCCGCGTACCCTGCCTCCGACTACCCTCCGGGTACATGGCGCTCACCGCGAAGTATGCAACCACCTGCGGCGTGTGCGGGCGCGCCATCAGCCCCGGTGAGTCGATCGAGTCGCTCGCCTCGGGCGGCCGGGCGCGCTGGGCCCACCAGGGTTGCCAGCCGGCGCTCGACGTGTTCGACGAACCGGACGACGCGCCGTCCGGGTCGCCCGACGCCACGGGCGCCACCGAGGTCTACACGGACGGCGCGTGCTCGGGGAACCCGGGCCCCGGCGGGTGGGCCTGGGCGACCGCGGACGGGCGGCAGGCGAGCGGGGCGGAGAACCCGTCCACGAACCAGCGGATGGAGATCCGCGCAGCGCTCGAGGCGGTGCGTGCGCTGGAGGGCCCGCTGGTCGTCGTCAGCGACTCGACGTACGTCGTCAACTGCTTCCGCGACCGATGGTGGCAGGGCTGGCTGCAGCGCGGGTGGCTGACCAGCGCGAAGAAGCCGGTGGCCAACCGCGACCTGTGGGAGCCGCTGGTCGAGACCGTGCGCGCCCGCGGTGACGTGCGGTTCCGCTGGGTCAAGGGGCACTCCGGCGACCCGATGAACGACCGGGTCGACGCGCTTGCGGTCGCCGCCGCTGCCGGGATGACTCCGAACGGGTGATTGCGGGCCGGACCGCGAAAGTGTCCGGGGGCCGCGCCGACGGGTCCGGCCGGAGGGTCAGGAAGGCCCTACGAGGAGCCGGACGTCGGACGCCGCGGCACCCAGACCCGTTCTCACGGAGGAGACCACAATGAGCACGTTCCGCTCGATCCTGACCTCTCGCGCCACCCGCGCCGGTGTCGCGGTCGGCATCGCCGCCGTCGGCGCCCTCGCCGTGTCGAGCGACGCGATGGCCGCCACGCAGGCGCTGAAGCTGAACACCGCCACCGGCCCCGCGTCGTCCACCACGACCGTGCTCAGCGTCACCGGCACCGGCTTCATGGACGCCGCCGGCACCGACCTGATCGACACCGTCGAGTTCCAGTCGACCGCCACCTGCACCGCGACCAAGGGCAGCTCGGGCACGGCCACCGCGACGAACACGGTCTCGGCGACGTCGCTGGTCGTCACCACGCCGTCGCTGGCCACCGGTGCGGCGAGCGCCCCGAAGACGTACCAGCTGTGCGTCTACACCACGACCCCGGCCCTGCTCGGCGCGGCCAGCTACACCGTGTACGCCAAG
>WBZP01006670.1_pt1 | contig 11351 bp, 10 predicted proteins | sample 5204301 | NCBI WGS metagenome assembly WBZP01 (sample SAMN12412401, study PRJNA552823) | activated sludge metagenome | isolation source: activated sludge from nitrification reactor of wastewater treatment plant... | place: USA: Pennsylvania | collected 2017
TACGCAGCAGATCGGGCTGATGAAGGCACTGGGCATGCGCAGCCGTGACGTGGCAAAACTATTCCGTTACGAAGCGGCATGGATCGGATTTTTGGGCGGTGTCATTGGTGCGGGTGTGGCGTGGGGCGCAGGTACGGTGCTGAACCCATGGATTACCAAACAACTGAGCCTGGGCGACGGTAACTACCTATTGGTGTTCCAACCGCTGCCAATTACACTCCTGATTTTGGCGTTGATGCTAATAGCGGTCATCGCAGGTTATTTCCCGGCGCGAAAAGCCGCAAAATTAGATCCGATTGAAGCTTTGCGGACCGAGTAGCTACGATACGTTCTTGTGAACTTGTCCGTCGGTATATTCCAATAAGAGACCTGAATCGTACCGATCCATAGCGAGTTTCCGCAGGCGCTCTTGGGGCGATCCAACAACAATGCGGGGCACGCTTGGGTGCTTATGACTCCAGATATCCATGGGCATTTGCAAAGTAATGCCGTCCGGACTTTTTATAGTATGACGGTTATATAATTCGTCAAAAGTTATAGGAGAAAAAGTTTGGGGAGGAAGCAGAAGTTCACTTGGTAGTGGTGTGGATTCTACCTTAAGTAGCGTATTGCCATGACTTGAAACATCTTTCACGGGCATACCATCCGCTAGTTTATCGGTGTTTTTCAGCGATTGTAGTATGTCGTCATCAACGATTGCATCAACATCATTTGCAAATCGAGGTAGTCCAAGGAGTGTCAAGGCTGCGCCGCCGGTAATGATGAGCTTTTTTCGTGGCAACCCCAGCTTTTCAATTGTTTCGAGTACATCTGGTTTATTATTGACATAAGCCGACGGATCGATGGATATATTTTCCACGGTAGATTTTTTGTTTCTTCCGAAGAGGAACATGCCTATATATTAGCACAAACGTAATAATAAGTCAACATACAAACAGTAGTCACTATGCTATAATCAACCTATGATTGATATCCGTTTGGTCCGTGAAAATCCCGAACTTGTCGCGCAGAACGCGCGGAACAAGGGCTATGATATAGATGTGAACAAATTAGTTGCTCTGGATGAAGAGCGACGTGTATTGCAACAGCAGGTCGATGAACTACGTGAACGTCGCAACCAAAATTCGTCAAAAATGAAGGGCGGTAAGCCTGACCAAGAGACAATTGACGAGGGTAAGCAGATTAAGGTTGAACTGGCTGAACGTGAAGGTTATCTGACGAATGTTGAAGAGGAGTATTTCAAACTCTGGAGATCTATACCTAATATCGCTCTCCCTGATGTGCCGATTGGTGCAAGTGAGGATGAGAATGTCGTTATCAAAACCGTTGGCGAGATACCACAGTTTGATTTTGTACCGAAAAACCATGCTGAAATTGCTGAGACAAAAGGCTGGCTTGATAAAGAACGTGGAGCAAAAATAGCTGGTGCACGTTTTGTGTACACCATGGGTGATTTGGTGCGGTTAGAGTTTGCATTGTGGCAGTACGCCATGGATGTACTCACTAACGAAGAAATACTTCAAAAAGTAATCGACGATAATGGTCTAAAGGTCAGTGCTAAGCCATTCAAACCAATACTGCCACCGGCCGTCGCAAAACAGGCAGTGTTTGAAGCGACTGGGCGTCTGAACCGCCAAGAACAAACGTACAAGATTGAGGATGAAGATCTATGGCTGAATGCAAGCGCCGAACATACGATCTCGCCAATTTACCTCGACGAAATTCTCGACGAAAAAGACATGCCTATACGCTATGTTGGTTACACTACGGCATTTCGCCGTGAAGCAGGTACATATGGTAAGGATACCGAAGGGATTTTTCGTCTACATCAATTCAATAAGTTAGAGATGGAAAGCTTTACGACAGCGGAGACATCATTTGATGAGCATCTGTTTCTTGTTGCACTACAGGAATACCTGATGACTCAGCTTGGGCTGCCATATCATGTGTTAGAAAAGTGTACGGCAGACATCGGTCGACCAAACGCCAAAGGCGTTGATATCGAGGTGTGGCTGCCAAGCCAACAAACGTATCGTGAAACGCACACAGCCGATTATATAGGCGACTACCAAACACGCGCTATGAAAACCCGTGTCCGTCGAACTGATAGTACAATCGAGCTAGCTCATACAAATGACGCAACGGCATTTTCTCAGCGTCCACTTGTAGGAATCATCGAAAACTATCAGGATGAGCAGGGTAATGTTCATGTACCTGAGGTCCTTCGTCCATACTTAGGTGGTCGGGAAGTTCTATAATCTATTTTTGACAGAGTTGTTGAATGTATGTATGAAAAAGTGATGACTGGAAGAGATCTCGAACCAACAGAAGAGGAGATAGAAGTAGCTGCCGAGATACTCTCGCGGTTACGTCGGGCTTTATCGTATTACTCAAGGTGAATGTCATCTATGCAGTTGGCTGGTGATCCGGAATATGTCGGTTCTGTATTGCATAAAGTTGCTCGCGACAGAGAGGATGCGAAGATATTTTATGTGGAAGTTACAGGGGAGTCTATCGTTGGTGAATTTTATGACATCGACAATCTACCAGAGAATGTTGTTGATACGCAAGTTGATTTTATACACCAGGCTGCCAAATTTTAATAAATGATACCTTTATGGAAATGGGGGTGCTATATTGCCATGAGCGATAAATTCATATACCATACGTCCATACATGGATAATACCAATACGAATGATGCATCGCCCGAAGAGCCTAAGCAATCAGTAGGAAATGAGATGTCGGAGCCAAGTGCACCACCACTTGCTCAGCCGGAATCTGAAGCTAAAACTGAGGATCCTCATCCATTTCGACCGAATTTTAATGCGTCTGCAATTTATCCAACACCTATAAAGTCAGGTGAAAATCACGTAGATAATAGAATATCACCAGTCTCTTCGAAGGTAGTGGAAGATAAGAATAATGTGAGTGGATTGCTAAAATCACTCCTTATCATCTTGGGTATACTTGTCATTATCGCGCCATATATAAGTTCGTATGCTAACTACATAATTAGTGCTATGCTGCATGGTTATCCCATCAGACTTGGAAGTATGGATCCGTGGTCGTCGATATCACTGTATTGGAAGACAGCATGGATTAGTACGTCGGGTGCCGTCGTGGCGTTAATTTATCTTGTTATCGGTGGGGGAATCATTCTGCGAAAGGAGACGGCGCGAGTCGCACTGATTGCTATGTCAGTCATTGCAATCATCGTTTCGATTTACGGACTTTTTACGTACATGCAAGTCGCAAAGGAATACGACGATCTCCTTGCTACACAGCAATCACGCACGTCTACCCTTGATGACACTAAATCTGGGGCAAGCGCTGCGCAAGCGTCAGACAAAACTGTTGCCCAGAAGCTGAATAATCAGCTTCTATCACTTAGCGCGAGTTCAACAAGCTCGTCATATATGTCTTACTATATAGCAATTACAGTATTCTCATTTGTCGTTAACAGTATAATCATTGTTTTTTTGACCAGACCAATTGTTCGTAGATCATTCCGTTAAATCGTCGGCAACTTTAGAGAACAATTCATTGGATGTAATGGTAATTTATTTCTTGTCTAAAATCATCTATAATAAGTAGTACATAGACGGAGGGCACCTACGCATGATCAATCAAATCTCAATCACCGGCATCAAATTTACTGTCGATGATACCACCAAGAGATATGTTATCAAAAAGATTAGCAAATTGGACAGGTATCTCCCGCGACACGCGCGCAAAACCGCCAGCGCTGAAGTTGTGCTAAAGGAAGTCAACCGCGCTCATGGCAACAAATACGAAGCCGAAGTCATCATCAAAATCCCTAACAAGATACTAACTGCCAAAGATTCTACAGTAAACATGCTAGCAGCACTTGATATTGTCGAAGCGAAATTGGCGGCACAACTGCACAAATACAAATCGTCGGTGACGGATCATACCGGGCGACATGCAATGCTGGCACGACTCAAACGTAGCTATGCTCGTGATGCGGCGTAGGTCACGCAGAGGGATATATTAAGCGAGTGAAGCGAAGCCCTTTAGGGGTGGGGTATAGTAACCGAATTCATTTCGGTTACTATACTGGGAGGGTGAGCCCTCCTTCAAACATTAACTACTGTTTTTTTCGAAAAAACGCGCTATAATTAATAGCAGTTACTTTCAGACTATATTGCAGGAGTAGGGCTTATTATGGTTAATCGACAAACGGTTTTGACAAAGATATTCGGCGATCCGCAAAAGCGGACATTGAAGGGATTGGAAAAAAGAGTTAGTGCAATCAACGCGCTGGCTGAAAAGTATCACAACATGTCCAAACCTGAACTACGTAAACAAACAGACGAACTCAAAAAACATCTGGCGAAAAAAGGGACCAAACTCGACGATATTTTGCCTGATGCGTTTGCATTGGTACGTGAAGCCAGCGATCGGGTCCTGGGTATGCGGCATTTCGACGTGCAATTGATCGGTGGTATGGCACTCCATGATGGGAATGTTGCCGAACTCAAAACCGGTGAAGGCAAGACGCTGATGGCAACGCTGCCAAGTTATCTGAACGCGCTCGAAGGCAAAGGCGTGCATATAGTTACGGTCAATGATTATCTGGCGCAGCGTGATGCGGGCTGGAATGGTGAACTGTATGATTTTTTGGGTATGACGACAGGCGTGATTATCAATGATGCATCGTTTATATATGACAAGGATTATGATAATGATGCGCACGATGATCCTCGCATGCGCAAATTGCGCCCGGTTACACGCAAAGAAGCCTATGCGGCGGACATTACCTATGGCACGAACAACGAATTCGGATTTGATTATCTGCGCGACAACATGGTCAACGAAGTTGATGAACTGCGTCAACGCGAATTAAACTATGCCATCGTGGATGAGGTGGACAGCATCCTCATTGACGAAGCCCGCACGCCGCTGATTATTAGCGCCCCTGCCGCCGAAAACCCCGACAGTTACTATCAATTTGCCAAAATTGCTGCCAAATTAGTACCCGATGATTACGTGTTGGACGAAAAACGCCGTACTGTTGCACTGAGCGATCAAGGTGTTGATAAAGTCCAAAAAATGCTAGGTATCAAAAACCTGTACAGCCCTGATTACATCCGGTCCGTATACCACATGGATCAAGCATTAAAGGCACAGACAATATTTAAACGTGACAAAGATTATGTAGTGACAAATGATGGCGAAGTTATCATTGTCGACGAACATACCGGTCGTTTGATGCAAGGACGCCGCTATAACGAAGGCCTGCACCAGGCAATCGAAGCCAAAGAAAACGTGCCAGTGCTGCAAGAGAGTATGACACTTGCCACGATTTCGTTCCAAAATTATTTCCGTCTATATAGCAAACTGTCTGGCATGACAGGTACAGCGTTTACCGAAGCCGAAGAATTCCAGCAAATTTACGAACTGGACGTTATCCAGGTACCACCGAACAAACCGATTACACGTGTTGATCATGAAGATCTGATATTCAAGTCAGAATCAGGCAAGCTAAAAGCTGTCGCTGATGCGATCAAGGAATATCACAAGGCTGGCCGTCCCGTGCTGGTCGGTAGCGCATCGATTGCCAAAAACGAACTGATTGCTAACTACCTGAAAAAGGAAGGCATCAAATACGAAATCCTCAACGCCAAGAATAATGAGCGCGAAGCGGCAATCATCGAAAAAGCGGGTGAAAAGGGTGCGATTACGTTGGCGACGAATATCGCCGGTCGTGGTACTGACATCAAACTAGGCGAAGGCGTCAAAGATTTGGGTGGTCTGGTTGTCATTGGCAGTGAACGTCACGAATCACGCCGTATCGACAACCAGCTGCGTGGTCGTGGTGGACGACAGGGTGATCCGGGTGATACGCAGTTTTATGTATCAACCGAAGACGACCTGATGCGTATATTCCAAGGTGAACGCATCGCGGGACTGATGAACCGCCTGGGTGTCGACGAAGACACGCCAATCCAAAACAAAGCAGTATCAAAAACGCTGGAGTCAGCACAAAAGCGCGTTGAGGGATATAACTATGACATGCGTAAAAATGTTGTTCAGTACGACAACGTGATCAATCGCCATCGTCGTGTCGTGTATGTGATGCGCCGCAAGATCCTTGAAGGCGAAACAATTAAACCTGAAATAGAGCGTTTACTCAAGGAGAAAGTGGCTGATTTGACGATTGTCCCAGCCAAAAACAATAAAAATTTTGTTGAAGAATTTGGTGGTGTATTTACGATAGATGATGCCGAAATAGCAAAGATCGGTGCCGAGAAAAAAGACAAAACACGTCTGGAAATGGCACTGCAAGCAGCTGAAAAGTTTTATGCCAAGAAAGAAAAAGAACTGACCCCGGAAATCATGCGCAAAGTCGAACGTGACGTATACCTACAGGTGTTGGATACGCTGTGGATGCAGCACCTGGAGAATATGCAGCATTTGCGCGAAGGAATTCACTGGCGCAGTGTGGGGCAGCGTGATCCGTTGGTCGAATATCGAGCCGAAAGCTCTAAATTATTTGATAGTTTGCAGGCGACGCTCCGTGATGAAGTCCTGAATGCTGTCATGCATGTCCGACCGAACGATATCGTTGCTATCTCAGAGGAAGATCATGAAACGGAATTAACACGTTTGGCTGAAAGCTCGGTTGAGCGTGGGGTAAACGAGATAAGCTCTGGTGAAAAGAATCGGGATGATGACTTTTCGGTTGCCAAGAGTAAAAATGAGAATAAAATCCGCAACGATGCGCGCAAGAAAAAGAAAAGTCAGCGTCAGAATCGTAAAAAAGGCCGCAAATAGATGAAGCATACAGTTGAGGAAGTCCGGCTCAAAAACGGCGCCCGGGGTTTATTGATAGACGTACCCGGTGCCACGGTTATGAGTTTTCAGTTCCAGTTTCGTGCAGGTAATCGCTATGTCATGGACAAAGATGTGTACGAAACTGCCCATATCATGGAGCACATGGCGTTTGGTGCCAATGCACGGTTCAAAGACGAGCACCAGTTTGAAGCGGAATTTACAAAAAATGGTGCATATCATAACGCATATACTAGCGATCTGAGCATGGTGTATGTCGCCGATTGTGCAGACTTTGAATGGGAACGAATCCTTGATTTGCAACGTGTATCAATCTGCCAACCTCGGTTCAATAACGAGGAATTGGATGCCGAGAAGGGGAACGTACGCGGAGAGTTGACGGGGCACTTGAACAATCATAATCGGCTACTTTGGCCAAAGGTACAGCAGTTGTTAGGCGAAGATGTTTTGACGTATAATCAGCGGCTTAAAACGATTCCACATGTGACGCTAAAAGACATCAAAGAGCATCACGCTCGCACTCATACGGCAGAAAATCTGCGATTTGTCATAGCCGGTCGTTTACTTGGTCGCAAGGCGGAAATCAAGCGGCAGCTAGAGGAGTGGGAGTTGCCAAAAGGCGAGCGATTTGAAGTCCCGCATGATGAATTTGCATCAGGCCATCCGACTCTGATTCGTCGCAAGGAAGCATCAAACCTGACATTTGCGTGGTCAATGATCGTGCCGCGAGAATTGACTGATGAAGAGTCTGATGCAATGAACTGTCTGGATCATATTCTGACGGGGACGATGCATTCGCGTATCTATGGCGCCGCACGCAAGCGTGGACTAGCCTATGACATGTTTAGTGACACGTCCGTTGGATTTCATGATTCCTCATGGGATTTTGGTGGACAGGTCAATCTGGACAGGGCAGATGCGCTGTTCGATATTATCGTACGTGAGTTGCGTGCGGTACTAGATGGTACCATTAGCGAAGCAGAGATTGATGCCGCCAAATCATATGCGCTTGGTCGTCATCAGATGGGTGCGCAAACAGTATCGCAAATTAGTAATTTTTATACCAGTCGATACTTTGCCGATGGCGTAGTCAAAGATTATGAAAAAGTCCCTGACTCGATCAAAAATACAACCAGGGAATGCATGATTGATACCGCAAGGGACTTTATCGGTCATGACATTACTGTTCTAGCAGGTGTGAGTTGCGGCGAGCGAAGCGAATTGACCAGTCTTAATGACAAGCTTGCCACACTGTTCGAAAAAGCTTAGACAAGTTTAGTATACTGATTATATGAATATCACGATTCTTGGTTACGGCGTCGAAGGCGAGAGTGTCTATACGTATTATCGTAACAAATATCCCGATGCGCATTTTGTTGCATATGACAATAATGAACAACCGAAAAACCCGCTTCCACCAGGTGTAGACTTCATTGGTGGTGTGAAGGACTTTAAGGGCATAGACGCAGATATCGCAATCAAAACACCCGCAATTCCACCATGGAATGTCGAGGTCACTGGCCGTGTCACGACAATGACACGCGAATTCCTGAAAAATTGTCCCGCACCAGTCATTGGTGTTACTGGCACAAAAGGCAAGGGCACGACGGCCAGTTTAATTAAATCAATTCTCGACGCAGCAGGCAAAAAGACATGGCTGGTTGGCAATATTGGTGTCGGTGCATTTGATGTGCTGGATAAGATCAGTCCTGATGATATCGTTGTATACGAACTCAGCAGTTTTCAACTGTGGGATAGTGATGTTAGCCCGCATATAGCGGTCGTACTTGGTATCGAGCCGGAGCATTTAGACGTGCACAAAGATTTTGACGACTATATCAATGCCAAGAGTAATATCGCTAGGTATCAGCAGTCGACAGATGTGGTTATATACAAATACACGAATGAGTATTCAGCGGAGATTGCAGCTGCATCACCAGGTAGGCGTATACCGTACTTACATGAAACGGGTTCGTATACCAAAGACGGGTATTTTTATTTTGGTGATCAAAAAATTTGTGCAGCTGATGTCATGCGTATCCCTGGTGACCATAATAAAGAGAACGCCTGTGCTGCGATTGCTGCAGTATGGGAGTGGGTACAGAGTCCAGCAATTATCGAAAAAGGGTTGTCAGAATTTGAGGGGTTGCCATTTCATATTGAATTGATCCGTGAACTTAATGGAGTCAAGTATTATAATGATAGTTTTTCGACAGCGCCAGCAGCTACCCAGGTGGCGCTGAAGGCGATCCCAGATACTACGCTGCTTATCGCTGGCGGCTATGACCGCGGTTACAATTACAAGGAAATGGCGGACGTGATCTTGGGGCAGCACAACATTAAAAAAGTACTGCTTATTGGCCAGACGGGTCCCAAAATTGCGGAATATTTGCCGAGAGAACTGTATGAAATAAAGGATGATTTTCAAGATACTGTCAATCGAGCACGTGAGCTTGCAGGAGAGGGCGATGCTGTACTTCTGAGCCCTGGTTTTGCCAGCTTCGGCATGTTTCCTAACTTTACTGTACGCGGCCAGCAATTTACTGAACTGGTAGAGCAATTATGAGCCTATTTATATTTGAAAATTATTCATTCGATAAAGCATCAAAAAGAGCAGAATTTAACTATAGCTATGATGGCACGCGTTTGTTCCAGGAGTCATACGTATTCGATCATGTTGATGATTCGTATGATGAAGACATGTTGGAGCGGGCAATGCGATTGGCATTTTTGCTCGTCGGTACGTCATATTACAAGACATTTGCTTCTCGTGATGCCACTATAAAACCTTTCCAGATTGATGAATGGCAAGCGGTATTTCTGAATACTGTGTATCAAGAAGGGCTCGGCCAGTTTGCATTTGAAAACGATCTCACCAGAGATGATTTGGTGCATTTTACAGCGACAGGCGAACCAATAGCTGCTGCCGACTATGGTGGACACGGGGTGCTATCCCTCCAAAGCGGCGGCAAAGATTCCCTGCTGACAGCCAAATCATTACAGGAACGATCAATCGATTTTACGAGTATGTATGTATCGAGCACGACGAGTCATCCGTCAATAATCGATCATGTAGGAGCAGGCTTGGCATTTGTCCAGCGTACAATCGATCGCGACGCATTAGTGCGTGCAAATGATGATGGTGCCAAAAGCGGTCATGTACCAATTACCTTTATTTTGACGTCGATCGCAATCATCCAGGCAGTTATCACCAACAAAAATACTATTTTGCTATCGATCGGACACGAAGGTGAAGAGCCGCATCACAGGGTGGGCGATCTGGACATAACCCACCAGTGGTCAAAGACATGGGGCGCGGAGCAATTAATGAGCGACTATGTGGCACGATATATCTCGCCAGACATACACGTTGGATCAGCACTACGCAAATATAGCGAGATGCGGATTGCTGAACTATTTGCCGACAAAGTTTGGGCTGAGTATGGTCATGATTTTAGTTCATGCAACAGGATCAATTACCAGCAAGGGACGGACAATACGACACTCAAGTGGTGTGGTGAGTGCCCTAAGTGTGCAAACTCATTTTTGCTATTCGCACCGTTTGTTCAACCTGATGAACTCAAGAGTTTATTCAACGGACAAGATTTGTTTGCCAAATCACCGTTGGCTGATACATTTAAGGGTCTACTGGGTATCGATGGTGTCGCAAAACCTTTCGAGTGTATTGGCGAGATTGATGAGTTGCGTTTGGCGTATCATCGTCGACTGCCTGGATATACCGAGCTGCCGTTTGGAGTGCCCGAATCACAGTTTGAGTATCTGCACGAGTATCCAGCGCAGTCATGGGCAGCAGAACTCGCGTAAAGAGTACTGTATAATCTAATCTATGCAGCCACTGGAAAAACGTATTGCCACACTCAAGGATGAGGTAGAAGTAGCATACGAACAACTACAGATTGACGACAAAGCAAAACAGCTTGCAGCGCTCGATGATGAGTTGGCTGTGCCTGAGGTATGGAACAACCCTGCTGACGCGCAGGCAAAAAGTAAACAGCAAGCTGCTCTCGGTGCGATGGTGCAGCCATGGCAAACACTTCGTGCGCAAGTAGATGATATTAGTGAGCTGATGAGTCTTGGTGATGATAGTTTGCTTGCAGAGTTTGAGGGCCAGATTGCTGCCATGGAGCAAGAATTTACCGAACGTAAAAAAGAGCTACTGTTTGGTGGGCAGCATGACGATCATAATGCCATTGTGCGTATCAGCGCGGGGGTTGGCGGTACTGACGCACAGGATTTTGCTGAAATGCTCGAGCGTATGTATTTACGTTGGGCAGAACGCGCAAGTATGGACACAACACAGGTTGAACGATCTGCGGGCGAGGAAGCAGGGATCAAGACAAGTGTATTTGAGATTGCTGGCCCCTATGCTTACGGCAAGCTACGGAGCGAAAACGGCGTGCACCGTTTAGTGCGCCTGAGTCCATTTAACAGCGATAATTTACGCCAAACAAGTTTTGCGCTCGTAGAGGTATTGCCGCAGATTGACACACCAGACGAAGTCGTGATTGACGAC
>WBZP01006671.1_pt1 | contig 11350 bp, 12 predicted proteins | sample 5204301 | NCBI WGS metagenome assembly WBZP01 (sample SAMN12412401, study PRJNA552823) | activated sludge metagenome | isolation source: activated sludge from nitrification reactor of wastewater treatment plant... | place: USA: Pennsylvania | collected 2017
GGCCGGCCGACGAGGCCGAGGTCTGGTACGCCGGGACGTCGCCGCAAGGGCTGTTTCGTTCCAACGACGGCGGCAATACCTGGGCGCCGTTCTCGTGTATCAATGACGATGCGCAATACCGCAAATGGATGGGCAGCGTACAGGACGGCACGCCGGATGGGCCGAAGCTGCATTCGATCATCGTCGATCCGCGCGATTCGAAGCACCTTTACTTTGCGATGTCGGGCGGTGGAGTGCACGAGTCGCTCGATGGTGGCAAAACCTTCGCACCGCTTGTTAAGGGCATGGAGGTTGTCGAAAGCTTCGACCCGGCGGAAATCGCTTTTCATGACCCGCATTGCGTGCGCCTGTGCCCGAGCAACCCGGATCGCCTGTACCAGCAGAACCATTGCGGCATCTATCGTCTCGACCGGCCATCGGACCGCTGGATCAGGATCGGCAACGCCATGCCGAAAGCGGTTGGCGACATTGGTTTCCCGATGGTTGTGCACCCGCGCGACGACAATACGGCATGGGTGTTTCCGATGGATGGCACCAAAGTCTGGCCGCGAACGAGCCCGGACGGCCGACCGTCCGTTTACGGAACGGCCGACGGCGGGGCGAGCTGGCAACGGCTCGACAACGGCCTGCCGCAAAGCCAGGCGTGGTGGACCGTCAAACGTCAGGCGATGACGGCCGACCGGCAGGATGCGGTGGGCCTGTACTTCGGCACTACCAGCGGTGAACTTTGGGCCAGCCGCGACGCGGGACGCCAGTGGGAATGCATCGCCCGGCACCTGCCGGAAATCTACGCGGTGGAAGCCGTCGAACTGGCGTAGGGAGGAATTTCCGGTGAAGGTGCTGATTCCCAGCGCGCTTGATTCCTATACCGGGCAAAGTCAGGTTGAAGCCGTTGGCGCCACGCTCGCCGACGTCCTCGCCGACCTTGACCGGCACTACCCTGGAATACGTTTTCGCATGATCGACGAACAGGAGCAAATACGCCGGCACATTCGCATCTTCTTCGACGGCGAACAGATTCGCGATCTGACGCTGCCGCTATGCGCTTCGGGCGAGCTGATCATTGCGCAGGCCCTGAGCGGCGGCTGACATCGGCCTCGGCGGCTGCTTTGGCTTCGGCTTTGGCTGCTTCGCGGGCCTTCTTGGCTGCGCGTTCGGCGTCTTTTTTCGCTCGCTTTTCCTGCATGCCCTGACGTTTGGCTTGTTCGGCTTCCCTTTTCCGCCGCCCTTCGGCCGCCTTCACGGCTTTATCGGCTCTTTTTTTCTCACGCGCAGCGGCTCTGGCCGCTTCTGTGGCGCGATAGTTCTCGGCCTGTTCCTTCTGTTCGGTCTCCCGGCGTGGAAGATCGGCCGCCCGTTGGGCTTCCTTGGCCTCGACGTCGGCGCGCTTTGCGTCGCGTTGAAATTCGCGTGCCGGGATGTCCAGTTTCCGCGCTTCAATCATCGTTCGGGTGTAGCGCTTCTTGGCGTCATCCAGGCAGCTACTGACCAGAAATTTCTTGTAGCAGGCCGTCTGCTCGGTTGTATAGCGTTGTTCTGCCTCGCTGCGCATCTGCTTCACGCGCTCGCGCTGAGCGTCGGCTTGTTCGAGCGTCTGTGGGGTTGGCACCGTGGCTGCAGGTGCGGGCGTTTGCGCCCAGAGCATCGGGCTGAATGAAAGCAACGCCAAGCACGCAAGACGCCGGCATAAGTCTTTGCGAAAGTGTGTTGCCGGGCTAGGCATAAGAGAATTCCTCCAAAACCGATTGCATGAGGGCCTTGTGTTCGGGCACCCGTCGATTCGGCGGCGACATCCGGTGTGCATGAGCCGTATCGGCGCGCATGGTTACCGGGTTACGCGAGTGCGGTCCGGTTTTCAGCGTCCTGCGTTGGCGTGTACCACGCCAGCTTCCGATGCAGGTTGACGACGGTGCCAACAATGATCAATGCCGGTGAGCTAATGCCCGCTTCCTTGACTTTGTCCGGCAGCGTCGCGAGGTCGGCGGTGATGACGCGCTGCCGTACGGTACTCCCGTTTTGCACCACGGCAGCCGGGTGCGTGCCCGGCAAGCCGTGCGCCATCATCTGGCGGCAGATTTCGCCGATTCCGCCGATGCCCATATAGAAAACGGAGGTCTGCCGGGGCCGCGCCAGGCCTTGCCAGTCGAGGTCTACGCTGCCGTCCTTGAGATGACCGGTGGCGAAGCTGACGGTTTGCGCGTGATCGCGGTGGGTTAGCGGAATTCCCGCATAGGCGGCACAACCGGCGGCAGCGGTTACTCCGGGAACAACCTCGAAGGGAATGCCGCATTCGACCAGGGTTTCGATTTCTTCGCCGCCGCGACCAAAAATGAACGGGTCGCCACCCTTGAGGCGAACGACCATTTTTCCCTCGCGCGCCAGGCGCACCAGCAGCCGATTGAGTTCATCCTGCGGCACGGTGTGGTTCGAGGCGCGTTTCCCGACACAGATCGTTTGCGCATCGCTGCGGGCGAGTTCGAGAACGCCGTCGGCAATCAGGTGATCATGGACAATGACATCGGCTTCGCCAATCAGGCGCGTCGCGCGAACGGTCATGAGGTCGAGTGCCCCGGGACCGCTCCCGACGAGGTATACGGTCCCTGTATTTTTGGGGCGTTGATTCGGGTTCATTGCTTTTCAGGTGTTTGATCGAGGTGTAAGCATAAGTGCCGCTTGGCAACTGTTCAACAGTTCTTTGTGTATTTCTGGATAAATGGCCTCGAGGCGAAGCAATATTTGATGTGCGTCAAAGAAACCGGCATGCATCGCGACGGCAACCGAGGAAGGCGAAATCGGGTTTGCGGCGAACACGTGGCGACGACCTGGGTTATCATCGACACGTGTTCCCGTACAACTGCAAGCGGAGTATCTTGTGCTGCCATACCCGGCCAGTCGACCATATGTTTCTCAATCCGGTTTGAATCGTTTGTCATGGTTCTCCGGTTCGTTTATTGCCGTCGGCTTCCTGCTGCTGTCCGGCGTTGTCCAGGCGGAGGTGCCAACGCCGGAACGACAGCGCGAACTCGTGCATCTGGTCCGTCAGGATTGCGGCTCGTGCCATGGCATGACGCTGCGCGGCGGGCTGGGCCCATCGCTCAGACCGGAAGCGCTGCGCGACAAGCCGGTCGAATCGCTGGTCGCCACCATCTACAATGGGCGGCCCGGCACCCCCATGCCCCCGTGGCGCCGTTTTCTGACCGAAGCCGAAGCGACATGGATTGTCGAGCAGTTGATAAGCGGGTTTGCCAGCGAGTGATTGACGAAGAGTGATTGACTAAGACAGGCTTGATCGAGGATGGCTGCCATGGAGATGATGACAAACATCGTTGCTGCGGAAGAAGATGAATATTCGGCTGTTGGCGAGTCGAGCAATCCCCTGGACGAATGGAGTGGAATCGAGGCTCCCGGGCTCGATTCGATCAAGATCGCCACGCTGCACTCCCTGTTGACCAGCGATCCGCTCCAGGTGGCGCTTGATCGCTACGAGCCAGTGTACGTGGCCGAAAATGAGACCCTTGTCTTGCGTCTGGCTGACGAAATGCTGGAAAAGCTGGCCACCATCGATGAAGACGCCCTGGAGAGCATGGCTATCGAGGTCGCCGCCACCGAAGAATTCGAAAATGAGCATTGGAAAACCGAAGACATCGTCGAGCAGCTGATCTCGCTCGTCGACCTGGCCCAGCTTGCGGAATCGCAAGGCCAGGTCCTGTTCGTGTGGATATGCCCGGTCCCGGCTTGAATACTGCGATGGCCCGCGAATTTCGCATATACTGTAAATATGAACAGTATCCGGCGTATCGCCCATCTCGATATGGATGCCTTCTTTGCATCGGTCGAACTGCTCCGCTATCCGGAACTACGGGGCCGGGCGGTGGTGGTCGGCGGGCGCGCGGATCAACAACCCTCAAGGCAGTCGGACGGTAGCTGGCGTTTTTCAAGACTGCGCGATTATGCCGGGCGCGGTGTGGCGACGACGTCCACCTACGAGGCCAGGTTACTGGGCGTGTTTTCGGGCATGGGGCTGATGAAATCGGCCCGATTGGCGCCGGAGGCGATTCTGCTTCCGGCCAATTTCGATGCTTACCGGGATTGCTCGCGAAGGTTCAAAGCGGCGGTGGCGGCCATCGCGCCCAGAATCGAGGACCGCGGCATCGATGAAATCTATATCGACTTGAGCGATCATTCGGAAGAGGCGAATACCCTGGCCCGGCGCATCAAGCGAGCGGTTCGTGAGGCCACCGGACTGACCTGTTCCATAGCCATCGCCCCCAACAAACTGCTGGCGAAAATCGGCTCCGACCTGGACAAGCCGGATGGCATAACCCTCCTCGGTTGGGAGGATATCCCCGCCCGGATCTGGCCTTTGCCGGTCAAGAAGGTGAATGGCATCGGCCCCAGATCGGCCGAGAAACTTGCCCGGCTCGGAATCAATACCATCGGCGAGCTGGCGGCGACACCCCTCGAGGTTCTGGTGAAGAATTTTGGCCCGACCAACGGCGCTTGGCTGCACGCGGCGGCGAACGGCCTCGATGAGCGGGAACTGGTGACAGAATCGGAACCCAAGTCGATCAGCCGTGAAACGACCTTTGAACGCGATCTGCACGCCAAACTGGACCGGGCGGAACTCTCGGCGATCTTCACTGGCCTTTGCCTGCGCCTTGCCGAAGACCTCAATCGGAAAGGATATGCCTGCAAGACCGTCGGCATCAAATTGCGCTATGCGGATTTTCATGCGGTGACACGGGATTTGACCTTGTCTGCCGGCGTGTCTGGCGGTGAGCGGATCCGCAAGGTTGCCGGAGAGTGCCTCAAGCGCGTTTCCCTGACGCAACGAATCCGGCTGTTGGGCGTGCGGGCCAGCGGCTTGACACCGCTCGTGAAGGCGCATTCGAATGAACTCGGCGGTCAGTCCGAACTACCGTTTTGATCGGGACTCGGCGGCTTTATCGCGCGGCCGATCGGTGGGATGAGCCCCGATGTTTCGGGACATTACCGGCCCGCTTAAGTTGCTTCTAAGTGTTCGGGCAGTACGATAAGCCCATCGCCGAGCACCCCGTGTGCTCATGTGGAACGACAGGAGAACGAAAATGACCGTGAAGACTCTGAAAAAAAGCGTAATCGCCGTGGCGATTGTCGCGGCGCTGACCGGCGCCTACTCGATCAACAGCGGGCATGCGCTATGGCCGCCGCAGGCCGCGGCGCAGCAAAACCAGGCAGTTTCCTCCGGGCCAGCCGCTTCAACGACCGGTACTGCGGCGCCGGTGAGCTATTTGCCGGACATGAGCGCCATCGTTGCGCGCAACGGCGCGGCCGTGGTCAATATCAGCGTAACCGGTACGGCAAAGAATTCTGCGGCGTCGCTTGGTTTTCCCGAGCTTGATCCAAGTGACCCGTTCTATGAATTCTTCCGTCATTTCCGTGGGCCGAGGTCGCGTGGCGATGTGCCGACGCGCGGGCAGGGATCGGGATTCATCCTGCGCGAGAACGGCATCGTGCTGACCAATGCCCATGTTGTCGATGGCGCCGACGAGGTGGTGGTCAAGCTGATCGACAAGCGTGAATTCAAGGCCAAGGTGCTGGGCGTCGACAAGGCCAGCGACGTGGCTGTGCTCAAGATCGATGCCAAGAATCTTCCCACCCTGAAAATCGGCAGCGCGGCCAATACAAGAGTGGGCGAATGGGTGTTGGCCATCGGCTCGCCATTCGGCTTTGAGAACAGCGCCACCGCCGGCATCGTTTCGGCCAAGTCCCGTTCCCTGCCGGACGAAAATTATGTCCCTTTCATTCAGACCGACGTGGCGGTCAACCCCGGCAATTCGGGTGGCCCGCTGTTCAATATGGCCGGTGAAGTCATCGGCATCAATTCGCAGATCTACAGCCGTACCGGAGGCTATCAAGGACTTTCGTTTGCCATCCCAATTGATGTCGTGATGAAAGTGGAAGAGCAGATAGTCCAGTACGGGAAAGTGCAGCGCGGCCGGCTGGGGATTTCGATTCAGGAACTGAGCCAGTCCCTGGCTGAATCGTTCGGGATAAAGAAGGCCGGAGGCGCATTGATCAGTTCGGTTGAGAACGGGAGCCCGGCGGCCAAGGCCGGGCTGGAACCCGGTGACGTGATTCTGGCGATCAACGGCAAGGAGATATCCAGTTCAAGCGAATTGCCGCCGCTGGTCGCCGATATCCGGCCCGGCGAACCGGCAAAGCTGCAGGTGTGGCGCAAGGGCAGTTCGCGCGACATCGAAGTGAAAGTCGGCGCCCAGAAGGACAGCAGTGTTGCCAGTGCTGACGATAAGGCGGCAGGGCAAGGACGCCTTGGCCTGGCACTGCGGCAACTTACCCCCGAAGAACGCCAGCAGATCGGTGGCGGAAACGGTCTGCTGGTGATGAATGCGGCCGGCGCGGCGGCGCGCGCCGGAATACGCCCGGGCGATGTCGTGCTATCGGTCAATGGCGAGCCGGTCAGCAGTGTTGAGCAGTTGCGAAAACTGATTGCCAAATCCGGCAAACGGGTGGCGCTGCTCATCCAGCGCGACGAGGCGAAACTGTTCGTTCCTGTCGATCTGGGATGATCCTTTGCCGGGCGGAGGCGCGCTTTGGCCATTGTTTGGCCTTGGCCCGACTATTTTCGTCCGCCCTGCGAGCCCCCTTTGTCCCAGCCATACCGAACCGTCCGCTGCCAGCGGCTTTGCACCTGCTGCAGCGGGTTCGGCACGGCCGGGCGGGTGCCTGCCGCCTGAGCCTTTGAGCGTGTTCGGGCCGGTGGTTTCTGCTTGGGGGTCATGCCTTCGGAAGGTTGTGTTTGGACGTTGGCGGGCGCGGCTATGATAGACTTCAGGCGCTTTCCACCCATTCTAACGCTCCCGGGAAATCCATGTCCGGTAACACACTCGGCACTTTATTTACGGTGACCTCCTTCGGCGAGTCGCACGGCCCGGCCATCGGTTGCGTCGTCGATGGTTGCCCGCCGGGACTGCCTATCAGCGAGGCCGAGATTCAGGTCCAACTCGACCGTCGCAAGCCGGGAACGTCGCGCCATGTCACGCAGCGTCGCGAACCGGACACCGTGGAAATTCTTTCCGGTGTATTTGAAGGAAGAACGACCGGTACGCCGATTGGTCTGCTGATCCGCAACGAGGATCAGCGCAGCAGGGATTATGGCAATATTGCCGAGAGTTTCCGACCGGGCCATGCCGATTACGCCTACACGCAGAAATACGGTTTTCGCGATTATCGTGGCGGTGGCCGTTCGTCGGCGCGTGAAACGGCCGTGCGCGTGGCGGCTGGAGCGATTGCCCGAAAATGGCTGGAAGAACGCTACGGCGTCACGATTATGGGCTGGATGAGCCAGCTTGGGCCGATCGGGATTCCCTTTACCGACGCCGGCCAGATCGATAAGAATCCTTTCTTTGCGCCGAACGCGGCGATAGTCGCGCAGCTTGAGGATTACATGGACGCCTTGCGCAAGTCGGGCGATTCGGTCGGTGCGCGGATCAACGTTGCTGCGAAAGGCATTCCCCCCGGCTGGGGCGAACCGGTCTATGACCGACTTGACGCCGAAATCGCCTATGCAATGATGGGTATCAACGCCGTAAAAGGCGTCGAGATCGGCGCCGGTTTTTCCAGTATCAGCCAGAAAGGCAGCGAGCACAGCGACGAAATGACGCCGCAGGGTTTCTTGACCAATAACGCCGGAGGCATCCTGGGCGGCATCTCCACCGGTCAGGAAATTCTGGTCAGTCTGGCGATCAAGCCGACGTCAAGCATTCGCCTGCCGAGACGCACGGTGAATCTGGCGGGCGAGCCGGTGATCATCGAGACGCATGGTCGGCACGACCCGTGCGTCGGCATCCGCGCGACGCCGATTGCCGAGGCCATGCTGGCGCTGGTTTTGATCGATCATGCCTTGCGTCATCGCGCGCAGTGTGGTGATGTCGTTTGCGCCACGCCACGCATTTGAGCTCTGATTTTGGTCTTCACGGAGGGGGCTAAACAGTCGGCCGGGGAGATGTTAAAGTACGCAATCAGGCCGTCAGGCCTGTCTTTTTCAACCACGCTGGCTGTGCAGTAGGTAAGCCAGGATCAGTGAGAGGGCACGATCATGCAAGTTGAGCATCATGAGCTTCACCGCGAATTCCCTGAGTTTCTGGAAGTCATGCAAACATTGAGGGCTTCGGACAGCAGTTTCAGCAAAATGTTTGACGAGTACCACAGTCTGACAAACGAGGTCGAGCGCCTGGAAGAAGAAGACGTGCCCGTCGACGATTTCACAATCGAAGAAATGAAGAAAGTGCGCGTGAAGCTCAAGGACAAGGTTTACCAGATTCTGGTGGCCCACAAGAACGGCAACTGATTTTCTGCCTGGTCCGGTGCATCCGGTAGAATTGCCGGATGCACCGCATCCCCTACTGGCGACTTTCCGGGTTTTATTTTTTCTATTTCGCCTTTATCGGCGTGTTTCTGCCGTACTTCGGGCTGTATCTACAATCCCTGTCTTTTTCGGCTCTGGACATCAGTATTTTGATGTCGCAGATGCAGTTGATGCGGTTGTTCGGGCCCTATCTGTGGGGGGCGCTGGCGGACCGGATCGGCAAGAGGGTGCCGATCGTACGACTGGCTTGCCTGATGGCGTTGCTGGTTTCAACGTCCTTCTTCCTCATTCGGAGTTTTGAAGCTTTTCTTGTCGCCATGGCGGTGCTGGCCTTCTTCTGGTCGGCCTCGCTGCCACTGGTCGAAACGCTCACCTTTGAACATTTGCGTGAAGGTCCGGAGCGCTACAGCCGGATCAGGATCTGGGGATCAATCGGCTTCATCGCGACGGTCATGGGCGCTGGCGCCTTGCTCGATCTCCTGGAAATCACCAGCCTGCTGTGGATGATCGTGATTCCCCTGGTCGGGACAATGGCGTATGCCATGGCAATGCCCGAGGCAGAACCCGGCTTGCACCCGGCCGATCATCCCCCTGTGTGGGATATCCTGCGCCAAAGGCGAGTCCTGGCGCTTTTTTCGGCCTGTTTCTCGATGTCGGCAGCACACGGGGCGCTGTATGTTTTCTTTTCGATTTTCTTGTCCGACCATGGCTACAGCAAATCGGCAGTCGGCGGTTTGTGGTCATTGGGGGTGTTGGCCGAAATTGCCGTTTTCTTCTATATGTCGCGTTTGCAGCGCGTTTATTCCCTTCGCACCATTCTCTTGCTGAGTTTTTCTGCCGCTGTTTTGCGTTTCCTGATGATCGGCATGGGCGTTGAACTGCCCGTCATCATCGTGTTAGCGCAGCTTCTCCATGGCCTGACATTCGGCTCCTTCCATGCCGCAGCCATAACGGCGGTCAATCGCTGGTTTCCGGGACGCACCCGTTCGCGGGGGCAAGCGCTGTATTCCAGCCTGACCTTCGGTGCGGGCGGCTTGGTTGGTGGATTGATTAGTGGTTGGACCTGGGATCATCTTGGCGGCGCATTGACTTTTGCCCTGAGTTCATTTTTTGCGCTGGTCGGGCTGGTCCTGGTGACGATCTGGATTCCCGAAAAAGATGTTGTCATGCACCGGGCTTCCGCCGCGATTTGAGCATCATTTCAAAATGCAATGGCCGCATGTTTTCATGGCAATCGGCCGCGTCCGGGGCAGTGTCCGACGCGGGCGGATTTCTTTGTTTTAATCCCGAGCAGAGTATGATAACGGCGGGTTCATCGGGTGTTCGCTGGTTGGAAGGTGCGAGGTGGCAGGGTAAACGCTGGGGATGGGATGCCCATTCAGCGCTGTCACACCTTGCCTCGCTTCCCTCATAAGCGCACACTCCTTCTCGTCCAGCCGAGATTCCAGTACAACATAATGCTGTCGGAGAGGGATTCAATGCTTAACAAGTTTCGTTCGAAAACACGAAAACTCATTCATGTATTGATACGAAAACTGATTTCCTGGTTGCCACGCAACCAGCGGTTTGCTGTGTTTCGTTCGTTTGCAGACTGCGATCCCGCGCCCAGCAAGCGGTTGATATTGAAGATCGCCGAAACCAAGGAGGAGCTCGAAGCCTGCTTCTCGGTTCTGCACGATGCCTACGTCGACAGCGGCTTCATGAAGCCCGATCCATCGGGCATGCGCGTGACGATCTACCATGCGCTGCCGACGACGACCACGCTTTGTGCCAAGTACGATGGCGAGGTGGTCGGGACGATTTCGCTGGTTCGTGAAAGCGCGCTGGGCGTTCCATTGCAAACCATCTTCGACATCACCCCCTTGCGCCAGAAGGAAGGCCATATCGCCGAAGTTTCGGCGCTGGCGATCCATCGCAAATTTCGGAAGACGGGGGGAAGTATCCTCTTCCCGTTGATGAAATTCATGTACGAGTACTGCACGACATTTTTCGACACCCGGCATCTGGTCATTGCCGTCAATCCCAGTCACATCGAGATGTACGAATCGCTCCTTTTCTTCCGGCGATTGACGGCCAACATGGTCGAAAACTACGACTTCGTGAATGGGGCGCCAGCGATCGGCGCTACCGTGGACCTTAAAGAGGCTCTTGACGTCTTCCGCAAGCACTATTCGTCGAAACCGCCGCACCGTAATTTGTATGCCTACTTCACGCAAGTCAAAATGCCCAATATCCAGTTCCCCAATCGCCGGTTTTATACGACCAACGACCCGGTACTGACACCCGAACTCCTCGATCATTTTTTCAATGTGCGTACGAAGACATTTGAGAATTTAAGCGAACGCAAGAAAGCTTTGCTCCATTCAATCTACGATCTGCCGGAGTACTGGGCCGTGCTTCCCGCGCTGCCCGACAGTGCCGACGTCATACCAATTCGTCGTCATCAACGCTTCTCGGTGAAATGCCCAGGCCGTATCGCTATCGCGACCCCCGCCGGCGGTACGCAGGAAATCGTGATTGAAGTAATCGAAGTGTCCCGCTACGGATTTCAGGCGCGTGCACGTGCCCCCCTTCCTCTCAATACCTGGTGTGACATGACCATTCAGGTGGGGCGAGCCGATATAGCGCATTTTCGTGCGTTGGCACTGCGCGAAAATGAAAACGGCTTCAATGGGTTTTACGGTTTTCGTCTCGGCGAACCCGATATCATCTGGCAAAAATTCGTGTCCGCGCTGTATCGGAGCGTCACCTACAACGACCTGGACGCCGCGACACGGTTTCTAAACTGAGCAGTGATCGATTTGTAGTTGTGCAATACACAAGGTTGACGGGATGATTATCAAGATGTCTCAGTTCGGCCAATAACGGCCCCTCAGAAAACTGCGCCATTGCGGACACTCGCACTCAACCAGAGCAGCAGAATGAAGTCTTGATATTCCATATGGTTCACGGCACGATGCCGCCAATGGATGATATTTTTCT